>JAESGB010000041.1_pt1 | contig 161595 bp, 137 predicted proteins | sample 9266211 | NCBI WGS metagenome assembly JAESGB01 (sample SAMN14514844, study PRJNA621659) | algae metagenome | isolation source: Goleter apudmare HA4340-LM2 and co-occurring heterotrophs from cave wall... | place: USA: Maniniholo cave, Kauai, Hawaii | collected 2009-07-28 | reverse complement strand
ACGCTTTTCCGCGGGTTTCAGGACCCCGCCGCCGCTGTGGTGGCCGGAGCGCTCCGGCCGAATCAGCGTGCCTCGCGGCCTGCCTGCGGATCAAAATCGGGCGAATCTGGCCTCGTTGGGGTGAAGCGTGGCCAGCAGGACGGGAGGGGACGTCTGATTGGAGCGATTGGGAGGATCGTCGTTCACCTCTCCCGAAGAAAAGGCTGCGCGTGAGTGTTCGATGCAGCTCAGAACATGGAGCCATGCCTGCACGTCGCCCGGGTCTCGGAGGCGCCACCTACGCCTTTGCTTCATGGCAGATGCACCCTGGAGGTGGATCGACGCTGCACGCCGCCGATTTTAGGTTGCCGTAACTAAAGAAAGCGGTACGCTGCAACCAAACCCACCGTAGAGTAGAGGTTTGTGTTGGAGAGGAAAAACGCGGCCTTCGGTGTGCCGCCCGCGGCGCCATTGCGTGCACGCACCAAATTGCTGTTCGGCATGGGATCGCTGGCCGAGGGGGCGCAAACCGTTGCGTTCGGGTCGTATCTCCTGATCTTCTACAACCAGGTGATGGGTGTTCCGGCGGGGATCGTGTCGGCCGCGCTGATGGCGTCGCTGGTCATTGATGCGATCAGCAATCCGATCCTTGGCCATGTCAGCGACAATCTGCGGTCGCGGTGGGGACGCCGGCACCCCTTCATGTATGCCGCGGCGCTGCCGACGGCATTGTGCTTCTGGCTGATGTTCAATCCGCCGCAGGGTTGGAGCAACGACGCGCTGTTCTGGTACATCCTGGCCGTCGCGACGCTCGGCCGGATCGCGATCAACCTCTACGAGCTTCCCTCCGCCGCGCTGACCCCGGAGCTGAGCGAGGATTATGACGAGCGCACGTCGCTGATGACGTGGCGCTATTTCTTTGGATATGTCGGCGGGCTCGGCATCGCGACCTTGCTGTTCTTCGTGCTGCTGCGCCCCACCCCGCAATATCCGGTCGGCCAGCTCAACCCGGAAGGCTATCACCAGCTGGGCATCATCGGCGCGGTGCTGACGTTCGCCGCGATCCTGATCTGCGCAGTGGGGACACAGGCGCGCGGCAGGATGGTGCCGCAGCCCCCTGCCCGCGAGCGGCAATCGTTCGGGCAGCATTTCCGCGAGATGCTGGGCACGCTGAACCACCGCGGGTTCCAGGCACTGCTCGCCTTCGGGGTGCTGAAATTCTCTGCCGCCGGCCTGTACGCCTCGATGGCGGTGTATCTGGGCACCTATGTCTGGCAGCTGAGCCCGAGGAGCATGGGCCTGCTGGCGTTCGACGGCGTCATCGCCGCGCTGATCGCGCTGTTCCTGGCGCCGCGTGCCGCGCGCCGCTTCGGCAAGCGCGCCGTCGCCGTCGTCGCGGCGGCGCTGGGCGTGTCGCTCGGCCTGATGCCATTGTTCCTTCGCCAACTGGGCCTGTTCCTGCCGATCGAGCCGGAGGGGCCGCTGGTGGCGACCCTGTTCGCCTTTGCGACGATCTTCGGCACCTTTTCGGCGACCTCGCAGATCATGACGAGCGCGATGATCGCCGACGTGGTGGAGGACAGCATGGTCCGCACGGGTCGCCATGCCGCCGGTACCTTCTTTGCCGCCAACGCCTTCATGAAGACGTGCACCAGCGGGTTCGGCGTGCTTGGCGCCGGGCTGCTGCTGAGCCTGTCGGGATTTCCCGAAAAGGCGATCCCCGGACAGATCGCGCCGGAGGTGATCGACCGGCTGGTCTGGCTGTACATGCCGACGATCGCGATCCTGTGGGCGATCGCCATCGTCTTCCTCTCATTTTACCGGATCGATCGCGCCCGGCACGAGGAGAATGTCCGCCGCGTGCGCGAGAGCGCGGTGGTGGAGGATCTGTCCGCCCGCGCCGGCGAGCCTACGCGCCTGCCACCGACGGTGCTGCCCAGCAGCTGACCAGAACAGGCCCGCCACGAGAAAGGCCAGCGGCCCGACGCCGCTCAACCAACACCCGCGCAAGATCGGGGTCTCAAGGAGAAGATATATAATGTCGTTGCGTTCCTGGCTGCTCACGAGCGGCGCCCTGTTGACCATTGCCGCGCCCGCCGCGTCCATCGCGCAAACGGTCGATACCAATGTCCCGCCGGCCGGCACGGTGCCCGCCCCGGCGCCGTCGATCACCCCGCCGCAGTCCACCGCGGTGCAGCCGCCGCTGGACGACCAGGCCGCCGCCGACATCATCGTCACGGGATCACTGATCCGCGGGCAGCGGGAGGATTCGGCGCTGCCCGTCGACGTCATCACCGCCGGCGAGCTTCAGCGGCAGGGCAGCCCCAGCGTCGTCGAGCTGCTGAAGGCGTTGCCGGTCGCCAATGGCACGCTGGGCGATTCCAACCAGTTCGACAACCGCAGCCAGGGCGCCGAGGGCATCGCCAGCATCAATCTGCGCGGTCTTGGCCCGTCCCGCACGCTCGTCCTGCTGAACAGCCGGCGGCTGGTGCGCGCGGGCAATGGCGTGCCGACCGTCGACGTGAACCTGCTGCCGCTGGCGGCGATCGGGCGGATCGACATCCTGAAGGACGGTGCGGCCGCCACCTACGGGTCGGACGCGATCGCCGGCGTGGTCAATTTCATCACCAACCGGTCGCTGAAGGGACTGGTGGTCAGCGGCGACTACAAGGGCATCAAGGGATCGAACGGCGACTGGACGGCAAGCGCGGCGTTCGGACACAATCAGGACGGCCTGCGCGTCCTTGGCTCCTTCGGGTTCCAGCATCGCAGCGAATTGATGGTCACCGACCGCGATTTCGCGATCGGATTCTATACCAACAATCCCGAGAACGGCTTCACCCAGAGCGGCAATCCCGGCGTGTTCCTGCCCGTGTTCGGCAATGGCGCGCCGGCCGCTGGCCTGCGCCTCGACGCGGGCTGCGTCCCGCTGGGCGGGGTGGCGCTGTCCAACAACGGCGTCCCCAACCAGCGCTGCGCCAACCAGTATCTCGGTTTCAATGCGCTGACCGACACCGAGAACCGGCTGCAGGCGTATCTGGAAGTGGGCGTCGACGTGACGCCGGACATCGAGCTGGAGGTCACCGCGCTTTATGGCTGGTCGGAAGTGCCGCACCAGCGCAGCTCCCCCTCCTACGCCATCCTGCAGCGGCCATCGGCCTATACGCTGCCGGGCAGCTTCGGCGCGACGGCGCAGGCCGGCTTCTTCGTCCCCGCGAGCAACCCCGGCTATGCCGCTTATGCCGCGGCGAACCCCGGCGCGCTGCCGACCAGCGTCGCCGGCATTCCGGTGGCGGGCGCTACCTTCCCGGCGCTGTTGTTCCGGCCGTTCCTGCTGGGCGGGGCCAATGGCGTCGACAGTTCGGGCTGGCGTGAATCGGAATCGATCCGCTTCACCGGCGCGCTGACCGGCGCGCTCAACGATGCGCTCAATTTCGACGTGTCGGGCATGTACCATCGCTACACCCGCCAGACGATGAACATGGATACGATCGTCGACCGCGTGCAGCTGGGCCTGCGCGGGTTCGGCGGGCCGGACTGCAACCGCATCACCGGCACCGCGGGCACGGGCGGATGCCAGTTCCTGAACCCGTTCAGCAATGCGATCGAGCGCAATGCGGTGACCGGCGTCGCCAACCCCGGCTATAATGCCGCGGTCGCCAATTCGCCGGAACTGTCGCGCTGGCTGTACGAACAGTCGCGCAGCAGCTTCGTCACGCAATTGTTCGTGGCGGAGGCCTCGGTGAGCGGCCGCACCCCGATCACGCTGCCGGGCGGCGACCTGTCCTTCGCCGTGGGCGGGCAATATCGCCGTGAATCCTACGATTCCAATTATGGTGCGTTCAACAACCTCGACATCACGCCGTGCCTCGACACGCCGGTCACGGGCAACCTGACCTGCTCGCCGCAGCCCGGGCCGCTCGCCTATCTCGGCTCCAGCCGGCCGCTGTCGGTGAGGGGCGATGTCTATGCGCTGTTCGCCGAGGTACGCGCGCCGATCCTCGATACGCTCGATCTGCAGCTGGCCGCGCGCTACGAGGATTATGGCGGCGGGGTGGGATCGACCTTCAACCCCAAGGCGACGCTGCGCTGGCAGACGACCGACTGGCTGGCGCTGCGCGGCTCGGTCGGCACCACGTTCCGCGGGCCGCCCGACACGCTGCTGCAGGATGGCTTCGTCACCTCGTTGCAGGTCATCGGCAGTTCGTCGCGCGCCGTGCGCGTCTATAACAATGCCAATCTGCGCCCGGAGAAAGCGACCAACTATTCCGCCGGCGCGATCATCAAGACGGGCGGCCTCAGCGTCAGCGTCGACTATTTCCGGTACGAGCTGACCGACCTGATCGGCGCCGACCCGGTATCGGGCATGACCAATGCGCTGTTCGGGGCGAGCGGATCGGCCAATTGCAACAATCCCGCCTTTGCCGCGCTGCAGGCGCGCTTCACGTTCGACGGGGCGTGCGGGATCAACAATGTCGCACGGCTCGATACCTATTATCTGAACGGCGCCAAGGTGACGAACTCAGGCCTCGATTTCCTGGCCAATTATGACCAGGAGGACGTGCTGGGCGGCAGGCTGGGCCTGGGTGTCACGGCGACCTACGTCATCGACTACAAGACCAGCGACCTGGTGGTCGAGAACGTGCTGGTGCAGCCGGCGTTCGATGCGGTGGGCAAGCTCAATTACCAGACCAGCGCCTATCCGATCCCGCGCTGGCGTGGGCAGGCCTATGCCCAGTTCGGGGTCGATCGCGTCGATGCGCGCTTCACCTTCAATTATATCGACGGCTATGTCGACCAGCGCGCCCTGCCCTTTGCCCCGCGGCGCGAGCTGCCCGGTGCGCCGGTGATCGCGCGCGGCCAGCGGATCTCGGACTGGGCGACGGTGGACTTCACCCTGCGGGTCGAGCCGATCGACGGCACCACCGTCAGCTTCTCGATGCTGAACATCACCGACCGCGACCCGAGCTTCGCGCGGCTCGACCTCAATTACGATCCGTTCACGGGCAATGCGCTGGGCCGCCAGTGGAAGGTGGGCGTGACGAAGAAGTTCTGATCGGTGACGTTCTGACCGGAGGGTGCGGGCGCGGTTATGCCGCGTCCGCGCCCGCCGGAGACTGGGCGCCGGGCAGCATCCCGTGCGCGAAGATTTCGGCGTAGATCGCGGTCGCGCGCGCCGGCCCGACGCGCGTGGCCCATTCCTGCAGGTCGACCGCGCGGTTGAGCATCGCCATCGCCATCTGGCTGGCGATCAGCGGGTCGACGGGCCGGATCGACGCTTCGCTGATCCCATCGATGATGACCCCGGCGAAACGCAGCGCGAAGATGTTGGACTGGCTGATCACCTCACCCCGATGGGTGGCGGGCAAGGTGGCGAGCGCGGTGGTGCGCATCAGCGGGGCATCGCCGGAAAACTGCACCTCGATCAGCGCGGTCAGCGCGCGCGACAGACGGTCCCACATGGTGCCGCCCGCGGCGCCCGCGTCACTCAGCGCCCGCGCGATCGTCTCATAGCTACGCTGGAAGCACGCGAGGACCAGATCGTCCTTGCCCTCCAGATGGTGGTAGAAGCTCCCCTTGGTCACGCGCAGCTCGGCCGCGATGCGATCGACCGAGGCGCCGCGATAGCCGTCGCGGTTGATCAGGCGGGTGGCGGCGCGCAGGAACGCGTCGATGTCGACCTCCTGCCGCGGCTCGGGCGGCGTGGCGCGGGCGAAGGACATATGGACCAGCGCGCTTCCCGCCGGCGCGACGCCGCGCTCCCACACCTCGAACATGCGGCGCTCGACCCGATCGAAATCCTCGATCGCGTAGAAGCGCAGCCAGACGGGGAGCCACAGCACCCCCTCCAGCACGACATGCGCGCGCGCGGTGTTGACCGCCAGATCCTCCGGCTGGGTCGCCGGGCCGAACCAGTCGCGCATGCCGCGCAGCACCGACTGGTAGAGTTCCGTCGCCTCGGCGCGATAGGGCTCGGGCAGCGAGCTCATGCCCGTCAGCACCGTCATCGGCCGTTCCTCGCCAGTGCGCATGCCGCGCTGTGCGGCGAAGACGAGGTGGAGATAATGGCGAAGGCGCGCGCGCGGATCGGGGCGGGTCGCGGCCTCGGCGACCTTGTCCGCGATCCGGCCCAGGGTTTCCATATAGGCGGCGTGCGCCAGCATCTCCTTGCGCTTGAAATAATAGGCCAGGCTGTTCTGGTTCATGTCCACCAGCTCGGCGACATTGGCGAAGGTCATGCCCTTCAGCCCGTGCTGATTGATCAGGGTCGCCGCCGCGTCGATCAGGCGATTGCGCCGCGCGATGAACTTGGCGGTCTTGCTGTCGGTGGTCTCGATCGCGGTCATTGCCGCCTTGGTTAGCATGAACCCAGGCACCCGTCATCGCAACCGATTGTGCTCAGCGCCCGGCTATGCCAAACAGCACGAATAAAGAAAGCGGTATGGTTGGGAGAGGGTGATGGGGAACGAGTGGAACGGGTCGGTCGTGATCGTTACCGGCGCTGCGTCGGGGATCGGCCGGGCGAGCGTGCACGCCTTTGCCGCGGCGGGGGCCAAGGTGATCGCGAGCGACATCGCGGAGGGGGTCGAGGCGGTCGCCGACGAGATACCCGGGGGGATGTGCGTCGCACTGCGCGGGGATGCGGGGGATGAGGCGCATGTCATCGCGCTGGTCGCCGAGGCCGAGCAGCACGGCACGCTGCGCGGCTTCTTCGCCAATGCCGGCGTCACGGGCGGCCCGGCGACGGTGAGCGAGGCCGATCCGGCGCTGTGGATGTCGGTGCTGCGCGTCAATCTGGTCGGACCGGCGCTGGCGATCAAACATGCAGCGCCGGTGATGGCGCGCCATGGCGCGGGCGCAATCACCTGCACGGCGTCCGTCGCGGGGCTGCGCGCCGGGGCGGGGCCGGCGGCCTATTCCGCATCGAAGGCGGGGCTGATCAACCTGGTCAAGGTGTCGGCACTGGAGCTGGCCGGCAGCAACGTTCGCGTCAACGCGATCTGCCCCGGCCTGATCGAAACCAACATGACGCAAAAGTATATCGATCAGGCGCGCGCGGCCGGGCTGGGCAAGATGGTCGGCGCGACCAACCCGCTGCGCCGGCCGGGACAGCCGGAGGAGGTCGCGGGACTGGCGCTGTTCCTCACCTCGGCCGCCGCCGCCTTCGTCAACGGGCAGGCGATCGCGATCGACGGCGGCCTGTCGGCCAGCCACCCGACCACGCCGCGTACCGCCGCCAGCCCTGCGCTGGCGCCTGCCGCAGGCGCTGCGCGCGCGGCCAGTAACTGAGCTGGAATAAAGACAGCGGTATGTCGCGACGCGGCGTCCGCAAATGGTCAGGGGAGGATGGGAATGGACGAGATCGGGATCGACGTCGTGGTGGTCGGCGCCGGGCTGTCAGGGATCAGCGGTGCGGCATGGCTGGCGATGAAGCTGCCGCGCAAAAGCTTCGTCGTGCTGGAGGGGCGCGACGACATCGGGGGGACGTGGGACCTGTTCCGCTATCCCGGCATCCGGTCGGACAGCGACATGCACACGCTGGGCTTCTCTTTCTTCCCGTGGCGCGACAAGGACGCGATCGCGGCGGGGGGCAAGATCAAGGATTATATCGGCGCGGCGATCGACCGGTTCGGCATCCGCCCGCGCCTGCGGCTGGGCCATCGCGTGATCAGCGCCGATTGGTGCAGCGAGCGCGCACGCTGGCGCGTGTGTGCGGAGCAGAAGGACGGCACCCGCGTGACCTTCGTCGCCCGCTACCTCTACATGGGGTCGGGCTATTACGATTATAGCGAGGGTCATAATCCCGTGTTCGCGGGACAGGAGGATTTCGCCGGCGAGGTGATCCATCCGCAATTCTGGCCGGAAAACCTCGATTATGCCGGCAAAAAGGTGGTGGTGATCGGGTCGGGCGCGACCGCCGTCACGCTGATCCCGACGATGGCGCAGACCGCGGCGCATGTGACGATGGTTCAGCGGTCCCCCAGCTACATCGTCGCGCGGCCCGGCCGCGACAAGCAGGCCAACCGGCTGAAATCATGGCTGCCCGCCAACCTCGCCGGGGCGGCGGTGCGGTGGAAGAATGTCCTGACGTCGCGCAAGATGCGGCAGCGGATGATGAAGGACCCGGCGCAAGCGCGCCCGATGCTGATCGGTCTGGCCAAGGCGTCGCTTCCGCGCGGCTATGACATGACGCACTTCACGCCCCGGCATCAGCCGTGGGAGCAGCGCATCTGCCTGGCGCCCGACGGCGATTTCTACCGCGCGATCCACCGCGGCAAGGCATCGGTCGTCACCGACAGCGTCGAGCGCTTCGTCCCCGAGGGCGTGAAGCTTGCGTCCGGGCAAGTGATCGAGGCCGATATCATCGTCACCGCCACGGGGCTGAAGCTGCTGCGCGGTGGCGGCGTTCAATTGCGGGTCGATGGCCAGCCGACCAACCTGAAGGATACGGTGATCTACAAGGGGGCGATGTATTCCAACATCCCCAATTTCAGCCTGGTGTTCGGCTATACCGGATCGTCCTGGACGCTGAAGGCCGACCTTGCGGCGCGCTACATGGTGCGGGTGCTGAAGGAGCTGGATCGCCGCGGCGCCGACATTGCCGTGCCGGCGGCGGACGTCGCATCGATGAAGACGACGTGGATGCAGACGTTCACGTCAGGTTATGTCGTGCGGGCGCGCGAGGACATGCCGCGCCAGGGCGTCGAGCATCCGTGGCAGGTCCACCAGGATTATGTCACCGACCGGCGCATCATGCTGAAGGAACCGGTCGCCGACGGCGTCCTGCGGCTGGTGAAGGCCGGGGAGCCGTGGCAGGTCAGCAGCGGCACGAGCGCCGCGCCGCGGGTCGCGGCGGGCGGCTGAACCGATCAGCGGCCGTCGCAACCCGCGGCGGCCGTCACATCAATGCGGCATAGACCATGGTGCGGAAATCACGCCGTACCGGGATAGTCGGAACGGGCATCTGCTGCGTCATCAGGATGGCATGGACCCGCTCCACCGGATCGATGAAGAATTGGGTCGAATAGATCCCGCTCCAGAAATATTCCCCGGCGGATCCGGGCATCATGGTGCGCGCCGGATCGATCGTCACCGCGACGCCGAGGCCGAAGCCGGTGCCGCCCGACCCCGCATCTGCGATCGGTGCGCGGGCAAGCGCCGCGATATCGGCGCCGCCGGGCAAGTGATTGCGAGTCATCAGGTCGATCGTCTTGCGCCCGATCACCCGCGCCCCGTCGAGCGTGCCGCCCGCCAGCATCATCGAGCAGAAACGGTGATAGTCCGCGATGGTCGACAGCAGCCCGCCGCCGCCCATCTTGAACACCGGCTCCCGCGTTGCGCGGCCATCGACCGCGCGGTCGATCACCCTGGCGCCGGCCGGTGTCATCATCCAGGCGTCGGTCAGCCGGTGAACCTTGTCGGGCGGGCAGTGGAAGAACGTGTCGTCCATCTTCAGCGGCGCGAGGATGCGGCGGCGGAATACCGCGTCCAGCGGCGCGCCCTCCAGCCGGGCGACGACGATCCCCAGCACGTCGGTCGACACCGAATAATTCCACGCGCTGCCCGGCGCGAATTCGAGCGGCAGCTCGGCCAGCGCCGCGACCACCGCATCGGCATCCCGATCACCGCCCGGCGCCAGGATCCGCTGCGCGCGATAGGCCGCATCGACATTGCTGCGGTTGAGAAAGCCGTAGGTCAGCCCCGACGTGTGCCGCAGCAGATCGATCATGCGCATCGGCGGCGCGGCGCGGGTGACCCACGGTACCGCTCCGCCGCCGCTTTCGAACGCGCGCAGGTCCGCGAATTCGGGAATGACGGTGGCGACCGGATCATCGAGCCCGACCCGCCCCTCCTCCACCAGCGCCATGAAGGCCACTGCCGTCAGCGGCTTCGTCATCGAGGCGATGCGGAAAATGGCGTCGTCCGCCAGCGGGGTACCGTCGGCCCGCGCCGCGCCGGCGCTGGAGCGATGCACCACCTTCCCCTCACGCGCGACGAGCAGCTGCACGTTGGGCAGCGCGCCCCGTTCCACATAGCGGGTGCGGAAGTGGGCGGACGCCTGCTCCAGCCGCTGTTCGTCGAAACCCAGCACCTCTCCCATACCGCATCCTTTGTTTTTGCTTATGCAGGTGGCGTAACCAGCCTGCCGGACATGTAAAGCAGGCATGTGGCCAGTGGCGGGCGTCGACCGTGACGCCTCGCCGTCACGGTAAGCGGAGCGGATCAGCGAAGAAGGCGGCGGTCAGAGGCCCAACTGGCTGCGGTCGACAGTCGCGGCGACGAGTTCGGCGCGCGCGGCGGAGCGGCGGTATTCGGCGTCGAGTTGACGCAGGCGGGCGTCGGCGGCGCTTTCCTCACGCAGGTTGACGACGAGGAAGTCGCTTGCGCCGAGCTGGAAGCGCCGGCGTTCCGCCTCTGCCATGCGATCGGCGAGCGCGGTTTCGTCGGCAGCGAGCGCGACGAGGCGGTCGGCGGCGGTGGCCTGGATGGCGAGGCCGTTCACCTCGACCAGGATCTGGTCCTCGATCATCTTGCGGCGGAATTGCAGCCCGTCGGCCTCGGCCGCGGCCTCGGCGATCTTGCCGCGCGCGGTGCGTCGTTCGAGCGGCATGGAGAAACGCAGGCCGACGATCCCCTCCAGCGGCGTGCGCGACACGCCGCCAAGGCCGACCGGGCCGACATCCTTGGCCGCCTCAGCGCGTATGTCGAGCCGCGGGCGCAGCTCGTTTTCGGCCAGCAGCCGCTTCGTCTCGACCTGATCGAGCCGCACCAGGATGGTCTGCAGATCGGGGCGCTCGATCCGGCCGGCGAGGCTGGGGCCAAGCGGCGGCAGGCGCAGGTCCGGGAAGCTGGTCGGCAGGCGATCGGCGGCGGGCACGATCCGCTCCCCAAGATCGTCGCGCAGGTAGAAGGACAGGGCATTGGCGGCGGCGTCGAGATCCTGCTCGGCGCGCACCAGCAGGGTCTGGCGGCGGACGATATTCTGCCGGTTCTCGGTGCCCAGAATCTCCGGCCGGGCGCCGAGCGCGATCTGCCGCTCGATCGAGGCCTGCCGCTTCGTCGCCAGCTCCAGGAGATCGCGATAGACCGCGACCCGCCGGCCGGCGACGACCCAGGTCTGATAAGCGTCGATCGCGCGCCGCTGAACGCCGATCGCCACCATTTCGCGATCGAGCCGGGCCAGCGCAATCTCCCCATCGGCGAGCTCGAGCCGGCCGCGGCGCTCGTCGATCAGCCGGTCACGCATCAGCGAGAAAACGGCGCCGACCTTCACCTCGCCCAGCCGGTTGGTGAACGCCTTGTCCTCATAGACGGGGAAGTCGCCGCGCGAGACGCGGTAGCCGCCGTAGAGCGCGCCGCCGTTGGTGGCGAGCGGACGCGTCGCCCGCCCCTCGATGACGGTGCCGTCATAATAGCCGAGCGCGCGGGACTGCGCCTCGCCCTCGAACAGGAGGTCGAAGGCGCCCTCGGCCGACAGGCGGCGACCGTCGGCCTGCCGCTCCCGCGTCATCGCCTCGAGGATTGCGGGCGCGTGCGTGGCCGAGGAGCGCAGCACCTCGTCCAGCGTCAGCGGCCGCGCCGCGGCGGGCGCCGCGACCAGCAGCGCGGCGAGGATCCAGAACATGGGGATCCAGAGCAGGCGGATCATTTCTTCACCTTGACCACCGGGTCCGGCGCAACCCCCTTTGTCTCATCGCCGGGCCGCCGGAATTCGAGCGGGAAATCGTTGAGCTGGCGCCAGAGCTCATAGCCGATGCTGACCGTTTCCATCTGGATCCAGCCGCGCACCTTGGCGCCCAGACGGACGTAATCGGTGTCGGGCCAGGGCAATTTGCCCGGCATCGGTTCGACCAGGACGCGGAACAGGCCGGTCGCCTGTGCGGAAGGGTCGATCGAGCGTACGCGCCCGTCGAACATGCCGTGCGCGACCGAGGGCCAGCCGCTGAACTGGATCGCCGGCCAGCCTTCGAAGGCGAGGCGGACGGGCCGGCCGGGGCGGATGACGGCAATGTCGCGGCCGTCGACCATCAGCTCGACGATCCGCACCGGCGCCTCGGGCGCGAGCGTCGCGAGCCGCTCGCCGGCCGCCACCAGGGTCGCGCCGGCGCCGGCATTGATCGACTGGATCCGCCCGTCGCGCGGGGCACGCACGGTCTGCGCCGACTGGCGGTTGAGCGTGACGTCGACGCGGCTGAGCTTCGCGCGCGCCTCGGCCAGCTTGGCGCGGTGATCGGCGACCTTGATCTGCGACGCTTCATAATCGCGCCGCGCGGCCAGCCCCTCCGCAAGCAGCTGGCCCGAGCGGCCGACGTCGATCTGCGCCACGGCCATCGCCTGTTCGGCGGCGGCGATTTCCGCCAGCACCTGCGCGCGTTCGGCGGCGAGGCGGGCGAGGAGGTTGGGATCATTGTCGACGATCCGCGCGATCGGATCGCCGCGGCGCACGCGATCGCCGTCGCGGACGAACCAGCGTTCCACCCGGCCGGGGACGAGCGCGGTGACATCCTGCACGCGATCCTCCGGGTCGAGCGCGGCGACCTGCCCGGTGCCGGCGGAGGTCTGCACCCAGGGGACGAGGAACAGGATCGCGGCCACGACCGACAGCGTCACCGCGATCAGCCAGGCGAAGACGCGCGTCGCGCGTGGCGGGCGGATGCTCGCCAGCGTCGGGAAGTGGACGATATGGTCAGACCGAAAGGGCAAGGCTGCCTCCCTCGCTCGCGATGGCGATCAGCGTATCGACGTCGGGGCAGCGGCGCTGCTCGGTCGCGCCCATCCACAGCGCGCCGTCCCGTTCCAGCCCCTGCGGGCGGCGGGTGAATTGCAGCACGGTGGTATCGCCGCGCAGCCGCGCGAGGGCGGCATCGACACGCTCGGGCGGCAACAGGTCGTAGAGCGGCGAGAGCACGAGCAGCTTGGGCCTGGCGAGCAGCGCGGCGGCCAGTTTCAGCGCCATCAGCTCCCCCACGGCAAGCGGCCAGCCGGAGGTGGAAACCACGGTATCGAGCCCATCGCGAAGGACGCTCAGCCGCTCGCTCAGCCCAACCAGGTCGAGTACCTCGACCATCCGCGACGTGTCGCCCGACGCGGCGAGCCGCAGGTAATCGCGGATCGGCATTTCGACGAAGCTGGGGCGATCGAGCACCATCACCTCGGCGCGCAGGCGATAGGTGTCGAAGCCGCTGATCTCGCGCCCGCCGACGACGACCAGGCCGCGCTCCGCCCCCTGGTGGCGCTTCAGCAGCATCGCCAGCGTGCGCTCGACGCCGGGCGCCGCGACCACCGCCAGCTGTTCGCCGGCAGCGATCTCGAAGTCGAAGCGGTGGCCGTCATGTTCGACATGGGCAAAGCGGATCGCGCCGCTGGCCGGACCTTCGCCATCGCCCCTGCCCTCCTCCTGCGGCACCGCCCAGAACAGCGACAGCTCCTCCAGCCCGGCGGCAAGATCGTACAGCGTTTCCAGATACGGGCCGAACTGCGCGATGCCGTAGAAGACGCCCGACAGGATCAGCTCCGCCGCGACCAGCTGGCCGATCGACAATTGGCCCTGGATGATGAGCCAGCCACCCAGCGCCAGCAGCGCGGCGCTGGCCAGCGCATAGACGAACAGCAGCGCCAGCGTCTGCGCGAAGGTATAGCGGAAGTGCCGCCGGTGCGCAGCGACATAGGTGGCGGTCACCGCCTCCGACCGGTCCATCGCGAAATCGACATGGCGGCTCGACTTGTAGAAGCCGTTCGACCCGCCGACGCTTTCCAGCCAGTGCGCCGCGGCATGTTTGGCATGGCTCTTGGCCACCGCGCTGCGGATCGCGCCCGAGGCCCAGATCTGCCAGATGAGGAACAGCACCACCGCCAGCACGACGTTGAAAGCGAGGAAGAAGGGGTGGTAGAAACTGGTGACGACCAGACCCACCACGCCCTGCAGCACGATGGTGAAGCCGCCGATCAGCAGGCTGGGCAGCGTCTTTTGCACCGTCATCAGGTCGAAATAGCGGTTGAAGAGGTCACCGCTGCGCGCGTCGGCGAAGAAGGGGTTTTGTGCGTGGACCGCGCGCAGCGTGATCTCCGCGACGATGCGCGCGAACAGCCGCCGCTCGAACAGCGCGAGCAGGTGGACGCGAAACGCCGCCAGCACCCCGGCAAAAAGCAGGAGCAGGAACAACAGCGCGGCGAGCGTGAACAGCGGGGTCGGCAGCGCAGTGTTGGCGACCGAATTGATCAGCAACTGAACCGAAATCGGCGTGGCCAGCGACAGCAGGGATATCGCCACGCCATAGACCACCGCCAGCCGCACGAACGCGGCGTCGGGCCCGAGCACCAGTCTGATCCAACCCGCGAATGCCCGGATGCCCGGACGCGTTTGCGCCATATACCTGCCTTCCTGAGATGCCGCACATCTGAGGAGGGCCCGCTATCGTTTCAATCGTCGCGACACTATAGTTCTGCGATGCCTGTCGTGTAGCGCAACAATTCTAAGGGATTGAGCAAGACTTTGACATAATCCAGCGCTGCCGAGACATGGTTTCAGGGGCAGCAGGGGTCGGTCGATATTGCTCCCGCGGGAGGATGGCGCGCGTCATTACTGACCGGCCGCCGCGCACTTCTTGTCGCTAGGTCCACAGCCCGTCACACGATCTACATGACCCGGGGCGTGACCATCGCCGTCAGGGCAAAGGGCCGAGCTGTTCGGCCTCTTCGTCGGGCACCATCGGCTCACCCGGGGCGTCGACGGGGGCGGGCGCGCCGGGGTCGGTGGACATGTCGCCGGGATCGGGCTCATTGCCCGGAGGGCGCAGCGGGTTCATCGGATTCTCCTGCCGTTTCGCGTGCGGGTTGCAGATGCCCAACGCCTCAGTCGCTGGCTGGTTCGGTGAGTACCCGTCTCGCCCGCGCTACTGACCGGAAAGCAGCTGCATTACCTGCGCGCGGAACAATGCGATGCGGGCGCGCATCGTCTTTGGATCATGGTCGGGCTTGGCAAAGACATTGGGGCACTCGGCCGCGACCATGATGTTGATGATCGTGGTCTTGTCGAGCGTCGGATCGCGTCGCCGGATCTCGGCCAGTGCCTCGGTGATCGTATTCTCGCGGTCGGGGCCGGCGAGGCGGCCGGTCAGCCCGTTGACGAACGCCGCGCCGATCGTTGGCGGCGCAACGGTCTGCGGGTCGGGGCAGGTCATTTGTTCGGATGGCTGCCGGCAGGCGGCGACCAGCAGAAGCGCCACCATCGCTCGTTTTCCGGCACCCGTCATGGCGACCCTCCGCAGATGATGTTGGCCCGATCGAAAGCGATCAGCCGCCGACAGTGGTGCGGGGTGGCCCGGGAGGGGTCAATTCAGGACTAACACGGAGATGGCGGGCGCCCGCGACCGGCCGCGGCGCCCGCCAGGGATCACGCCAGCGTGGGCATCACGAATTCGGCGCCCGCGCGGATGCTGCGCGGCCAGCGCGCCGTCACCGTCTTCAGCCGGGTGTAGAAACGCACCCCTTCCATGCCGTGCATGTGATGGTCGCCGAACAGCGACGCCTTCCACCCGCCAAAGCTGTGGAACGCCATCGGCACCGGGATCGGGATGTTGACGCCGACCATGCCTACCTCGATGCGATGCGCGAACTCCCGCGCCGCATCGCCGTCACGGGTGTAGATGGAGGTGCCATTGGCGAAGGGATGGCCGGCGATGAGCCGGACGGCCTCCTCGAAATCGGCCGCGCGCACCACCGACAGGACGGGCCCGAAGATCTCTTCCTGATAGATCGACATGTCGGGGGTCACGTGATCGAACAGCGTGCCGCCAACGAAGAAGCCCGGTCCTGCCTCTGCGGCGAAGCGCCGCCCGTCGACGACCAGCGCCGCCCCCTGATCGACGCCGGCGGTGATGTACGACATCACCCGGTCACGATGCGCCGCGGTGATGAGCGGGCCCATTTCCATCGAGTTGTCGCGCCCGTTGCCGATGCGCAAGGCGCGAACCCGCGGCGCCAGCGCCTCGACCAGCCGGTCGGCGGTTTCCTGCTCCACCGGGACGGCGACGGAAATTGCCATGCAGCGCTCGCCCGCCGAGCCATAAGCGGCGCCGATCAGCGCGTCCGCGACCTGTTCGATATCGGCATCGGGCATGACGACCATGTGGTTCTTGGCACCGCCCAGCGCCTGGCACCGCTTCCCCTGACGTGTGGCGGTCTCATAGACGTACCGCGCGACCGGGGTGGAGCCGACGAAGCTGATCGCCTTGATCTCCGGCGCCTCAAGCAGAGCGTCGACCGCGACATGATCGCCATTGACGATCGAGAACACCCCGTCTGGCAGCCCCGCCTCGCTCAGCAGCTCCGCGAGGATCAGCGCGGCGGAGGGCACGCGCTCCGACGGCTTCAGGATGAAGCAATTGCCCGCCGCCAGCGCGACGGGGAACATCCACATCGGCACCATCGCCGGGAAGTTGAACGGCGTGATGCCGGCGACGATGCCGAGCGGCTGGCGCGTCGCGTAGCTGTCCACGCCGCCCGCGACATTCTCGGTGATCTCGCCCTTCAGCAGATGCGGGGCGGCGGTGGCGAATTCCACCACCTCCAGGCCGCGCTGCACCTCGCCGCGCGCGTCGGACAGGATCTTGCCATGTTCGGCCGTGATCGCCGCGGCGAGGCTGTCGATATTGTCCTCGAGCAGGCGCAGGAAACGGTTGAGGACCCGCGCCCGCTTCAGCGGCGTGGTCGCCGCCCATGCGGGGGCAGCAGCCTTCGCCGCCTCGATCGCCCGGCGCACGTCGTCGGCCCCGCCCAGCGCGACCTCACCCGAGATGTCGCCGGTGGCGGGATTAAACACCGGAGCAAGACGCCCGCTGGTTCCTTCCCAGCGGCGTCCGCCGATAAAGTGCGGGATGACCGTCATCGCTTTGCCCTCATGTTCTGACTGCGGTTTCTGACTGCGTTCGGCCGGGCAGTTGCGCGTCACCTGCCCGTCGCGGATGCGCAAGCGTAAAGCCGCTTCGCCGGCACATGTGGTGCCGTTAGGTCACCAGAAGGTCGCACTTTCGCACCTTCCCGCCCCCTGGCGGGATTGGCAGTTGCCAAGGCAGGACAGGCCCGGACCTCGCCTGCGTGGACAAGGTGCAGACGAGTAGCCGGGCGACACTTAATGGGAGTAAAGGATCGCCATGCGCACGGGTACGAAAAGCCATTTGAACGGGGTTTCCGCGCTCGCCTTGCTGCTGGCGGTCGTTGCTGCCCCAGCCGCAGCGCAGGACGCATCCGCCACGACCGAGCAGGCCGCCGTTGACGATGGCGACATCGTCGTCACCGCGACGAAGCGGTCCGAGTCCGTCACCAAGGTGCCGATCTCCATCACCGCGTTCAGCCAGGAAAGCCTGGACCAGCGCGGCATCCGCGACATTCGCGACGTGGTGAACCAGACGCCGGGCATCGACATCGCGCGCGGCAGCACCGGCAGCGGCGGGCAGACCCGCGTATCGATCCGCGGCATCGATTCCACCGCCGGCGCCGCCACCTCCGCCGTCTATATCGACGACACGCCGATCATGGCGCGCAACTCGTCGCTCAACTACAATGGCACGACCATCCCGTTCCTGTTCGACCTGGAGCGCGTCGAAGTGCTGCGCGGGCCGCAGGGCACGCTGTTCGGCGCCAGCTCGCAGGGCGGCGCCGTGCGCTTCATTACGCCGACGCCGAGCCTGACGCAGTCGAGCGTCTATTCGCGTGCGGCGGTCAACAGCACCAAGGATGGCGGCATCGGCTATGAGGCCGGCGTCGCGGTCGGCCTGCCGATCATCGAGGGGACGCTTGGCCTGCGCCTCAGCGCCTATCACCGCCGCGATGCCGGCTGGATCGACCGGCAGAGCTGGCAGGATGCGAACGACCGCGAAGAGAATGCCAATTTCAGCGACACGACGGTGCTGCGCGCCGCGATGCTGTGGGAGCCGGCCGCCGGCCTGACGATCGCGCCGAGCATCTATTACCAGGACCTGAAGTTCAACGACCGCGGCGACCTGTGGACGCGTTGCCCGGCGACCACCGGCTCGCCGATCAACCCAGACACCGTGCCCTGCCCCAATGGCGTGTCCGATCCGGGCGCTGGCAAGCACCTGAACTATTCCCCGATCCGCCAGCCGAGCCGCGACCGTTTCTACCTGCCGTCGCTGAAGATCGGCTATGACGCGGGCGCCATCTCGATCAATTCGGTCACGTCCTATTTCGACCGCCATGTCGAGGACATCAACGACGCGACCAACGTCAACGACCGTGTGACGTTCGGCAACGCGTACCTGTTCCCGATCACGCCCGGCTTCGACAAGTCGATCACCTGGCAGAACCCGAACATCTACCAGAAGGTGTTCACGCAGGAAGTCCGGCTGTCGGGCGGCGACACGGATTCGCCGATCAAGTGGACGGTCGGTGGCTATTATTCGCGCGGTTCGGTGAAGTCCGACCTGCCGATCTACCAGCCGCACTTCAACGACCTGTATTTCGTGCGTTATGGCCGCACCCCGCAGGCCGCCGGCGTGCCGCCGCTGGTCAACGGCAATGCGCGCTATTACGGCAATGAGGAAACGATCGAGGAAAGCATCGCGGCGTTCGCCAATGTCGACGTGAAGGTCGTCGACCGGCTGACGCTGAACCTGGGCGCACGCTATTCGCGCGACACGCTGGACTTCGACGTGGTCGAGCGCGGCGTGTCCTATGTCGGCGGCATCTCCACCGCGGCGGGCCGCCTGCGCGAAAACCCCTTCCTCCCGAAGGTCGGCCTGTCGTTCCAGGCGACGCGCAACGCGCTTTATTATGCCTCGTTCGCCCGCGGCTATCGCACCGGCGGCGTGAACAAGACGCTGCCCGATGTGTGCCGGACCGAGGCCGACGCGCTGGGCATCGACAATGCCAACACCTACCAGTCCGACCGTACCGACAGCTATGAGATCGGTACCAAGAACCGGCTGCTCGGCGGGTCGCTACAATATGAGATCAGCGCTTATTATACCAAGTGGAACAACATCCAGCAGCAGCTGCGCCTGCAATGCGCGTTCAGCCTGGTGGCCAACACCGCAGCGGCGACGTCCAAGGGCTTCGACGCCAGCATCACGATGCGGCCGGATAGCAACCTGACGATCGGTGCCGCGGTCGGTTACACCGATGCGACCTATGACGAGACGATCCAGATCGGCACCGCGCCGATCGTCGTCGGCGGGCAGCAGCTGGGCGCGACGCCGTGGACGATCAATCTGAACGCGGAATATCACCTGCCGACGAACAGCGATCTCGATCCGTTCATCCGCTTCCAGTACAATTATCGCTCGGTGAACCGCGGCACGTTCCTGTGGCAGGTGCCGACGTCGACCACCTATGATCCGACGCGCGTACTGCCGACCGAGGCGCAGTCGCTGGACGCGCGTGCCGGCGTGACGCTGGGCCCAGTCAGCCTGCAGATCTATGGCGAGAATATCCTGAACAACGTCGGCTATATCGCCAACACGCCGATCTATGCGCGCGGCCCGCTGTGGCGCGGTTCCACCCTGCGCCCCCGCACGATCGGGTTGCAGCTGATCGGCCGCTATTGATCACCACCGGGAAAGGAAAAGGGTCGCTGACGATGCCGGACATTCGATGGATTTCTGCCGCATTGTTGGCGACCACGGCCCTTATCCCCGGCGTCGCCGGGGCACAGGCGCAGGCGGCGCCTGCTTCTGCCCCCGCGCCCGCCCCTGCCGTCGAAAGCTACGCCGACCTGATCTTCACCGGTGGCAAGGTGGTGACGGTCGACAGTGCCGATCGCATCACCGACAGCGTCGCGGTGCGCGGCAACCGGATCGTCGCCGTTGGTGACGTGGCGGAATGGCGCGGGCCGCAAACGCGCATCATCGACCTGAAGGGGCGCACGCTGCTGCCCGGCTTCATCGACGCGCATTCGCACGTTGCCGGCATGGCCAATGTCGAGGCCAATCACATCAACATCCAGGTGCCGCCGCTGCGCGACGCCAATGCGATCATCGACACGCTGCGCGCGGCGGCCAAGACGAAGCCGGCGGGCGCGTGGCTGATCGGCCAGGGCACCTATAATCAGGTGATGCCGACGCGCGCACAGCTCGACGCGGCATTCCCCGACAATCCGGTGCGGCTGGACTGGAGCGCCCACGACACGATCATCAATCATCGCGCGGCGGTGATCCTGGGGATGGGCAAGGATTTCCCCGATCCCCCCGCCGGCTCGCCCGGCCGCTATGAGCGGACGCGCGATGGCGAAGTCGCGATCATCCGCGACGCGCCGGTGACCTGGCCCAAGAGCGAATTCACCTACGCCCAGATGAAGGAAGGCGTCCGCGCGGTCCTGGACGATTTCTATCTGAAGAAGGGCGTGACGACGGTATCCGATCTGTCGCCGCCGCAGGCCTATCGCGCGATGATGGAGCTGCGCAACGAGGGTCGCCTGCCGACCCGTGTGCGGATGAACTATCTCGCGCGCAGTGTGACCATGGCCGAGCAGTTCCTGGAATCCGGCGTCTTCACCGGGCTGGGCGACGACATGCTGCGCGTCGGCGCGCTGAAGATGTTCATGGACGGCGTATGGGGCACCACCGCCGCGACCTATGAGCCGGCGTGGAAGGGTTCGGGCACCACCTGGGTGCCCAACAACATGGGCGGTACCAGCATGGACCAGCCGACGATCAACAAGATCATCCTCACCGCGCGCGAGCGGGGGTGGCAGGTGCAGATCCACGCCAATGGCGACCGGGCGCAGGACATGGTGCTCGACGCGTTCGAGAATGCCAATCGCCTGTCGCCCAAACCCGACTCGCGCGACCGGATCGAGCATTTCGGCCATTTCCTGAAGCTTGACCCCGCGCGTACCGAAAAGCGGCTGGAGCGGCTGAGCGAACTGGGCGTCATCCCCTCGCCGCAAATCGCGTTCCTGTGGCGGCTGACCGACGTCAACATCAAGGAACCGGGCGTCAAATTCTTCCCGCTGCGCGACCTGATCGACCGCGGGCTGCAGCCACCCGGCGGCGTCGACACGGTGGGCACGCAGAATTTCGCCACCAACCCGATGTTCTCGATCCAGCGCGCGGTGCATCGCGACACCAAGTTCGGGCGGATCGTGCAGAAGGATCAGGCGATTTCGGTGATGGAAGCGATCAAGATGTTCACCATCTGGTCGGCCCGCGCCAATTTCATGGAAAAGAGCCTTGGCAGCATCGAAGTCGGCAAGCTCGCCGATCTGGTGGTGCTGGAGCAGGACCCGCTGACCACGCCGTCGGCGAAGCTCAGCACCATCCCCGTCGCGATGACGGTGGTGGACGGCAAGGTCGCCTACGAGCGGCCGTAAAGCGGGCTAGGGCCACGATCAGGGCAGCGGGCGGCGTGATGCTGCCCGCTGCTTTCTTGTTTCTGCGCTGGATCCGGGAAGGCGTGCTGCGCGGTGGAACCTGCCGGGCGGCGTTCCTGCCAGCCCCTGCCCCTGCTCCTGCTCCTGCTCCGCCCCCGCTCCCCGGTCAGGAGCGGCAAGCGGCGCCAGTCTTATTCACTGATCGCCGAGATATTCGGCCAGCGGCGTATCCAGCGGGGGCCGGCGCTCGTCTCGCTCGGCGGCGTCGATCCGCTCGAACGCATTCTGGACATAGCGCACACCGACCCAGCGGAACGGCTCGATCTCCCATTTGGGCGTGCGGCGGCGGTGGAAGGGCAGTTCCTCCAGCCCCGTGCTCCATCCGCCGATCAGCCCGGCGAGCAGCCGCGCGGCGAGCGCGCTGGTCGAGACGCCGCGCCCGGTATAGCCGTGGAGCGACGCGATCCGCGTGCTCTGGTCGAAATGGACGGTCGGCAGCCAGTCGCGCGGCACGCCCAGGAAGCCGCCCCATTGATGGGTGAATTCGACTTCGCCGAGCTGCGGCCACCATTCGTGGACGTTGCGGCGCATCGATTTAAACGTCGCCTCGTCGGTGATCGCGCTTTCCGAGAGCGCCGATCCGAACAGATAACGCGCGCCGCGGCTGCCAAACAGGATGCGGCCGTCCGCCGTGCGGGTGAGATAGTTCTTGGTGTGGACCTGCGAACTGAGGCTCTCGCCCCCCGCCCAGCCAACCGCCTGCCATTGCGCATCGCTGAGCGGCTCGGTCAGCACGATCATCGACGACATGGGCAGCAGCGTGCGGCGATATCCCGGCACCTGCGCCAGATAGGCCTCCGCCGCCGTGACCACGGCGCGGCGGGCGACGACCGTGCCGCGCGTGGTGGTGATGCCGGACTGCGGCGCGGCGTTGACCGACAGCGCGGTCGTATCCTCGTAGATGACCGCGCCCATCCGCTCGACGAGGCGCGCAAGCCCGCGCACGAGGCGGCCGGGATGCACGTTGGCACCGGCGGCCGTTTCCAGCGCGCCGAACAAGTGCGTCGCATGAACGCGCTCATGCGCCTCGGCCGCGTCGATCACCCGGTTGCCGCGGTCGAGCCCCAATGACTGATAGGTGGCAAGCGTCCGGCGCAGGCCGGCCATCTGCCCCTCGCTCCGCGCCAGGCTGAGGAGGCCCGTTTCGCGGAAATGCGCGTCGATGCCCTCTTCGAGCAGGGTGGCGCCGATCTCCTTCACCACCGCCTGCTGCGCGAGGATGGTGTTGCGCGCCATGGCGGGGCCGAAGCGGCGGATCAGCGCGCCGGGATCGACCGGGAAACGCGGCGAGCACCAGCCGCCATTGCGGCCCGAGGCGCCGTAACCGCAGATCGACCGCTCGACGATCGCGATCTCCAGCGAGGGATCGCGCTTCAACAGGTGATAGGCGGTCCACAATCCCGAAAAGCCACCGCCCAGGATCGCGACGTCGACGTTGATGTCGCCCTTCAGCGGCGCGCGCGGTGTCAGATCGTCACCGGATGTGCCGAGCCAGAAATCGTTCGGGATCGGGCCCGGCGCAGCGGCCGGCCCGCTCACGACGCCTGCTCTTCGTCGAAGACCATGAAGACCTTGCGGCTGGTTTCGACAATGTCCCAATGCCCGCGGCTGTTGGCGGGAAAGTGCGCGACGTCACCGGCGCGCAAGGTGATCGGATCCCCGCCCCCTTCCGGGGTGAACACCGCATGGCCGCTGAGAAAATGGCAGAATTCCGCCTGCACGACCTGGCGGACCCAGCGGCCCGGCGTGCATTCCCACACGCCAAGCCGCGTCGTGGGCCGGGAGGAGGATGGCAGCGCGATCGAGCGGACCTGGGAAACGGGGGTGCCGAGCGGCACGGGCACGTCCTTCGGCTCGGGCGCGCCGGCGAACAATTCGGTGACATTGAATGTTGTGGCAGACATTTCGATCGACACCCTCGCAATCTTGTTCGCTTGGGCATGAGACAATCGTGCCGGGGGTAAGAGTTGAGATCAGCCTCACCCCCGGTGCAGATAAATCACCACTTCACGTGGGTTGCAGGACCCGGTCGAGGAACTGGCGGGTGCGCTCCATCGTCGGCGCGGTGAGAACCTGCCGTGCCGGCCCGTCCTCGACGATCACCCCGCCGTCGATGAACAGCGCACGGTCGGCCACTTCGCGGGCAAAGGCGATCTCGTGAGTCACCACCACCATCGTCATCCCCTCGCTGGCGAGCGCGCGGATCACCGACAGCACCTCGCCCACGCGCTCCGGGTCGAGCGCGGAGGTCGGCTCATCGAGCAGGATCGCCTGCGGCCGCATGGCGAGCGCACGGGCAATGCCGACGCGCTGCTGCTGGCCGCCCGACAGCTGCGACGGATAGGCCGCCGCGCGTTCGGCCATGCCGACCCGGTCGAGCAGCGCCAGCGCGCGCTCGCGCACCTCCGCCACCGGCTCACGCAGGACCTGCACCGGCCCTTCCATGACATTTTCCAGCACCGTGCGGTGCGGGAACAGGTTGAACCGCTGAAACACCATAGAAAGCTGGCGGCGGATCTGCGGCAGGGTGCGGTCGGACAGGAGCAGGCCGTTCACCGTTATGGTGCCGCCGTCGTGCCGTTCCAGCCCGTTGATGGTGCGCAGGATGGTCGACTTGCCCGAGCCGGACGGCCCGATCAGGCACGCCACCTCGCCCGCCGCGATCGCGAAATCGACGCCGCGCAGGATCGGGCGGTCGCCGAACGACTTGGTGACCCCGGATAGCGTGATCATCGCCATGCAGCCTTTTTCTCGAGCGCGCGCACAGCCATCGCGAGCGGAATGCTCGCCGCGAGGTAGAGGAGCGCGATCAGGACATAGACGGTCCCGTTCTTGAAAGTCGCGATGGCAAGCAACTGGCCCGACCGGGTCAGCTCCGCGACCGTGATGGTGGAAGCGATCGAGGAATCCTTGAGCAGCATCACCGTCGTGTTACCGAATGATGGCAGGGCGGTGCGCAGCCCCAGCGGCATGACAATGCGGCGCATGATGAGGCCGCGCCCCATGCCAAGCGACGTGCCCGCCTCGATCAGCTGCGGATCCACCGCCTCGAACCCGCCGCGCAGGTTTTCCGCCTGATAGACCGAATAAGCGATCCCCAGCCCGATCACGCCGGCCCAGAAGGGCGAGAAATCGATGCCCCATTCCGGCAGCACGAAATAGACGAAGAACAATTGCACGATGATCGGAATACCGCGCACCGTGTTGACGATCACGGCGTTGGCCGCGCGGAGCGAGGCGTGGCGGGACATGCCCATCAGCGCCCAGACCATGCCCAGCGCGAAGCTGACCGCCAGCGCGCACAGCGTCAGCAGGACGGTCGTCCACAGCCCGCGCGCCAGCACGGGAAGGAACGAGATGGCATCTGTCAGAAACTCGTTCATGCCGCGCTCGAAAGCCCCCATTTGCTGTTGATGGCCGGTATCCGCGTATCGACCAGCCGCGCGATCGCATCGTTCAGTGCCGGCAGGCGCGGATCGTCGCGCCGCATCACCAGGCACAGTTCCTCCCGCGCGGGCGCACGAAATTCCTCGATGAGCCGGACGTTTCGCCGGCTGCCGACGCGCAATTGGTACCGGACGATCGGTTCGTCGCCATAGCCGACGTCGATCCGGCCGTTTTCGAGATCGCGCAGGATGTCGGCGAGCGATTCATAGGTCGCAACGTTGCTGGCGCCCGCCGCCTCGAGCTGATCGACGAAGCGCGACCCGACCTGGGCGCCGGTGCGCAAGGTGCCGATCTGATCCAGCGAGCGCAGCGAACGGCGATCGTCGCCGCGAACGATCAGCGCGCCGGTGTAGCGATAGACCGGCTGGCTGAACGCCACGATCCGCTCACGCTCCGGGGTGCGCAGCAGCGCGGCGGCGATCACGTCGATCTTGCGTGCGACCAGCGAGGGGATCAGCGCCGAAAAGGGCGTGATCGCGGTTTCCACCCCCAGCCCCGCCGCCTTTACCACCGCGGTCGCGGTGTCGACCATCGACCCCGTCAGCTCATTGCTCCACGGGTCGACAAAGCTGAACGGCACCCCGGTCGGCGACGATCCCACCACCAATGTGGAGGGGTCGCGATCGCGAACGCGGCAGCCCGCCAGAACCATCGCCGCGGCAGGCACGGCAAGCAGATCCCGGCGACGCAGGCCGAGCGGCTCATTCATTACATGCGATCTCCGCCGCGAGCAGCTTGATCGAGACGTAATCGTCGACGCCGAACACCGACCCTTCGCGGCCGAAGCCGGATTCCTTGACCCCGCCGAACGGCGCCACCTCGGTCGAGATGATCCCGGTGTTGAGGCCAACCATGCCATATTCCAGCCGCTCGCCGACGCGCGTCGCGCGCGCGCCATCGGCGGTGTAGAGATAGGCGGCGAGGCCGGCGGGCGTATCATTGGCCATTCGGATCGCATCAGCTTCCCGCGCAAAGCGGGTCAAGCCTGCGAGCGGCCCGAACGTCTCCTCGCGCGTCAGCAGCGCGTCGGCCGGAACATCACCCAGCAGCGTCGCGGGAATGAAGTTTCCGTCGCCCTCGCCGGCAGCGACCTGCCCCTCGGCAAGCACGCGCGCGCCGCGGGCCAGCGCGTCATCGCGATGCCGCACGACCTTTTCGACCGCCGCCTGGTTGATCAGTGGCCCCTGGTCGGTGACGCCGGCCAGGCCATCGCCGGCCCGCAGCGCGGACACGCGCCGCGCCAGCGCCTCGGCAAAGGCGTCGTAAATGCCGTCCTGCACCAGGAAGCGGTTTGCGCAGACGCAGGTCTGGCCGGTGTTGCGGAACTTGGACGCCATCGCGCCGTCGGCCGCGGCCTCCACATCGGCATCGTCGAACACGATGAAGGGCGCATTGCCGCCGAGTTCGAGCGACACGCGCTTCACCGTTTCCATGCAGCGCGCGGCCAGCATCTTGCCCACCGCGGTCGAGCCGGTGAAGCTGAACTTGCGGACGCGGGGATCGCGGGTGAGGACGTCGCCGATCGCTTCGGCGTCGCCCGCCACCACGTTGAAGACACCGGCAGGCACGCCCGCTTCCTCCGCCAGCGCGGCGAGCGCCAGCGCGGAGAGCGGGGTCAGCTCCGACGGCTTCAGCACCACGGCACAACCAACCGCCAGTGCGGGCGCGACCTTGCGCGTGATCATCGCGGCGGGGAAATTCCACGGCGTGATCGCCGCCACGACGCCGACCGGCTGGCGGATCACCGTCAGGCGCCGGGTGGGCGTGTTGCCGGGGATGACCATGCCATAGACGCGCCGCGCTTCCTCGGCGAACCACAACAGGAACGAGGCGGCATAGGCGATCTCGCCGCGCGCCTCGGCCAGCGGCTTGCCCTGCTCGGCCGTCATCAGCCGCGCGAGATCATCGGCATTGGCCAGGATGAGATCGTGCCAGCGGCGAAGGATCACCGCGCGGTCGCCGGCGGAACGCGCCGCCCAGGCGACCTGTGCCGTGGTGGCCGCTTCGACCGCGCGGCTGGCGGCCGCAGCGCCATGCCGCGCGACCGAGCCTACCAGCGCGCCGGTGGCGGGATTGTGGACATCGAAAGTGCCACTGCCCGCATCATCCCATCGGCCGTCGATATAGGCGCCGGTGCGCAGCAGCGCGGCGTTGCCCAGGGTGAGCGCGGTCATGCCGCCAGCGCCCGCTCGATCGCGGCCAGCCCCTCATCCAGCACCGCATCGGACGCGGTCAGCGGCACGAGGATCCGGATCGTTTCCCCGCTGGTCCCGCAGGCGAGCAGGATCAGCCCTTCATCCGCGGCGCGCATCGTCACCGCCTTGGCGCCGTTGACGGCGACCGCGCTGCCGCCGCGCTGCTCCATGATGTCGAAGGCGATCATCGCGCCCAGCCCGCGGATATTGCCGATCGGCAGCAGATCGCTTCGCGCGCTCATCGCGGTCAGCCGGTCCTTGGCACGCCGCCCGATCGCGTCGGCGCGGTCGAGCAGCCCCTCTTCCGCGATCACGTCGAGCACCGCGAGGGCAGCGGCGCAGGCAATCGGTGAGCCGCCATAGGTGCCACCCAGACCGCCCGGCTCAACCCGGTCCATGATCGCCGCGCGACCGATGACGCCCGACAGCGGCAGGCCACCGGCCATCGACTTGGCCACCGTCATCAGATCGGGCTCGACGCCGCTATGCTCGATGCCGAACATGCGGCCGGTGCGCGCGAAGCCGGTCTGCACCTCATCGGCGATCAGGAGGATGCCGTGCGCATCGCACAGGCGGCGAAGCTCCTGCAGCAATTCGGTCGGCGCGGCGTGGAAGCCCCCCTCCCCCTGCACCGGCTCGATGATGATCGCCGCGACATCCTCGGGCGAGAGATCCGCCGCGAAGAGATAGGTCAGCGCGCGCAGCGTATCCGCCACCTCCACACCCTGGTGCGGCACCGGGAACGGCAGGTGGTAGACCCCCGGCGTCGGCATGCCGAAGCCGCGCTTGTAGGGCGCGACCTTGCCGGTCAGCGCCATGGTCAGCGCGGTACGGCCGTGGAAGCCGCCGGTGAAGGCGATGACGCCCTGCCGCCCGGTTGCGGCGCGGGCGATCTTCACCGCATTCTCCACCGCCTCGGCGCCGGTGGTCAGCAGCAGCGTGCGCGCCTCCCCCGAGAAGGGTGCCAGCGCGTTCAGCCGCTCGGCCAGTTCGACATAGGGGCGGTATGCCGTCACCTGGAAGGCGACATGGGTATAAGCGTCGAGCTGCTCGCGCACCGCGGCCATGACGCGCGGGTGGCGATGGCCGACGTTCAGCACCGCGATGCCGCCCGCGAAATCGACGTAGCGGCGACCGTCCTCGTCCCAGATCTCGGCATTTTCCGCGCGGCTGACGAAGAGCGGAAGCCCGGTCGCCACACCAGCGGGAACCGCGGCCGATCGACGGCTCAACAGGTCAACATTGCTCACCGTCATCTCCTCCAGCTTCCGGGTGGCAAGTCTGCGATCCGGCGGCCGGGCGGCAAGTTGATTACGCTGGTTGGAACGGTGACTGGCGGTCACCAAGCCGGCTCAGTCGGGGGCGACGATGGCGCGTTCGATCCAGCGGCGGAAATCGGTGAGCGCAAGGCCGCGCCAGCGCGTGCGGCGCGTGGTGAGCATGTAGGAGCCGAGGTGAACGGGCGCGAAATCGCCGACCTCGACCAGCTCGCCGCGGCGGATGCTGTCGGCCACCAGCAGCGTGTTGGCGAGCGCCAGCCCCTGCCCGCGCCGGGCCGCGGCGAGCGTCAGGTGGCCCTGCCAGTAGCGCGGGCCGCCGAGATTTTCCGCCCCCGCGACGCCATGGCTTTCGAACCAGCGGCGCCACTGGTCGAAATTCGCCTCGTGCAGCAGCGGCAGGTTGAGGAGATCGGCGGGGGTTGCGACCGGCGGGAGGTCCGCGACGAAGGAGGGGCTGGCCACCGCCAGGATCCGCGGGCGGGCCAGTTCCTGGGTACGGAAATCGGGGTCGAGATCGGCCTTCTGCGCGTCGATGACGTAATGGATGTACGCGTCGACATCATGGCCGACCGCGCCGGGCGTGATCTCGATCGGCTGCAGTTCGAGCTGTATATCGGGGAAGGCGGCGGAGAAATTGCCGATGCGGCCGGTCAGCCATTCGGAGGCAAGGCCAGGGGCGCACCACAGGACGAGATTGCGGTCATCCTGCTGCGGCATGAAATCGAGCGCGGCGGCGGAGATTTCAGCGAGGCTGCGCGCAATGGTGCGGTGGAACCGGGCGCCATGCGGGGTCAGTTGCCCCGCGACGCCCGACGCGCGATCGAACAGCGGGACCCCGGCCCATTCCTCCAGCGCGCGCAGGTGGCGGCTGACCGCGGCGTGATCGACCGACAGCGCCTCCGCCGCGCGGCGGATGCCGCCGCAGGTGCCGATCGCCTCGAACGCCTTGAGCGCGGCGAATTGGGGCAGCAGCCGGCGCTGCTGCACCGTCAGGCCATAAACCGCAGGATTGTCCGACCGTCCGCTGTGTCCGTTGTTCGCCATGAGAACGCGATAACAGGTGACGGGGCGGGACTGTCAATCATGCGCGGTCACGGCTGGCGGAGGCGGGTGGTGGGGGCGCGCAGGAGGGTGGCGTTGGCGGGGTGGCGGGCGGCGATGAGGGCGGCCATGCGGGCGGCGCGGGCGGCGGGGGAGAGGCGATCGAGCGCGGCCTTCGTCGACGCATCGAGCGCGTAGAGGCGCCAGCCGCGCAGCACCATGCAATCCTCGATCGTGGGGGTTGCGACGGCCTCCCACGGCAAGGGAGCGGGGTTTTCCGGCCTGGGTGCGGCCTGTTTCTGGAGGGGAATGGCCGGGGTCAGCGCAGCGGCGGCCACATCCCCGCCGACCGCATCGGCATGGGGACCGGTGGTGATCATCCGGCAGCGGCGCAGCTCAGCGTCGACCATCGCGGGCGTCGCGCCGGGGCGGTTGTAGAAGGTGGCGGCGGGATCGGGGGTCGCCGCGAGAAGGAGCATGGCAGGCAGAAGCGACACCCGAACACCCTTCCCTGCTGGACACGGGGGCGGCGGTGCGGCCGCCCCCGTCCCGTTACGCCCGGTCCGTCAGAACCGCACCGTCACGCCGGCGCGATACGAGCGGTTGCGAACATCCTCGCGCCCGACCGTGCCGTCGAGCGCGACGGAGAACTCAAACCGTTCGGTGCCATAAGCGAGGCCGGCGGACAATTCGCCCCAGTTGCGGTCCTGCCCGGCGACGAGGAACGGCGCCTGGATGCCGGTGCCGCCCGCGAGGCCGGCGAAGAACACGTCCGGCCGATCCTTGAAGTCATGAACGAAATAGGCCGAGGCGATCGGGCGGAAGCCGGCGCGGTTGCCGTCGAGCTGAAGCCCGGCGCGGCCCTGCACGCTGAGGAAATCGTCCTTGGCGATCGCCAGCGCCGGTCCGGTGCCGGTTTCGACCAGCGGGGTATATTCGATCCGGCTGGCGCGCACCGCGGCGCGGGGGGCAATGCGAAGCGCGTCACTGCCAAAGGCGTAGCTTGCGCCAAGTTCGGTCGAGAGCGCGAAGGAATTGTCGCGCCCGCGCAGGTCGAACGGCGTGCCGGCGAAGGTGCCGGTGCGATGGGTGCGCGATTCATACACGCCGGCGCTGAACTGCGTATCGAGCGCGGCGCCGAAATCCTCTCCCAGGCGGCCATACAGGGTACCCAGGATCAGCTTGCCATCGGTCTTGCGGCCGAGGCGACGATCGGCGTCGAGATCGGTATAGGACAGGCCGAAGCCGAGCACCGCCGTGTCGGTCACCTGCGCCTCAAGCCCGCCGGCGATGAAGAAGCCGTCGAACTTGTCACGCCCGCCGCCCAGGATCGTGCCGGGCATCGGCCGGCTGGAACCGTCGACATAGCCGCCCGCGAGATAGGCCGAGACCGTGCTGGGCAGCGCGCCTTCCCGAACGACCGTCGCCGGCGTGTCGCTGACCGTCTGCGGCTGGCCCGGCATGACGATGGCATTGGCGGCGAATTGCAGCGGCTTGCCGATCAACGCCACCTGACCGCCGGCGAAGCTGCCGGGGCGCATCGCGCCGGTCCGCTCACGGTAGAAGCGCGCCATATTGTCCAGCCCGACGGTGCCGATCGCACGGCGCGTCGTTTCGGTGGTCGGCGCGAGCTGTTCCAGCGAGGCGCGGATCGTGCCGACGCTTTGCAGGTCGAGCGCGTCATAGACGTTGCGCAGCGACGCATAGGCCGGGCGATTGCCGTCGAGCAGCGGGGCGTAGGCGGCCTGCACCGGCGTCCGGTCCACGACGCTGGCATAGGGGCGTGCGGCGATCGTCGCCTGCACCTGGCCGCCGGCATAGCGCACCTCCGGATAGAGGATCGCGCTGAACGGCGTCGCGGCATCGAAGCGGCCCGTGGTGCCGTCGGTGGTGGTCAGCACGGTGTAGCTGGCGCCGTAGCGCGGGAGCTGCCCGAGCGGCGCGAGCGTCAGCGTGCCGCCGAGCTGCGCGCGGTTGGCGACCAGCCGATCCGAGCTGCCCGAGGCGCCGATATCGATCAGCAAGGTGCTGCCGGCGTTGAACACCGCGTCACCCGCGACGGTCAGCGTGCCGATCGCCCCCGCGCTGCCCGGTGCGACGGTGCCGCCCGACAGCGCGAGGAACGAGGGCACCGTGCCATTGCCGCCCAGCGTGCCGCCATTGCCGATGGTCACCGCGGAGGCCGTGATCCGGCCGTTGACCGTCAGCAGCCCCTGATCGGCGCGCGTCGGCCCGGTGTAGCTGTTGGTGCCGGCGAGGATCAGCTCACCCGCGCCACGCTTCGTCAGGCCGCCGATATCATTGCCGAAGCCGGCGAGAACCTCCGCCGAATAGCGATCGCGCGCGTCGGTGATGTCGTTTGACCAGACATCGACGGTGCCGCCGGCGACCTCCACCTCGCGCACGGCGCGAAGCGCGGTGGGGCCGCGGAGCGCAGTGCCCATCTGCGGCGCGCCCCAGCCCGAACGCAGATCGACGCCGGGCGTGTCGAGATCGCGCGAACTGGACACCAGAATGTCCGAAATCAGCGCGGTATTATATTCGGGGAACGCCTCCATCAGCAACGCGGCAAAGCCCGAAACATTGGGCGCCGCCATCGAGGTGCCGGTCAGCGCGGCATAGCCGGGCCCGGTATAGGTGATGAAGCGTGCCAGTTCGGCGCTGATCAACGCATCCGCCTGGGTCAGCACCGAGCCGACGAACTCCGGCGTGAACAGATTGACGTTCGACACCAGGATGTTGGCGAGGGTCGACGTATAGCCATTGGGATCGCCGCCGACGAAGCGCGCGCCATAAGCGAGCGAAATGCCCACCGCCTCGCGTGCGACAAGGGTGCGTTCGCCCGCCTCGTCGAACGGCCGCCCGGCCGCCTGTGCCGCGGCCCGGCGGCTGAGATAGCCGTTCAGCACGTTGATCCAGGCGGTGTTGGCGGCCGATTGCAGCTGCGCCACGGTTCGCCCGGCGTAGATGCCGGGATAGGCCGCCGCCGTATAGGTGGCGCGGATCGCATCGACATTGACGGTATAGCCAAGCGCGCTGGAGATGATCGCACTGCCCGGGCCGGAGACGCACCAGGTGGCCGTCTGGCCGCACAGGCTGGTGCTGGCGGCGGCGGTGCCGTCGGCCAGGTAATTGGTCACCGACAGCCAGTTGCCGCGCAGCCGCGGATCGTTGAGCGGCGTGACCGCGTCGATGCTGGCATGGACGCCGCCGCCATTGCCGGCCGAGAAGACGACCAGCACGTCATTGTCGAGCACCGGCTGGTAGAAGTCGCCCAGGTTCTGCACGAACGTTGCCCGCGCCTGCGCCAGCGTGGCGGTGTAGGGCAAGGTCGTGCCCGAGCCCCAGCTGTTGTTGATGATCCGCACCTGTCCGGTGCTGGCGAGATCGACGATGTTTTCGCGCGGGGTGGCGACAGTGGTGCCGTCGATGAATTCATCCTTCCACCACAGGAAGTCGCCGGCGGCGAAATTGGCGGTCGCCGAGAAGATGTTGGCGCCAAAGGCGTTGCCGAAGCTGCGCTCCCCCGCGATCCGGTTGCCCGCGGCGGTGCCGGCGACGTGCGTGCCGTGAATTTCCCAGCGGCGCCGCTGGTTGACGAGGCCGTCATTGCCATAGCCTGCGGGGATCGCGGTGCGCAGGCCGCTGAACTTGCCCGCGCCGGAGAACAGCGGATGATCGACCAGCACACCCGAATCGTTGATGCCGATCGTCTGACCCTTACCCGTCAGGCCCATCACATAGGCATATTCGAGGCCCATATTGGCCTTGCTGTAATCGACCGCGAATTGCGCGTCCTCACGCCAGCTTTGCAGCGCGGCGTTGTAATCCGCGGTGCGGGCGCCGGTGGCGGTGTAATAGCCGCCGGCGGGGGGTGGCGGCGCCGCCGCCGCGGCGGGCGCGCCGGTTTGGGCCGCGGCGGGCATGGTGACGAGGCAGGTTGTGCACAGCGCAAGAGCAGACAAAGCAAGCCGTGCAGACGGACGACGGGACGCAGCGAACATCAATGATTCTCCCCGGAACGCGAACTCTTCGGAAATCGCGTCTCGGGCGAGAGAATATTCGTCACGCCTGAAACTTGTCGATGTGAAACCAACATATGTGAAAATGGATCAGATTCCGTGGCTTTCGCGCCACATAGGACCAAAGTCCGGATTGCAAAAACATTCGAGATATGCGTCTCGCGGGATAGTTCTACGCTGCGGCGCAACTGACAACGGTGGCATGATCGCGCCGCGCGGGGCGGGTTTACCCTCCCCTCATCTTCATTTCATCGAAGGCGTTATCACGACCGCGCCGCCCACCACCAGATGCGTAATTCCCGAGTCTGCCGGGGCGGGATCGCAGCGGGTACAGCAGCGTCTTCCCGGACCCGGCGCGACCGACGGTGAGATCGCGTGCCGCCAGCGACGCCGCGTCCGCCGACCTCTCGGAAGTGAGAAAGGGCTCTCAATGAAAGCGCTTGTCTACAAAGGCCCCGGCCAGAAGGCGTTCGAAGAGCATGCCAAGCCCGAGATTCGCGATCCCGGAGACGCGATCGTGCGCATCACTCGGACGACGATCTGCGGCACCGACCTGCATATCCTGAAGGGCGATGTGGCGACGTGCGAGCCGGGGCGGATCCTGGGGCATGAGGGCGTCGGCGTGGTCGAGGCGGTCGGGCCGGCGGTGACGACGTTCAAGCCCGGCGACCGGGTGCTGATTTCCTGCGTCAGCGCCTGTGCCAAGTGCGAATATTGCCGGCGCGGCATGTATTCGCATTGCACCACGGGCGGCTGGATCCTGGGCAATATGATCGACGGCACGCAGGCCGAGTTCGTCCGCACGCCGCATGCCGACACCAGCCTGTACCCGATCCCGGAAGGGGCGGACGAGGAAGCGCTGGTGATGCTGAGCGATATCCTGCCCACCGGGTTCGAATGCGGCGTGCTGAACGGCAAGGTGCAGCCCGGCGCGACGGTGGCGATCGTCGGATCGGGGCCGATCGGGCTCGCCGCGCTGCTGACGGCGCAATTCTACTCCCCGGCTGAGATCATCATGATCGACCTCGACGATAACCGGCTGGAGATCGCCAAGAGATTTGGCGCGACGCGGACCGTCAACAGCGGCGATGGCAAGGCGGTGGAGGCGGTCAAGGCGCTGACCGGCGGGCATGGCGTCGATACCGCGATCGAGGCGGTCGGCGTCCCGGCGACGTTCGAGCTGTGCCAGCAGCTGATCGCGCCGGGCGGGGTGATCGCCAATGTCGGCGTGCATGGCCACCCCGTGTCGCTTCACCTCGAGGCGCTGTGGGATCGCAACATCGCCATCACCACGCGGCTGGTGGATACCGTCACCACGCCGATGCTGCTGAAGGTGGTGGGATCGAAGAAGATCGACCCTGCCCTCCTCATCACCCACCGCTTCACCTTCGATCAGATGCTGGAGGCGTATGAGACGTTCGGCAATGCGCAAAAGACCGGCGCGATGAAGGTGATCATCGCCGCCTAGCCACCGGCGGCGAGCGATGGCGCGGGGGCGATGCCGGGAGTGGCATGGCCCGCGCGGGCGAGGAGCAGATCCTCCAGCCGCCGGATCCGCGCGAGCACTTCGCCGTCGCGGCGTTCGCGCATGCCGGCGATGGCGATGGCGCGCGCGACCGGCCCCGCCGCCTCGCCCAGCGCCTTGCGCTCATCCTTGCCGTAGATCGTGCCGTCGGGCCGCGGGCCGAGCACGAGCCAGCCGACGCGGCCGACCGCCTCCGACTCCAACGGGAGGCGCATCGGGAAGGTCGCGTCGCCGCGCGCGACGCCGGCCGGCTCGACCGCCAGATCGCGTTCCTCCAGCCATGCCCCTGCCGCCTCCGGCGAGAGCCCGCGCGTCGCCACCACGCGATCGCCCACCAGCACGGCGGCGCGGGTGGCCTGGACATTGCGGGCGGCGGAATCGACCACCGTCTCCGCGATCTGGCCGACGGAGCCCGTTTCGCGCAGGTCACCGACGATCTGCGGCAGCCCCTGGCTCAGGCGCAGCAGCTGGCGCTGGAAGCGGCGTTCCGCCCAGCTGCTGACGCGGTGGTGCAACGGCACGATCAGCACCGCGGCGAGCGCCGCGGCGAGGCCCCCGGCCAGCGCACCGACCTGCGCGTCGAGATAGGTTTCGCACAAGGTCTCGATCAATTTCTCCCCCGCCGCGAACAGCGCGACGAAGCCGAGCGTCAGCACGCCATAAGCGGCGGAGCGCCCGATCACCGTGTCCGCGTCATAGAGGCGGTAGCGCAGCAGCGAGACGAGCAGCCCGCCGACCATCGAGATCGTCGCGAATAGGCTGCAGATCAACGAGAGGCCATGAAGCTGGCTATATTGCCCCCCCGCCCCTGTCCCTTGCGCTGCCAGAAACGCCATGCCCGACAGGATCAGCCAGAAGGTGCCCGTGGCGAGTCCGAAAAAGCCCCAGCGGACCTGCTGCCGCATGATGCCCGCCGGCATCTGGCGGTAGCGCAGCGCCATCCGCACCAGCACGACCGCGCACAGCGACAACACATAGGGCATGATGATCCAGGGCCCGCCGACCCGTAAGATCACCGCCGGCGGGTAAAGCAGGATCAGGCCGATGATTGTCCAGGAGCGCGCCGACCCGATGCGACCATCGGGAAAGCCGGCCAGGCCCACGAGCAGCATCGCCAGGCTGAGCGAGCCCATCCACTCGCTAAAGAACGGGATGTCCAAGATATCGGCGAGTGGCGTGTTGGCGGTCGCGGCGTTGGTCGCAAAGGCCAGGGCGAGCAGCGCGGGCACCGGTTCACGGCGACGGCGGAAGAGGAGGGCCGCGGCGATGAGAAAGGCGGTGGACGACACGGTTTCGCTGAACCCCTGGAGCAGGCGCACCTTCTCCACCTCCCGCGTGTTGCTGGCCGCGCGGGTCAACCGGTGCGTGCGCACCTCCCCCTGCGCATTGCGCAGGGTCAGCGCAAGGACGGCGCCTTCGGGCCGGTCGAGCAACCGGCGCTGCTGGGCGAAATCCAGAGCGCGCATGGGACGACCATCGATGGCGAGGACTTCGTCGCCGGCCCGGATCCCGGATTGTTGCGCCTGTTGTCCCGTGACAGCGAAGATTTCGCTGCCTGATGACGACGCGCTCAGGCCGTAATTGAGCCAGCGATAGGGATACGGCTTGAAACTCTGCCACGTTCCAAAGACGGTGACGATCAATGCTGTCGCAATGGTCGCGGCCCAGATGATGCTGAAGATACGCAGCCCCGTGCCGGTCAGCCGCGGCAGTGTTTCCGGCAGCCGGATTCGCCATCGTGCAACAGACAGACTGATCATGACATTCCCCCGCGATAGTCATGCCCGACGGGGGCGGTTGCTGTCCAGCCGGGTCGCGACGCGATATCAGCGCGTTACTGTTGCCATGTCTTGTTGCGGGATCGGATCTTCTATGGGTGATCTGGGTCAAGGGGCGTGACCGGGCCGGTTCATTGCCCCTGGAGCGTGTTGATACCGGCGGGGTGCCCCCCCCTTACACAAGGGTCGGGCGGGAGCGGATGGCGTTCAGGACCGGGGGTTCGACGGCATAGACCGCCATGCGGCGACCGCCGCGGTTGACGTGATCGGTGATGCGGCCGGCATAGTGGCGGCGGACGAGGCCGGCGCGGACGAGGTCGGAGACGGCGCGGCTGACATTGGCGCGGCCGATCGCCAGCGCCTCCTCCGCCACGGCGGCGTCGATCACCGCGGCGTCCTGCGTCGCGATGCGGGCGGCGACCTTGGCGCGCAGCGTGGCGCGGCGGCGGTCGTTGGCGGCGAGCGGGGCGAGTTGCCGTGCGAGCCAGTCGCGCAGGGCGACCCGCTCCCCCTCCCCTTCCGGGCCCTGAGTGCGCGTGCGGATCCAGGGACCGGCGCGGCCGTCGGCACGGGCGGCCTCCGCGATCAGTCCGAGGACGAGGAAGGCGTAGCGCGGACGGCGCGAGGCGGCGGTCAGCGTGGCGAGGATCGAACCGAGATCGAGGGTGCTGCTGCTCATGCGGCGAATCAAGCACAGTGCGAACACAAGGTGAATCCCCCTTGTGAGTCGGCGTGTCGTCTTTGTCGCGGGTGACACTTTGCCGAACGGGTCTGGGCAGAGTGTCATGGCTGACGTTTGTCGGGCTCCGCGGGCGGCGGCGCCTCTGGACTTGGCGGGCTGGCCTGTGGAGCGCGGGGTGACGGCAGAGTGTCACCCGTGACGCAAGGCTGAGGGTGGTGTCGGCCTGCCGGTGGCGGCGAGTGGTATATACCCTCTTCCAATCCAAAGGATTTCACATCGCCTTCCAGGTTAGACGGTTTATCTTAGGGTTAGAGAGTTAGGCGGCTGCGATCGGCTACAAACCACTGATATTAGGCGGTTTCCGGGTGGACGCTGTTCCCGGAGTGTCGTCGCTGCGTTCCTGAAGGTGCGGGGATGGCGTTCCTGAAGTGTCGGTTGATGGTTCCTGAAGGTGCGAGGGATGTTCCCGGAGTGTCGAAGGACGTGATCGCAGGCCTGTTTGGGGCAGGGAATTGAATCGAAATCGGAATGGGTGGCCGGATCGACGTTCAAATCTCCGGCGCGGCGCGCTGGGCGTGACTGAGCGGCGGCGTTGACCCGACACTTCGGGAACGGATCCGCCGAACGCGAGGGTGTTTTGTCGGTGTGGGCTCCCCTGCCCCGGCTTGTGTTGGATGGCTGCGCGATCCGGCGCGAGCGTCTTGCGGAGGTGGCGCGCGATGCGTGGGCGATGCGTGGCGGGGAGGTTTTCGGGGCGCATGAGCGGGTGGCCCCCTCCCCTGTCGTCACCGGCCGAGTTCGTGGCGGTGCTTGTCGTCCCAGCGTTTGACGAAGCCGATGAACGCGTTCTGGTAGTTGACTGGGGTGCGCGCGGGATCGGCGTCGATCCACTGGCGGAATTCGGCATGGAGCGCCTGATAGTCCCAGCCGGGATATTCGGCGCGGAGCGTGTCAAGCGTCGCGTCGGTGAGGTCGCCGGCGGTGGCGCGCGTCGCCAGGCTCTTGACCGATCGGCTGACCGAGCGGCGGATCATCGATGCCATTTCGGACAGCTCTGCGGTGCGCTCGGGCGAGGGGGCGGGGTCACGCGACAGGGCCGGGAGTGGCGGCTGCGCGGGCGTGGCGGGGGCAGCAGCGGGTGTTTCCCCGGGGAAACGGGGCTCTGCGGGCGTCTTTGAGGTGGTGCGCTTGCTGGCAGACTTGGGTGCCGCGTCAGCCGCGGCGCCATCGGGGCGGCGGCGCATGCGCAGGTTCGGCTCGCGCTTGCCGGCCGGCTGCTCGATCGCGAGCGTATAGCCGGGCAGGGGGTCCTTCTCGGCGATCTTGGCGATTTCGAACTTGAAGCGGCGATACTGGCCCTCGGCGCCCGATTTCTCGAACAATGTGGGCATGGATATCGCGAAACCCGCCTCGCCTGCCCCGCCCGCGTGCTTGCGCGCGACCTTGTAGAGCCAGCGTTCGCGCCCGCCTGTGAGATCGAAATAGGCGCGGTCGATGCTGAGCACCCCGCCCGTCATCATCACCCCCTCCCAAAACCAATTGGAAAGTTCGATCGTCATGCCGCGCGACCGTTCGGTCTTTTCGTCGACGAGCTGGGTCCAGCCGTCGAGCCAGCTGAACGTCGCCTCGCGGCGGTTCTCGGCGCGAATGTTGGTCTTGATTGTGGTGGCGACGAGCCGGTCCAGCGCCTGGCCGAGCAGCTCATAGGCGCGGCCCGTGGTGGGGCGGCCGATCGCGCGCAGCAGGTCGTAGGGCATCAGGTGCAGCTTGCGCGGTACGTCGTTGACGCCGCGGCGCGCCATGTCGGCGAGCACGCTGGCGCAATAGATCAGGATATCGGCGTCCCAGATCGTCGCCATGCCGTAATCGGGATTGGCCGAGACATGGACCCACAATTTCCCATCGGGGCTGCGATAGTCGATCGGCTTCACCCGTTTCGACTTCGCAAGGCTGAAGAATGGGCGCTCCATCATCTCGCGCTGATCGCGCAGTGGCAGATCGGCGAGATAGGGGAGGAAGAGGTCGAATTGTTCGGGCACCGCCTCGCGGCTGGCGCGCGTCACTGGGTGTTTCCCCGGGGAAACGGCGGGTGCCGGGCCGGGACCGGGAGAGGGGAAACGCGCGAGTGTTTCCCCGGGAAAACAGCCGCCGCGGGGCGCAAAGTTCGTGAAGTTGATGCGTATGGGGGGGTGAAAGGGTGGGTCAACGCTGCAGACCTCGGCCCTGTGCCTCCAGATGGGCGAGTGCGCGGCGCAGCGCATCGGCGAGTTCGTCCGCGTCGGCACCGGAGCCGGCATGAAGCCGGATCGTCACGCCCTGGCGGTTGGCGGACTGGATCGACAGGGCAGGGCGGCCGTGCGGGGTGGTCCACACCCAGGGACGCTCCCCCGCCCCGCCCGCGCCCGCCAGCCGCGTCGCATCGAGCAGCTGGCGTACCACGTCCGCGGCACTCCACGGCCCAAGCCCCTGTTCCTGACGCGATTTCTGTTCCCGCGCCATCGCCTTCGCCCTGGCGAGGATGGCAGGCGCTGCGCTCTTGTCGTCGAGTGCCTGCGCCAGCGTGTAGGCCGGCTTGAGCTGCACGTCGGCGGGGGAGGCGAAGGCGGCAATCACCGTGTCGGGGAGGGCGGCGACCTTCAGCATCTTCGACAGCCAGCCCTTGGAGAGCTTCAGCCGTTCGGCCATGCGCGTCAGGTGATTGTCGTAATGGCTCCTGAGCGCAGCGGCGTAATTGCGCGCGCGTTCGAGGTCGGAGACGTCCTTGCGGGCGCGGTTCTCGAGGTCGGCGAGGCGGAAGGCGGCCTCGTCATCGAGCACCGCGACCTGCGCGACGAACACCATGTCGGGATAGGAATGGGCGCGCAGCCACGAGATCGACCAGTGCCGCCGGGTGCCGGCGATCACCTCATAATCGTAATCGGGGTCGCCCTCCACGCGGCGGACGACGGCTGGCACCTTCTGCCCGCCCTCGGCAATGATCGAGTCGATCAGTTCGCGGCAGCCCTCTTCGGTGAGATGCGCGTAGGAACGCGCATTGCCGGGCCAGATCCGCACGCGCGCGGGATCGAGCAGCAATTGCGTGACCTGCCGCACCTCACCGCTGGCGACGCGCGCCAGGGCCGATTCGCGGCCGAGCAAGGTGGTGCCGCGCAGCCGCTCACGCCGTTCCGGTGCAGGGGCGGGCGGTGCCACGGGAGAGGCCGCCGCGGGGGAGGGGACAGATGCGGGGGCAGCGTCCGGGATTGCGTCCGCGACCGGGGCAGTGATCACCGGCGGTTCGTCGTCGGCGAGCAGCCCTGCGAGATAATCCGATTGCTTACGCGCCATGCCGTGCCTCCATCGCGCGGAACATAGAATGAACATTGAAAAGTAGGAAAGCCCCCGCCGCGTGCGCCTGCACCGAGCGCGCCGGATCAGGCCGCGGCATGGATCACATCCTCCTCACGCGCAGGGGCGACGCGGCCCCAGCCCTGGCGGACGAGCTGCTCGATCTGGCCCATCGCCTCGTCGAGGTTGGCGCGGCAGCGCTTGTGCGTCTTGGGCGTGCCGATCGGGCGTTCCAGCTCATAGACGGTCATCATGCGCAGCGCGGCGTGGCTGATTTCCGCGCTGTCGAGGATCGGCACGGGGAGGAGGGCAGGGCCGAAGCTCTGTTCCATGATCGCGCGGACCATCGCGTGGCTGGGATCGTTCGAATCGAACTTCGAGCAGATCAGCCGGACGAAGCTGTAATCGACCGCAATGCCGGCGCTTTCCAGCTGGCGCAGCACCTGATCCATCATCGACAGGAATTGCACCGTCGAGCAGAAATCGGGGGTAGTGGCGGCAAGCGGCACGAGCAGCGCATTGGCCGCCTGCATCACCGCAAGGCTGATCGTGCCGAGCGCGGGCGGCGGATCGAGGATGACCACGTCATAATCCGCCGCCAGATCGATAAGTCCCTGTTTCAGCTTGCGAAAACGCGCCGCGAGAACGGACTGGCCGTCCGAGCCGGCGGCCGCCAGCTCATATTCCACGTCGAACAATTCGAGGTTCGAGGGGATGAGATCGACGTTGGGCCAGGGCGTGCGCTTCACCGCATAGCCGAGATCCGCCTGCGTCGGATCGATCGACAGATAGGGGTAGAGCGTCTCTTCGCGGGTGATGTTGAAATGCGGGTTAAAGCCGAACAGCGTCGTCGTGGTCGCCTGGCTGTCGCAATCGACCACCAGCACGCGATAGCCCTGCACCGCGAAATAATGCGCGAGATGCGTGGTGACGGTCGACTTGCCGACGCCGCCCTTGAAATTCTGCACCGCGATGATCGCCGGCATGTCGAGCGGGGCGCGCGCCGGGGAGGCGCCGAGCACCTGGCGCATGTGCAGCAGTTCCTCGACTGAATAGCCGAGGCGGCGGCCCTTTTCGCTGGCCGGGGGCGGGGGGAGGCGGCCGTCATCCTCCGCCATGCGGATGCGATTGGTCGAGCAGCCGAGCAGCGCGGCGGCCTCCGCAATGCCGAAGCGCACGTTGAGCCCCTTGCGGCTTTCCGGCAGGAACGCCTTGCGCCGAAGCCGCTCGATCATCCGCTCGCCAGCATCGGCGAGATCGCCGATCTGGCTGGTGATTGCATTCATGAAGTCACCCCGGCGCGCAATTGAAGCTTGTGCTGCGATGTGTGCCACAAATTACTTCAATTGCGCAACAAATATGCGGAAGGATGCTTCGGCACGCTTGCAGCTGGCGCGCGGGCGGACCATATTCGGACCGAATAAGGATAGGTGCCATGTCGCTAGCAGAGCAGATCAAGCCCGTCAGCTATCTGAAGGCCAATGCCGCCGAGCTGCTGCGCAGCATCGGGGAGGGGGGCGAGCCAGTGATCATCACCCAGAATGGCGAGGCCAAGGCGGTGCTTCAGGATGTCGCCAGCTATGAGCAGACGCGCCAGACGATGGCGCTGCTGAAGCTGATGGCGCTGGGCGCGCAGGACGTGGCGGCGGGGCGGACGGTGCCGGCGCGCGCGGCGATCGAGCGGTTGCGGCAGCGGCGCGACCCGGCGGCGTGAGCGAGCGCTACGACGTCGAACTGACGCAGGGCGCAGAAGGGGACCTGGCGGCGATCCATGGCTGGATTGCGGGGCAGGGGGGCGACGCGGCGGCGGACCGCTTCCTCGACCAGTTGTTGGAGCGGATCGAGCGGCTGGAGACGTTCCCGCTGCGCGGCGCAATGCTGCCCGAGCTGGAGCCGCTGGGGATGCGTGAGTTCCGCCAGATCATCGCCGCGCCCTATCGCATCGTCTATCGCCTGTTCGACCGGCGGGTCGTGATCGTGCTGATCGCGCACGGGCGGCGCGATTTCACCCAGCTGCTGGAAGAGCGGCTGCTGCGCTGATGGGATGTGCCGAATGACCGATTTCACCTTCATCCATGCGGCCGACATTCACCTCGACAGCCCGCTGGCGGGGCTGAGCCGCAAGGACGAGGCCTTTTCCGAGCTGGTGCGCGGGGCGACGCGGCGGGCATTCTCCAACGTGGTGGACCTTGCCATCGCCGAGGAAGCGCGGTTCGTGGTGATCGCGGGCGACCTGTATGACGGGACGTGGAAAGACCAGGCGACCGGGCAGTTCGCGATCCGCGAGCTGGCGCGGCTGACCCGCGCCGGAATCCGCGCGGTGGTGCTGTTCGGCAATCACGATGCGGAAAGCCGGGTGTCGCGGCATTTCACGCCGCCCGAGGGGGTGTTCCTGCTGAGCAACCGGCAGTGCGAGACGGTGCGCTTCGACGATCTGGGGGTGGCGATTCACGGGCGAAGCTATCGCGAGGCGGCGACGACGGAGAATATCGCCGCGACATACTGCCCGCCGGAGCGGGGCATGTTCAACATCGCGGCGCTTCACACTGCGCTGGACGGGCATGACGGCCATGCCAATTACGCGCCCTGCTCGCTGGGCGAATTGCAGGCGGCGGGGCATGATTATTGGGCGCTTGGCCATGTGCATGAGCCGGCGATCCGATCCGAACATCCGCATATCGTGTTCCCCGGCAACACCCAGGGGCGCAACGTGCGCGAGACGGGCGCCAAGGGGGCGATGCTGGTGCGCGTCGCCGACGGGGCGGTGCGATCGGTGGAGCATCGCGCGTGCGACGAAGCGCGCTGGGCACAGGTGGCGGCCGATGTGCGCGGGGCGGGCGATTATGCCGAGGCGCTAGGCGAGATCCGGCGGCTGCTCGCCAGCAGCGTGCGCGAGGCGGACGGGCGCCCGCTGGCGGCGCGGGTGACGGTGATGGCGGACGGCGCGGTGGGGCGGCGGATGCGCGCCGATCCGGCCTGGGCGGAAGGCGAGGTGCGCGCGACCGCGGCGGGCGTATCGGGCGACTTGTGGATCGAGAAGGTGCGGCTGGCGACCGACGACACGGTGCCGATGGGGCTGCCGCCCGAGCTGGTGCAATTGCTGGAGGAGGCGCTGAACGATCCCGATTGCGCACGCGCGGTGGCGGCGGCGACCGCGCCGCTGGTGGCGAAGCTGCCCGCCGATGTGGGCGACGCGGACATTGCGCCGCTGGTGACGGCGGCGCGCGCGGGGGATTCGGCGGCGCTGCTGGGCGCGGCGCGCGCGGCGGTGGCGGCGCGGCTGGGCGAGGGGGAGGATTGATGCGCTTCCGGCAGATCGAACTGATCCGCTACGGCGGTTTTGCCGACCGTCTGCTCGATTTCGGGGAGGGGCCGGACAGAGGGGCGGGGGAGGGCGATCTGCACCTGATCGTCGGGCCGAACGAGGCGGGGAAATCGACCACGCTGCACGCGATCGGCGATTTCCTGTTCGGGATTGCCGGGCAGACCGCGCAAGGCTGGCGGTTCGGCTATGGCGATTTGCGCATCCGTGGGCTGATCGAGGCGGAGGGGCGCACGATCGAGGCGGTGCGGCGCAAGGGCAACAAGGATACGCTGCTTCATCCCGCGACCGGCGCGGCGCTGCCCGGCGACGTGCTGGCGCCGTTGCTGGCGGGGGTCGACCGGACGGCGTTTGAGCGGATGTTCGGGCTGGACCACCAACGGCTGCGCGACGGCGGCGAGGCGATCCTGCGCGGGCGCGACGATGCGGCGCAGATCACGCTGGAGGCGGGGACCGGGATCGCCGGGATCGGGCAGGTGCTGGATGCGCTGAGCGGCGAGGCGGCCGAGCTGTTCAAGCCGAGCGCGTCGAAGCCCGTCGTCAACAAGCTGATGGCGGAGCGCGCCGAGGCGCTGAAGCGGGTGCGCGAGGCGAGCATCGGCGAACGCGACTGGGGCGAGGAGAAGCAGCGGCGCGCGGCGGCGGAGGAGCGTCGCGCCGCGCTGCTGGCCGAGAATGACGCGCTGACGCGCGAGGAGACGCGGCTCGACCGCATCCGCCGCGCGCGCGCACCGCTGAGCCGGCGCGCGAGCGCGGAGGCGGCGCTGGCGGCGCTGGGGCCGATGCCCGACCTGCCGGCGGATGCGGGCGACACGCTGGCGCGGGCGCGGGGCGACCGGCGGACGGCCGAGGCGCTGGAAATGCAGCTTCAGGGCGATCTCGACCGGGTGGCGCAGGCGATCGGCGGGATTGCGGTGGCGGGCGATGTGCTGGCGCTGGACACGCGGATCGCCGCGCTGGAGGAACGCCGGCCGGTGATCGAGAAAGCGGCGGGCGACCTCCATCGCCGGCTGGCGCGGCGTGAGGAGATCGACGCGCGGCTGGCGAGCGCACGGGCGGAGGCGGGGCTGGCGCCCGACGCGCCGCTGCCGGGCGCGGTGTGGCGCAGGCGCGCGGCGGCGTATCTGCAGGAACGGCGCGAGGCGGCGGCGGCGGCGGGCGAGGCGGCGAAGCGCCGTGCGGACCTGTCGCGGCGGGTGGCGGCGTTGACGCGCGACCTGGCGGCGCAGCCCGCCCCGGTCGATACCGCGCGGCTGGAGGCGGCGCTGGCGACGCTGCCGACCGACGCGGCGGGCGAGCAGAAGCGCGCGGCGGCGGATCATGCCCGGCGGCTGGCGCGGGCGGCGGAGCAACTGGCGTTGCTGGCGCCGTGGCAGGGCGAGCCGGCGGCGCTGGCGGCGATGGCCTTGCCCGCGCCCTCGACGGTCGCAGCGATCGCGCACGGCATCGCCGAGGCGCGCGACCAGGCGGTGCAGGCGCGGCGCGAGGGCGATGCGCAGGAGGCGGAGCGGATCCGCGCCGAGGGCCGGATCGCGGCGCTGGCGGCGGGGGAGGAACTGCCCACGGCCGAGGCGATCCAGGCAGCGCGCGCGGCGCGCGATGCGCTGGTCGCGGATCTGCTGGCGGGGAAGGGCGTGGCGGCCGAGGCGATCCGCGCGGCGGTGACGCAGGCCGACGCGCTGGCCGACCGGCGCAATGCACAGGCGGCGCGGATGGCGGATCATGCCGCGGCGGTGGCGGCGCGCGACCTGGCGGTGGCGCTGCGCGATGCGGCGCTGGCGCGGATCGCGCGGGCGGAGCAGGATCGCGTGGCGCAGGAGGCGGAATGGGCCGCGCTGCTGGCGCCTTTGGGCTTTGCCGCGCCAGTGCCGGCAGCCGACTGGCCAGCCTGGGTCGAGCGGCGCGCGCAGGCGCTGGCCGCGCGGCGCGAGGCGGACGAAGCGGGCGAGGCGCTGGCCGCGCTGGAGGCGCAGGCGCAGGCGGCGGCGGACGCCGTGGTCGCGGCGCTGCGCGCGATCGGGGCCGAGCCGCCGGCAGACCCGGCGATGCTGGCGGCGAGCGCGCAGGCGCGGGTGCGCGAGGCGATCGCGGCGGCATCGGCGCGGGCCGAGCTGGAGAAGGCGTTGGCGCGCGCGACCGCCGAACTGGCGGCGGCGGAGCGGGACGATGCTGCGCCGGCGTCGGACGCGGACGCGCGATCCGATGGCGGTGCGGTTCAGGGCGCAGGGCGTGATGGGGGGCGGCTTGGCGACTTGCTGCGCGAGGTTGGGTTGCTGCGCGGGGCCGGCTTGCTGCGCGGGGATCAGCCGCCAGCCGCTGGCGTGGAGGCGCTGGCCGATGCGCTGGCGGCGATCGAGGGGGTGGCGGAGGAGCTGACCAGCCGCGCCGATGTGGTGCGGCAGATCGCCGGGATGGAAGCGGACGCGCGCGCCTTTGCCGAGGAGACGGCCGCCGTGCTGGCGGTGCTGGGGCGGAGCAGCGCGGAGCCGGCGACGCGGATCGTCGCGGCGCTGGCGGCGGAATGGCGCCAGGCGGAGGGCGCGCGCGAGCGGCTCGCCGGGCTTACCGCCGAACGCGATCGGCTGAGCCGCGAAAAGGACAAGGCGGCGGCGCAGCGGCTGGCGGCCGAGCGGGTGATCGACGGCCTGCGTGAGCGGATCGGCGCCGAGGACGAGGCGGCGCTGGATTCGGCGGCGGCGGCGGCGGGCGAGCGGGCGCGGCTGATCGCCACGATCCGCGAGACGGAGGCGGAGCTTGCCGGCCTTGCCGGGCCGGACGGGCTCGACGCGCTGGCCGCCGAGGTGGCGGCGCTGTCCCCGGAGGAGGAGGCGATTGCGCAGGCCAGCCTGACCGAGCGGCGGGCCGATGTCGCCGCCGCGCGCGAGGAAGTGGGCCGCGCGCTGGCCGAGGCGGAGGCGGCGTTCGCGCGCGCGGCGCAGGACAGCAGCGCGGCGGACGCGCAGCAGATCGTCGCCGACAGCGCGGCGGCGATGGGCGCGGCGGCGGAGGCGCATGTCGAGGCGGTGGCGGCGGCGGCGCTGCTTCGCTGGGTGCTCGACCGCCATCGCCAGCAGAACCAGGCGCCGCTGATCGCGCGGGCGGGCGCCTTGTTCGCGACGGTGACGGCGGGGGCGTTCGAGGGGTTGCGCGTCGATTATGACGACAATGACCGACCGGCGATCCGCGCTGTCAGGGCAGGGGGCACGGCGGTGGGCGTCGAGGCGCTGTCCGAGGGCACGCGCGACCAATTGTACCTGGCCCTGCGGCTCGGCGCGATCGAGACCGGGCAGCACGCGCTGCCGATCGTGTGCGACGATCTGCTGATCACCGCCGATGACGAACGCGCGGCGGCGATGCTTCGCGTGCTGGCGGTGGCGGCGCGGCGCAACCAGGTGCTGCTGTTCACCCACCATGCGCACCTGATCGACGTGGCGCGCGGCGCGCTGGGCGAGGGCGGCTTCCGGCTCCACCGGCTGGAGCCCGCGGCGCTGGCGGCGGCATGAGGCTGCGGGGGGAACGCTTTTGCGTGGCATCATCGCGGGACCGGCCTAGAGGGCGGTGATGATGATGAATGTCGCGGACGCGCTGGCCCCCTATCTGCCGGTGCTTGGCCTGCTGTTTATCGTGCTTCTGTTCGTCGCCTTTGCGGTGGAGCGGTTTCCGCCGGTGACGATCGCGGTATGCGGGGCGGCGCTGATGATCGCGTTCGGCTGGCTGACCCCGGCGCTGATCGCGCAGTCCTTCTCCAATTCGGCGCCGATCGCCATTGGCGCGTTCTTCATCCTGTCGGGTGCGCTGGTCCGCACGGGGACGATCGAGGCGGTGGCGAGCCTCATCATCCGGCGCGCCGGCAAGCATCCGCGCCGGACGGTGTTGGAGATGATGTCGGGCGCGGCGATCGTACCGGCGTTCATCAATAACACGCCGGTCGTCATCGTCCTGATACCGCTGGTCCGGCGGCTGGCGCGCGCGGTCGGCATGTCGGCGACGCGGCTGCTGATCCCCTTGTCCTACCTGTCGATCCTGGGCGGGACGCTGACGCTGATCGGCACGTCGACCAACCTGCTGGTGGATGGTGTCGCGCGGGCGAACGGCCAACCGGGGTTCGGCATTTTCGAGATTACCGGCGTGGGGCTGGTGACGATGGCGGCGGGCGTGCTGACGCTGCTGATCCTGGGGCCGCGCGTGCTGCCTGACCGGCCCGACAATGACATCGCCGAGCGGCACGAGCTGCAGTATCTGACCGAGCTGGCCGTGCTGCCCGACGAGGAGGGCGCGCTGCCGACGATCGGCGAATTGGCCTTCCTGAAGCGCGACGCGGTGCGGCTGGTCGCCCTGCGCCGCGGGGCGCGGACGCTGCGATCGCCGGAGCCCAGCGTCCAGCTGCTGCCGACGGACCGGTTGGTGGTGAGCAGTTCCGCGGATGAGCTGGACGACCTGGCGCGGAGCAAGGGTGTCGTGGTGGGCCTGCAGAATGTCGGTCGCGACATCCGCCTGGCACAGGACGAGCGATCGGACGACGTTCGCATGATCGGGCTGACGATATCGCCAACCCATCCCGCGCTGGGCCGCGAGCTGCGCAATATCCCGTTCCTGTCCAATCTGCCGGCGCGTGTGCTGGGGGTCGGTCGGGCGCGTCATTTGCCGGGACCGGACCTTGGCAGCGTCCGGCTGCGGGCGGCGGACAGTCTGCTCGTCGCTGCCGAGACGCCGGCGATCTCCGCGCTGCACGAGAACAGCAACCTGATCGTCGAGGATACCAGCCACGTGCGGCGGTTCCGCCGGCACCGCGCGCCGATCGCGGTACTGACGCTGCTGAGCGTCGTGGTGCTGGCGGCGCTTGGCGTGCTGCCCGTGGCGGCGCTGGCGATCATCGGGGTCGGGGTGGTGCTGATCACCCGATGCGTCGATCCCGAAGAGGCCTGGCGGTCGATCGACGGCAGCGTGCTGGTGCTGATCTTTGCCATGCTGGGGATCGGGAGCGCGCTGGAATCGATCGGCACGGTGCAGATGATCGTCGATGTCGCCTCGCCCTGGCTTAGCACGCTCTCGCCGTTCGCGTTGTTGCTGGTGCTGTATTTCCTCACTTCCGTGCTGACCGAGACGGTGACCAACAACGCGGTTGCCGTGATCATGACCCCGGTCGCGATCGGTCTCGCGCAGGCAACGGGCAACGACCCGCGGCCGCTGATCATCGCCGTAATGTTCGCTGCCTCCGCCAGCTTCGCGACGCCGATCGGCTATCAGACCAACACGATGGTCTATGCGGCAGCGGATTACCGCTTTTCCGATTTCGTGAAGATCGGTTTGCCGATGAACATTACCGTCGGGCTGGCGACCTGTGCGGCGATCAACATGACGATCTGACCCACGCAGGCGACAAGGCGGATCAGCGCCGGTCAGCGGGCCAGCACGAGGAACAGCGGGGGGGGGGGACCGCGGCATTAGCCGGATCGGGGAATGGCAGCACGCGAGAGCGTGAGCGGAAAGAACAGGGGCCGGCTCATCACTTCGCAACGAAGCGCGTCGGGCGCGTTGCGCAACTTCATGAAGTTCGTGCCGGCATTCCGGGTCGCAGTTTCGTACCCTGCAATGGCTGGACGGCGCTAACAAACGCAGCTCGTCGGGGCGACTGCGCGGGCTAGGTAATTGTCACGATAGGTCGCCGGGACAGGGGGATTTATCGATTTGCTGCCGGAGCAATTGGGCGCAGTTGCCCGGACTACTCACTTGGGCATGGGGGACCGAGCGTTGAATTTGCCACCACCTCCCGTCTTGGTGCCGATGGTGCAGGAGGCGCCGGCGGCCTCCCAACCAGCCACATCACGACCACCCACATCCCAGCCAGCGGAACCCAGGCCCGAGCGCACCCTGGGCCACGACGTGCCTGCGGCGCGGGCCGACGGCATCCAGGTGATCGAAGGCTCGGTGCGCCGGTCGGGTACGACGACGTTGCCGCAGGCGGGACCGTCGGGGCTGCGCAGCGGCCAGATCGCCACCTCCGCGGCGCAGCAGACGCCGATCACCGATATCTATGACCGCGATGGGCTGCATGTGCGCTGGTACCTGCAGAGCGGGCTCAATTACGATATCGAGAACAACCTGTTCTGGAACCTCGCGTCGGTCTTTTCGCCGCAGTCGCGGTTCAATTCGGACGAGAACTGGCTGGAGGGTTATGCCAAGCCGGGCGTCGGGTTCGACAAGACCTTTGCCGATGGCGCAATATTCTATGGCAAGGTTTCCGCCGTTGCCTCGCGTACCTGGGGGACCGATGCGTTCGATTCACGCAATCAGGGCGCGATCACGCTGGAGGAAGGCTATCTGGGGTTCCGCACCGGGGGGGCGGGGGCGAAGTTCGACCTGTCGGTCGGCCCGCGCGAACTGACGCTGGGCAGCGGGATGCTGATCGCCAATGGCGGAGTGAACGGATTCGAGCGCGGGGCGCTGAAATTCGGGCCGCGCAAGGCGTGGAAACAGGCGGCGATCGGGCGGATCATCAACGGGCGCCAGACGATCACCGGCTATTTCATCGAGCCGCGCGAATTGCCGTCGAACAATGGCCGCAACCAGCTGGCCGGGGTCGATTTCCGCTATGATGCGCCGAACGAGGATTTCCTCGGCTTCACCTATATCAACGTGTTGCGATCGGAATCGCCGTACATCCGCGCCGCGCCCGGCGGGGTCGGGGAGCCGACGATCATCCCCGACGGGCGCGACCAGACCAATGTGGTGAACCTGTATTTCCGCGGCAGCCACGACGCGGGGCCGCTGCGCAACTGGTTCATCACCGGCGACGTCGCCTATCAGTGGAACAACCGGATCAACATGTCCGCCTGGGCCGCGCGCGGACAGATCGGCTACAAGTTCGCCGACACGCCGTGGACGCCGACGCTGATCTACACCGCCAAATATTTCTCTGGCGACAATCCCGATACGCCCAAGCTGGAGCGGTTCGACCCGCTTTACTACGAAGGATCACCCGGCATCTGGGCGACGGGGGCGGAATCGTCGATGGTGTTCATCAACACCAATGTGAAGGCGCTGGAGTTCAGCGGCGCGGTGCAGCCGTCGCAGAAGATCACGGTCACGCTGCGCTATTCCTATATCGCCGCCGCGCAGCTCGACAGCCCGTTGCAGTTCGGACAGGCGACGCGCTTCGTGCGGACGCCGAGCGGGTATAATCTGGTCGACGGGGTGACCAGGTCGCACCTCTCGGACGATTTCTTTCTGGAATATAACCAGATCCTGACCAGCAACATGTTCCTGACGATCGGGCTGGCCGCGTCCTTCCCCGGCGCGGGGATCAAGGCGGCGATCCCGGGCAAGGCGCCGACCTGGACCGGCGCCTTTGCCAATGTGGTGATCAATTTCTGAGCAATGCCCGCGGCGGATCACGGTTCGCGGCGGATCGGATAGAGCGCGTGGAAGGGGTCGCGCGGAGACCCCTGGTCCAGCACCCAGGCGAGCCGGGCATCGGGATCGTTCGCGAACATGGGATCTGTTCGCAGCTTCGCGGAGAAGCGGTCGCGCAAGGGGCGATCGTTGGCGAGCAGCGCTTCGGCGCTTGGCACCAGGACGAACGCCTCGCTGCCCGGCGCGGTGGAGAGCAATTCCGGGAAGAAGCCCCAGGCAAGAAAGGAGTCCTGGCTTTCGGGTTCGAGCAGGGCGGCGGCGAGCAGGCCGAGCGGCTGATCGGCGGGTACGCGGACGCTGCCGGGCGGCATGGTCTCGCGGACCTGCTCATGCACCAGGTCGGCGGCGGTGAGCGGGCTGCGGCCGTCGGTGGCCGGCTGGCTTTGCGGCGAGACGAGGCGCACGCGATCGAGGGTCAGTGTCCGCTGTTCATCAAGCACCTCGTAGCGGATGCCGTGGAGCTGCAGCCGGTCGATCACCTCGGCCTGCGCGGGCGGGATCCACCAAGCGCGGGGCAGGGTGACGCGCTGCGTTGCCTCTTGCCCGATGATCGGCATGCGAAAGGTGATCGGGCGCGCCAGCCAGCGTTGTTCGTCGCGCCCCGTGACCGGCGACCGATAGGTTTCGAAGGCGACCCCCTTGAACTGGTCGATCCAGCCGATCGGCGCAGCGGCGGGCTGCCACTTCGTCAGGAGGGTGCGGGGGCGGCTGGCGCGATCGCGCGCCTTGGCGGCCACGATCCGCGGCGCCTCCGCGCCGGCGAGGCGGATCGCTTCTTCCAGCAGCACATACGTGCCCAGCACGCGCTGACGATATGGCTTCAGCATGTGGTTTTCGACGAGCACCGTCGGCACGCCGATGAAGTCGCCATAGCCAGTCGAATAGCGTGGTCCCTCGGGAGCATAGCGGATGCCCTTCGCCGGATCGCGCGTGTCGATCGGACTGGGGTAGATGGCGGGGACGTGACCGGCCCGTTCCAGCGCCGCGGTCACGGCCGGGCCGAAGCGATCCTCCAGCCAGTCAGCGGTGGCGCGATGGCGCGCGTAGCGACCCCAGCCGGCATAAGTGAAGGTGATGTCATATTGCATGTCGAAGCCGTCGCTGACGTGGCAATCGACGTAGAGGATCGGATCGAAGCGCCGCAGCAACGTGATGATGGCGCGCGTTTCGGGGGCGTCCGCCTTGGCATAATCGCGGTTCAGATTGATGTTGCGGGCGTTGCGCTGATAGCCCTTCTGATCCGGGCCGCGCAGCGCGGGGAAGTTCCACGCGCTGGTCCGTTCGTGGCCATCGATATTGAGGATCGGCACGAAGACGAGGTCCACCCGATCGAGCAGGTGGGCCTTTCCCCCCGTCGCTATGTCCCGGAGCAGCATCAGCCCGGCATCCTTGCCGTCGATCTCGCCGGCGTGGATGCCCGCCTGCACGAGGACGACGGGACGCTGACCGGCGCCCTTGCTGGCGCGGACGAACACCAGATCGCGGCCTTCGCTTGTCGTGCCGAACGTCTCGACCGAGATCAGTGGCGAGGCGGCGGCCAGCCGGTCGAGCCACGCGCGGACCTCCGCATAGCCCGCGGTGGTGGCAAAGCCCGCGCGTTCGGCGGGGGTGATCCACGGATGGTCGGCCGCGACGACCAGCCGCTCGCTTGCGCCAGTCCACGGCAGCGCCGGCGGCAGGACCGGTCGCGCGGGAGAGGGTGAGGGGGCGGCGGGGACGGTGGCGGCGGCCGGTGCGGTTGGAGTGGCCGGGGCCGAGGTTGGCGAGTGCGAAGCGGTCAATGCCGTTGCTGCGGCGAGAAGGAGCGGAAGCACAAACGATCCTTGTGATGTGATGTTGCAACATTCCAGTTGCGCCTTATGCCAGCGCCTCTATGGGATGTTGCAACATAACTCAACCAAGCGGTGGCTCGTGATCGGTGTGTGGGGAATTTCGACGATCGTGCTGCGCCGGACGGATCGGGCAAGGGCCGGAGGGTTCATGCTGGCCGCTGCCGGCATAGGGGCGGCAGTGGGGGCGGGGGTTGCCCGGGCCGACACGGGCGATTCCGACATCGTGGTGCTGGGCACGCGAACGAGCGTCGACCGGACGCGGTCGTCCGACACGGTGATGGAGCGGATGTCGCAATCGAGCCGATCGGTCGAGCGCGACATTCTGGACGCGGCGGGCACCTATCGGCTCAGCGACGCACTCGAGCTGGTGAGCGGGTTCAGCCAGCAGAACAACCGCGGCGGTGTGATCGACAATTTCGCGGTGCGCGGCTTTCTCGGAACGCCGGATGGGGGCGCCGAATATTATGTGAACGGCTTTCTCGCCAATCGCGGCATGGCCCCTCCGCGCGACCCGGCGACGACCGAACGGATCGAAGTGCTGAAGGGACCGGCCGGTGCGCTGTTCGGCGATGTTGATCCGGGCGGGCGGGTGAACATCGTGACCAAGGCACCGCGCTTCACGCCGCATGCCAACGCCTCGATCAGCTATGGCTCGTTCGACACGCGCCGGATCGAGGTGGATGCCACCGGGCCGCTGACCGATACGCTGGCGGGCCGCATCGTCGTGGCGGCGGAAGATAGCGACGGGTGGCGCGATCACGTCACGATCAATCGCCGCATCGTCTCGCCATCGCTGACGTGGCAGCCAAGCGACGCGGTGCGCCTGACCTATATCGGCGAGTTCAGCCGTTTCGACACGCCGTTCGATCGGGGCATCCCGGCGATCGGCGGTGACGCCAACGCGCTGCCGCGATCGAACTGGTATGGCGAGCCATCGAACGGCCTCACCCGATCGAGGAACGACCAGCATGAGTTCACCGGACTTGCGCAACTGGGCGATCAGTGGACGCTGAACGGCGGCGTGGTGTGGCGCACCGGGACATTGAAGGGCCTGTCGGCCGATCAGTCGCGTATCGAGGGAAATGCGCTGTGGCGCCAGCGGCGGTCGCGCGACTTCAGCGTGAAGGACGTGTCCGCCCGTCTGGAACTGGCCGGAACGATTGGCCGGCATCGGGTCAGCATCGGCATCAAGGGCTATACATTCGACTATGGCGAGCGCTGGCTGCGGATCAATCCGTCGGCGGCTGCGCCTTATGCCGTCGACCTGTTCAACCCGGTATATGGCGCAGTCGCGGCGCCGCTGCGCCCGTTCACCAACAACGACGAAAGCCGCTGGGTCGGCACGTTCTACGTTCAGGACATGTGGGACGTCACCGACCGGCTGACGCTGGTCGGCGGCGCGCGGATCGATCCGTACCGGCAGAAGATCGTCAACAACAACACCGGGATCACCGGCCGCACCATCGACGAGCCGGTGAATTTCCGGCTGGGCGGCCGGTATCAGGTCAGCGACGCGATCGCGGTTCATGCGAATTGGGGCGAGAGCTTCTCGCTCAACACCGGCACCGACAGCAGCGGGGCCGGTTTCGGGCCGGAATCGGGGCGCGGCTATGAGCTGGGGGTCGCGGCCAAGCTGCCCGGCATCGACGTGGCCGCCACATGGTTCGACATTCGCAAGACCGACATCCTGACGACCGATCCGAACAACGCGAACTTCCTGGCGCCGGTCGGCAGTATCGTCAGCCGCGGGATCGAACTGGATGCCTCGGCACGGCTGGGACGGCGCTGGCAGATCGTCGCCAATTACGCCTGGCTCGACGCCAGGGCGGACGATGCCGCTTTCCCCACGCCCGAGGTGCTCAACGTGGCGGCGCATTCGGGCACCTTGCTGGTCGTCCATCGCATCCCGTCGCGACGCGGCGAGTGGCAGGTGAGCGGCGGCCTTGCCTATGTCGGCGATCGCACCGGCGCGGTGACGCAAGATCCCGTCATCTTGCCCGGCTATGTGAAGGCGAAGGCGGCGGTCGAGGCGCCGCTGACCGAAAAATTGCGCCTCCGGGTGGAGGCCGACAACCTCTTCGACACGCGGTACGCCGCCAGCTCCTACAGCGCGCTCTGGATCTATCCCGGTGCGCCGCGAACCGTGCGCGCCTCGCTGCGCCTCGACATCTGAGGAAGAACCCCATGGACCGGAGCGGCACCCCGCCAATCCTCATCAACGACCTGTCCGTCCGCTATGGCGAGCAACGCGTGCTCGACCGGCTGTCGCTGCGGGTGCCCGCGGGCAGCATTACCGCGCTGCTGGGTGGCAATGGCGCGGGCAAGTCGACGACGCTGGCGACATTGCTCGGCTTCGTGCGGGCGCAGTCGGGGACGGTGCTGGTGGCCGGCATCGACCCGGGGACGAACCCGGACGCTGCGCGGCGGCGGATGGCCTATCTGCCGGAGAATGTTGCGCTGTACGAGCATCTCAGCGCGGTCGAGAATGCGGACTATCTTCTCGCCCTGTCGGATGAGCGCAAGGAGCGCGGCGCGATCACCGAGGCGCTGGCCGCGGCGGGGCTGCAGCAGCGCGCCTGGGACCAGCGGCTGGGCGGCTTTTCCAAGGGGATGCGCCAGAAGGTGGCAATTGCGGTCGCGCTGCTGCGGGACGTGCCGGTGCTGCTGCTGGACGAGCCGACGTCGGGTCTGGATCCGCGCGCGACGGCTGATTTCAACGCACTGGTGCAGGCAGTGCGCGACCGGGGAACGGCCGTGCTGATGGTGACGCACGATCTGCTCTCCGCAGCCGACGTGGCCGATCGGATCGGCTTCCTGGAGGCGGGGCGGATCACCGAGGAGGCGGAGGCCCGCGGCCCGCAGCGCTTCGACGTGCGCGCGCTGCATGCGCGTTTCGCTGCGGGAACGAAGGGGCAGGCGGCATGAAGCACATCCGGCTGATTGCGACCGACGAACTGCGCCTGATGGCGCGCAACCGCGTCGCCATCATCGCCGTCGGGCTGTTCGTTCTGCTGACGATCGTGGCGGTGCTCAGCGCCTGGTCGCACCAGCGCGCCAACGCGGAGCTTCGCGCGCGTCACCAGCATCAGGCGGAACATGCGTTCGACGCGCAGCCCGACCGTCACCCGCACCGCGTGGTCCATTATGGCCATTTCATCTTCCGCCCGCTGGGACCCCTCGCCGCCTTCGATCCGGGCGTCGATGCCTTTACCGGGAGCAGCATGTTTCTGGAGGGGCACCGCCAGAACACCGCCAATTTCGGTGATGTGCGGCAGAGCTCGATGCTGATCCGCTTCGGGCAGCTGACCCCCGCCTTCGTGCTTCAGGTCGTCGCGCCGTTGCTGCTGATCTTCCTCGGCTTTGGCGCTGTGGCGCGTGAGACGGAGCGCGGGACCATCCGGCTGTTGATGCTGCAAGGCATGTCTGGCGCTCAGATCGTCGGGGGCAAGCTGCTGGCACTGGGCGCGGTCGCCATCCTCGCCGGTGCGCCGGCGATGATCGGCTTCCTCGCGATCGCCGGGCAGCCTGGTGCGCTGATGCTGCCGATCGCCGCCATCGCGCTTGGCTATGCCGCGTATCTCGCACTGTGGGTGGTGATGATCGTGCTGGTATCGACGCTGGTGCGGCGCAGCCGCGACGCCTTGCTTGTGCTGATTGCTTTATGGGCTGTCACCGTTGTCCTGCTGCCGCGCCTCGCGCCCGATGTCGCCACGGCCGCCATCCCTCTACAGAACCGCCTCCAGACCGACGTGGCGATTGCGCGTGACCTGCGGCGAATGGGGGACAGCCATAATCCTGACGACCCCCATTTCGCCGCCTTCAAAGCCGATGTGCTGAAGCGATACGGCGTTGAGCGGGTCGAGGAGCTGCCGGTCAATTACAAGGGATTGCTGGCGCTGGAGGGGGAGCGGCTGACCGCCGGCCTTTTCGACCTGTATGCCGACCAGAACCACGACGCGCAGCAGCGGCAGAACCAAGTGGTCCGCGCGATCGGCGTGGTCAGCCCGGCGATCGCGCTGCGCTCACTCTCCATGGCGGCCGCCGGCACCGATTTCGCGGGGCATCGCCGCTTTCTCGAACAGGCGGAGGACTATCGCTACGCGCTCGTCCAGCGGCTGAACCGGATGCAGGCGCAGGGGGTCAGCTACGGCGACGACACGGCAACAGACCCGGGTGCTGACCGGCGCAAGCGCGTGGCGGCGAGCAACTGGGGCGAGATACCCGACTTCGCCTATCGACCGCCCGATGGCGGCGCGCTCGCTGCCGGGGCGGTGCCGGGGGTGATCGTGATCCTGGCCTGGCTCATCATCGCCGCTCTGTTGCTCTCAAGAAGGGCGAGCCGCCTGGGCGTAGTGCGACCGGGAGCGGCGCGATGAACCTTTGGATGCAGGAGCTTCGCCTGCTGGTCCGTGCGCGGCTGATCCTCGTCACCCTGGCGCTGCTGGCCGCACTGTCAGTGGCGGCGGTGGCTGCGGGCATGGCGGAGGTGGAGCGTCAGCGCGCCGCGATCGCCGCTGTCCCCGCGGCGCAGGCGGAGGATATCGCTGCCGTCGCCGAATATGTCGGGCGCAGCCGGGATGCCGGAAGTGCGGCCTATTACAGTTTCCATCCGACATGGGATGCGCCGTCGCCGCTCGCGTTCGCCGCGTTGGGGATGCGCGATGTGTCCCCTTTTATCCTGCGCGTCCGGGCGCTGGGGCTGGAAGCGCAAATCTACGATGGGGATGTCTTCAACCCCGAGCTGGCGCTACCGGGCCGGTTCGATTTCTCCTTCGTGCTGGTGTTTCTGGCGCCACTGTTCGTCATCGCGCTGTTCCACGATCTAACGTCCGCGGAGCGGGAGAGCGGGCGGTGGCGCACGCTGGCGGCGTTGCCGCGGGGCGGGGCCGGGCTGATGCGGCGGCGAAGGGCGCTGCGGCTGGTGCTGCTCTGGGCGGCGCTGGGCATACCCTTCACGATCGGCGCGCTGCTATCGGGCGTGGGCGGCGGGACGATCCTGCTGATCCTGGCGGTCATTGCCGCCTATCTCTTGTTCTGGATCGGTCTTGCCGCGCTGGTGGGGCGGCTTCGATGGAGCTCGGCGGTCAATGCCGCGACGCTGGCCGCTAGCTGGCTGGTGCTGGTGCTGGTCGCCCCCACGCTGGCGCATGTCGCGATCAACCGCGCGCTGCCGATCAGCCAGGGTGCGGAGATCGCGCTGGCCCAGCGCGAACGGGTGAACCATGCCTGGGATATCCCCCGCGAGGAGACGATGCGCCGCTTCTATGCGCGTCATCCGCAATGGGCCATGTCGGCGCCGCTGGGCGCGGCGTTCCACTACAAATGGTATTTCGCCTTCCATCAGAACGGCGATCAGGACGTCGCGGATCAGGTGCGTGCCTATCGCGAGGGGCTGGAGCAGCGCGATGCTGCCGCCCGAACGCTCGGCTGGATCATGCCCCCAGCCGGTGTGCAAACGCTGCTGACGCGGCTGGCAGCGACGGATCTGACCGCGCAACTGGCGTATCAGGACCGGATCCGCAGCTTTCACCGGCAATTGCGAAAATTCTACTACGACTATCTGTTCAACGATCGCCCGTTCGATGCTGATGATTTTGCCCGGGCGCCGAGGTTCAAGGGATAGACGCTCCCCGGTCGATCAGCGCAGCACCGCCGCCGCGTCGGCCAGCCGCACGTCGTGCATCAGGTTCAGATAGGCGTCGACATAGCCCTTGTGCGAGGCGCCGACGATGGTGAGGAGGCGGGTGCCGGGCTGGCGCGCGAGCACGTCGCGGATGTTGGCCACCATGCGCAGGTTGCGCGTTTCCCAATAGCCGACATAGCGGCGGCCAAAGCCCTGCGGCGAGGGTTCGACCAATGCGGCGCCGAAATCGGCCTTATAGGCGAGCGTCGGGGTCTGCGGATCGTTGAGCGCCCGGTACATCGCCAGCAACCCGTCGGGCTGCGTCAGCCGACCCTCATGCTGCTGATCCTGCGCGCGCTGCGCCTTGGCGGCGGGATTGTCCCACGCGCGCATGATCGCTGCCTCTGCCGCCGCGCGATCGGTCGGCTCCGGCGTGTCGGCGGAATGATCGTCGATGCTCCATAAACGCTCATGGCCGAGCCGCGCAGCCAGCACCGCGGCGACCCAGTAATTCTCGTTGCGCCGGCCCTCCAGCGCGGCGAGCGTTGTTGCGAGGTCCGCCGTCAGCCCGTCGCCGGCGCGCTGTTCCGCGGTGGGCAGGCGAAGCCACTGGACCAAAGCGGAGGCTGGCTCCCCCGCGGCGAGCAGGATGGCCGCGAGGTGGCGGCGCTGTCCGGCGGTCGGCCTGGCCGGCCAGGCGGCGAGCAGCCGTTCCACCTCCGCCGTGGCGGCGGGCACGTCCAGCCCGGTGGCGGCGGCGGCGGGGCCGGTGTCGGGGCAATAGCTCTCCACCGTATCGGCATAGCGCGCAGGATAGCGGCGCAGGCTGTCGCATTGCAGGCCGGAGAGCGATTCCGTGGCGATGGCGGTCGACTGCCAGCGGGCCAGTCGGTCCATCAAGGGCGACAGCTGGGCCGCGCGGAAGCCGTCGCCGAGCCCCGACAGATGCACGGTGCCGAGCACCAGTACCTCGTTGGGCGCGCCGGCAGGCGGGCCCTTCAGCTGATCGGGGCGGAAGGCGGGGCGGTAGTCGCCCGTCGCGGTAGCGGACGTGGCGGTGGCGCCGGCCAGTGCCATCGCGGCAGCCAGCGTGCCCGGTAGCAGGCCTCGCATCATCCCCTCCCTCTCCTGTGTCCCGGGGCCGATGCTAGCGGCACTGTATTATTCGGTCAACACACCGGGCGGCGGCATTCAGCGCGCGGCGCGGGTCTCGTCACCCATCAGCCAGAAGGTCAGCGCCGAGAGGATCGCGGCGGCGGCGGCGGCGCACCAGAGGGCGGCGTTGGGGGACCAGATAAAGGCGCTCGCCCCCGCGATGCCGCCCAGCACCAGCGATAGCCACAGCAGGAAATAGGACAGCCACTCCCGATCGCCCGTACCGCGCAAGAGGTCGGCAAGCCGGTGTCCGAGCTTCACCAGCGTGCCGGTCATGTAGGTGACGCCGATCCCCACCTCCCCATCGCGGCGGAAGATCGCATTCGCGCTGCCCATCGCGACGCACAGGAAGCCGACCGCGACGCGGTGGCGCCCAGCGCTGTCGATCGCGGCGGCCACGACCAGCAGCAGGGTGACGGTAAGGGTGGCGGCGAACTTGCGATGGTGCGCTGGCGCGCTTTCGCCGATCAGGACGTTGAAGATCACGCCGGCGACGAACAGCGCGACGAGCGTGGCGGCCGCGACGGCGATCGTCAGCGATTGGGTGACGCCGATCGAGAGGCGCGTGGAATTGCCGCTCATGAACGAGACGAACAGCCCGCCGGATCTAAGGAAGCCGATCGCATCGACCGCGCCGGCAAGCATGGCGTAGCCCATCGCCAGGATGCGCAGGTTTCGGCCATATCGCAGCATCGCTGCCCTCCAATGCGGCGCGCGGGCGGGATGCCGCCGATCAGCCCGCGTCGCACCCTAGAGCGCACTGCGCCAAGCGCAATCGGGGCCATCCAGGCGCAACGTGGGATGCGCGACCTGATCCAGGTTACGCAGAAAACGGCGCGTACGTTCCGTGGCGGTAACGACTTAGCGCCGGCTGGCCCGTTGATGGGGAAAGGCTATGCGCCGCCCCCCGCGGCACGGCCTTGCAGATGAGGAACCTTGCCATGGAACGCACCGACCATCCCGCCGTCGATCCCGAGCGGCAGACGCCGAAGAACCCGTTCGATCACGGCGAGGGGCTGTACGGCCGATCCTATTCGCCTGCGCGGGAGGAGGCGCTGCGCCGTGAGGATCCGTCTGGTGCCGTCAATGCCGATCCGGCCGGGGGTGGGGAGGGGGCAGGCGCGCGCGCCTCGGTCGACCCGGTCACCGGCGAGGCGCGCGGCAGCGGCGCGGGCGCAGCGGAAGATCCGTCGACCAAGCCGGCCGCGTGGAAGCCGGGGGCGGGCAGGAACGCCGCGAGCCGCTGAGGGACGGCTGTCCGCGTGATCGCGGCCCCGGATCGTCGCTCAGGCCGTCGCGCGTTCGGCCGGGTTGCGGAATTGCAGGTGCCTTGCGTTATAGCCGGCAAACCGGTGGATCGCGCGCAGATCGTTCAGGGTGATCTCATCGCCCTTGCGGCTGATGAGGCCCCAATCCTTCAGTTCATCGAGGTAATTTGTCGCGGGCATTGCCGGAAGGCCGCACACCGAGGCGACGTCGTTATCCGTGAGGGGAAGCACGAAGCGATTGGCGCGCACGCGCCCGATGATCCCCAATCGCGCATGTAGCTGGCACAGCAGATGCGCGACGGTTTTCAGCGGGTCATGTTGATCGGCGCTGGCGATCCATTCGCGCAGGATGGTCAGGTCGATCAGCACGCTCCTCCAGATTGCGCGTGCAAGGACCGGCACCTCGATGATGACATTGTCGAGTGCCGCGACATCGATCTTGCCGACACGACAGTCCGTCAGCGCCGTCACACCATGGTCCATGGCAGGAAGGATCGTGGCGTGAACGTTGCAGAAGTCCCCCGGGATCAGCAATTCGGTCAACTGTCGATTGCCGTCGGCCGTCATCCGATAGCGGGCGGCCCAACCATCCAGGATGACACGGAGGCTCTCGATCCTGGTCCCTGCGGAAACAATGTCGCTTCCCGCGGTGGTTCTATATTCGTTGATCCAAGTGCTATTTACCTTCGCAGCGTCTTCGTCCCGTATTCTTGTCACTGCGCGCAGTTTTGCGATCAGGGGAGAGTATGGCATCGGGTTGCGCATTCTACACGGTCACGTCCGATCCATTCCTTGCTCCTTCCATCGTTCTTGCGCAAGCGTATGGTTAACGATGGTAAAATGACATCGCTGTCGACCAAGGTTTCGTGGTCCTGTACGATCAGAAGGTGCATCCTTTTCTCGCCCCGATGCGCCAATGCAGCGCCGGGCCTGAAGCGGGCGGCGCCAAGCCGGTAAGGCTTTGATCTGGAACAAGAGACTGATAGTCTGGCGCGTCGCATGACCAGTATCTTGGCGTAACTGATGGGGTTTATCGTGCTGACCGGGGGCAGCCGATGCGGAGGGGCAGTTGGCAAACCGGGATGATGATGGCTCGCCGCAGCGAGTCACAGACGCTCTCTTGGCGGGGCGGGATGCGTTTGCGAAGGGCGATCCGATCTCCGCATGCCCTTTCAACCCGAACACGGTTGAATATGACGCATGGCGCCGCGGGTACCGAAGCGCCTATTTCGATGTGACCGGAAAATCCGGCAAATGAACACAGCGGCGGGGCGCCTCTGCTCACGCCTCAATTACACCGATCTGCCCTGCCTCCGCCGGGCACATCAGCTTCCCGTCAGAGAGTATAGTCCGGGATCATCCTTTCCGCAGCTCATTCTGCCGCAGAGGCGGGCAGGTTGCGTAACTGACCACCATGCGCACGATTGAGATAGTGACCGGCCAGCGTGTAGTGCGCGCGCTTCGCGGCGGGATTCTGTGCTGCCTTGGCCATCTGCAGCTCACTTTCGGCGCGGACGCAGAAGTATTCCTTATCGTAGATCGACATGGCAACCTCCTCGCTACTCGATAGCTGTGAGTCGGATCGTCCGCCACAACGTGGGTTAGACAGGTCTGCGATACGGCAGGATCACTGCGCCCCGCTGCCGTTTGCCGCGACATCGCTCGCGGCTTCGGTCCTGCCGGTCGTGAGCGTGGCCTCGACTTCAGCCGGCGTGTCAGGTGAGGGCGACGACGCTCCAGCGCCCGGTCCGGCGGACAAGGCGGGACGACCAGCGGCGGCCGCTCGCGGCGGCGAAGCGATCGTGGATGCCGGCCGCCTGCTGCGCGAAGTCGTAAAAGGTGATGCGGTGATGCGCGAGCACAAGCCGCCCGCCGGGGCGCAGCACGCCGGCCACCTGCCGCGCCAGCGCGTTCATCGCGGCGGGATCGAGATAATAGAGCAATTCGGCGATGACCACCGCGTCATAACAGGGGCGGGGCGGCGGCGCGGGCACGGCGAGCTGGCGGGCACGGGCGCGCGGGGCGTGGCCGGCGATCGCGCGGGCGACCAGCCGGGTGCCGTGCGCGGTCGCCTCCGTCGCGTCGAGGCGGAGGGCGCGCGCGGCGAGCGAGCGGCTGTTGGAGCCATTGCCCGCGCCAAGTTCCAGCACGCGGCCGAGCGGGCCGGGGCCGAGCGCGTGGAGGATGGCGTGGCGCTTCACCACCTCGTCGGGCTTGTCCCACGTCGACCAGGGATCATCGCTCTGGGCAAATTTTGCCTCGAACCCGGCGAGGTCGATCGGTTTCATGCGTCCCATCCGAACCGTTCGCGCGGGGCGGCGAAGGCGGCGAGGTGGCGGTGGGTGATGGTGAAGCCCGCGGTGGCATCGGTGATCAGCCCCGCCTGTGTGCGGTAGCGGCGGATCGCGGCGCGCTTCATCGGCACCTGCGAGACGGCGAGCGGCAGGTGCGGCCCGCGCAGCCGGCGCCCCGCGCCTGCCGGCCAGACGTGATACACCGCGCGTGCCTCCCCGCGGCGGGGGACCGCGCGCAGGGCGCGGGCGACCGCGGCGTGATCTTCATGCGCGTCCTCGGCGATCGGGGCGATGATCAGGTCGGGCGCGCGGCGCGACAGCAAGGCGCGGCGCAGCGCGTGGGGCAGGCGCGATGCCGGCGCGCCGAGCCCACCGTCGGGCAGGCCGAGGAAGCGGATCGCCAGCGGCGTGATGCCGATCGGGCGCAGCACGCGCCGCGTCTCGCGCCGCCGCTCCGCCACCAGCCGGGGGCGGGGCCAGCGCTGGCTGCCGGGATGTGAGGCACCACCGTCGCTGACCACCAGCACCTCCACCGTCGCGCCGCGCGCGCGAAGCCGCCGCATCAGCGCCCAGGCGGCAACCGCCTCATCATCGGGATGCGGCGCGATCACCAGCAGGCGGCGCACGTGGCCGAAGCCGCGTTTCGCTGGGTTTGTCACAGTGTCGGGGTCAGCAGCCCGGCGGCGACCGCCGCGCCGGCCCGGTCGCGCTGCAGATCGGGGGCGGGCTGGCGCAGATAGACGGTGAGGTCGGCGAGCGCGGCATTGAGCGGGTGATCGAGGAACATCGCCTGCACGCCGACCGCCGCCTGCGCCAGCGTCAGCACGGCCTCGCCCGCGGCATAGACCGCCGCGCGCGCCGCGGCGACATGGGCCAGCGTGTCGTCGGGGCGGTCGACGCGCCAGTTGGCGGCCGCGCGCGCGACCGCGTCGGCGGCGCCCTGCGCCGCGCGATAGAGATCGGCGAGCCGGGCGCGCTGGTGCGGATCGCCGTCCCGGCCGGCGGTGACGAGATGGTCGCGCGTGCGATCGACCACGCCCGCGATCCCGCCCGCCTGCACCGCGGCAAAACGGATCGCGCCGCCGCTGAACCATGGTTCGCGCACGTAATCGCCGGGCTGGCCGATCAGCGCCTCGGGCGGGAGCGCTGCGCCGTCCCAGCGGGCAAGATGCGTCTCCGACCGCTGCATCCCGCTGACCCGCCACCAGGAGCGGTCGATCGCCGGCGGCGTCTCCGTCAGGTCGACGAGCAGCAACTGTCGGCCGCCGTCGACATCGACCGGGACCAGCGCATGGCTGAGCAGCCCGGCGCCAGAGGCAAAGGCCTTGGCCCCCGACAAGCGGCCGTCGCTAAGCGTCGCGGGGTCGCCGGGCTGATCGGCGTTCCACACGCCGAACGCGCCGCCGGCCTGCGCCGCCGTCTGTGCCGCATCGCGCTGCGCGGCGTTGCCGTAGCGGGCGATGATCTGCAGTGCGTCGACATGCCCTTCGAACAACCGGCCGAGCGGCAGGTCGCTGCGGCCGACCGCGTGGAGCAGCCGCAGCAGGCGCAGCAGCGCGTCGGGATCAGCAGGGTCGGCGAGGCCATCCAGCCGGGGGGTGAGCGCGGCGATGGCGGCGCGGTCCAGCGGGGCGATCATGCCGCGCCCTCCAGCCGGTCCTGCTCCAGCCCCGCGATCAGCCGCTCGGCATCGGGCAGGGTGACCGTGCGCATCCCGCGCGGCGGGGCGCCGACGATCCGGGCGGCGAACGCCTCGCCATTGGCGCATTCGGCGGCCACCGCGACGATCTCCGCCAGCGGCAGGCGCAGCGGGGCGGCGAGCCGGGCATAGAAGCGCCGGTCGCAGCCGTGGCGCTGGCGTGCCTCCGCCTGCATCGCATAGCGCCATGCCTCATCCGCCGGATGCGCCACCAGCGGCGGCTGCTCCGCGGTGTCGAGCGTCGCGAGATGCGCGGCAAAGCCGCCGCCGGCGCGGCCATCGCGCCGGGTCGATGTTGCCACCCGTACCGCGCCATCGCGGCGCAGCGCGAAGCCCAGCCGCGCCGCGGCATCGGCAAAGGTTGCATCCTCGCCATGCCCCAGCGGCGGGAAGCCGCCGGCCGCGCGATACACTGCGCTCGTCATCGCCAGGCTGGCGGCGCTGGTCCAGTGATGCGTGTCGGCCGCCTCCCACGGGACGGGATCGAGCCGGCGGCGCAGGGCGTGGAGGCGATCGTAATAGACCTCCAGCCGCGCCTGCAGCGGCGCGGCGTGGCCGGGTTGCTGCACGATCCGCCCGGCGACCACGTCGGCCTCAGCCAGCCCTGCCAGGGTCGCCGCGACCCAGTCGGGCGCGGGGCAACTGTCGGCATCGGTGGTCAGCAGCAGTCCGTCAGGCGCGACCGACAGTGCAAGCGCCATCGCCCGCCCGCGCGCGAGCCCGGCATTGGATGGGCGACCTGCGTCGCAACAGTCGGTGATGATGCGATAGGGCAACGTCGGGGCCAGCCGCCGGGCGATGGCAAGGCTGTCGTCGGCGCAATTGTCGAAGAACAGCGCCAGCGTGAAGCGGGGCGCGCCGACTTGCCGCGCCAGTGCATCGAGCAGCCGGGGAAGCCGGTCCGCCTCGTCACGCACCGGGACCGCAATCGCGACCTCAGCGCCGGTCACGACATCCTGTCGATCGCATCTCGATCATCGCCCCTGCCCCTTGTCTATCCATGTTATACGCCCGAACACAGGTTAGGCTCCCATGGTGAAGGTTGCGGTCAGGGGAGATCGTGCCCGATCCGTCGCACTTCGCGCGACGCAAAGGCGCCATGCCGCGCGCGGTGCATCTATGATAGCCTTCGCACCGGAAGGGAGCGCCATTGCTGTTCGACGGCCGGATCATCGCGGGGATCACCGTGTTCGTCGCCGTGGCGCGCACGGGCAGCTATGCGCGCGCCAGCGAGTTGCTTGGCCTGTCGCGTTCGGGGGTGGGGAAGGCGATCGGCCGGCTGGAGGAGCGTACCGGCCTGCGGCTGTTCGATCGCAATGCCCGCGCGCTGAAGCTTACCGACCAGGGACGCCTGTTCCTCGACGAGGCGACGCCGATGCTGGAGGCGCTGGGTCGCATCGCCACGCCAGCGGCGCCGGCCGAGATCCGCGGGCGGCTGCGCGTGTCGACCGACGGGGCGTTCGGGCCCGATGTGCTGATCCCGATCCTGCCCGATTTCCTCGCTGAGCATCCGCGCGTCCGGCTGGACGTGCTGGTGCGCGACCGGATCGACAATCTGTTGACCGACGGGTTCGACGTCGCGCTGCGCTTTGGCGATCCCGATGCGCGCGGGCTGGACAAGCAATTGCTGATGAAGAGCCGGGTGCTGACCTGTGCCAGCCCGGGCTATCTCGCCCGGCATGGCACGCCGATGGTGCCGGAGGACATTGGCGAGGAGCATCGCTGCGTCCGCCTGATCGACGATGTGACCGGGCGCCCCCACGCGTGGCATTTCATCGACGCTGCGGGGGAGACGCGCACGATCGCGCCCGAATGCGGCCTGACCGTCAACGACGCCGCCTCGCTGATCGCCGCGGCGCGCTGTGACCATGGCATCGTCCGGTTGCTCGACGTGGTGGCGGAGGGCCCCTTGCGGACCGGCGAACTGGTCGAGATCCTGCCGGAGTGGAACTGCCTGCGCTGGCCGGCCTATCTCTACACCCCCGACGACGCGCATCGCTCCCCCGCGCTGGAGGCGTTCATGGGGTTCGTGCGCAGGCGCCTGTCGGCCTGATCCCATCGCGGCCCGTCCCGCCAGGGGGGACATTTCAGCGACGAACTCGCGCGCCCGCTGCGCTGTTCTTGCAGCAGCATCCGGGAGAACAAGTCGTTGCCATCATCCATCATGCCTGCCGCGCTCGCGGTTCTGCTTGCCGCCCCCGTTGCCGCCGCGCCGCGTCAGGATCCGGTGGCGGCGCCCAGCCGCGAACCGGCCAACCGCGAACCGGTCAGCCGCGAACCCGCCAACCGCGCGCTGATCGAGCGGGCCTTTGCGCAGTGGGCGCGCGGCGAGGCGGACATCTTCGACCTGCTCACCGATGACGTGGTCTGGCATATCACCGGGCAGGATCCCGCGGTCGCCACCACCTACCGCTCGCGCGAGGCGCTGCTCGCGGGGGCGGCGCGGCCGCTCGCCGCCCGGCTCACCGCGCCGCTCACCCCCACCGTGCGGCGCATCTGGGCCGACGGCGACGACGTGCTGGTCCATTGGGATGGGAGTGCGCCGCTCGCCGACGGCTCCACCTATCGCAATACCTATCTGTGGATCATGACCGTGCGCGGCGATCGGGTGACCCGCGTCACCGCCTTTCTCGACAATGCAGCGTTCAAGGCCGCGCTCGCCAAAGCGCCGCGGCGCGACGCCCGCGATTGACAATTCTGTCCCCGCTGCGTCGACAAATCGGCGCGGAACGGCGGGCGTCGGCCATGCGATACGATCGCATCGCACAGAGGAATGGAGCCCGGAAACGCGGGCGCCGAGGGAGTGACTGTGGATTGGATCGACGCGGAAGCGACCACCAATATCGACCTGACGATCAACGGCGCGACGCACCGGCTGGCGATCGACGCACGCGTGACCTTGCTCGACGCGCTGCGCGAGCATCTGCACCTGACGGGCACCAAGAAGGGCTGCGATCACGGCCAGTGCGGCGCCTGTACCGTGCTGGTCGACGGCCGCCGCATCAACAGCTGCCTGACGCTGGCGGTGATGCATCAGGGCGATGCGATCACCACGATCGAAGGCATCGGCACGCCCGAGGCGCTTCACCCGTTGCAGGCGGCGTTTGTCGCCACCGACGGATTCCAGTGCGGCTATTGCACGCCGGGCCAGATCTGCTCCGCGATCGGCATGCTGGGCGAGGTGGCGGAGAACTGGCCGAGCCATGTCAGCGACGACCTTGAGGCGCCGGTGACGCTCGACGCCGCGCAGATCCGCGAGCGGATGAGCGGCAACCTGTGTCGCTGCGCCGCCTATCCGCGCATCGTGGAGGCAATCGCGCACGTTGCCGACCAGCAGGCGGCGGAGGCGGCGGCATGATCGCGTTCGACTATATCCGCCCCGCTTCCGTCGACGCGGCGCTCGCGGCGCAGGGTGCGCGGGGGGAAGGCCGTTTCATCGCAGGGGGAACGAACCTCCTCGACCTGATGAAGCTTGGCATCGAGCGTCCGCGCCAGCTGGTCGATATCAACGGCCTTGATCTGAAGGCGATCGAGGAAACGGCGGAGGGCGGGCTGCGCATCGGCGCGCTCGTCACCAATGCCGATCTTGCCGCGGACCCCCGCGTGCGGGCGCGCTATCCCGTGCTGTCGCGCGCGATCCTGGCGGGGGCGTCGGCGCAGCTGCGCAACAAGGCGACGACCGCGGGCAATCTGCTCCAGCGCACGCGCTGCTTCTATTTCTATGACCCGGCGACGCCCTGCAACAAGCGCGAGCCGGGCAGCGGGTGCAGCGCGATCGGCGGGTTCAACCGGATCATGGCAATCCTCGGCACCTCGCCGGCCTGCATCGCCTCGCATCCGTCGGACATGGCGGTGGCGATGCGCGCGCTCGATGCGCGGGTGGAGACGGTCGGGCATGACGATGGCCCGCGCACGCTGACGCTCGAAACGCTGTACCGCCTGCCGGGCGATACGCCGGAGCGCGAGACGATACTGGCAGCGGGTGAGCTCATCACCGCAGTGACGCTGCCGCCGCCGCCGCCCGGGCGCCAGAGCTATCGCAAGGTGCGCGACCGGGCGTCCTATGCCTTTGCGCTGGTGTCGGTGGCGGGGATTGTCGCGGTTGCTGACGGGCGGATCAGCCATGCCGCGCTCGCCTTCGGTGGGGTCGGGACGATGCCCTGGCGCGATCGCGCAGCGGAGGCGATGCTGGTGGGCGAGGCACCCGATCGCGCGCTGTTCGCCCGTGTCGCCGACGCGGTGCTCGCCGAGGCGCGGGGCAGCGGCGCGAACGATTTCAAGCTGCCGCTGTTCAGGCGCACGCTTGTCGCCAGCCTTGCGTCCCTTGCCCAGGAGAGTGCCCGATGAGCGCGACGATCAAGCTCGACGCGCCGTTCAGCCACAGCCTGGTCGACGACGCCGCCGATCCGCAGGTGGGGCGGCCGCTGCCGCGGGTCGATGGCCCGCGCAAGGTGGCCGGGCAGGCGCGCTATGCCGCGGAGCATTTCCCTGGCGGCCTCGCGCATGGCGTGCTGCTGCGCGCGCCCGTCGGCAAGGGGCGGATCACCCGGCTGGAGGCGACGGCGGCGCGGGCGATGCCCGGGGTATTGGCGGTCGTTACCGACCCGCGGCTGATCCGCAACGGCGGCGATTTCGCCGGATCGGCCGCGCCGGTGCAGGGGGTGGAGGAGGTCGTCTATTTCGGCCAGCCGGTCGGCGTGGTGGTGGCCGAGACGTTCGAGCAGGCGCGCGCCGCCGCGCTCATGGTGACGATCAACTGCGCCGCCGACGATGACGGCGTGTTCGACATGGAGGCCGCCCTGGACCGCGCCGCGCCGCCGACCGACGACATCTTCGGCCTGTTCCTGATCCACACCGAACAGGGCGATGTGGAGGCGGCGATGGAGGCCGCGGCGCATCGCGTCGATGCGGTCTGGACCACCCCCAGCCACAGCCATTCGGCGATGGAGCCGCATGCCGCAGTCGCCACCTGGGAGGGCGACCGGTTGACGCTGGACGCATCCTATCAGTCGCCCGTCACCTCGCGCGACCAGCTTGCCACCGTGCTCGGCATCGCGCCCGAGAACGTGCGCGTCCGGTCGCCCTTCGTCGGTGGCGGTTTCGGCGGCAAGCTGGGCCTGATGCCGGAGGCCGCGGCGGCAGCGATCGCGGCGCAGCAGCTGGGCCGGCCGGTCAAGGTCGCGATGACCCGCCAGAACGTCTATGAGACGACGGGCCGCCGCCCCGCCACGCACCAGCGGTTGCGGCTGGCCGCCGACGCCGACGGCCGGCTGACCGCGATCGCGCATGAGACGATCACCGACCAGCTGGCGGGCGAGAGCTTCTTCGAGCCTGCCGGCATCGCCACGCACCTTCTGTATGCCGGGGCCAACCGCCTCGTCGATCACAAGGTGGTGCGGGTGAACAAGCTGCTGGCGGTGTCGATGCGCGCGCCGGGCGAGGCGGCGGGGCAGCTTGGGCTGGAATGCGCGATGGACGAGCTGGCCGAGCAGCTCGGTATCGACCCGGTCGATCTGCGCCTGCGCAACGAGCCGGATCGGCACCCGGAGGACGGCATGCCCTTTTCCAGCCGCGGGCTGGTCGATTGCCTGCAGCGCGGGGCGGAGCGGTTCGGCTGGTCGAAACGCAACCGCACGCCGGGCGCGATGCGCGATGGCGAATGGCTGATCGGGCACGGCATGGCCGCATCGGTGCGCGGCAATCTGTACGGGCCGAGCGCGGCGCGCGTGTCGATCGGCGGCAACGGCCAGGTGACGATCGAGAGCGAGATGACCGACATCGGCACCGGCACCTATACGATCCTGACGCAGATCGTCGCCGATCTGCTGGGCGTGTCGACCGACCGGGTGGAGGTGCGGCTGGGCGATACCGACAGCCCGCGCAGCGCCGGGTCGGGCGGCAGCTGGGGCGCGGCGACGGCCGGGTCGGCGGTTTATGCCGCGTGCGAGGCGCTGCGTGCGCAGCTGGCGTCGGCGGCCGGTGTGCCGCTGGCGGAGGCGCGCTTTGCCGACAATGCGCTGATCGCGCGCGGCGCGCGGCATCCGCTGGCGCGGCTCGCCGGTGAGGGGATGAGCGTCGAGGGGGCAACTGAGCCGGGCGAGAACAATGCGCGCTACAGCCAGGCGGCCTATGGCGCGCATTTCTGCGAGGTGCGGGTCAATGCGGTGACCGGCGAGACGCGATTGTCCCGCTGGAACAGCGTGTTCGCTGCGGGCCGTATCTTGAACCCGCGCACCGCCACGTCGCAGGCGATCGGCGGCATCGTCTTCGGCATTGGCGCGGCGCTGACCGAGGAACTGGTCCACGACGCGCGGACCGGCAAGGTCGTCAATCGCGACCTCGGCGAATATCACGTCCCCGCGCATGCCGACATTCCTGCGATCGACGTGCTGTTCCTCGACGAGCGCGATTCCGTCGCCAATCCGCTGCTGCTGAAGGGGGTGGGGGAGCTTGGCACCTGCGGATCGGGCGCGGCGGTGGCCAATGCGATCTACAATGCAACGGGTGTTCGCGTCCGGGAGTTTCCCGTGACGCTCGACAAGCTGCTGCCCGGCCTGCCGGACTGACGGCTTGTCCCTCAGCGCACAGGAACGACGATGAAGAACAGCGGCAACACGATCCTCATCACCGGCGGCGGATCTGGGATCGGGGAGGCTCTGGCGCATCGGTTCAACGATGCCGGCAATACGGTGATCGTCGCGGGGCGGCGGCGCGCGGCGCTGGAGGCGTCGATCGCCGGCCGCGCCAACATGTATGCGATCGAGCTCGACGTGACGAGCCCGCCAGCCATCGCCGATTTCGCGCGGCGGCTGCTGGCCGAGCATCCGGACGTCAACGTCCTCGTCAACAATGCCGGCATCATGCGGATGGAGCCGCTCGACCGGGCACGCGACCTCAGCGATGCGGAGGCGACGATCACCACCAACCTGCTGGGCCCGATCCGGCTGATCGATGCGCTGATCGACCATCTGGTCGGTCAGCCCGATGCCACGATCGTCAACGTCAGCTCCGGTCTCGCCTTCGTCCCGCTGGTCGCGACGCCGACCTACGACGCGACCAAGGCGGCGATCCATTCCTACACCGTCGCGCTGCGCCATGCGCTTGCCGGCCGCGTCGAGGTGATCGAGCTGGTGCCCCCGGCGGTGCAGACCGGGCTGACGCCGGGGCAGGAAACGCGCGAGGGATATCTGCCGCTGGGCGCGTTCATCGATGAGGTCATGACGCTGTTCGCGCAGGACCCGACCCCGCCCGAGATCCTGGTCGAGCGGGTCGGCTTCCTGCGCGATGCCGAGCGCGAGGGGCGGTTCGACGAGGCGCTGGCGACGCTCAACAGCCGCTAGGCGCCCCGCAGCGGCCCCGCTAGCGTGCGCCGCGCACCCTCGCATGCCAATGGTCGTGCAGCGCGGCAATGTCGCCGCTGGTCAGGATCGGCATCGCCTCCTGCAAGGCTTCGTCGGTCCAGTCCCACCAGCGCATGTCCAGGAGGCGCGCGATCTCCGCTGGCTCGAAGCGGTGGCGCAGTACGCGCGCCGGGTTGCCGCCGACGATCGCATAGGGCGCGACGTCCCTGGTCACGAGGCTGCGCGTGCCGATGACTGCGCCGTCGCCGATGGTGATGCCGGGCATGATCACCGCCTCCGACCCGATCCACACGTCATTGCCGATGACCGTGTCGCCTGCCGGCCGGAACCCGTTCGCCGCGCCGGCAAAGCTGGGGACCTCGGGCATCCAGTAGAAGGGAAAGGTGCTGATCCAGTCGCTGCGATGCCCCTGGTTGCCGGCCATGATGAACGCCGCGCCCGATCCGATCGAGCAGAAGGAGCCGATGATCAGCCGGTCGACGCCCGGATCGGGCAGGAGATAGCGGGCGCAATCGTCGAAGCCGTGGCCGTGATAATAGCCCGAATAATAGCTGTAGCGCCCGACCGAGATGTTGGGATTGGTGACCTGCTGGTCGAGCGTGATGCCCTTGAACGGGCTTTCGAATACCTGCTGCATGGGTGAAGATCCGTGAGAAAATGGCAGAGGAACAGGGCAGGGGACCGTATCGATCTCCTGCGGCCGGCCGCTCCCGTCATCGACGGAAGGGCGCGGTTCAGCGGCTACTCGGCGTGATCTTCATGCCGCGATCATGCGCCAGGCGCACCGCCCTGCCAACCCTCGTGCACGCAGCCGCGCCGCCGATTGACACGGGCCGGGCGGCGTGGCTCATTCGTCCTTTCGGGACAGGGCCGCGCTCGTCCCGGCATGATCATGCGAGGGAGGGGGCGCCATGTCTGCTGTCCGTGACCGGCCATCGCCTCCGTCGTGCAGCGCCGCGGTCGCATCGTGACAGCGCCGCCGCCGGTGACCCTGGGTGAGGCCTTCCGCGTGTGGCTGCGCATCGCGCTGTTGTCCTTTGGCGGGCCGGCCGGGCAGATCGCGGTAATGCACCGCATCCTCGTCGACGAGAAGCGCTGGATCGGCGAGCATCGGTTCCTGCACGCGCTCAATTACTGCATGATGCTGCCCGGCCCCGAGGCGCAGCAGCTGGCGACCTATATCGGCTGGCTCCTGCACCGGACGAGGGGCGGGATCATCGCCGGCGTGCTGTTCATCCTGCCCGGCGCGATCTCGATCATGGTGCTGAGCTGGATCTATGTCCTCTACGGCCGGCTCGGCATCGTCTCGGCCTTGTTCTTCGGGTTGAAGGCGGCGGTGCTGGCGGTGGTGGTGCAGGCGGTGGTGCGCATCGGCAGCCGCGCGCTGCGCAGCGGCGCCGCGCGCGCGCTGGCGGCGGCGGCCTTTGCGCTCATCTTCTTCGCCGGCGTGCCCTTTCCGCTGATCGTTCTGGGTGCCGGCATCATCGGATGGTGGTCGGCGCGGCGCGGGAGCGCGGCGTTCCGGGCGGGCGGCCATGGCAGCACGACGGGGACGATCGTTGCCGACGCCGACACCGTGCTGGGCGAGGAGCTGCCCGACCATGCCCGGCCCGGCTGGCGCGCGGCGGCGCGCACCGCGATCGTCTGGCTGGCCTTGTGGCTGGTGCCGGTCGCCGCGCTGATCGCGGCGCTTGGCCCCGACAATGTGTTCAGCCGCATCGCGACCTTCTTCTCCACCATGGCGATGGTGACCTTCGGCGGCGCCTATGCGGTGCTTGCCTATGTCGCGCAACAGGCGGTGGAGAGCTATGGCTGGCTGGCCCCGGGCGAGATGCTGGACGGGTTGGGACTGGCCGAAACGACGCCCGGGCCGCTCATCATGGTGCTCCAGTTCGTCGGTTTTCTTGGCGCCTATCGGGATCCCGGCGTGCTGTCGCCGCTCCTCGCGGGTACGCTCGGCGGGCTGCTCGCGACCTGGGTGACGTTCGTGCCGTGCTTCCTGTGGATCTTCCTCGGCGCGCCGTTTATCGAGCGGCTGCGCGGCAATGTGGCGGTGGCGGGCGCGCTTTCCGCGATCACCGCCGCGGTGGTCGGCGTCGTGCTCAACCTGGCGATCTGGTTCGCGCTCCACACGCTGTTTCGCGAGACGGCCAGTATTTCGGCGGGCCCGCTGCGCTTCGACGCGCCGGTGCTGTCCAGTATCGACCCCGCGGCGCTGGCGCTGTCGCTGGGTGCCGCTGTGGCGATCTTCGTGCTGCGGGCGGGGGTCATCACGACGCTGCTCGCAACCGCGGCGGCGGGGCTGGCGCTCTACGCCCTTGGCTGGATCCGGTAACGGGGCGGCACGGGCGGGGGCGGGCGCCCCCGCCCGCCGCCGTTCCGGCTCAGTCCTTGAGGCTGGCGGGCACGATCCCGCCGTTCTTCTCCAGCTCGCGCATCACGGCCTTGTGCAGCCAGATGTTCATTTCCGCCGACCCGTCCTTTGCGCCGGTATAGCCAAGCTCTGTCGCCAGTTCCTTGCGGTTGGCGAGGCTGGAATCGATCCCCAGCAGCTTCATCAGGTCGACGATCGAGGTGCGCCAGTTGAGCGCGGGGCCGCCGTGCTTCGCCGCGAGATCGCTCAGCACCTTTTCAACATCGACCGGGGCGGCGGCAGGCGCGGGGGCGGCAGCGGCCGGCGCACCGCCCGGCGCGGAGGATTGCGGGGAGGTCTGCGGCGCCGGGCTGGCCTGTGGCGCGGGAGCGGCTTGCGGGGCAGGGGCGGGCTTGCCCGAGAACTGGCCACCAAGCGGCCCGCGATCGCCAAAGATCGCCTTCTTGATCGAGCCGAAGATACTCATGACCTCACTCCTCTAGTTTCGCTGCGACTGCAACGCGGCGCACGGAGGATGGTGCCCGCCCCGACCACCCCGACCGCTCAGCCGTCGATGCTCACCACGTCCAGCCGGCGGTCGCGGGGAAGGGTGTTCAGCGCGGGGCTTTGTTTCGATTTGTCGAACCCGGCCATGATCTGGTCGAACCGGTCGCGCACCACGCGCTCATATTCGACGTGGCTGAGGATATAGAGGTCATTGTCGCGGACCCCCTCGACCACGCGCTGGCCAACGATCAGCGGGTCGATGCCGCCTGCCATCCATTCGCGCTGCCGCTCGATGTCCGCCTGGCCGTAATCCTTGTCCCGCTCGCCATAGACCGCATGCTGGCGATTGCGTCGGCCGGCATAGATGTTGGTGCTCACCAGGCCCGGGCACAGCACCGAGACGCCGATGTTGCGGGGGGCAAGCTGCTGGCGCCAGCCCTCGCTCATCGCCACCACGGCGAACTTGCTGGCACAATAGGGCTCCATCCCCGCCGGGCTGATCAGCCCCGCCATCGAGGCGGTGTTGACGATGTGCCCGCCCTCGCCGTGGCTTTCGATCAGCGGCACGAACACCTCGACACCATAGACCACGCCCTTCAAATTGACGTCGATCACCCAGTCCCAGTCGCCCTCCGGCACGCTGCCCAGCGCACCGCCCGCGCCGACCCCGGCGTTGTTGGCGATGAGGTGGACCTTGCCGAAGCGGGCGATCGTCTCGATCGCGCCCTTGCGCACCGAATCGCGGCTCGTGACGTCGACCTGCACCCATTCGGCGCGGATTTGCCGTGCGCGCAGCTCCTCCACCTTCCGCTGCGCGGCCTCGGCCTCGATGTCGGCGATCATGATGTTCATGCCGTCGCGCCCGAGCGCCTCGGCCATGGCGAAGCCCAGCCCGCTCGCGCCCCCGGTGATGAACGCGGTCTTTCCACGCAGGTCCTTCATGGCATCTCTCCCGATACCCGTCCTTTGCGGACGGTGTTGTCGCGCGTGATGCTAGGTGCTTCGCCGGCGCGGCGCCAGCCAGCGCGTGCGGCGGCGCCGGGGAATGGGGGGAGGGTGCCACCCGAAGGCGCATATGCGCGTTGAGCCGGCATGACCGAGACGATCGAGGATCTTCAACGCCGGATGGAGGAGGCAGCGCACGCGCTCGATTTCGAGGAGGCGCGTCGTCTGCGTGATCGCATCAACCTGATCCGCGGCGGCGCGAGCGGTGACGAGGCCGCGCGGGCCGACACCTCCGGCCTCGCGCGGCAGCAGCCGGGCGCGATGGGCCTCGGCACCAGCCGGCAGCGCCCCGTGCCGCCGCCCGGATGGAAACCGCCGCCCAAGCCCGATCTGATGACCTCCGGCAGCAAGGCGCCGCGCGGATCAGCGCCGAAAATCCCGCCGCTCAGGAACGACAAGAAGAGGTGACGGTATTACCGGCGTGCATATACTTTAAGATATGTTAAACTTACGCCGGATATATTAGGCTGCCACTTCTGCTTCTCCCCCTGTGAAAGATTACAACATAATGACGGACAATTCCCCCTATGACGGGACGCTCGACACGATTGATTTTGCGGTTCAGCTGACGACCGCATGGCTGTCGAACCCCAGCACGCGCGCGTCGGAGGATGATGTGCTGGCCTTTCTCCAGAACATGCATCGCGCGGTCGATGATCTTTCGGGACCAAAGGAAACCGAGGAGCCGGCGGAAGCAACGCTCGACTATATTCCCGCCGTGTCGGTCAGAAAGTCGCTCGCCTCGCCGGACCACATCCTGTCGATGATCGACGGCAAACCCTATCGCACGCTGCGGCGCCATCTTGCCGGCCACGGATTGACGCCGGAGGAATATCGCGCGCGTTACGGGCTGAAGCCAGATTATCCGATGGTCGCGGCCAGCTATTCGGAAGCGCGCCGTGCGATGGCGAAGAAGATCGGGCTCGGCCGCAAGGCCGGCAAGACGGCCGAGGGCGCGACCGCGCCGAAGCCGCGCGCCAAGCGGGGCTGACGCCAAGCGGCGGATCGGGCAGCCCGGGCGCCGTCGCATCCGGTCTGCCCGGCGTTATCGGATGCAGACCTGCCGCGGGATCATCGTCATGCTGCCATCGCTGGTGATGGGGCGCATTTCGGTGCGCGTTTTGGTGCAGGGGCGACCATATTTGTCGGTGGGGGGGGCGTTGCGCTTTGCCCGCAAGGCGGCGCGCGCCTCCGGGCATACCTGGGTGCGAACCCATTCCTCTGCGACTGCCTTGCCCTTTGTCCGCACGCGGAAGCGGTAGCGCGATCCATATTGCTTCTGATCCGCCGCCGGCAGCGTGGCAAAGGACGAGCAGCGCGGCGGCGACGGCGCCGGTGCGGCGAGGAGCATCAGGGCAAGGGTCGTGATCATCGGCACCTCTTCATGCGGGAATGAAGCTGGTAGGGAAGACGCATGAGCGGCGCGATGGTCGCCGCGCGCCTCGAGGACCGTGTTGCCTGCCGTTTTCCGGCGTTCGCCTGACGGGTTGCGGGCGGCGACCCGTCACCGCGGCGGCGCGGGCGCCGCGACCGGGGCGTCGCCGGGAGGAGGCGCCGGGAGCGGCTCAACGTCGGGCGGCGGGTTTTCGGTGGCGACCGCCGGCGGCGCTTGGACGACCGTCTCCGGCGTGGAGGCACCCCCCGCTGGCGCCTCGATGACTGTTTCCGGCATGACGGCGCCTGCTGCCGGTGCCTCGATGACCGTTTCCGGCATGACCGCGCCCGCTGCCGGTGCCTCGATCACGCCTTCCGCCATGGCTGCGCCCGCGGCAGGCGCCTCGATGACGGTCTCTGGCGTTGCGGTGCCGACGGCCGGCATGTCGCCGCCGACCGGCGCGGCCACGCCGACCGCCGCCACCGCAGCCGGTGGCTCCTCCGGTGGCAGCGACGCCTTATAATAATCGCGCCACTTGTCGTAGGCGGCGAAAAACTCGACGAACGGCCGGTCCAGCCGCAGCAGGGATTCACGCGCAAAGGCGGGCAGATCAGCCTCGGCGACCTGGCCTACCTTCGCCACCTCCTCGCGGGCCACCGCGCAGAACGCCTGGCGGACCGCCGGCCGGGCATAGAAATTGTAGATACGCGTCTGGTTGTCGTCATAGACGCGTTGCCAGTCCCACCAGCCGGGCGCCTGCCATTCGCGGATATAGGCCTTGTAATAGCGATCGATCGCGGCCGCCTGGGTCGTGACCCACGCGCTGTACAGTTCCGCGACCCCGCCGCCCGCCTGGTCGCAGCCGAGCGCCGCGACGTTCAACGCATTGCGCAAATGCCAGACCGCGGCCTGATCGGTATTGTCCAGGTTGGGCGTGAAATACTTTCCGTCGGTGGTGCGCTTGGGCGGGATCTTCATCCCGATATAGCCGCCCGCCGGCATGACGGGGGGCGGCGGCGTCACCGTGGGGACCACGGCCGGCGGCTGCACGGGCGCGGGCGCCGTCGCACAGCCCGACAGCGCGATCGCCATCCCGCTCAGCAATCCCCAGCCAAGGTTCGCACGTACCGTCATCATCTCGCCCGAATAATCATCAGCAGCGCGCCTATGCCGCGCCGGCTGAACATCACAAATATGACCGACCTTCATTCGTCCCTTCATCCGCGCGGCGCCCGCTCGTCAACCACGGTCGCGGCCGACCGAGCCGGCACCCCGGTGGCGGGGCTGGGCGGCGGCGCGGCGGCGCGAAGGTCTGGTCGACGGCGTGGTCATGAACGGTCTCCTGCGCGCCCACAACGCACGAGCCGGAGGAAAGTGGCTGGGCCTGTTGCGTGCCGGCCTGCTTCGGCTGAAAACGCGCCATGGCGGACGGGGAATTGATCAACTATCACAGGCGGATGCTCGCATGGTTGATCCCGCTCGCTGCTCTCATGCTGACCGGCTGCCTGACAGGGGAGAACGTCGGGCGCGGCAGCGATCTTCGCGCGCCGGACGATGCGAAGCGGACATTCGCCAGCTGTCCGGGCGCGGACGCGCTGGCGACCGCGACGGACGTGTCATGGGCGCCGCAGGCCAGCCGTCTCGCCGAGCATCGGGCGCTTCGCACGCGCATGAAGATACCGCTGCCGGAAGGCACCAGCCGCATCCTGTTCTGGTCGTCGGGCACGCACCACACCAGCTTCGACTTCAGCGTCATTGCCGTACGCGACGCGCAGGGCAGGTGGCGGACGAGCGGTATCGGTGAACAGGGGCCGGGGCTTCCGTCGATCGCGCCACGTCCGGCTCTGACGCTCGAGCGCGACCTGTCGGTGGACGAGGGCCGCGCGCTGGACCGCGCCCTCGCGGACCCCTGCCTCTACGCCTCGCCAACATTCCAGCGAAACCCGGGGATCGTGGCGGGGGGTGCCATTCAGACGATGGAGATCGAAACGCCGCAGCGTCGCTGGACGGGCAGCTGGGCCGGCATCCGCACGCCGCAACAGGCGTCGGTCGTCAACCTGATTACGGAATGACCGGCTAATCACGCAATGACCGGGTCGGCGCAGCGATCCAGCCCCCTGGTCGACCGTTCAATGACGTCCGATTGCGGGGCACAGGCTTTCCGCCGGTGTCACAGCTGCTTCTGCATCCGGATCAGCGGTATCGCAATCCCGTCGACGACTGCCTCCACCTTCTCGACGGGGACATAGCCGGCGGTGGCATAGAGACGCTCGCCGCTCAACGTCGCCATCAACTCGACGCTGGCGAAGCGGTGGCGGGCAGCCGCCCTTTCGCATCCGTCCAGGATCAGCCGCCCTATTCCCTGCCGCGCGAAATCGGGGTCGGTGTACATCGCCCGAGTCTTCGCGGGGTCGCGCGCGGGATCGAGCAGTGCGGGATTGCGCAGGCTGGTGCTGTGATCGCCACCGTACAGCGTCGCCCTGTTGCTCCACCCGCCGCAGCCTGCGATGATCCCGTCGCGCGCTGCGATCAGATAGGTGCCATCCTCGATCAGCTGGGTGTCCAGCCCCATGATCGCGTGACTGGCGGCGACCTGCTCAGGGGTGAGCAGGCCGGTCTGCAAGGCGTCGATCGCCCGCTTCATCAGCCTTTCGAGTGCCGGGAGGTCGGCGTTGGTTGCCCATCGCGTGTCGAAGGCAGTGTCGGTCGTGCGGGTCATGTCATGCCTTGCAGCTCTCGTCCGCCGCGACCTATCTCATGGCTGCCGCCCGTGTCAGCCACGATTGCCTGAGCTGCGGTCGTTCCGGGTGGACACCCCGGAACGACGATGGCCGCATTCAGGCTAGGCGCGCGACTTGATCCAGTCGTTCACGCGCCGCTCCAGGATCGACAAAGGCTGCGATCCCGACGCGATCAGCAGGTCGTGGAAGCCCTTGATGTCGAACTTCGGCCCCAGCGCGGCCTCCGCCTTGCGGCGCAGCTCGACGATCTTGAGCATGCCGATCTTGTAGCCGGTCGCCTGCCCCGGGAGCGTGATGTAGCGGCGCACTTCCGAGCGGGCCTTCTCGATCGGCTGCCGGCCCGTCTTGTGCAGATAGTCGACCGCCTGATCCTCGGTCCAGCCGAGCGCGTGGATGCCGGTGTCCACCACCAGCCGCGCGGCGCGGAACAGCTCGGCATCGAGGCGCATGAAATCGGCCGCAATGTCGGGGAAGGCGTTCATTTCCTTGCACATCGCCTCGGCATACAGGCCCCAGCCTTCGCCGAACGCGACATAGCCGGTGACCGAGCGGAACCTGGGCCCGCCCTTCTGCCGGACCTGGATGTCGCCCTGCATGTTGTGGCCGGGAATCGCCTCGTGACACATCAGCGTGTACATTGCGGCGGGATCTTCCTGGTTGCCGACCATGTGCACATAGGTGCGCGCCGGACGCGACCCGTCCGGGCTGGGCGCCGAGGCATGTGCCGCGCCGCCGGGTACTTCGCTGAACGACGGCTCGCGCACGACCTCGATGCGATATTCCGGCAGGGTGCCGAAGTAATTGGGCAGCAGCGTGCGGGTGCGGGCGACGAACGCATTGGCGTTGGCGAGATATTCCGCGCGCGAGGCGTCGGTCCACGGCCGCGAGGGGAAGAGGCGGGCGCGCTCGGCATAATAAGCCTGGCGGTCCTTCAGCCCGGCCTTGCGCGCCAGCGCGTCCTGCTCCGCCTCGATCCGCGCGACTTCCGACCGGCCGATCGCGTGGATCTGGTCGGCGGTATAATCGGTCGTGGTGTTGAGCTTCAGCTCATCGGCGTAGAAGGCCGCGCCGCCGGGCAGCGAGACCGCGCCGACGCGGCCACTGGGCGCGGTCGGCAGCGCGCTTTTCGCCCAGGCGATCACCCGGCCATAGGCGGGCTGCAGCGCGAGGATCGCGGTGCGCGCCTCTTCCAGCAGCGTGTCGGCCTGCGCGCGGTCGAGCTTGCCGGCGGCGACCAGCTTTTCCGTCTTGGCCTTGACGTCCGCCCATAGCGCGACGTCCGGCCCGGTGCCGAAGGGCGCCCCCTGGGTCAGCTTCTCGCTGCCGGCGATGATCGTCTCGATCTGGAAGCGCGGCACGCGGATGCCGGCGGCCTCGCTCGCGCGGGTCCGCTCGATCGCGACATCGAGCACGGCGGGCAGGCCGCGCAGCCGGGCGATGTAGTTCCTAAGGTCGGTCACATCGGCGACGGCATGGGTGTTGATCAGGAAATCGGGCAGCTGGCTGTGCGTCGAATAAAGGCGCGAATAGAGCGGCGGCTTGAACCGCCGGTTGGCGTTGGCCATCGCCGCACGCTCGGCCTCGAGCAGCCAGATGTCGTAATTGACCTGCGCCTGCGGGGAAAGTTTGGCGCGATCGAACCCTGCCTTCAGCCGCGCGGCGCTGGCCTGCCGCCACGCGACAAAGGCGTCGGCGGCGGAATCGCTGATGTCGTTCCACCGGTCCCCGCCGTCCTTCAGCCCCAGCCGGGTCGCGGTTTGCGGCTGGAACTTCAGCATCTCGGCGAATTCGGCGTCGAGGAAGGCGGTAAGCCGCGCGTCCTCGGCGTTGGCGGATGTCGCCGCCGGCGTCTGCGCGGCAGCCGGCAGGGCCAGTCCGCTGGTGGCGAGGGAGGCGATCGCAGTGGCAAGGAGGAAGGGCTGCACAATGGCTCCTATCAAGGGTGGCAAGGCTTAGGGTCGGTCAGTCGATCGCTGGCGGCGCTCACTTCTTCGCGGTCAGCGCGGCGCCGAGCTCGGCCGACTTCGCATCGCGCAGCGCGCCGCACAGGCGGATCCCCTCCAGCGTGCGCTCGTAATCGAGCACGCCGGCACCTGCTTCGCGGATCTTGCCGCCGACCGCGGCATCGATGCGCGCCGCACGATCGGCGCCGCATTGCGTGGCGAAGGATTGCGCGAGGCGGCCGGCGAAGATGCCGTTGGCATTGCCCAGCAGCGTATCGATATTCTCGACGATCCAGTCGCCGGTCATCGCGCTGGAGCCCCGTGCCTGCGCCAGCCGCAGCAGCATCGTCGCCCGCTCGAGCGAGCGAAGCCGCGCATCGCCGAAGCCGAGCGCCCAGGTGGCGATTTCCGGCTGGCCGCTGTCGGCGACCGCGGTCAGCGCGGCGCTGCGCACCACCGGGTCCTCGCTGGTGAGGCCAAGGTCCATGATCTTCTTGGCCGCGGGGAGGCCGCCCTGCCCGACGATCGCGGCGAAGCCATCGGCAAGATAGGTCGGGTCGAGCGCGGCCTTGTCGCCCGCGATGTAGCGCTGTGCCGCCGCGGACAGCTTCGCCAGCACCGCCTTATCCCCCGCCTCATGCGCCAGCAGCGAGACGAGGTCGGCGCGCAGCTTCTGCCGGTCGGGATCGTCGCTGGCATAGGCGCCCGCCGCCGGATCGAAGCCGAGCGCGGCGAGGCGCGGCGCAAAGGTACGGTCGAGATAGGCGCGATACGCCGGCACGGCGGCGGCAGGGATCACGCCCCGGCGATTGAGCCCGGCAAGCCGCTGCGCCCCGTCGAGTGCAGCGTTGGAATCAGCGTTGGCCGCAAGCGCCGCGGTGCCGGCCAGCAGGCGAGGCGCATCCATCCGGCCGGCGCGGAACGCCGCCCACAGGCTGTCGCTGGCGGCGATCGCCTCCGCGCCCGACATCGACGGGAACGTTGCGATCAGGCGGTCCCAGTCGGCCGGCTCCAGATCGAAGCGGTAATAGCCGGTGCCGCCCGCGTTGGGCATCAGCGCGGCATTGCCGGCCGGCGCGTCGATCACCGCCGACGGGCCGTCGATCAACGTGCACTTCCGTGTCGCCGCGACGCTGTAGCAGAACGGCACCGTCCAGCGCGTCGGTTGCGGCGTCTGGCCGATGAAGGTGTAGCGCGACTGGCTGGCGACCAGGCGGTTGCCGTCGCGCTTCAGCGTGATCAGCGGCACGCCCTGCTGGTCGACGAAGCTCTGCATCGCCGTCACCACGCGCGGGTCCTGCGCCGCATCGGCCAGGCTCTTGAAGAAGTCGGCGGTCGCGGCGTTGCCATAGGCGTGGCGCTTCAGGTGCAGGCGCACGCCATCGCGGAACTTCTCGTCCCCCAGATAGCCGGCGATCATCGCGATCACATGGCCGCCCTTGCCATAGGTAATGCTGTCGAAGGCGGAATCGATGTTCGCATTCTCGGTGATCGGCTCATGGATCGGCCGCCCGACAGTGAGCGAATCCGTGTTCATCGCGGAGAAGCCATCCTCCAGCCCGCCGACGCCGATGTTGAGCTCCGGCCGCCATTCGCCACCGATGCGGAAACCCATCCAGTTGGCGAAGCTTTCGTTCAGCCACAGATCGTCCCACCAGACGGGGGAGACGAGGTCGCCGAACCATTGGTGGGCAAGCTCATGCGCCACCACCATGCCGAACACCTTCTTCTGCGACACCGGCGCATCGGGCGCGAGCGCGATGATCCCGTCGCCGTAGATGTCGGCGCCGGCATTCTCCATCGCGCCCGGCATGATCGGCGAGCCGACCTGGTCCAGCTTGGGGAAGGGGAAGGGGGTGCCGAAATAGCGCTCCAGCAGCGTGACGATGCGCGGCGTTTCCGCCTGCACATAGGCCGTCCGGTCCTTCAGCGGCTGGGTGACGGCGATGCCGAGCGGCAGCGGCTCGGCACGCTCCGGCGTCGGCGCGATCGCCGCGGTCTCGTGCACGAACGGGCCGGTGACCAGCGCGACCAGATAGGTGGGCAGCGGGCGCGTGGGGGCGAACTGGTGCTTCTCCAGCCCGCCGACCCGGGTCACGCCCTGCTCGGGCGCATTGGTGATCGCCTTTGAGCCGGGGTCGGTGGTGATCGAGATGGTGAAGGGCGTCTTGAACCCGGGCTCGTCGAAGCCGGGGAAGGCGGCGCGCGCGTCGATCGACTGGAACTGCGTCCAGCTATACCATTGGTCGCCGACCTTGACGCGGTAGAGGCCCGACGCGCTGTCGCCGAAGCTGCCGGTCCAGTCGAACACCAGCGTTACGGCGCCGGCAGGCACCGGCTGCGCGAAGTCGAGCCGCGCGGTGCCCGTCTTGTCGACCTGCGTGAAGGTGGCTGGGATCGTCCGTCCGCCGACGCGCGCCGATGCCTTTACCTTGAGGTCGCGGCCGTGGAGGTAGAGCCGGCTGGTCGGCGCCTTCACCATCACGTCGATCTCGCCATGGCCGGAAAAGTCCGGCTTGCTCGGCTGGATCGTGAAATCGAGCCGGTACGCCTTGGGCATGGCGGCGTCCGACAACCGCCCCTTGGGCGCGGCGGGGTCGGCGGCGATCGTGGGAGCAGCGGTGGCCGCCGGGGCTGCGGTCTGCGCGCCGGCGGTGGTTGCCAGCAGGGACAGTGTCGTCGCGAGAAGGATGGCGCGCATGAAGGCTCCGAAAACCAGTTCCACGCAACCGGTACGGCGCGCCGCGACGCGCAGCAAGTATCCGTCGCAACGACGCGCAGGTGCGTGCGGCGGTGCGGGCGTTTCCGTCAACAGTTGTCGGCCGGGCCGCGCGCGCTCCACCGGCCCGGGCCGGGAAGAATGGCACGGTTTCGCCGCGATAACCGCAATTTAGCCCCTCCTGCCCATGCCAGTCAGGCGCCGCTCGTTCAGCCTCCGTCTTGGTATAACGGGGGGATGAAGTGATGCTGGTCGTTGCAGCGTTGATGTCGGCGGCGCTGGTGCAAGATGCGGACGCTCCACCGCCGCCGCAGAACACCGCTCCCGCACCTTCCGCCGAGCAACGGATCGCCGAGGCAGCGCGGCTTGGCCAGTTGATCTTTGTGTTCGATCGCGCGGCCTGGGTCAGTTCCGACGCGCTGGTGGCCGTGCTGCAGAAGGATCAATTGTCGGACATCGGCGGCTATGTCGTCGAGCCGGCGGGGCCGCAGATGCTTCGCGTCACCTATTATCGTGGCAATCCGGCGGCCGCGCAGGCGGTCTTCGTGGCCGAGGTGAAGGGCGGCAAGGTCGTGCGCAGCACAGTGCTCGCCACGCCCGTCCCGCTCAGCGCGGAACAAGCGGTGCTTGCCCGCGCGCGCGACGTGGCGGCGCAAACGGCTGAGGCGCGCGCGTTCAAGCCATGCACGCCCGTCCCCTTCAACACCGTCGTCGTGCCACCGCGCGCGGGCGGTCCGGTTGCGGTCTATCTGCTGACGGCGGAGCAGGAGGCCGCGACCTATCCGATGGGCGGCCATTTTCGCGTCGTCATCGGTCCCGACGGCAAGGTGCTCGCGTCCCGCCCCTATACCGCCAGTTGCATGAACATGACGGCGCCCAAGCTGCCGAAGGGCGCGCAGCCGGTCGGCTTCACCGTCTCGCACCATCTCGATCCGGTGCCGACCGAGATGCATGTCGTCGCATCCTACAACCTCCGCCTGCCGGTATTTGTCGCGACCCCGGACAAGCGCCTGTGGGAGGTGAAGGGCAGCAGCATCACCCTGGCCGCCGCGCCGTGACGTGGCGCGCGCGGACGCTCAGTTGGTGGGGGACAGGTGCGCCAGGCCGGCGTGGACATGAACGTCCGCCCCGTCGTGATGCTCATGATGCTCATGCGCGTCGACGCGCAGCAGATTGATCGCGCCTGACCGCACCCCGCGTTCGGCGCGCACCTGATCGGCAAAGGCCCGAACCGCCGCGGCGGGCCCCCTCATCAGAACGCTTTCCATCGTGTGGAAATGGTCGAGCCGCACCGCGGTGGTGGCGACGATCAGGTCATGGCTCGCGTGCTGCATCTCGGCGAGCCGCTTGGCGAGCAGGCGGATGCGCCGGTCAAAGACATAGGACAGGTTGCCGACGCAGATCGCCGCGATCTCATTTTCCTGCTGCCAGCGATCGATGCCGTCGCGCACCAGATCCCGCACCGCCTCGGACCGGGTCTGGTACCCGCGCTCGGCCCGTATCGTGTCCAGGTCTGCACTGAGCTGGTCGCCGACGGAAATGGTGATGCGCTGCATGGACGTGATCCAATCACACGAGGCCGGCAAGAAGCATACGTAAAGTGCCGAATTCGCGGCCATTCAGCAATGCGTATGAAGGTTGCTCGGAAACCTCTTACCGGGGCGAGCAGCACATGGGGCAGCAGCAGATCGGCGCCGCAGGCCCGCACGGCTCGCTGCTGCCGCGGGCGCTCGCCTGGCTCGTCACCTGCGGGGCCCTTACAGAGACGGCGGCTGTGGCGCAGGAGCGACCGGCCAGCTCCGCACCTCAGGATGCCGGGGATGACACGGACGGCGATCGCGCGACGGATATCGTCGTCAAGGGCCAGCGGCTTCGCGCCAACAACGCCTTCTCCTCCACCAGCTTCGATACCAAGGCGATTAAGGACCGACGGCTGACCGAAGTGGAACAGATTTTCCGCGAAGTGCCGGGCATGAACGTGCGCGATTACAACCTGTCCGGCGTCGCCAACCAGATCGTCATCCGCGGCTTTGGCAACGGCGGGCATGGCGGCGACCTGGGCATGGTGATCGATGGCATCCCGCTCAACGAAGCCAACAGCCATGCCGACGGCTATGTCGATACCAACGTCCTCGTCCCGCTCGAGATCGGCGCGATGACGATCTATCGCGGCCCCGTCTCCGCGCTGTACGGCAATTTCAATCGCGGCGGGCTGATCGCGTTCGAAACGCGCAAGGGCGGCCGCTATTGGGAGGGCGACGTCAGCGGCGGCGGGTTCGGCACGGGCGATGCCCAGGTCGCGCTGGGCACGCCGCTGGGCAGCAAGGTTCAGCTGAACGCGGCCGCGCAAGCATTTCGGACGGACGGCTTTCGGCCGCAATCGGATGCCCACCGGATCACCGCGGCCGCCCGCCTCGCGCTGGCGCTCAGCGACCGCCTCGACCTGTCGGTGTCGGCGCGCGGGCAGCATGCCCGGGGCGATTCCCCGGGCTATCTGACGCTCGCGCAATATCGCGTCGATCCCTATGGCATCGACCCGCGGGTGCAGAACGACGGGTCCAGCAAGGACTTCGCCACGCTGCGCGCCGATCTTGCCTACACTCTTCTCCCCGACGTCAGGTTGCTGGCCTTTGCCTATACCACGCAGCAGGATTTCACCCGCTTCTTCACCCGCGGCGCGGCGGCGCCGACCGCGATCTGGCGCCAGCGTGAGGAGAGATATGACCGCTCCGTCTATGGTGTCGGAACCAGTCTGAACGGCGCCACCAGCCTGTTCGATCGCCGGCTCGATTTCGTGATCGGGCTGGAGGGGTTCAGCGAGGACACGCAATATCAATTCTATGACGATCTGAACTTCCGCCGCCGCACCGCCCCGGCGCAGTTCGACCGGACGCTGAAGCTGAACAGCGTCTCCGCCTTTACCGAGGCCAATCTGGTGATCGACCCTTTGCTCCAGCTGTCGCTCGGGCTGCGCTATGACCGGTTCACCGGCGATTGCACGGTCGATGGCCCCGAGCAGCCCGGCGGCAATTGCGGCCGCTTCCGCACCGTCGACAATCTCAGCCCCAAGGCCGGCATCCGGTCTCAGGTCACCCCCTGGCTGCAGCTGCGCACCAGCTATGCGCAAGGCTTCGCGCTGCCCGAGGCGCAGGCCAAGTTCCAGACCGGGGCGCAGGGGCTGGACCCCAATACGATCGACCAGGTGGAAGTCGGCGGCAAGCTGACCCCGACGGAGGGGCTGGAGCTGGATGCCGTCGTCTATCGCGTCGATTCCTCCGACGAATTCGCCAGCACGGCGCCGGGCGTGTTCGTCAATTTCGGCAAGACGCGCCGCCGGGGCGTGGAGGCGTCCGCGCTGTGGCGGCCGAGCGCCGCCGTCGAACTGCGCGCGGTCTATGCCCATGCCACCTCGCGCGTGCGGCAGAACCTCGACCCGCTGCTGATCGGGAAGCACGTTACCGGCGTCCCCCGCGACACGCTGACGATCTATGCGTCCGTCCGACCATTGCCGCGGCTGCGCCTGCAAGCGACCTACCGCCACGTCGGTTCCTACGCCGCGGATGCCGCCAGCACGCTCTTCTCGCCGGCCTATGATATCGTCGACGTCGGCGTCTCCTACGATCTCGACCGCTGGTTGCGCGTTCCTTCCCGCGCCTATCTCAACGTCGATAACCTGTTCGACACGGTTTACGCCTCCACCTTCAACTCCCTGAGCTCGGTGGGAACCGGCGCGCCGCGTTTCGTGCGGGTCGGCGTGCAACTCGGCTTCTGAGAGGGACGCGCAGCCCGAGCCGCAGGTTTGGCTTTCCTCGCCACCGAAATCGCCCGCGCCGCGCAATCATTGTTTCGTTTAACGGATGTGAAACAAAGCCTACATCACGGCGTCATTTTCCCCCCCGACAGGCACGCGCACCGGTCGCGGTAAATCAGACAAGATCCTGACAGGGGAAATAATGCGTAAGGCTCTTTTGATGGGCGGCGCGGTTGCCGCTCTTTGTTCGTTTACGGCTGGCATTGCACAGGCGCAGGTTGCCGTTGCCAGCACCGCCGCGACCGCGGCTGCCGATGACACCGCGGGGTCGGACATCATCGTTACCGGCACGTCGCGGGCACAACGCCGCTTCGATGCGTCCTACGCCATCAACTCGCTCGACCAGGCAGCAATCGAAAAGATCGCGCCGGTCAATTTCGCCGACCTGATCGGCCAGCTGCCCGGTTTCCAGACCGAGATCACCGGCGGCGAAGTGCAGAACATCTATCGCATCCGTGGCCTGCCGAACGACGGCGGCTTCGTTTCCTTCCAGCAGGACGGCCTGCCGCTGTTCCACGAGAATGACGGCGTCTTCTTCCGCGGCGACGCGATCCTGAAGCAGGATCTGATGACCAAGCGGGTCGAAGTGGTGCGCGGCGGCCCGGCGCCGGTGTTCTCCAGCTATTCGGGCGCGATCATCAACGCGATCACCCGCGAGGGCAGCGCCACGGCCGAGGGTGGGGCGCAGATCACGCTGGGCGATACCGGCCTCTACCGGCTCGACGCCTTCCAGTCGGGACCGCTCGGCAAGGACACCTATTATGCGGTTGGCGGGTTCATCCGCCATCATGACGGCTATCGCGACAACGGCTTCCCCAATGATCGCGGCGGCCAGATCCGCGCCAACATCCGCCACGACCTCAGCAATGGCTTCGTCAAGCTGAGCGCCAATTACGTCAACGACAAGAACGTCTTCTACCTGCCGATCCCGATCGCCGACCCGCGTGACTCCTCGGTCAGCCTTGATCCGTACATCGATTATTTCACCGGCACGATGAACTCGCCGGCGTTCCGCAACGTCACCATCCCCTACCGCAACGGCCAGGGGCAGACGGAAAGCCGCACCACCGACCTGTCGGACGGCCGCCACATGCGGATGTTCAACATCGGCGCGCAATATGAGGGCGATTTCGACGGCTGGCTGCTATCCGCCAAGCTCGGCTACACCGAGGGGAAGAACCGCTTCACCGCTTTCTATTCGACCACCAATCCGGCCGATGCCGGCAGCTTCGCCGCCGATTACCTGGCGCGCGCGACCGCCGCATTCGGCCCGATCGGCTCGTTCGGCTATACGCTGGCGGGTACCAATACCGTCTATGATCCGTCGGCCGCGTCGGGCCTCGTCATGCAGGGCCAGTATCGCGACATCGCGTCCGATTTCTATTCCGCGCAGGGCAATCTGTCGGTGTCGAAGCGGTTCGAAACCGGGCTTGGCAGCCATGATCTGACGGCCGGTCTCTATGGCAGCCTCTATGGCCAGGATCGCTTCTACGCCTATCAGAATTACCTGATCGAGGTGGCGGGCACGCCGCGCACGCTGGATCTGGTGGCCTATGGCCCGACCGGCACGGAGATCGGCCGCGTCACCGACAATGGCGTGCTGAACTATGCCGCGACGCTCAACCAGGGCGATTCCGACGCATCGATGTTCGCCATCTATGCGAACGACACGTGGGAGATCGTTCCGGGGCTGCGGCTCGATGCCGGCATCCGGCACGAACGCTATGATTATCGCGGCTGGGGCGCGCTCACCGATCAGGTCAACCTCGGCGATGGGACCACGCTGGCCGATGATGCGACGCGCGGGTTCACCGGCGTCATCCTCAACCGCAAGCTGAAGACCGAGGCGACCAACTGGACGGTCGGCGCCAATTACGATTTCAACGGCAACATCGGCGTGTACGCGCGCGCCTCGCACCTCGAAACGCCGCCCAACGTCCAGGCGGCGATGGATGTGAACCCCAACCCGGTCTACATCACCACCGTCGCCGACCAATATGAGGTCGGGCTGAAGCTCGCGAGCGGCCGTTCGTACCTGTACGCAACCGGCTTCTATTCAAACTTCGACCCGCTGAACGCCTCGTTCCTGGCCTATGACCCGACGACTGGCCGCAACGACGTGAACGTGCCCTTCATCGGCGAGGCGAAGATCCTGGGCGTCGAGCTGGACGGTGCGCTTTCGCTCACCCCATGGTTCACGCTCAATGCCTCGCTGACGGTGAGTGACCCCAAGTACAAGAACTTCGCCAGCGCGACAGGCGCCGATCCGGAGCAGGTCGAGGGCAATCAGATCGTCCGCCAGCCCAAGGTGTACGGCAACATCCGCCCGTCGTTCGACTTCACCAGCGGGGAGACGGACATCTCGATCTACGGCCGCTACACCTACATGGGGAAGCGGTTCGTCGACCTCTACAACAACACCGCGCTGCCGGCGTACGGCACGGTCGGTGCGGGCGTGACGATGGTCCGCGGGCAGTGGAAGCTGCAGGTCGTCGGCGATAATCTGTTCAACCAGAAGGGCCTGACCGAAGGCAACACCCGCACCGACGCGCTGGCCGGGCAGGGGAGCACGGAGGCGATCTATGGCCGCCCGATCTTCGGCCGCAACGTCCGCCTGGTCGTGGGGCTCAACTGGTGAGCCGCTGGCGGTTCTCCATGCAGGCGGCGGCGTTCGTCGCCGCCTGCGCGGTGCCGCTGGGCGCGGCGTCGGCTGCGGCTGGGTCTGGAGCCAGGGCTGAGCAGGCTCCGGTCGCAGACAAGGCGCTCCAGGCCTTGTCGCAGCGACTCTTTCCGCTGTTCACCGCGCTTGGCAGTGACGGCAAGGCGCTGGCCGCATTGTCGCGCCAGCCCGCGGTGGCATCGCTGATCGCTGCCCGCGCCGAGCGCGTCGCCGCGTGCCGGCAGGAGCCGGGCTGCATCGCGCAGGCATTGATGTGGCGTGAGGACGAGATCGCCGCGGTCACCGCGGCCCTGCCGGGCGGCTTGCCGGCGTTCGACGATGGGATCGCGGCGCAGGCGACCCGCGAGCTTCAGGGCGTCAACGTGATCCTCGGCACCTATGGCCTTGGCCAGGTGCCTGCCTATCCCGTGATCGACGGCGCGGGCAGCATCAGTCCGCAAGAACGGCGGGCGTGGCTGCACGCCGCGCAGTCGATGGCGCAGACGCCGCGCGCGGGCTCGTTGCAGGGCTTCGACACCTCGTTCGATTTCGCGCTGGCGCTGCTTGACGGCAGCACCCGCACCGACGCCGCGGCCTTCCTGCCGCTCGGCAGCGGGCTGAACGAGGCGGCCTTTGCGCGCGTCCGGCAGACCGACTGGCGTGCCTTCCGCTACAGCGCGCTGGTCGTCACCGGCATCGGGCCGGAGCTCGAGGACATGCCGCTTAGCCCCGGCGGCAAATATCATCTGCGGCTCGCAGCGCAGCAGTTCGCGCGCGGTGACGCGGCGTTCATCATCGTCTCCGGTGGCCGCGCGCATCCGTTCAATACGCCGTTCGTCGAGGCGGTCGAAATGCGCCAGGCGCTCATCGATCGCTATGGCATTCCCGCCGACCGGATCGTGATCGAGCCGCACGCCCGGCACACCACCACCAACATGCGCAACGCCGCCCGGCTGCTGATCGCGATGGGCGCGCCGCTGACGCAGGACACGTTGGTCATCTCCAACCCGATCCAGAGCGCCGCGATCGGCAGCGCCGAATTCGTCGCCCGCAACAAGCGCGAGCTTGGCTATGCGCCCGGCATTGCCGGTAAGCGGCTCAGCCCGACCGCGATCGAATGGCGCCCCGCCGCCGCCGCGGCGCGGATCGATCCGCGCGACCCGCTCGACCCCTGAACACGGAAAAATCCTCATGCGCCATCTGCTCGCGGCCGCGCTCGGCCTCTTCGCCTTCACGTCCCAGCCCGCCCTTGCCTGGGGCGAGCGTGGGCACGCCGTCATCGATACCGCTGCGATCGCGGCGATCCCCGCCGACGGGCCCGTCTTCCTCAAGAAGCACGTCGACTATATCGCCGCCTCCGCCTCTCAGCCCGACGGCTGGCGCGGCAATGCCGAGGGCTTTTCCAAGATCAGCGAGGATCCCAACCACGGCTGGTTCCGCGAACAATTCACCTTCATGAAGACGATCCCGCGCAGCCGCTACGAATTCGTGCTGGCGCTGTATGACGAGCATCTGCGCATCAAGGCCAGCGATCCGGAACGCGCCGCGCGCACCAACGTACGCTGGACCGGCACGCTGCCCTATGCCGCGATGGAGGCCTATGACCGGATCGTGGTGTGCATGCGCAATGTGCGCCGGCTCACGGCCGAACGCCGCGACCCCACCTTTGCGGAGCAGAATTGCGCCTTCGACGTGACGCGGCTCGGCCATTATATCGGCGACGCGGCCAATCCGATGCACAATTCGATCCATTCGGATGGCTGGCGCGGCGACAATCCCGATGGCTTCACCACCGACCGCAGCGTTCATGGCCGGTTCGAAAGCCGGTTCGTCGACGCCATGGCGCTGACGCCCGCCGACATCGGCCCCCGCATCGGCGCGCCCGCGCGGCAGAGCGGCGACCTGTTCGACCATGTCCTGCGCTACGTGAACGAATCCGGCGACAAGGTCCGCGACGTCTACACGCTGGAGAAACGCAGCGGCTTTGCCGACAGCAACGATCGCGAGGTGCGCGCGCTGGTCTATGAACGCACCGCCGCCGGGGCCGCCATGCTGCGCGACATGCTCCAGCGCGCGTGGACCGAAAGCGCCCGCCCGCCCGCGCAGATCACCCCCGCGCCGCTGGACTTCTCTAACCCGGCATTCAATCCCGCGACCGGCTCCGCACCGGCAGGACCAAGGTGATGCGGTGATGCGAACAACCACCGGGCCGCCGCTCTGGATGCTCGCATCAGCAAGCGGCACGCCCACCCTGCTGCGACCGCGTTAGCTCGGCTTTCAACGGATGAAGCCGTTCTTCGTGGCTTCCTCTTAATCCTACCAAGAAGATAGGAATTAGGAGGTGCCCAATGACGACTCAGTTCATCAACACGCCCAACCCTGCCAGCCCGCTGGCAATCACCCCTGTCGCGGGCCGCATCGGCGGCGAGGTGCACGGGATCGCGCTTTCCGCCGATCTTGCGCCCGAGACCTATGACGCCCTTCATGCGGCCCTCGCGCGGCACAAGGTGCTGTTCTTCCGTGATCAGCACCAGCTGGACGATGCCGGGCAAGAGGCATTTGCGGCGCGCTTTGGCGATCCGGTGTCCCACCCGACCGTGCCGGTGCGGCAGGGAACGCAGCATATCCTCGACCTCGATTCCACCGACGGGCGCGCCGCGAACTCGTGGCATACCGACGTCACCTTCGTTCCGGCCTATCCGGCCGCCTCGATTCTGCGCGGCGTAACCATCCCGGAGGCGGGCGGCGACACGCAATGGGCAAACACGGCCGCTGCTTACGACGCGCTGCCGGAGCCGCTGCGCGTGCTGGCCGACACGCTCTGGGCGGTTCACTCCAACGCGTATGACTATGCGGCGCTGCGTCCCGAATCCTCGGCAGAGCGGATCCGCTACCAGCGCGAGGTGTTCGCCCGCGTCGTGCACGAAACCGAGCATCCGGTGGTACGTGTTCATCCGGTCACCGGAGAACGGACGCTGCTGCTTGGTCATTTCGTGCAGCGGTTCGTCGGCCTCGGGCAGGCCGACAGCCTGGCGCTGTTCCAGATCCTTCAGAACCATATTCTCCAGCCGGAGAATATCGTCCGCTGGCGCTGGCGCGAAGGCGACGTGGTGATCTGGGACAATCGGGCTACCCAGCACCGCGCCACGGCCGATTTCGGCCTGCAGCGCCGCACGGTCCGCCGGGTCACGATTGCCGGTGACGTTCCGGTGTCGATCGACGGCCGCCGCAGCCGCGCAATTCGGCCGGAGGCCGACGAGGCCTTGCTGGAGGCCGCAGAATGATCGCGGCCGCCGGCCGCAGCCCGCTCGACTTCCTCTGGTTCCTGCCCTCAGCCGGGGACCAGAGGTATCTGGCCTCTACCGATGGCGCGCGCGCGGCGACGCCGGGCTATCTGAAACAGGTGGCAATCGCCGCAGACCAGCTCGGCTTCTCCGGCGCGCTGATGCCCACCGGATCGCATTGCGCCGATGCGTGGATCACGGCCGCGAGCCTCGCGCCGGTGACCGAGCGGCTGCGGTTGTTGGTTGCGCTGCGGCCGGGGCTCACGCTGCCGGCGGAGTCGGTTCGGCAGGCGGTGGCGCTGGATCGCATCAGCGACGGGCGGCTTCTGCTCAACGTCGTCACCGGCGGCAGCAGCGAGTTGCTGGCGAGGGACGGGATCTTCCTCGATCACCGCGAGCGATACGAACAGACGGCCGAGTTCCTCGATGTCTTCCGCGCCCTGGGCCGCGGTGAGACGGTGACGCGCGAGGGTAAGTACCTGTCGATCCGCAAGGGCCGGCTGGAATTCCCGTTCGTGCAGAAGCCGCATGCGCCGATCTGGTTCGGGGGTTCCTCCGACATCGCGCGGGAGATCGCGGCCGAGCATGTCGACGTTTATCTGGCGTGGGGCGAGCCGCCTGCCCAACTGAAGGACGTGATCGACGACGTGCGCGCCCGGGCGGCGGCGCGTGGGCGCACCATCCGCTTCGGCGTCCGGCTGCACTTCATCGTGCGCGAGACGGAAGCCGAGGCATGGGACGCGGCGAACGACCTCATCCGCCATGTCACCGACGATGATATCGCCCGCTTTCAGGCGGCGCTGGCGCGCACTGAGTCGGTAGGCCAAGCCCGGATGCGGGATCTTCACAAGGGCAATCGCGCGGATCTGGAGGTCAGCCCGAACCTGTGGGCCGGCATCGGGCTGGTGCGGACGGGTGCCGGCACCGCGCTGGTGGGCGACCCCGCAACGATCGCCGAGCGGCTGGAGGAATATGCCGCGATCGGCATCGATACCGTGATCGGTTCGGGCTATCCGCATCTCGAGGAGGCCTATCGGGTGGCCGAGCTCCTGTTCCCGCATCTCAATCTGGTAAACGGCCCGAAGGCGCAGGAAGCGGCGCCGCAATTCCCCTTCACCACATTGCGGCAGGCCGCGGCGAGCTAAGCAATTGCTCCCCTCCGCCGCAGGGAGGAGGGGCGCGTTGCCGCCTTATTGCTCCAGCAGTCGTTCCAGTATCTCACCCTCGATCAGTGCCAGCCCCGTATCGCCATGGCGACGCGGCCGGCCCGCCGGGATGGCCCGATCGAGCGTGATCCGCCCGCCTTCCATGATCACCACGCGATTGCCCAGCGTCACTGCCTCGGTCACATCATGCGTCACCAGCAGCGCGGTGAAGCCCTGGTTCAGCCAGACCCGTTCGATCAGCCGCTGCATTTCGATCCGCGTCAACGCATCAAGTGCGCCGAGCGGCTCGTCCAGCAACAGCAGCCGTGGCCGGCTGACGAGCGCGCGGGCCAGCGCGACGCGCTGGCGTTGGCCGCCGGACAGGCGCGAGGGCCATTCGCCCGCCTTTTCGGTCAGGCCGACGAGCGCGAGCGCCTCGACCGCCTGCTCGTGCTTTTCGGCGGGTGTGCCCTCAGCGCCCACCACGACATTGTCGAGCACGCTGGCCCAGGGCAGCAGCCGCGGTTCCTGAAAGACGACGCGGGTGCGATCGCGATCGGTGTCGATCGCGCCGCCATCGGGTTGCTCCAGCCCGGTGATCGCGCGCAGCAGCGTGCTCTTGCCGCAGCCGGACCGGCCCACGATCGAGACGAAGTCGCCAGCCGCGACATCCAGGTCGAGAGCGTCGATCACGCGATTGCTGCCGAAGGCAATGCCGAGGCCGCGGATCGTGATCGTCGCGCCGCCCTGCGCGGCCGCGCGGGCAAGGGTATGGACGGTGGCCATGTCAGCGTACTCCATAAGCCGGGTTCCAGCGCAGGAAGCGCCGTTCGATCAGGCGCGTGATGCTGTCGGCGAGCTTGCCGAGGCAGGCATAGACCAGGATCGCGAGGACGATCACGTCGGTCTGGCTGAACTCGCGGGCCTGGTTCGCCATGTAGCCGATGCCCGAATTGGCCGCGATCGTCTCCGCAACGATCAGCGTCAGCCACATGATGCCCAGCGCGAAGCGCAGGCCGACCAGGATCGACGGCAGCGCCCCGGGCAGGATCACGCGGCGAAACAGCGTCATGCGCCGCATCCCGTACACCCGCCCCATCTCGATCAACCCCGGGTCAACGGAGGTCACACCGTGGTAGGTGTTGAGATAGATGGGAAAGAACACGCCCCACCCGACCAGCAGGATCTTCGCCCCTTCGTCGATCCCGAACCAGAGGATGACGAGCGGGATCAGCGCGAGGTGCGGAATGGTCCGCACCGCCTGCAACGTCGGATCCAGCAGGCGGCGGAGCCCCGGCGACAATGCGGTGGCAAGGCCAAGCGCGAGGGCGATCGTGCCGCCCGCCAGGAGACCAACCAGCGCGCGTGCCGCGCTGACGCCCAGGTTGGCGATCAGCGTGCCGTCGCGGATCAGCTCACCCCCGACATCGATCACTGCGGTGGGGGCGGGGAGGATCGTCGCCGGCAACGCACCGGTCGTCGAGGCGAGCTGCCAAGCGGAGAGCAGCAGCACCGGCAGGAACGCGGGGGTCCAGCGTGTGCGGGCGAGCCATGAGCCCGCTGGTGCCGGGGAAGTGGTGCGTGACGGTCCAGGCGGGCTCGCAGGGGCATCGGCACGTGTCAGTATGGGGGCGAGACTGGCCATGATCGTCTCCTCAGCTTTTCGGGGTCCAGCCGGTCCAGGCGATGGCGCCGGCGTCCAGCTTGCGGTTCAGCACGCCCGCCTCCGTCAGATAATCGGCGACACGCTGCTGGTTGGCGATGTCGATTGGCGTGACCGGATCGACGACAAAGGCCGCCCCGCTGTAGCGCGCCAGCATCTTCTGCTGGACGGCGAGCGGGAGGCGGGTCGCGGCGGCGGACAGCTTGCTCACCGCGTCCAGGTTCGCCCGCGCCCAGGCAGCTTCGCCTCTCAGCGCGTCGAGTGTGGCGGTGATCGCTTCCGGCCGTTCCTTCACTATCGCGCCGCGGGCGATGTAGAAGACGGTGGAGGCAAGGCCGGCCCGGTCGATCGGGACCTCGCGTGCGCCATGCCGCTCCTCGGCGAGCCCGCGGTAGGGATCCCAGGTGATCCAGGCATCGATCGACCCGTTGCTGAACGCGGTCATTGCGTCGCCCGGCGCCAAGTACACCGGCGTCACGTCCTTCAGCGTCAGCCCGTGTTTCTTCAGCGCGATGACCGCGCTGAGCTCGCTGGCCGAGCCCTTGGTGAAGGCGAGGCGCTTGCCCTTCAGGTCAGCGGCGGTGCGCACCGGCGACCGGCGTGGCACGATCAGTCCGCCGGTGATCGCGCTGGGGAAGCTGTGCGTCGCGACATAGACGATGTCCGATCCCGACGCCTGCGCATAGGCGACCGGCGTATCGCCCACCGCGCCGATATCGACCGAGCCTGCGCGCATCGCCTCGATCAGGGGCGGGCCGGAGGGGAATTCTACCCATCGTACCGGCGCAATGCCCTGTGCCGCGAGCGTCTTCTCTACCGCGCCACGCTCCTTCGCGACGAACAGCACGCCGCCCTTCTGGACACCGATGGTCAGGCCCTTGCCTGTGCCTGTGCTGTCACCCGTGCCGCAGGCGGCGAGCATCAGCGCCAGCGTGCCGGCCAGCACTGCACGGCGCCTCATTCCGCCGCCTCCGCCAGCGCGGCCGCTCTTCGGGCGGGGTGCTCCGGAAAGGGCAGGCCCAGGTTCTCCCGCAGCGTCGTTCCTTCATAATCGGTGCGGAAGCGGCCGCGGCGGCGCAATTCGGGCAGCACCTCGGCGATGAAGTCATCCAAATGGTCCGGCAGGTGCGGCGGCATCACGTTGAAGCCGTCCGCCCCATGGCCATCGAACCAGGATTCAAGCTGGTCGGCGATCTGCCCGGCATCGCCGAAGATCGTCCAATGGCCGCGCGCGCCGGTGACACGCAGGTGAAGCTCGCGGGCGGTAAGGTCCTCCCGCCGCGCCATGTCCAGAAGCAGCGCCGGGCGGCTCTTGCGCCCGTCGACCTGCACCCACTCGGGAAGCGGCTGGTTCTCGTCATGCTCCAGCAGGCGATCGTCCTCGAACAGCCGGGCGAGGAACCGTTTGCCGATCTCGGGATGGACGAGGGCCTGGAGCTCCTCGTACTTCTCGCGCGCGTGGCGCTCGCTGTCGCCTACAACAGCCATGACACCGGGCATGATCTTCAGCGTCTCGGGCCGCCGCCCGTGGCGCGCCATCCGGCCCTTCACATCGGCGTAGAAGTCTGCGGCGGAGGCGAGCGTCTGATGCGCGGTGAACACCACTTCGGCAGTCGCGGCCGCAAGCTCGCGCCCCGGTTCGGACGAGCCCGCCTGGACCACGACGGGGTGCCCTTGCGGCGATCGCGGCACGTTGAGCGGCCCGGCCACCGAAAGATGCGCGCCCTTGTGGCCGAGGATGTGGAGCTTCGACGGATCGGCGAAGAGGCCGCTGTCGCGATCGCGCGGGAAGGCATCATCCTCCCAGCTTTCCCACAATCCCTTTACCACCGCGGCGAATTCGGCGGCGCGGGCGTAGCGAACCTCCGGTTCGGGATGCTGCTCCAGCCCGAAATTCTGCGCCTCGCCCGCCGCGGCGGACGTGACGAGGTTCCACGCCGCCCGGCCGCCGCTGACAGTGTCGAGCGAGGCGAACAGGCGAGCGAGGAGGAACGGCGGATAGTAGGTCGTGGTCGCCGTCGCGACGAGGCCGATGCGCTGCGTCCGAGCCGCAATCGCGCTCAGCAGCGTGATCGGCTCGAACCCGGCGACGCCCGCCATGCGTGCGATGCTTTCCGGATCGTCCCGATCGACGAAGCCGCCCTGGCTGTCGGCCAGGAACATCATGTCGAATTTCGCCGCCTCGGCCTTTTGCGCGAGCGAGACGTAATGCTCGATGTCGACGCCTGCATCCTTGGCGGCGCGCGGGTGCCGCCACGCGGCGACATGGTGGCCCGTTGCCATCAGGAAAGCGCCCAGGCGGATCGTGTCGGTGCGTTTGGTCATGGTTGTTCTCCCGGTCAGAGACGGTGACGCAAGGTGAGGCCGAAGGTGCGCGGATCGCCGGGCTGGCCGTAGAAGACGGCGCCGTTCTCGCTGATGCCCTTTGAGTAGAAATACAGCTTGTTCAGCAGGTTGCGGGACCACAGCGACGCTTCCCAGCGGCCGTCCTTGCCGCGCACGCCGAGCCGCGCGTTGAGGAGGCCAAAGCCCTCCACCAGTGAGAAGCGGCTGAGATTGTACGTCGTGTAGAAGGACGAACGGTACGCATAGTCCGCGCCGACGAAGCCGGTGACGGTGTCGCTCAGCGCCGCGTCATAGCTGGCGCCTGCCGACCAGGCCCAGCGCGGCGCCGCGGGCAGGCGGCGGCCGGACAGGTCGCACACCGTGGGTTGCCCCGGCGCCCGTATCTCGAACGGGCATTGCGCGTTGGAATAGCGGCGGTATTCGGCCGGGTTCCAGGTGCCGCTGGCATAGAGCGACAGACCCGCGACAGGACGCGCCCGCACATCGCCCTCGATGCCATAGGATCTGACATCGCCGACGTTGGCGATATATGCGCGGGGCGGCACCACGCTCGCGTCGACGATCGTCGACTGATAGTTGGAGACGTCGGTCAGGAACGCCGAGAAATTGGCCGTGAGGCGCCGGTCGAACCATTCGCTCTTCAGGCCGACCTCGTAATTGTCGACCTTCTCCGGCGAGACCACTGCGAGATCCAGCAGCGGCGCACCGTCCGGAGATAGCGGCAGGGTGGCGAAGTTCAGCCCGCCTGATTTCTGCCCGCGCGCATAGGTGACATAGACCAGCGCGTCCTCGCCCAACTTGCCCGACAGGCTCGCAGTGCCGGAAAGGTCGCCCCAGCTGCGATCGAGATCGTAGCGCGCGTAAATGGGCGTGTAGGCGTTGCGCAGCGCGATCTGCGCTGGGGTCAAGGTCGCAAGCGGTGACCCGCCGCCGCGCACCTGCTCGTAGAAGCCGTATTTGCGCTCATGCGTGTACCGCAGGCCGACCGTCAGATCGACCGCGTCGGTCAGGTGCCACACGCCCTGGCCGAACGCCGCAACGCTTGTCGTCTTTGGCTCCGAGGACGCGTAAGTGTAGGTGCCTTCCAACGTGGCGCGGCGTTGTGCCGGCGTCAGGCCGGCGGTGCCCGGCGCAATGAGAAATTCGCCCGCGTCGCGGCCATATTCGTTGATGAACCAACCGGGAATTTTCTGGTGGAAGGCATAGAGCCCCACCACCCAGTCGAGCGTTCGCCGGCCGTTGGAGGCAAGACGAAATTCCTGGCTGAACTGCCGCTGGCGGTCGTACTGATTACCCTCCAGCGATATGTTGAGGGCCGAATAATCAGGGTCGTTGCGCGGCGTCCAGTTCCAGAAGCGCGCCGCGGAGACAGAGGTCAGCGTAGCCCCGCCGAAATCATATTCCGCGTTCACCTGCACGCCGCCCTGTTCCATGCGGATCGGGCCCAGCCAGTCGCTGTCGGTGATGCGATCCTTGGGGTCGGCGAGCGGCGGGGTGTAGCCGAACTGCGCGATCCGCTGGGCATAGTTGAAGGCGATCGGCGCGCCATTGTCATAAGCGGCGAGCGATCCGAGGAGCACCGGAACGCAGCAATTCTGCTCCTGCCGGGCATAATCGCCGATGACGCGCACGGTCAGCGCTTCAGTCGGCGTGAACAACAATTGCCCGCGCACGGTATAGTTCTGAAAATCGTGGACGCGGCGATCCTGGAAGATGTTGCGCAGGAAGCCGTCGCGCTTCGTCGCTTCAAACGACAGGCGCCCGGCGACGTTCGTCGCGACCGGTCCGGAAAGCGATCCGCGCGCCTGGAACAGCCCGTAATTGCCGACCGAAACGTCCCCTGATGCCTCCGGAGTGAAGCTGGGCCGCTTGGTGGTGACGACGATTGCGCCCGCCGTGGTGTTACGGCCGAACAGGGTGCCTTGCGGCCCGCGCAGGATCTCGACCCTGTCGAGGTCCACCAGGTCGAAGCCGGACTGGCCGACGCGCGCATAATAAACGTCGTCGACGTAGAAGCCGACGCCGAGGTCCAGCCCGTTGTTCGCCGTGGCGACGTTCGATCCAAGGCCGCGGATGTTGACCGTCACGTTGCGCGGGTTCGAGGTATAGACCGTCAGGCTCGGCACCTCCTGATAGATCTGCTGGAGGTGATAGGCGCCTTTCTGCTCCAGCGCCTCGCCGCCCAGCACGCTGATGGCGAGCGGCACGTCCTGGACGCTCTCCGCGCGGCGCCGCGCGGTGACGAGAATGTCGGAACCACGGTCGGCAGAGACAGCGGATGGGGTTGTGGTTGCGGGGTCGTTGCCCGGGGCGGCCGCCTCCGCCGCGGGTCGAAGAGTGTCCGGGGCGGTGGCGGTATGAATGGAGGGCGCAGAAATGCTGCCTGCGCTGGCCAGCAGCCAGGCAGTGAGGGGCAGGGGCATCGCGATATGGTCCCTTTATCGATCTTTAATCGGCGCGCGCGCTCGTTGCCCGCCAGTCATGCTGGCGAGTGGGCGGACGCTGACGATGAATGCGTGAAGCGGCCTAGCGCGGCGGGTCGACCATGCTCGTTCTCCCGAGATGCGGGGACACGCGCCGTGTCGCCAGTCGACACGCCGGGTGCGCTTTAGCCGTTGGTGACGCGGAGCAAGCTGATCCCATCAAACGCCGCGGGCCGCAGTCGGGCGGCCTCCGTTGAATCCATACTGAACCAGTAGGAATTAACGGCAAGATAGCTTTGGTTCACCGGTCGAGAGATCTGCTTCGCGCTACGCCGGCGGTCGGCGTCGCGCCGCAGCGTCGCTCTGCCACGGCCTGACGGCGGGAAGTCCCCGCTTACGGCAGGGGTGATCCCCTCCCATACCCCCCGGGCACGTGACAGACTGCCCGGATCGCTTGGCCAAGCACTGCTGCCGACTGCCCGATATAGACAAAGATCAATATAGAATATCAGCAGGCGTCGTTATCGAGCGCGTTGCATGATTACGCATAGTTACTGGATGCCTGCGGCGATCGTATTAACCGGTGTTGTTCTTCAGGAACCGGGAAAATCGCCGCGAATTCCTGCAACATGCCCGTTTATACTTTCCATCTATGTTCGGGCGCAACAAGTCGCCCGATCAAGACATCGCGCTCTGAATTTCCCGATCGTCTCTCGGCCCTGGCCGAGGCAAACCGGATCGGTATCGCCATGGTCCGCTCACGGGTTGGGCGTAAGGCATGTCAGCTGCGCTCCCGGCTTGATGTTCGCGACGAAAGCAACCTGCCGGTGGCGCGCTTGTTGCTGGCCGATCTCCTCCAGCGGATCACGTGAAGGCGCTTCATGACCAAAAACCTTCGGGACCTGGACTTCAAGGTCCCGGCGCCCCGCGACATCGCCTATCCTGCTCCCATCCATTTGTACGTGGATGCGCAAGATGTGTTGCGCGGGATCTTGCAGGTACGCCAGGTCGTACCTGTCGGGTCCGGCGGGCCGCTGACGCTTCTGTTTCCAGAGTGGCTGCCGGGATATCATGCGCCGCGAGCATCGATTGCGCTGTTCGCTGGCCTGCGCATCGAGGCGGGTGAGAAGGAGCTGCCGTGGCGGCGGCACCCGGTTCAGGTTCACGCCTTTCAGGTGGAGGTGCCCGCCGAGGCGGAGCAGATCGTGGTGTCTTTTCACTTCCTGACACCAACCGATTCTTCGCAGGGCGGCGTGGTGGTCGGCAAGGAAATCCTGACCATTCAGTGGAACAGCGTGCTTCTGTACCCGGCCGGCTATTACGCGCGCCAGATCGAATTTCATGCCTTTTTGACCGTGCCGGCGGGTTGGCAGCATTCATGTGCAATCGCCGCTGTCGACCGGCAGGATGATACCATCCGTTTCGAGCCCGTAAGCCTCGACGTGCTGGTCGATTCACCGGTATTTGCCGGCCGGTACGCCGCCCGCGTCCCGCTGGATGACCAGGAGAAGGTTCATCTGAGCATCTTTGCCGACAAGGCAGAACTGATCGACATCTCCGAGAAGAAGATCGCGCCCCATCGGGCTGTTGTGGAACAGGCGGGGAAGCTGTTCGGGCCCGCTCCCTTCGACCGTTTCGAGATGCTCCTGGGGCTCAGCAGCGAGCTTGGCCGTATAGGGGTCGAGCATCACCGCTCCTTCGAGGCCGTTACCGTTCCCGACTATTTCACCGATTGGGAAGGGTGCTTCTCTCTGCGCGAGACCGTGCCGCATGAGTTCATCCATGCGTGGAACGGCAAGTTCCGGCGCGGCGCTGACAGCTGGACGCCCAGTTTCGACACGCCGATCCGGAACAGCCTGATGGATCTATGAGGGGCAGACCCAATATTGGGACCGGGTATTATGCGCGCGTTCCGGGCTGTGGACCGCAGACCAGACGCTGCAGGCGATCGCTGTCACCGCAGCGACGCACCAAGTGCGGGCTGGCAGTAGATGGCGGCCCATCAGCGACACCACGCGAGACCCGATCATCGCCGCCCGCGCGCCGCTGCCCTGGCAAGCTGGCAGCGAAGCGAAGACTATTATTCCGAAGGATCGCTCGTCTGGCTCGACATCGATACGCGCATCCGCATGCTTTCGGGTGACACGCGCTCGCTCGACGATTTCGCCAGATCCTTCTTTGCGGCGGATCAGCAAGGACCTGCGCAGACGCTGACGTACACCCTGGACGATGTGATCGCCGCCCTGACCGATCTCGCCCCCTTCGACTGGGGCGGGTTCCTGCGAGAGCGGATTGACGGAAAGCACACCGGCGCGCCGCTCGAAGGCATTGAGCGAGCGGGCTATCAGCTGGTCTTCCGGAACGATCCAGGCGAGTTTGGACCAACACCGAGAAACTAGCTGACAACCTCAACCTGATGTTCTCGCTTGGCCTGACCGTGGACCATGACGGCAAGGTGGAAGAGGTCCTTTGGGAAGGCCCCGCCTTTGAAGCGGCGATCACTGCAGGCACGAAAATCCTGGAAGCGGGTGAGCGGCCCTTCTCGGTGGAGGCGCTGCGGGCGGCGGTTCAGGAGGCAGGGCGATCGAACGGCAGGGTGCGGCTTCGCGTGACGTCGGGGACTTGCGAAAGGGAGGTCGAGGTCCACTACCCCGGGGGCCTGCGATATCCGCACCTCACGCCGCTCGAGGGTGCCAGACCGCGCCTGCTGGAGATCCTTTCCCCGCGCGTCTAGTCCGCAGTCTGCTGCCGAATACATGACCTCGATCAGTCACTTATGATGAAGCAGCCGGGCGCTTTGGTGGTACGATCCCATAGGGATTAGGGATGTGACCCTGCGCCAAAAGGCGCAGGGGAATGTCGGCCGATGGAAATGCCAGATCGAAATGGCGCTAGCGCCGACGACCTGACGAGCCAGCAAAACATGGACGCCTTCCTCTCCGGTTGCGCCGCCCATGCAGACGGCGCGGCTTTCACCGCCTGTCCTTTTGGACACGGAACCGCGGAGCAGGATAGCTGGCATCGCGGCTATCGTTTGAGCCGGCTGAAGGCCCTGGCTTCAGACTAGGCTGCTTTAGATTAGGCTGCTTCAGACTAGGCTGGCGTGAGCGATCCACCGATTGCCTTGGGGCAGGCGGGTCTGGAGCCCGCGACCACCCGCAACTTTGACAGGCTGTCGACGACCTGGTGAGCGGCGAAGGGGAGGGTCAGAACGGCTGCATATGGAAATGGGGGCTCACGACGACGCTGGTCCTTCCTCACCAGCAGCACGGGAGCATCAAGATCGGCCAGCGCCCGCGCCAGGCATGTTTCCGCAACGCCAAATATCGTCGCACTCACCAATATGGCGTTCGGTTTCACCCTGAGCCGCTGGATCAAGCGTGCACCTTCGTCAGCGTTCCGCGCCGGCCCGATGATCTGCGCGCCTGCGCTTGCGACGGTCTCCCCAACATAGTTGGCAAGGAATGAATCGTCCTCGATCTGAACGATGAGCTGGCCGGCAAGCGGCTTGGTTACCCCGGGCATCGCCCTATTTCTCCCACGGACGTAAATAGCGTGGATCAAACTGTCCGGCCCGGCGCAGTCCTCCTTCATCCACGATCCACAAAGTCTTGTTTGTCAACGCGATCAGCCCTTCGTGTCGCAGCCGCCGGAGCACGCGGTTGACGTGTACCGAGGTCAGGCCGAGCGCGTCTCCGATGTGCTCCTGCGTGATCGGCAGGGGCATGTCATTGTCGGTCGCCAGCCCGATCTGCCTGCCGCGCGTGATCAGTTCGCATAAAAGGTGCGCCATCGCATGATAGGCATCATCCGAAATGGTAAGCCACTTGCGCAGGGTCGCCGCCTCGATCAGCGACGCGCGCCACAATGCCGCGTTGATACCAGGGTGACGCGTGGCGAGGCCTGCGATCACCTCCCCCGGGATCCAGCCGATCTTGCAGTCGGTCAGCGCAATCAGATCATGCTCGAACGTTGATCCACAAGCCGCGTGGAGCCCGCAAAAGTCACCCGGGAGCAAAATAGCGGTTATGCGGCGAGATCCGTTCATCCGTACAGCCGCCCGGGCCGCCCACCCGTTGAGGACAAGGTAGAGCTGGTTTGGCGCGGCGCCGTCTTTCAGGATCACGCCACCGTGCGAAGTGGCGACCGGTTCGACGTGGACAGCGTCGACCGCCTCGATTTCCTCCGGCGTCAGATCTGACAGTGTCCTCATCCGCCGGCTCAACATCGTGCCGACCTTGTCACGACACGGAGGGGGAGTGAATTGAAGTGGGTTAGGAAAACGGCGGATTCACGAGAACGGGATCGGCCGGCGGCCGGTGAAACATGCGCGCGAAAGCCCGGTCAGCCGTCAGCCTTGTCTGCACAGCATCCTGGCGCCTCGTCGGTTCTTGCGCGCCGGGCTCATTCGGCTGTGGTCCAGGCGAGACAGCCGGCACCAACCAGCGATGAGCTCACGAACAGCGCCCCCCGCGGATAGAGCGTGTCGACGCGCGCAGGGTCGTTCCAACGCACCGCCCACAGGCCGCGCGATTGCCACAGCACGCTGCCGTTTGCGGCGCGGATGGCGTTGACCGCTGCGCCCTGGCTGGTGCCCGGTCCGAACAGCACGATCATGGTCTCGCTGCCCGCCGGTGCGCGTGCCGCCCAGGCGCCGCAAATCAGCGCCGTGGCGGTAAGGCCAAGCGCTGCGATGCCGCCGCGCGGCCCGCTGCCACCGTCGTTGCCGCCGCCGCCACGATACAGCAGCCGCCCCGCGACGATCGGGATGATCCCGAAGGCGACGAACCAGCCCAGGTCCCAGGCGAGCGGATTGGCACTGTCCAGCTTGATCCGGTGAATGCCGAGAACCCAGTGCGATACGATGCCGTCAGCGACGTGCCACACGCCCGCGCCGATCAGCGCCGCCGCGAGCAGGCGCCTGCCGCTTCCCGGGCGAGCGAGGCTGCGGCGCGTTCGGAACAGCGCCACGAGGCCGATCGCCGCGACGGCATACATCAGCGCATGAAACAGGCCGTCGAACAATATCTGGTCGGTGACGCCGTCCACCAGGCTGAGCAGATGATGCCATTGCAGGATCTGGTGGAGCAGGATGCCGTCGAAGAACCCGCCCAGCGCGAAGCCGATCAGATAGCCGGACCATGGCAGGCTGGTGGCGGCGCGCGCCATGTCAGCGCACCGGCCGCGGGCGGCGGCCTTGCTGGCCTTCCAGCGCCTGCGTCGTCGGTCCGAGGCGGCCGGCATCGACGAGGCGCTTCACCTCGGCGAGGATGGCGGGCGCGGGATCATTCATGGGCGGCGGCATCGCGCTGGACGCACAGGCCGATGGCCGCGATGCGATCAACGCCGGCGTAGGGTTCCTTTTCGAGTTCGTCCCCGAAGATGTCGGGATCGAGCAGGCGGTAATCGTAGCGATAGCCCGTCGCCGGCATTGCCTCACGCAGCGCCTCGCGCACCACGTCGCGCCCGGCCACGATCGACACGCCGGTGTGCATGACGAAGCGGCCGCCGGGCGCCAGCTTCTCGATCGCCATCAGCGTCCAGTCGAGCGAGAGTTTGCCGCCGTACAGGTCGCCCCCGTCGCGATAGGCGCGGCGATCGGGGTCGATCATGAAGGGCGGGTGGGTGACGATCAGGTCGAAGCGGCCGTCGACTTCCGCCGGGGTGCCGGCGAGTGCGGTGCGGTGGTCGATTGCGGCAAAGGTGGCGTTCACCGACGCGAGCGATAGCGCCTTCGGGTTGATGTCCGCCAGCGTCAACGTGGCATTGCCGTGCAGCGATGCGGCGATGATCCCGCCTACGCCGGCGCCGGCGCCGTAATCGAGGATCCGCGCGTCGCTGGGCAGGCCGGCGAGGTTGCGCGAGATATAGTCGGCAAAGCGATAGCTGTCGGGGCCGAGGAAGACCGAATCCCGCTCGCTGGTCGGGTAGCTGGAATGCACGAACAGGCGGCCGAGCACGTTCGACACGCGCACCTTGGCGACCAGCAGTCCGTCGCGGCGACGTGTCAGCAGCCCGGCCGCGTCGAGTGCATCGACGATGGCGTGCGGAAGGTCGTCCCGCCGGCACGGCAGCGACCAGCCGAGCAGGTCCGCCACGGTGGTGCCGACCTGTCGGTCGGCCCGTGACAGGACGCGGGCTTGCGATGCCGGTGTCGGTGCGATGAAGTCATAGTGGATGGAGCGCAGATGCTCCAGAAGTTCAAGCAACGCGGTGCGCGGCGCATCGTCAAGAACACCCGCGCTGTGGCTTTGGTCATTGATCGCCGACTCATTTACATAGATCAAGTTCATGTTTTCAGGCCGGAAGTTTCCTGTTCGGGACCAACAGGACGGGCGCGCCTTCGTTCCGGTACATTAACACTGATCTCCATCAGCATGACGGAAAGACAGGCAGGTCGGGGAAACATAAATCATAGAGACTAGTGTATGTTGCACTAGGTTGGCGACTGACCAAGTAAACGAAGGGACAGGAAAACAAGCAAGACGCACTTGATAACTTGGATTGCAATACGGGAACGTGCGCGGACAATAATGTTTGTTCCCCGGACAGATGCCGCGGTGAAAGCCGGCGTTCAGGCTTAAGAAGACGCACCGGGCAAGGGAGGCATCCGCGCCATGAAGGCTGCACTGAAGACCGCCGAAGGCACGTTTGCTTTGATCGAGGTGGAACGCCCAATCATCCCGGCGCCCAACTTCGTATTGGCCCGCGTTCGCGTGGCAGGAATCTGCGGGACGGACCTGCGCCACTGGAAGAAGCACGATCCCGCGCTGGAATGCCATATCATGGGGCATGAGCTGGCGGGTGAAGTCGTCGAGGTGGGCGCGGACGTCAGCAACGTGAAGCCAGGCGACCGCGTCGTCATCGAGACGGTGATGGGCGACGGCGTCTGCGAATACTGCCGCGTACAGCGCTACAACATCTGCGAGCACCTGTATGACGTGCGCACCAGGTACGTCTCGCGCGCCTATGCCGAATATGTGTCGGGACCGGCGGAGAAATTCTACCCGCTCCCCGATCATGTCAGCTTCGAGGAAGCATCGTTGATCGATACCTTCTCGGTGTGCCTGCATGCGCAGCATCTCTCGGGACTGGGCATCAACGACAAGGTCGCGGTGATCGGCGCCGGGCCGATCGGTCTCGGGCAGATGATGCTCGCCAAGGCGAGCGGGGCGGACGTGATCATCTGCGACAAGGTGGCGAGTTCGCTGGACTTGGCACGCGAGCTTGGGGCGGATGCGGTCGTTGATAGTGGCCGCGAGGATGCGGTCGAGCGCGTCAGGGCTTTCACCGGTGGCAAGGGGGCGGACATCGTCTTCGAATGTGCAGGCGGCGACGCCATGCCGACGACCTTGCCGCAGGCAACGAAGATGGTGCGCCGCGCGGGCAAGGTGGTGATCGTCGGCGGCTTCGACGCTGGCGAGACGAGCATCCCGCTGGAATGGCAGCGGCTGCAGATGAGCGAGATTCAGCTGATCCTCAGCGCCAGCTTCGCTATGCACGATATCTATCGCGAACAGGGCATGGTGCTGGATCTGATCGCCAAGGGGCGCATCGACGTAAAAAGGATGATCACCCACCGTTTCCCGCTGGATCGCATCAACGAGGCATTCGACACGGCACAGCGCAAGGAGGAGACCGGGGCGGTGTTCGTCGCCATCACGATCTGAGCGCACCGGGAAAGTAATCGCGTGCGGCCGAGGTGAAGCCTGGCGCACCGGTTTCAAGCACGGGCGTCGTGTTCATTCGATCTTTCCCCGGTCCTTAGATCGTCCTCCGCACCTCACTGTAACCCCGCCCTCCGGCCGCTCGTTCAGCGAAACGACATGACGCCTGCGTTACGATCCCTCATGCCGATCCGCCTTTCCCCGCTCTCGCTCTGCCTCGTCACTGCCCTTGCCGCCGGATCGCTGCCCGCCGCCGCGCAGGTGATCGGCGCGCCGCCGGCGATCCGCACCATCGACATCCCGCCCTCGCGCATCGCGCCGCCGGAGGCCGCGCCGCAGGAAGCAGAAGCCTTCCCAGAGGCGCAGCCCGCCGCGGTCGAGACCCCGCGCGCCGGCGGACTGGTGCTCGACCTGCCGCGCACCGGTGCCTCGGACACGCGCGTGCCGCCGCCGCCCACCGCCCCCAGCGCCGAACAGCTCGCGATGGAGGCGATCGCTGCGGCCGAGGCGGAGAAGCTGCGCCAGGTGAACAGCGCGCAGCTTTCCGCCGCGCAGGCGCAGCTTGACCGGATCGCCGCCGACAAGGCCGCGCAGCAGGAGCGGCTGGCCCGCTATCGTACGGAGGCCGCTGCCCATGCCGCGGCAATGTCGGACTATGCGGCGCAGCTCGCGGCCGCCCGTGCCGACCGCGAACGGTGGGAGGCGGATGTCGCTGCCTGCCGCGCCGGCGACCGGCTGCGCTGCGGCGTCACCGACGGCCGCCGTTAGGGCGCTCACCGCAACGCGGCCGGCTCAATAGGCCCAGTCGAGCTGCACCCACGTCTTGTCGGTGTCGGTCGCGAACGTATCGGCGCGGTAGCGTGCGTGGCGCAGTGAGAAGAGCGCGCGGCGCACCTTCACGCTGGCGATGAGGTCAATTTCCGTCCCGTAGCGCTGCCCCAGCCGGTCGCTGCGAAAGCGATGCCACGTGCCCGACAGCGAGATCGCATCCGCGCCCAGCACCTCCTTCACACCATAGCCGCCGCCGACATACAGGTCGCGCACGCCATTGGGCGGCGTGGTCAGGAACTTGTCGGCCCAGCCCTGGAACTTGAAATTGGTGCCAAGCGGCGTCTGGAAGCTGGTGAAGGCCACGCCGTCGTCCGCGCCCAGCACTTCATAGCCCGCGTTGAGCGACCAGCCCGATACCGACAGCGTCGCATCGGCGAGATAGTAATTGGCGGCATAGCGATTGGGGTTGCGGTGCCAGTCGCTTTGCCGCGCATAGCTCAATTGCCAGGCGACCTTCGCCGCCTGCGTCAGGGCCGTCGATCCCGCCAGCCGCGCGCCATAGCTCTGGCTGGACAGGCGATAGCCCTGCACCGCCGCCTCGTCCTGATCGACCAGATAGGCAAAGCCGGTGAGCGTGCCGACCGGCGTCGCATAGGACAGGTTGGCGAACACATTGTCGCCGCCGATGCTGGGCTGGCGCGCGCCGGTGCCGTTGATCCCCCAGATGGTCCGCACGCTCCAGGCATAGGTCACGTCCAGCTTCAGCCTGGGCAGCGGCGTCAGCACCGTGCGCACCGCGTCGAACGTCTGCGCATTGTCGCGGAAGCCGACATTGCCGACGAAGCGTTCGTCGTCGAGCGCGATGACCTGCCGACCCGCCGTCACCGACACGGCATCGTCCTGGTAGCGAAGCTGCGCGCGGTAGAGCGCGATGTTCTGCGGATCGGCGATCAGCGGGCGGTTGGCGAGCCCGGTCACGCCGTCATAATAACGGTCGATCGCGGCCAGCGTGCCCTGCGCCTCGACCAGCGCGCTGAACGGGCCGCGGGTCGCCTCCACGCCGGTGCGCAGGCGGAAGGTGAGCGCGTCGGCATCGCGCGGCTGCCCGTCCTCATCGACATGTTCGTAGCGCACCCGCGCATCGACCAGCGGCTTGAGCTCGACCTGCTGAGCGGCGGCCGGCGCGGCGGCGGCCAGCGTGCAGGCGGCCAGCGTGGGCGGAACGAGGGCGGCGATCGATCCGGGGATGTGCTTCACGGCAAACTCCTCGATCGGGCAGGGAAGCGGATCGCACCGCGCCGCCCCGGCGCGGGAACGGGGCGGGAGCGGGTGGGGGGCCTTCAGATGATGAGATAGCCGGTGACGACCAGGCAGATCGCCAGGACGATCAGCCAGATCACCGGCCAGCCTTCGCCCTCCCCCTCGGTCGCCGATGCGGTGTCGATCGGCGCCGGCGAACTCGTCTGGGTATCATATTGGGTTTCGGTGCCCCGCTTCATCGCGGGGTTGATCTGATTCTTGGGGGTGTCAGCCATGGGTCGCTCCGGCCTGATGAGTGTCCGAATGGGCGCGGCAGGCGGGCGCGGTCAGCCGCCAGTGGACCATCGCCGCAAGGCAGGTGGTGCCCGGATCGCTGCTGTCGCGAAGCCCGGACATCAGCGTCGCCCAATCCTCCTCGCCCGCCAGCCGGGTGAAATCGGCGATCGCCATGCGCGCATAGCCCGACACGCTGATGCCGATCCGCGCCGCCGCCGCCGCCGCCTCGTCGGCCAGCGCCGGATCGGTGCGGTGCAGCCATTGCTCCAGCCCGGCGGAGGATCGGCGTGCGGCCGCCAGCGTGTCGCCCAGCGTCGCCATCAGCCGGCGCCCATCCTGATCCGCGTCGCCATCAGCCGGCGCCGTCGATGCGCACGCCTTTCACCCGCCCGCGCTCGGCAAGCGCGGAGATGTAGCGGGCCGAGGCCATGGTCCAGCTGCGCGCCTCCAGCATCTCGGCGATCTTCGGCTGTACCACCTCGAATGGAAGGACCTGCCCCGGCACGCGGCGATGCAGCCGCAGCACGTGCCAGCCGAAGCGCGATCGCACCGGGCGCGGCGTGATCGTCCCGCCGGCCAGCCGCTCCAGCGCCTCGTGCACTTCGCTGACCAGTTCACCGCGCCGCACCTGGCCCAATGATCCGTCCTGCTGCGCCGAGGGGCAGGTGGAACAGGCGCGCGCGGCGACGGCGAAGGCGGTGGGATCGTCGCCGACGGTCTGCGCGATCTCGAACGCGCGCCGCTCCGCCGCGGTCCAGGCGGCAGCGTCGTCGCCCTCCGGCTCGATCAGGATATGCGCGGCGTCGAACAGGTCCGGCGTGCGCAGCCGCTGGCGGTTGGCGGCATAATAGCGCCGGCATTCGGCCTCGTCGGGAAGCTCCGGGCGGACCGCCTGTTCCAGCACGCCGCGGATCAGCGCATCCTCCTCCGGCTCGACGCGGCCGGCCTCATCCTCCTCGGGTTCGGCGACCAGATCGAGCCGGCGCGCCTCCTGCAGCAGCAATTCGCGCACCGCCAGCGCGCGCGCCGCCTCGGTCCAGGCGGTTTCCATGTCGGGCGCGGGGTGATGCTGGATTTCCTGCGCGATGCTTTCGGGATCGATCTCCACGCCATTGACCCGCACGTCGCCGAAGCTGGGGGGCGGGGGGAGGAGGGGTTCGGCCTCGCCGCACCCGCCGCTGGCACAGGCCGACGGCATTGCCGGGCGGGGGGTGAGATCGAGCGTGTCTGCCTGCCGTGTCATATCGCCTGGCTCTCCTCGGCCTGCTGACGAAGCATCGTGTCGCCGCCATAGCTCGCCGCGCCGCCCGCCGGCCCGCGGGTGGGCGAGAGATAGCGTTTGCCGATCGGCATCCGCGACCGGACGATCTGATAGCCGGGGCGGAACAGGAACCAGACCGGCGCGCTCCAGATATGCACCAGCCGGGTGAACGGCGTGATGAGGAACAGCGTCAGCCCCAGGATGATGTGCAGCTTGTAAACCAGCGCCACGTCGGCGATTTCCTCCGGCGCGCCGGGGTTCAGCGTCAGGATGCCGTTTGCCCAGTTCATGAACCGAAGCATCTCGCTGCCGTCGAGGTGGCGGATCGTCCAAAAGGTGGTGAGGATGCCCAGCGTCAGCTGGCACCAGATCAGCACCAGCACCGCGATGTCGCCCCACGACGAACTGCGCCAGATGCGCGGATCGACCAGCCGGCGGTGCAGCAGCAGGGTGCAGCCGATATAGGCCATGACCCCGGCGATGCCGCCGACGATCAGCGCGGCGAGCTGCTTGAACTCATGCCCGATCCCCAGCCGGTCGATCACCGTCACCGGGGTCAGCAGCCCGACGAAATGGCCGAACAGCAGGATCAGCAGCCCCATGTGGAACAGGTTCGATCCGAGCACCATCTGGCGGCGGCGCAGGAACTGGCTCGACTGCGATCGCCAGCTGAACTGGCTGGCGTCGAAGCGCAGGATGCTGCCGACGATCAGCACGGTGACGGCGAGATACGGGTACCAGCCGAATGCGAGTTGGTTGATGAACGCGTTCATGCTCCCGTTTCCCTCTTCTGGGCCCGGTTGGAGGCGCGGATCTTGGCGACGACGCCGGTCGGCCCGCCCATGTCGTGCGCGGCGGAGGCCATGAAGCTGACCGGCGCCTCTTCCCATTCCTCGTCGATCTTTGCCGGATCCTCGGACGGTTGCCGTTCCTTGAGCTCCGCCAGCGCGCCGGCATCGGGCTTCACCCCGGCCAGCGCGAGCAGCGCGTGGAAGATACCGGCATAAGGCGCCTCGCGCTCGTCCAGCCGCTCGGCCAGCGCGGCGAAGACATGCGCCGGCTGGCCCAGGAAGTCGCGCGCCTCGCCGGGCGGCAGGTTGGACGCATATTCCAGGAACACCGGTACGAAATCGGGCAGTTCGCGCGTGTCGAGCAGCAGCCCGCTGGCGGCATATTGCTGCCCGAGGTCAATCATCGCCTGGCCGCGTTCGCGCCCGTCGCCATGGACATGTTCGAACAGGTGGAGCGACAGCCGGCGCGAACGGTCGAACAGGTCGCTGTAGGTGATCTGCAGGTCGAGCAGATCGTCGTTCGCCATCGCATCGAGCAGCGGCTGGAGCCGCGCCAGCACCGGCTTGCGCAGCGCGCCTTCCTCGCGCAGCAGCGCGCCGATCGCGGCGGCATTCTCCTGCAGCTCGGCGGAGGGATAGTCGAGCAGGGCGGCCAGCGCCTTCAGCGTCATCCTCATGTCGGGGCATCCATGTAGCGTTTGCGCGGCGTTCGCTTCGCCCCGCCGAACAGGTTCACCTTGGTCGATCCGTTGCTGTCCTCGCGGAAGCCGAAGCCGCTGTTGCCGCGCAGGACATAGGCGTCCTCCTCCAGCTCGCGGTGGGTGGTCGGGATGACGTAGCGGTCCTCATAGGCGGCCAGCGCCATGATGCGGTACATGTCCTCGACCAGCGCGCGGGTGAGGCCGACGCGCTCGGGGATCGCCTCGTCGATGCGGCCGTCAATCGATTTCGCCCGCATATAGGCGCGCATCGCCAGCATCCGTTCGAGCGCCAGCGCGATCGGTTCCTCCTTCCCCGCGGTCAGCAAATTGGCGAGGTAGCGAAGCGGGATGCGCAGGCTGCGCACGTCGGGCATCCCGTCGCGCGAGGACATCTTGCCCGCCTCCGCCGCCGACTGGATCGGCGACAATGGCGGCACGTACCAGACCATCGGCAGCGTGCGATATTCGGGATGGAGCGGGAAGGCGACGCGCCATTCCACCGCCATCTTGTAGACGGGCGAGCGGGTGGCGGCCTCCAGCCACAATTCGGGCACCCCGTCGCGCCGCGCGGCTTCCTGTACGGCGATGTCGTTGGGATCGAGGAACACGCCAAGCTGCGCCTCGTACAGATCCTGCGGATCCTCGACCGAGGCGGCGGCCTCGATCCGGTCGGCGTCATAGAGGACGACGCCGAGATAGCGGATCCGCCCGACGCAGGTTTCGGAGCAGACGGTGGGCTGCCCCGTCTCGATCCGGGGATAGCAGAAGATGCACTTCTCCGACTTTCCGGTCGACCAATTGTAATAGATCTTCTTGTACGGGCAGCCCGACACGCACATCCGCCAGCCGCGGCATTTCTCCTGATCGATCAGGACGATGCCGTCCTCCGCGCGCTTGTAGATCGCGCCCGACGGGCAGGAGGCGAGGCAGGCCGGGTTGAGGCAATGTTCGCACAGACGCGGCAGGTACATCATGAACGTCTGTTCGAACTGGCCGTAGATCTCCTTTTCCACCCCGTCGAAATTCTGATCCTGGCTGCGCTTGGCGAATTCGCCGCCAAGCATGTCCTCCCAATTGCCGCTCCATTCGATCTTGTTGAGCGCCTCGCCGGTCAGCAGGGATCGCGGGCGGGCGGTGGGCTGCGCCTGAAGCTCGGGCGCAGCCTGCAGCCATTCATATTCGAACGTATAGGGTTCGTAGAAATCGTCGATCTCCGGCAAATGCGGATTGGCGAAGATCTTCGACAGGATGCGCCATTTCGATCCCTGGCGCGGCTGGATGCTGCCGTTCTTCTTGCGGATCCAGCCGCCCTTCCAGCGTTTCTGGTTCTCCCAGTCCTTCGGATAGCCGATGCCGGGTTTCGTCTCGACATTGTTGAACCAGGCGTATTCGACGCCCTCGCGGTTGGTCCACACGTTCTTGCACGTGATCGAACAGGTGTGACAGCCGATGCACTTGTCGAGATTGAGCACCATGGCGATTTGTGCGCGGACTTTCATTCTGCGGCCTCCACGCTTGATCCGGTGCCCCAGTCGGCCGTGCCGCCGGTGACATTGGCGGCATCGTCGGCGCGCTTGTCGAACCAGTTCACCTGGCTCATCTTGCGCACGATCACGAATTCGTCGCGGTTCGCGCCGACGGTGCCGTAATAATTGAAGCCATAGGCAAGCTGGGCGTAGCCGCCGATCATGTGCGTCGGCTTCATGTTGATCCGCGTGACGGAATTGTGGACGCCGCCGCGCTGGCCGGTGATTTCCGACCCGACCGTGTTCACCAGCTTTTCCTGCGCGTGATACATGATCGCCGATCCGGGCATGATCCGCTGCGACACGATCGCCCGCGCGGTCACCGCGCCGTTGATGTTGAACACCTCGATCCAGTCATTGTCCTCGATCCCCGCGGCGGTCGCATCATCCTCGCTGATCCACACCGTCGGCCCGCCGCGGCTGAGGCTCAGCAGCAGGAGGTTTTCCGAATAGGTCGAATGGATGCCCCATTTCTGGTGCGGGGTGAGGATGTTGAGCAGGATTTCCTTGTTGCCGTTGGGCAATTGCCCGACGACGTCATGCACCGTCTTGGTATCGATCGGCGGGCGCCAGGTGACCAGGCTTTCGCCGAACGCTCGCATCCACTGATGGTCCTGGTACAGCGATTGCCGCCCGGTCAGCGTTCGCCACGGGATGCGTTCATGGACGTTGGTATAGCCGGCGTTGTAGCAGACCTTCTCGCTCTCCAGCCCCGACCAGATCGGCGAGGAGATGATCTTGCGCGGCTGCGCGGCGACATCGCGGAAGCGGATCTTCTCCTCCTCCTTGCCCTCCGCCAGATGCCGGTGATCGCGCCCGGTGGTATGGCCCAGCGCCTCCCACGCCTTCAGCGCGACTTCGCCATTGGTCTCGGGCGCGAGCATCAGGATCGTCTCGCAGGCATCGATATCGGTGTTGATCCGCGGCCGCCCCTCGGTCAGCCCGCCGGACACCCGCCCGTTGAGGTTGCCGAGCAGCTCCACCTCGTGCGCCGTGTCCCAGCTGATCCCCTTGCCGCCATTGCCCAGCGTCTCGAGCAGCGGGCCGAGCGCGGTGAAGCGCGCGAACGTTTCGGGATAATTGCGCTCGACGATCTGCACCGAGGGCATCGTTTTGCCGGGGATCGGATCGCATTCGCCCTTCAGCCAGTCCTTCGGCTCATAGGGCTGGCCCAGCTCGCCCGGGCTGTCATGCTGGATCGGTGCCAGCACCACGTCATGCTCGATGCCAAGCACCTCGGGGCAGACCTGCGAGAATTTCTCCGCAATCGAACGGAAGATGTTCCAGTCGCTGCGGCTTTCCCATGCCGGGTCCACCGCCGCGGTCAGCGGGTGGATGAACGGGTGCATGTCCGACGTGTTGAGATCGTGCTTTTCGTACCAGGTCGCGGTCGGCAGCACGATGTCGGAATACATGCTGGTCGTGGACATGCGGAAATCAATGTTGACCATCAGGTCGAGCTTCCCGACCGGCGCCTCGTCGCGCCACACCACGTCGCGCGGGCGATCGATCTGGTCGATATCGCTGTCGGTGCCGACGATGCCGTGCAGCGACCCGACCAGGTGCTTCAGGAAATATTCGTGGCCCTTGCCACTCGCGCCCAGCACGTTGGACCGCCAGAAGAACATGTTTCGCGGCCAGTTCTGCGGATTGTCGGGGTCGAGGCTGGCCGGCTTGATGACGCCGGTCTTCCACCCATCGGACACGGCAGCGCCCGGATCGGTCTGGCTCTCGTGCAGCCGGCGACCGAGATCCAGGGGGTTCATCTGAAGCTGGGGCGAGGAGGGGAGCCAGCCCATCCGCTCCGCCTTGGCGTTGTAATCCAGCATGCTGCCCGACCAGTCGCCTTCGGGCGCCAGCGGCGACAGGATCTCCGACATGCGAAGCGTTTCGTAGCGCCACTGGTCGGTATGCGCGTAGAAGAAGCTGGTGCCGTTCATCTGGCGCGGCGGGCGGGTCCAGTCGAGCGCAAAGGCCAGCGGCAGCCAGCCGGTCTGCGGGCGCAATTTCTCCTGCCCGACATAATGCGACCAGCCACCGCCCGACTGGCCGACGCAGCCGCACATCACGAGCAACGCGATGATCCCGCGATAGCTCATGTCCATATGGTACCAATGGTTGAGCCCCGCGCCGAGGATCACCATCGAGCGGCCCTTGGTGACTTCGGCATTGGCGGCGAATTCGCGCGCCACCTGAATGATCGCCTGGCGCGGCACGCCCGTCACCTTTTCCGCCCAGGCCGGGGTGAAGGGCACGTCCTGGTCGAAGCTGGTGCCGACATTCTCCCCGCCAAAGCCGCGGTCGACCCCGTAATTGGCGCACATCAGGTCGAACACGGTGGTCACCGTCGCGCTGTCGCCGCCGGCCAGCGTGATGCGCCGCACCGGCAGGTTGCGCAACAGCACCTCATCATGGTTGGTGGCGACGAAATCGTGCGGCGCGGTGGAGCCGAAATAGGGGAAGGCGACCGGCTCGACGCCGTCATTATGCGCCGCCAGCGTGGTGCGCAGCCGCACCTGGTTACCCTCGGCGTCCTTCTCCTCGAGGTTCCACTTGCCGACCTCGCCCCAGCGGAAGCCGATCGTGCCGCGCGGCGCGACCAGTTCGCCATTGGCGTCGTCGATCGCCACCGGCTTCCAGTCGGTGTTGTTGAGCTCACCCAGCGCGCCGTCGAGATCGGCCGCGCGCAGCAGGCGATCGGGCACCAGCCGCCCGTCGCGCTCGACCAGCCGGACGAGGAACGGGAAGTCGGAATATTGCCGCGTGTAATCGGCGAAATATTCGACCTGCCGATCGACGTAGAATTCCTTCAGCACGACATGGCCAAGCGCCAGCGCCAGCGCGGCATCGGTCCCCTGTTTGGGGTGGAGCCACATGTCGGAGAATTTCGCCGCCTCGTTATAATCGGGCGCGATGACGACGCTCTTGGCGCCGCGATAGCGAACCTCCGAATAGAAATGCGCGTCGGGCGCGCGGGTCATCGGGATGTTCGATCCCCACACCAGCAGGAAGCCGGCATTGTACCAGTCGGCGCTTTCGGGAACGTCGGTCTGCTCGCCCCAGGTCTGCGGCGACGACGGCGGCAGATCGCAATACCAGTCGTAGAAACTGAGCAATGTCCCACCGATCAGCGACAGATAGCGGCTGCCCGCGGCATAGGAGATCATCGACATCGCCGGGATCGGGGAAAATCCCGCCACCCGGTCGGGGCCATATTCCTTGATCGTATAGGCGTTGGCCGCAGCGATGATCTCGGTCGCCTCGTCCCAGCCGATGCGCACGAAGCCGCCGCGCCCGCGCTTCGACACCCAGTCGCGGCGCTTGTCGCTGTCCTGCACGATCGATTGCCACGCGGCGACCGGCGGCAGCGACTTTCGCGCCTCGCGCCAGTGGCGGATCAGCCGCGCGCGGACGAGTGGATATTTGATCCGCGTGCCGGAATAGAGATACCAGCTGTAGCTGGCACCCCGCGGGCAGCCGCGCGGTTCGTGATTGGGCAGGTCCGGGCGGGTGCGCGGATAATCGGTCTGCTGCGTTTCCCAGGTGACGATCCCGCCCTTGACGTAGATCTTCCACGAACACGATCCGGTGCAGTTCACGCCATGCGTCGACCGCACGATCTTGTCCGCCGCCCAGCGCTTGCGATACGCATCCTCCCACGCGCGCGTCTCATCGGTGGTGATGCCGAGACCGTCGGAAAACTTGCCCTGCTCGCGGCGGAAGAACGTCAGGCGATCGAGGAAATGGCTCATGAATAGGCTCCGCTGGTCAGGTCGCGCTTGCCAGCGCCGGAAGGGGGGGCGCCGAGGCGGGGGCGCGACCCGAACATGCCGCGCGGCCCGCTGTATGCGACCCAGGTCAGGGCCGCGCAGCTGAGGTAGAAGGCGAAGAACGCCCACAAGGCGCCGTCGGCAGACCCGGTGCTGCTGATCGACCAGCCATAGCCCTTGGGGATGTAGAAGGCGCCATAGGCCGCGATCGCCGAGATGAAGCCGACGATCGCCGCCGATTCACGATCGGCGTGCAGCCGCCGCTCCTCGACGGGCATGTCGGCATGTTCCACGTCGAACACGCGGCGCATGATCGCGGGCACCATCTGGAAGGTGGAGGCATTGCCGACGCCGCTGACGAAGAACAGCAGCAGCACCATGCCGAAGAAGCCGGCGAAGCTGCGCGCGTCGAGCGACCAGATCATGCCGATGATCGAGGCGGCCTGGACCAGGAACACCCAGAAGCTGACCTTCGCGCCGCCGATCCGGTCCGACAGGCCGCCGCTGCCCGCCCGCGCCAGCGCGCCGACCAGCGGGCCGAGGAAGGCGTAGTGCAGCGCCTCGACCTCCGGGAACACCAGCTTGGAGAGCAGCGGGAAGCCCGCCGACATGCCGATGAACGTCCCGAACGTGCCGGTGTAGAGCCAGCACATGATCCAATTGTCGCGCCGGCCAAAGATCGTGGCCTGGTCGGCGAAGGAGGATTTGGCGCTGAGGATGTCGTTCATCCCGAACCAGGCGAGCACCGCGCCCAGCATCACCGGCGGCACCCAGATGAAGCCCGCATTCTGCAGCCACAGCAACGTGCCGTCGTTGGCCACCTGCGCCTGCCCGCCGAGCGCGCCGAACAGCCCCATGGTGATCGCCACCGGCACGACGAGCTGCATCACGCTGACGCCAAGGTTGCCGATGCCCGAATTGATCGCCAGCGCACGGCCTTTTTCCGCCGCCGGGTAGAAGAAACTGATGTTGGCGACCGAGGAGGCGAAATTGCCGCCGCCAAAGCCGCACAGCAACGCCAGCACCAGGAAGATGAAGAACGGCGTCCCCGGGTTCTGCACGGCATAACCGATGCCGAACGCCGGGATCAGCAGCGATGCGGTCGACAGCGTGGTCCACAGCCGCCCGCCGAAGATCGGCACGAGGAAGGCGTAGAAGATCCGCAAGGTCGCGCCAGAAATGCCGGGCACGGCGGCGAGCCAGAACAATTGGTCGGTGGTGAAGGTGTAACCGATGCTGGGCAGCCGCGCGACGACCACGCTCCACACCATCCACACCGCAAAGGACAGGAGCAGGCAGTAGGTCGAAATCCACAGGTTACGCCTGGCGATTGGGCGGCCGGTGTTTTCCCAGAAGTCCGGGTCCTCCGGCCGCCATTCGGCGATCGGCCCGGCGCGCATCGCCGCGCGGCGGGTTTCCGGTTCGCCCATGCCGCGGAACTCGGGCAGCTCGGGACTTTGCGGCACGTGCGCCGCCGCCGACGCCTCGCGCTCCATGTGCTGGATCGCGCCATGCATCCAGAGCAGCGAGACGAGCACGATCAGGAACAGCAGGGCAAAGCTGCTCGTCCAGATCCCGGTCAGGTCGAGCAACGCGCCAAAGGCGAGCGGCAGGACGAAGCCGCCGAGGCCGCCGATCATCCCGACCAGGCCACCGACCGCGCCGACGTGATTGGGGTAATAGACCGGGATGTGCTTGTAGACCGCCGCCTTGCCCAGGCTCATGAAGAAGCCGAGCACGAAGATGATGATCAGGAACGGCACCAGCCCCATCGAGGTGCTGAAGGTGATCGGGCCGTTCACCCCCTCGATGACGTAGCTGGTCGGCGGATAGGACAGCAGGAACGTGCACAGCACCGAGACGATGAAGGTGGCGTACATCACCTTGCGCGCGCCGTAGCGATCGGACAGCGAGCCGCCATAGATGCGGAACAGGCTGGCCGGCACCGAATAAAAGGCCGCGAGCATCCCGGCGGTGCGGATGTCGAGGCCATAGACCCCGATCAGGTAGCGCGGCAGCCACATCGCCAGCGCGACGAACCCGCCGAACACGAAGAAATAATAAAGCGAGAACCGCCACACCTGGACGTTGCGCAGCACCTTCAGCTGGCTGGCCATGCTTTCGGCCTTCTGGCCGCCGTGCTGGCGCGTTTTCTGGTCAGGATCCTCGGGCGTCACGAACAGGAAGATCACCCCCATCACGATGATCACCGCGGCCCAGATCTGCGCCACCGCCTGCCAGCCCATCGCGACCATCACGAAGGGGGCGAGGAACTTGGTCACCGCCGCGCCGATATTGCCCGCGCCAAAGATGCCGAGCGCGGTGCCCTGCCGCTCGGCGGGATAGAATTTGGAGACATAGGCGACGCCGACCGAAAACGACCCGCCGGCGAGCCCCACGCCAAGCGCCGCGATCAGCAACTGGGGGTAGGTGTGCGCATAGGACATCAGGAACGTCGCGACGCCCGACAGCACCATGACCGCGGCGAACACCCGCCGCCCGCCGATCTGGTCCGACCATACGCCCAGGAACACGCGCACCAGCGATCCGGTCAGGATCGGCGTGCCGGTCAGCAGGCCGAATTGCGTGTCGGAAAGCCCCAGTTCCTCTTTGACGCCCAGCCCGACGATGGAAAAGATGGTCCAGACCGCAAAGCAAACGGTGAAGGCGATCGTGCTTGTCCACAGCGCCCGGCCCGCGCCGTCCTTTGCGTGTCCAACATCCTCCACCATGGATTGGTCCCCGCCCGCCGAATGGTTCTCGACGACAAGGTAATCTGCGCTTTGCGCTTGGCGCGCAGTCAGTAAAGCTCCTTAATTGCGCACCAAACGGCAGGAAATCGCGCGCGCTGTCGATGGTGGCCGTCCGCCGCTGGCTCAGCTAGGGGGCGCGCCATGCTCTATCCCCTTGCGCTCGCGCTCGCCGTCGCGGCCGCCCCCGACGCCGCCAGCACCGCGCCCACCCCGCAGGCGGCGCCAACTGGGGGCGCGACGGTGGTCACCGCGCCTGAACGGCCCGCGACGACGCCCGATCGCCCGCGCATCTTCCTCGGCGGCAGCATCGACATGGGCAACGCGCCCGACTGGCAGAAACAGCTCATCGCCGCCCTCGCCGACCGCGACGTGGTGATCCTCAACCCCCGCCGCCCCGACTGGAACCCCGCCTGGCGCCCGGAGGCGAGCGAGCCCGAATTCCGCCGCCAGGTGGAATGGGAGCTGGAGGCGCTGGAGAGCGCGGACATCATCGTCCTCTACCTCGCGCCCGGCTCGCAAAGCCCGGTCAGCCTGCTCGAACTCGGGCTGCACGCGCGGTCGGGCAAGGTCATCCTGCTGTGCCCGCCCGGTTTCTGGCGCAAGGGCAATGTCGATATCACCGCTGAGCGCTACGGCATCCAGCAGGTCGCCTCGCTGGAGGAACTGCACAAGGCGATCGACGCCCGGCTCGCCGCGCCGGCGCGCGCGCGCCGCTAGTCGGTCAGGCCACTGGAGGCCTGTTCGCCACCGGCAGCTGCCAGCCGCGCCGGATCGCCATCATCCGCAACCCGAAGCACAGCGCGCCGCCGGCGATCGCGGTCGGCACGATCGGCAGGTCTAGCATGTTGCCCGCCACCACCACACCGGCGCCGGCCAGCGCCGCCACGGCATAAAGCTCCGACCGCAGCACGCCCGGCACCTCGGCCAGCAGCACGTCGCGCGCGATCCCGCCGCCGATCCCGGTCAGCACGCCCAGCAGCGCGGCCATCACCGGGCTCAACCCATAGGCCAGCGCCTTTTGCGCGCCCGCCACCGCGAACAGCGCCAGGCCGACCGCGTCGAGCATCCTGACCGGCGCGTGCAGCCGCTCGATCCACGGCGACCAGAAGAAACAGATGATGCCCGCCAGGCTCGATACGCCCAGGTACCGCCAGTCGACCAGCGAGGCGGGCGGCGTCGCGCCGATCAGCACGTCGCGCGTGATCCCGCCGGCGGTCGAGGCGGCGAACGCCAGCACCAGGATCCCGAAGATGTCGAGCCGCCGGCGCACTCCCGCGGTCGCGCCGCTCAGCGCGAAGGCGAACGTCCCGCCAAGGTCCAGCACGCGGACCAGCGTCACCAGCAGCTCGCCGGCGGCGGCGCCCTCAACCATCGCGCACCTCGCCCGCGTGATCCGTGTCAGGCCGCGCCCGGCCGGCATAGGCCCAGTAGAGCGCGACGCCCAGCGCGTTCCAGACCAGGAACCACCAATGGGTCGTGCTCGGCAGGCTGACGAACAGATAGACGCAGCCAGCGATCGCCACCGGCCCGACCAGCCACGCGGCAGGCGCTCGATAGCCGCGCGGTGCGCCCGGCGCGCGGCGGCGCAGCACGAGCATGCTGACCGCCACCGCGGCAAAGGCGACCAGCGTCCCGGCATTAGCCAGTGCGACGATCTCGTTCAGCGGAAAGAACGCCGCGATGGTGCCGACGATCAGCACCGTGAACAGGGTGGTGCGCACCGGGGCGCCGCTCGACGACACGCGCGCCAGCCCGCGCGGCAGCAGCCCGTCGCGCGCCATCACGAAGAAGATCCGGCTCTGCCCGTAGAAGAACGCAAGGATCACCGTCGGCAATGCCACCACCGCCGACAGCGCCAGGAACCGCGCCGCCTCCGGCTCGCCCAGCCGGCGCAGCACCAGCGCCAGCGGCTCGGGACTGTCGGCGAAGTCGCGAAAGCCGACCGCGCCCAGCGCCGCTCCCGCCACCAGGGTATAGATCGCCGCGCACGCCAGCATCGACCCGATGATGCCGATCGCCAGGTCGCGGCGCGGGTTGCGCGTTTCCTCCGCCGCGGTGGCGATCGCGTCAAAGCCGTAGAAGGCGGAAAAGATGATCGCCGCCGCCGCCATGATGCCACGCTCGACGCCGTCCGCGCCGGTCGACTTGGCAAAGCCGAACGGGTTGAACGGGGAAAGGTTGGCGCTGTCGAAATGCGGCGCGGCCATCCAGACGAAGGCGACCAGCGCGGATACCTTGACCAGCACCAGCACCGCATTGACGCTGGCGCTGCTGCGCATGCCATAGATCAGCATCGCTGCGACCCCGCCGATAATCGCCACCGCCGGCAGGTTGACGATGCCGCCCGCGTGCGGCCCGTTCATCAACGCCCAGGGCACGCCCAGCCAGTCGTGCAGCAGCGGCGCGGCATAGCCCGACCAGCCGACCGACACCGCGCTCACCACCAGGCTGTATTCGAGGATCAGGCTCCACCCGATCATCCATGCGGCCAGCTGCCCCACCGCGACATAGCTGTAGGTATAGGCCCCGCCCGATGCGGGGACGAGCGTCGCCATCTCGGCATAGGCGAGCGCAGCGCAGGCGCATACGAAGCCCGCGATGACGAAGGCGACCAGCACCGCCGGTCCCGCCTTGGCCGCGCCAACCCCGATCAGCGTCAGGATGCCGGTGCCGACGATCGCCCCGACTCCCATTGCGATCAGGTGCGGCCAGCCCAGCGTGCGGGCCAGCGCGCCGCTGCCCTCACCGAACGCGCGGTCGAACGGCTTGCGAAGCTTCCAATTCCTCAACCGCCCGATCCTTCTTCACCAGCGCATGGCCCAACCGCTCCGCCCATTCCCGCGGCCGGGCGGGGCCGGGCAGGGGGGCGGACTGGTTGCTGTCGGCGCGGATTAGCATCGCCGCCGCCGCAGGTGGCGCGAAACACCTTGACCGCCGCCGCAGATTCTGCGGTTTGATCGCGCTATGACGACGGATCGTACGCTCGACCGGATCGACCGGCGAATCCTGCGCGCGCTTCAGGCCGAGGGGCGGCTACGCAACGCCGCGCTGGCGCAGCGCGTCGGCCTGTCGGAAAGCGCGTGCCTGGCGCGCGTCCGCAACCTGGAAAAGGCCGGCGTCATCCAGGGCTATCACGCCCGCCTCGATCCGTTCCGCGTCGACATCGGCCTCGTCCTTCTGGTCGAGGTCACGCTGGAGGGCCGCCACCGCGAGGAGCGGCAGCATTTCGAACGCCTCGTCAACGATTTGCCGCAGATCGTCGAGGCATCGCACGTCAGCGGTGAGACGGATTACATGCTGAAGGTCGTGGTGCGCGGCATGGCCGACTGGAATGCACTGAAGGAACGGATGACGCGCGAGGTCGGGCTCGCCCGCGTCGTGACGCATGTCGTGATGGACAAGCCCAAGGTGTTCCAGGGTTATCCGATCGCCCCGGAATGACGCCGCCGGGCGGTGCCGGCGTTATTCCTTCGCCTTGGCCGCCGGTGATGTCGTCTCCGGTGCCGCCGTGTCCGCGCCGTCTGGCGTCGCCGCCTCTGGCACGATGATCTCGATATCGACGCGCCGGTTCTGCCGCCGCCCCTCGGGATCGTCGCTGCCGTCGAGCGTCACGTTCGGCGCCGCCGGCCGACCGTCGCCCAGCGCGATGACGGTGATCCGCTCCTCGGCGATCCCCTTGTCGGTCAGGTAATCGCGCACTGCCTCCGCGCGCAGCCGCGACACGCGCAGGTTCGCCGCCCGGCTGCCGTCATTGTCGCTGCTCCCGCGCAGCACCCAGCGTGCCTCGCCCGGCAGCGACGGGTTGGCGAGCAGCGCGTCCAGCGCTTCGCGCGCCGCATCGTCAATCGCCGCGCCCCGCTCGAACAGGATCGTCGCTTCGGTCGGCACCGGCGGCGTCGGCTCGGGCTCGGCGACCGCCTGGCTCTCGGCGATCACCTTGGGCTGCATGATCGACTGCGCGGCGCGCTGCTCATTGCCCGTCGCCGCCTCGGCCGGGCTCGGCGTGGGCGAGGGGGCAGGGGCCGGCGCGCGATTGTCGCAGGCGGCGAGCGATACCGCCCCCAGCAGCAGAAAGGCGGTCTTGTTCATGCGATGGTCTCCTGCGGTCGCCCGGCCCTGTCTGCGGCGCTGTCCGTTGCCCCGTCTGTCGCCTCTTCGGGCGCCGGGATGGCATGCCAGAAATCGTCCTCCACCCGGTCGGGCGGCACGTAGAGCAGCACCGTGTCGCCGACCGTGGGCGTCGGCGCGGAGGCGTGCGAGAACATGCGCAGCGACCCGTCCTTGCGCAGCAGCAGCAGCGGGCCTCCTTCTTCGGGCAGCGTGGCGGCAGCGGCGGTGAAGCCGGCGACATCCTCGACGGTCGCGGCGGCGAAGGTCCAGCCCATCCGCTCGCGCCACGCGACATCCTCGACGCCCAGCCCCGACCGGAACATCGCCCGGCCGCGCAGCGCATCGGGCAGGCTGCGCGGATCGTCGCCCGCCGCATCGCCCAGCTGGTACACATTGTCGCGGCCCAGCTCGGGCGCGAACTCGCTGCACACCAGCGCATTATACGCCTCATTCTCCGCCGTCGCGGCGAGCAGCCCGAATTGCAGCAGGTCGAGCCGTTCCTCGGTCGCCTCGGCCAGGATCTCGCCGTGATAGGTCGGCACGCCCTCGGCGCGCGCGGCGGTCAGCCGCTGCCAGCTATTGTCGCTGATCGTGACGCCCACGCCCAGCCCGCGCAGCGCACGCGCCAGCGACAGGCTCCACCGCGTCGACCCGACGATCAGTACGCCGCGCCCGCTCGGTGCGGTCAGCCCCAGCGCGCGGGCGAAGAAACCGATGGTGAAACCATGCGCGACGATCGTCGCCACCACCACCGCGAACGACAGCGCGACCAACGTGCTCCCGTCGCCATAGCCCAGCTCGTCCAGCCTGAGCGCGAACAGGCCGGTGATCGCGATCGCCACCACGCCGCGCGGCGCGATCCACCCGATGAACAGCCGCTCGCGCCACGGGATGCGGCTGAACGCCAGGCTGATCAGCACCGTCGCGGGGCGCACGAGGAACAGCAGCGCGAACAGGAACAGCCCGAACCGCCACTCGAATTGCCGGAGCACGCTGAGGTCGAGCGACGCGGACAGCAGCACGAACACCCCCGAGACGAGGATGATCGTGATATTCTCCTTGAAGCTCAGGAAATCGCGCAGCGACGCCAGCTTCATATTGGCCAGCGCAATGCCCATCACCGTGACGGCCAGCAGCCCCGTTTCCTGCTGGATCGCGTTGGACGCCACGAAGGTGCCGATCACCGCGACCAGGATCACCGGCGCCTTCAGATATTCAGGGACATAGCCGCGCGGCAGCGCCCAGCCGAGCAGCCGGGCGACGCCATAGCCCATCAGGCCCGCCACGATCGCCGCCAGCACCAGGCTCGCCAGGCTGTCGATGATCGTCGCGCCGCTGCCGGCCTGGCGCAGCACCTCATAGGTGACGACCGCGCACAGCGCGCCGATCGGGTCGTTGACGATCGCTTCCCATTTCAGGATCGCGCGCGGCCGCGCCGCGACGCTCGACTGGCGCAGCAGCGGCAGAACGACGGTGGGCCCGGTGACCACCAGGATGCCGGCGAACAGGATCGCGACCGGCCACACCAGCCCCGCGACATAATAACAGGCCAGCGCGCCCAGGACCCAGCCGACCGGCACGCCGACCAGCACCAGCCGGTGCACCGCGCCCTCGGCATGGCGCAATTCGCGCAGATTGAGGCTCAGCCCGCCCTCGAACAGGATCACCGCCACCGCCAGCGATATGGCGGGTTCCAGCAGCGCGCCGAAATCTTCCTCGGGGTGGATCAGCCCCGTCGCGGGCCCGGCGATGAGCCCCGCGATCAGCATCAGCGCGATCGCCGGCAGCCCGGTGCGCCACGCAATCCACTGTGCGCCGATGCCGAGCAACCCGACAAGCGTCAGCACGATGGCCAGATGATTCATTGTGTCTCCCTGCCGTCGCCATCGCGCGACCCTTCCCCAAGGGCCGGGGCAATGACTTTGTTCCGGCAGGGCAACGTCATGCCGCCCTGCACCTCGAATTGCCGCGCCGGGATCATGCCCGCTCCAGCCCCGCCCCGACAACCCCGCGACAAGTGACCCGATCAGTCGCTCAGCCGTGCCGACCAGCGCCGCTGAGTCATGGACCTACAAAAGAGGGCTGCGCGTGCAACGGCTGAAGGACGAAGATGGGTGGTGAGCTGACTTAGGATCGGGCCGGTTCGAGCAGACGCTTCCGCCGCCATTGCTTGGTTGATCTTCCAACGCACGAAGCTCGGCAAGGGTCACTATCCCGTTTTCGCTGCCACGCTTACGTGAGCGAGCACCGCAGAGTAATGTCGGAATTTCAAGTAGGTTAATCCATAGCTTGATCGGCACCGGCGAAGCTTGGACGGGTAGGGCTACGACAGCAGCGATCCAGCACCAAGTCGGAGGCCGGAATATGATCGGGAATCTCGGCGCGTCCCCCCACTGGCTCGGCGCCCATGATGCGGGCCGTTCGCCCGCTATTCCGACGTTGCACTAATGGTCGCGAGCACGACTGAGCCCGGGTCCGCCTGGCGCGAACTATGGATGAAGGAGGATTGGTGGGCGACGTGGATCGGCCTCTCGATCGTCCTCGCCGCTTGCGCATTGTTCTGGAGCGGCAGCAGCCTGCGTTGGCTGGCGGTGGTGCCGCCGCGGTGGACAGATTTCCGTCAGGTGGTCTACGATATTGCGACGAACTGGCCGCGCTATATCGGCCTGTACGTCCTCTGGCTGGCCGCCTTCTCGCTCGCCCTTGCGGTGATGGGGCAGCGGGTGCGCGCCTTCCTGCCCGCCTTCACCCTGCTGTATCTTGCCGCCTACGCGATCTTTGTCATCGGCCAGTGGCAGGAGGCGTCGTCCTACAATCTCGAGCCGCCGCTGCTCGCGCTGTTGGTCGGCCTCGTCATCGCCAACACGGTGCGCCTGCCCTCCTGGTTCGAGGCGGGGCTGAAGACCGAATTCTACGTCAAGACCGGCATTGTGCTGCTCGGCGCGACCCTGCCGCTCTCGCTCGTCGTGCAGGCCGGGCCCGTGGCCATGTTGCAGGCGGCGCTCGTGTCGATCGTGACCTTCACCGTCATCTACACGGTGGCGGTCAGGCTCGGCCTTGATCGGCGCTTTGCGGCTACGCTGGGGGTGGGCGGCGCGGCCTGCGGGGTCTCGGCGGCAATTGCGGTCGCAGGTGCGGTGGGCGGCAAAAAGGAAGATACTGCCGTCGTCATCACGATCGTCGTGATCTGGGCCATGATCATGGTCTTTGCCCTGCCGCTCGCCGGGCGCGCGCTGGGCCTCCCGACCGGCGTGGCGGGCGCATGGATCGGCACCTCCGAATTCGCTGATGCGGCGGGGTTCGCGGCGGCGCAGACCTATGGCGGCTACGCCGGCGAGGTTCAGGGCATCACTGGCACCGCGGATCAAGCTATCTCTGCCTTCACGCTGATGAAGGTGGTCGGTCGCGACATGTGGGTGGGTGTGTGGGCTGTGGGACTCGCGATCATCGCGACGACGCGATGGGGCCCGCACCCCGGCGGCAGCGCGCCCGACGTGGGCGAAATCTGGCGACGTTTCCCCAAGTTCGTGATCGGGCTGTTCCTCGCCTCTGCGATCATCACCGCCGCGACCGCCCATTACAGCTTGGAGCGGTATGACAACATCGTCGCGCCGACGTTGACGGGTCCGATCAAGGACCTGCGTACCTGGGCATTCATCTTCTGCTTCTTCAGCATCGGCCTGACGACCCGTTTCCGTGACCTGGCTGCCGCCGGCCGAACGCCCTTCGGCGCATTCACCGCCGGCGTGGTCGTCAACGTCATCCTGGGCTTCGTCCTCTCCGTCTATGTCTTCGGCGCCTATTGGGCGACGCTGGGGCAATGAGCATCGCCACGATCTTCCGGGACCTTCTGGAGGCGGGGGCGCGAGACAAGCCCTGCCGCCCGTGCGCGCATTTCTGCGACGATCCCGCGCGGCTGAAACGTGAATTGCCGGGGCTGACGGCGCTCTCCTCGACCAGCGCCTCGGTCTGCGCGCAGGACGGTTTATGCCTGCACCACGGATTGATCATCAACGGTCGACGCCGCTGCCCCGCCTTCAGCCCCTGCGACTTGGGCCTCGAGCGGGCGTGACTTGAGTGTACGGCCACGCTCCCATCTGCATCGGGGCAGATAGCGAACGCTGACAGTGCGCCGTCGGTTTATCTGTCGGGCACGCTCGAAAAACTCGTCGCCGGGACTCCAGCTTAATTGCAGCAGGTCAAGAGTCGCGGCCGATCACGCCTCCCAAGCATCGAAGTCGCTTTCATTTTGCGCCCCGGCTATCGCAAGGAGGCGCAGCGCCTCGCAGGGGTACGAGTTTGGATTGGGCTCTAAGGACCGCTAGTGGGGCGCTACCCGACAGTCCGCTTTATGATTCCACGGCCCGGCTCTGAGTCATCTGTCCTCGACGCGTACGCCCATCATTGACGGACGCCGTTGCCGGATTATGTACCGCCCCGTACATTATCCATCAAGGAGAGGCCGCATGGCTGCGTTTTCAGGAAAGAAGGTTCTCGTGCTCGGTGGCAGTCGCGGGATCGGCGCGGCGATCGTGCGGCGCTTCGCGAACGATGGCGCGGCGGTGACCTTCACCTATGCCGGATCGCGCGACGCGGCCGAGCGGCTGGCATCGGAAACCGGCGCCACGGCGGTGCAGACCGACAGCGCGGATCGCGACGCGGTGATCGCCCGGGTGCGCGACAGCGGCCCGCTCGACGTGCTGGTGGTGAACGCCGGCTATGCGATCTTCGGCGACGCGCTGGCGCAGGATCCCGATGCGATCGACCATCTGCTGCGCGTCAACGTCCACGCGCCTTATTACGCCTCCGTCGAGGCGGCGCGGCAGATGCCCGACGGCGGGCGGATCATCGTCATCGGCTCGGTCAACGGGGATCGCATGCCGATGCCCGGCATGGCCTCCTATGCGCTCAGCAAGTCGGCGCTTCAGGGCATGGCCCGCGGCCTCGCGCGTGATTTCGGCCCGCGCGGCATCACGATCAACATCGTGCAGCCCGGCCCGGTCGATACGGAGGCCAATCCCGCCGACGGCCCGATGAAGGATGTGATGCACAGCTTCATGGCGATCAAGCGCCACGGCCGCCCGGACGAGATCGCCGCGATGGTCGCCTGGCTCGCCGGCCCGGAGGCCGGGTTTGTCACCGGCGCGATGCACACGATCGACGGCGGCTTCGGCGCCTGACCGCCTGATAAATGGGGGGGCGGGGGCGGGGCGCGTGCCGGCCGGCGCGCGCCCTTCTCGCCCTGCCTCCCGTCAACCGCCGCGGTTCAGCGGTCGGTGGTGCGGACGAACTCCATCAGCAGCGCCTTCAGGTCGCGCGCGCTGTCCTCGGCGCGGGTGCCGGCCTGTTCGCATATCCGCTTCAGCTCGCGCTCGAAGAAGGACGTGCCGGCTGACGACACCGCCCACCAGCCGGCAAAGGCGCGCCTGGCCGCGGTCGACGCCTCGAGTGTCAGGGCGCTGCGATGGCGCGGGTCCGACAGGATGCTCTGGCGCAGCGCAGCGACGCTCGCCGCCGGCCCCTCGATGAACTGCGAGAATCGCTCGCCGGTCCAGATCAGCGCACCCGTCACGTCGAGCGTCGCGTTGCGCGATTGCGAGACCGCTTGGATCGCCCGCATCGCCTCACCAGCCTCGGCACGGTCGAGCGTGCAGACGCTTGAATATAACCAGGTAGAAAACATGATGGTGACGGCGCGCGGGTGTTGATCTCAAAGAGGTGGGCGGCTCCATCGTCAATCGCACCCGTGTCGGTCAAGAGTGCTGCGGCCCTTGTGGTTACCAAAATGTTACCGGCCGCTACCGTAGATTTGCCATCTCCCCCTCGCCCCCGGTCGCGCGGCAATGGTCGCCTCGCGAGCAGGAGGGTTGAAGATGAACGTTCATGATCTGAACCGCGGCGCGATCGCGCAGGGCGCCCGGTCGTTACGATCGCTGTCCGCGCCGGAGCGGCGCCGTGGGCAGCGCCTGCGCACCGTGTACCGCGTCGCCCGGCTGTTCGCGCGCGGCGACACCGGGCTCGCGCGGGTGCGCAACATCTCTGACGGCGGGCTGATGCTCTCGACGACGATGGACATGTGCGTCGGCGATCCGGTGCGCGTCGACCTGTCCGACAGCTGCTCGCTGAGCGGCAAGGTTGCCTGGCACCACGGCGACCAATGCGGCATCGCGCTCAACGCGCCGATCGACAGCAGCGCGGTGCTGAAGCGGCTGTTCGAGGAACGCCGCGCCGGCGACGCGCGCCCGATGCGGATCAACCACCAGAAGTCGGTGGTGGTGGAAAGCGAGCTTGGCCTTCAGGTCGCGACGCTGCGCGACGTGTCGCAATCGGGGCTGAAGCTGGCGCATGACGGCCGCTTCACCGCGGGGCTGCCGGTCAAGGTGCGGCTCAGCCCGGAGCTGGAACGGCGCGGCGTAGTGCGCTGGTCGCAGACCGGGCTCGCCGGCGTCGTCCTCACCGAGGGCTTGAGCGTGGAGGAACTCGGCTCGATGCGCGACCTGTAATCACCCGTCCGCACCGGGTGCCTGCTTCAGGCAGGCTCCAACACGGCGGCATCCGCCACGCCCGCCGCAAAGCCGATCCGCATCGCCTCGGCGACGGTGCGCGCCCCCAGCCGGTCGAACAGGTTGGCGCGGTGCATCTCGGCGGTGCGCACGCTGATCCCCAGCAGGTGCGCCGCGCTCTTGGTCGTTTCCCCGGCCATCAGCGCGGTCAGCATCTCGCGCTCGCGCGGCGACAGCTGGTCGACCCGTGCCGCGTTCTGGCGACGCATGGCCTGCCGTGCGACCACCTCATCCAGTTCGTCCGACAGGCGGGCGATAATGTCCAGCAACACCGCGTCGGCGAACGGCTTTTCGATGAAGTCGCGCGCGCCCAGCTTCATCGCGCGCACCGCGCTCGGCATGTCACCATGTCCCGTCACGACGATCATCGGGAACGACGCGCGCAGGTCCTGCGGGATACGCTCCAGCACCGCCAGCCCGTCGAGCTGCGGCATGCGAATGTCGAGCAGAGCGCAGCCCGGCGCCAGCCCGGGCGCCTCGTCGAGGAAATCGGTCCCGGAAACAAACGGTCGCGGCGCATAGCCCGACGCGCTCAGCAGGAACGACGTTGATCGACGAACGCCGGCATCATCGTCAATGACGTACACCGCGCGGGAAGAAGAAGGCGCGGGCGCAGCAGCAACCATGGGAAGAACTTTTCCGTGATCGGGGAGAAGGCGCCCGATCAAGACTTCCGCGTCGGGAAGCAGGGAGACGGACCAGAGACAGGCGGCGCACTAACGCGCATAAAGGCCGTGCGCTATAACAAGGTTTGGGGAGATCTGAAAAATGCTGAGCCTGACGGCGACGGAATTCCTTGAACGTACCAGTGAGTGCGTTCTGGTCGTCGGGTCAGACTGGACGGTGAAATTCTGCAATGATCTTGCCCGGCGTGAGTTGCGCAGCCCCGATCTGGAGGGGAGCCACCTGTGGTCGACATTTCCCGCGGCGCGCGGCTCGGTCTTTGAGGAACGCTATCGCCTCGCGCTCGAGCGGCAGATGAGCCAGACCTTCCAGGCTTATTATCCCTCGCTTGAGCACTGGTATGATGTTCATGCCGTCCCGGCCGGCGGGAACCTCGCGGTGTTCTTCCGCAACCTCAACGGCGCCCGCGTCGCCCCGGGCGAGGTGCGGCCGCCCGCGCCGATGCTGGATGCGCTGTTCGACCAGACGTTCCTCGGGGTGATGCAGCTCGATGCGGCCGGGCGACCGATCGATGCGAACCACCAGCTCTGCAGCCTCGTCGCCCGCTCCGCTTGCGATCTTCTGTCGCGGCCGATGGCCGACTGGATAATGCCGACCGACCTCAAGGCATTGGAGACGTGGCTGCGGCATGTGCAGGCAACGACGGCGCCGGGCGAGTGCGAGGTGCGGATCGTGCGCCCGGATGGGGAAATCCGCCACTGCTCGCTGCGCCTCTCGTCCGAGGGCAGCATGCCGGCTGGCCGGCGCACCATCCTGGTCTTCGCCGACATCACCGACCGCCGGCAGGCGGAGGCGCATTTGCGCGAGCGGGAACAACGCCTCCACCTCGCCGCCCGCGCCACCAACGACGTCATCTGGGACCATGACCTGCGCTCGGGCGAGGTCAGCTGGAACCACGCGATCGAGCAGCTTCACGGCGCCCCGGCGACTGATCATGTCAGCTGGTGGGTGGCGCAGATTCACCCGGAGGATCGCCCGCGCGTCACCGCCGATATTGACGCCTTCATCGTCTCGGGCGGGGAGCATTGGCAGCATGAATATCGCTTCGCCCGCGCTGATGGCAGCCATGCCCACGTCCTCCACCGCGCCTTTCTGGTGCGCGACGATGGCGGTGCGGCGGTCCGCATGGTCGGCGCGATGACCGACATCAGCCAGCGGGTGGAGGCGCAGCAGCGGCTGAACCGGCTGCAGGGCGAGCTGATCCACGTCTCGCGCGTCAGTGCGATGGGCACCATGGCCTCCGCGCTCGCGCATGAGCTCAACCAGCCGCTCACCGGCATCGCCAATTACGTCTCGGGCGCGCGCCGCCTGCTCGAGGCGCGCGGCGCCGACGCGCTCGACGACGTCCTGCCCGCGCTCTCGCTCGCCGCGGATGAGGTCAACAACGTCGGCGAGATGATCCGCCGCCTGCGCCGCATGGTGGCGCACGGCCGCGCCGATGTGCAGCCGGTCGCGCTCGGTCGGCTGGTCCATGACGCGCTGTCGCTCGCCATCCCCAACCCGGCGCTGGCGCAGGTCGAGATCGCGGTCGATCTCGCCCCCGGCAAGGTCGATGCCGACCCGGTCCAGCTCCAGCAGGTGCTGGTCAACCTCATCCGCAACGCGACCGAGGCGATGGAGCATGCGCCCACGCGCCGGCTGCGGATCTGGTCGACGGTGGAGGGGGATCGTCACCGCGTGCGCGTGTCCGACACCGGCGGCGGCCTCTCCGACGAGGTTGCGGCGGGGCTGTTCTCGGCCTTCCGCTCGACCAAGGAGAACGGAATGGGCGTCGGGCTCACCATCTGCCGCACGATCATCGAATCGCATCGCGGCACCATCGGCGTGGAGGAAACCTCGCCGGCGGGGACGACGATGTTCTTCGTCCTCCCGCTCTCCCGCGCCGACCCCTGACGCTAGGCCGCGTCCGCGCGCGCGCCGATCATCCGCAAGTCCACCCCGCTCGGCTCCTGGAAGGCGCGCAGGCCGAATTCGGGCAGGATCGCGATCAGATGGTCGAAGATATCCGCCTGGATATCCTCATACTCCACCCACATGGTCGTCGCGGTGAAGCAATAGATCTCGATCGGGATCCCCTGCGGCGTGGGGGCCAGCTGGCGGACGATCAGCGTCATGTCCTGCGCTATCCTTGGGTTGGCGCGCAGGTAATGGAGCACATAGGCGCGAAACGTGCCGATGTTGGTCACGCGCCGCTGGTTGGCGGGGATTTGCGCCGCCGGCCCAAGCCTCGCGTTCCATTCGGCCAGCTCCCCGCGCTTGCGATCGATATGGTCGTGCACCAGGGCGATGTCGGCCATCCGGTCGCGCTCCGCCTCGGTCAGGAACCGCACGCAATTCTGGTCGATGAGCAGCGCGCGCTTGATCCGCCGCCCGCCCGATTCTGCCATGCCGCGCCAGTTCTTGTAGCTTTCCTGGATCAGCCGGTGGGTCGGGATGGTGGTGACCGTCTTGTCCCAGTTCTGCACCTTCACCGTGTGCAGCGCGATGTCGATCACCGCGCCGTCGGCATGCAGCTGCGGCATGTCGATCCAGTCGCCGACGCGCAGCATGTCGTTGGAGGTGAGCTGCACCGACGCGACCAGCGACAGGATCGTGTCCTTGAACACCAGCATCAGCACCGCCGCCATCGCGCCCAGCCCGGACAATAGCAGCAGCGGCGATTGCTCCATCAGCGCCGCGACGATCAGGATCGCGGCGCCCAGGTACAGGACGATCTTCAGCACCTGGACATAGCCCTTGATCGGGCGATGCGCCGCCTCCGGCCGCCGCTCGTAGATCTGGTTGGCAAGGCTCAGCGCCGCGCCGATCGCCAGGGCCAGGAACAGGATGATCGACGCCGCCACCACATTGCCGATCGCGACCCCCACCGGCGCGGGCAGGTTGGGCACCGCGCGGATGCCGTAAGCGACGATCAGCGCCGGCACGATATTGGCCAGCCGCGCGGCGATCGGCGCCGCGCCCTCCACCGGCAGCCGCCGCATGATGTAGCGCAGCGCGATCCGCTTCACGACGAAGTTCGCGCCCCACGCGATCGCCCCCAGCAGCGCCAGCGCGATCAGCGTCTCGGCCCAGGCGGGCAGCTGCGCCAGCACGGGTATCCCGCGCAGCGAGAGGGAAGGGGCGGCGGTCATCGAATACATGGCAATCCTGCCCGGACGATCCGGGTCCTGCTGGGGCGAGGGGGAAGGCGCGGGTGAACGGGCTCAGCCCGCCGCTTGGTCACGCCGCGCAAAGGGGTCCTCGCGCAGCGATCGACCCGCCGTTTCGGGCATGAAGCGCAGCGCGACAAGCCCCACGACGCACGCCAGCATCATGTAATAGGCCGGCATCATCGGATCGCCCGTCAGGCTGATCAGCCCGCTGCCGACCATCGGCGCCGTCCCGCCAAAGATCGAGGTGGAGATATTATAGGCGATGGCAAAGCCGGCAAAGCGCACCGCGGTCGGGAACATTGCCGGGAAGGTGGCGGAGATGGTCGCCAGCTGCGGCACGTACAGCAGTCCCAGCACGATGAACCCGACGATCGCGCCGGCAAATCCGGTGCCGATCAGCATGTAGAGCGGCACCACCATCACCAGCAGGCCGATCAGCGACCAGCGCCACATCACCCGCCGCCCGATCCGGTCGGACAGCGCGCCGGCAAAGGGGATGAAGACCATCATGAACAGCATGCCGATGATCGGCACCAGTAACGCCTCGTCGCTGCTGAGGCCGATGCGGCGCTGCAGATAGGTCGGCATGTAGCTGAGCAGGGTATAATTGACGACGTTGAGCGCGATCACCAGCCCGCCGACCACCAGCAACGGCCGCCAATGCTCACGCACCAGCGTGGCGATGCCGGGCGGCCGCCGCTCCTCCATTGCTGCCATTTCCTCGCGGAAGATCGGCGTGTCCTCCATCTTCGACCGGACATACATGCCGACCAGCCCGATCGGCCCGGCGATCAGGAACGGGATGCGCCAGCCCCAGCCCTGCATCTGCGCGTCGCCCAGCCACAGCGAAAAGCCGAGCATCAGCGCCGCGCCGCAGGAAAAGCCGGCGAGCGTGCCGAATTCCAGGAAGCTGCCGAAAAAGCCGCGCCGGTCGTCGGGGGCATATTCGGCCATGAAGGTCGCTGCCCCGCCATATTCGCCGCCCGTGGAAAATCCCTGCACCAGCCTGAGCGCGATCAGCAGCGTCGGCGCCCAGACGCCGATCGTCGAATAATCGGGGATCAGCCCGACGGCAAAGGTCGCGCCGGCCATCATCAGGATGGTCATCGCCAGCACCGACTTGCGCCCGATCCGGTCGCCGAGCGGCCCCCAGAACAGCCCGCCGAGCGGCCGGACCAGGAAGGAGATGGCAAAGGTGGCGAGCGCGAACAGCACCGCCTCCTCGGTGTCGCCGGGAAACAGGGCGGCCGAGATGAAGGTCAGGCCGTAGGCGTAAATGCCATAGTCGAACCATTCGACCGCATTGCCCAGCGCCGACGCGCCGACCGCGCGCTTCAGTTCCGAACGGTCGCCACCCTGATGGGGCGGCGCGGCGGTATCGGCCGTCACGTGCGTGTCCATGGTTCACCTGTTGTATCGTCGTGGGGCGCAGGCTCGGGGCCTGCAGGGTCGAGCAGCGCGGCGACCGGCGTGGTGCGCGGCAGGATCTGGAAATCCTGCTGCTCGGGCGCGGGCACGGGCGCGCTGATGGCGAGACGGCACAGGCCAAAGGCGAGCGTTCCCGCCGCGGCAAGCCCGATGAAGCCGAACAGGCCGCCCGTCCCCGCCTGGCTCATCGCCGTCGCCGCGCCCATCGGGCCCAGTGCCGCGCCCGCCGAATACAGCAGCACCAGCTGGCCGCTCGCCGCGACCCGCTCGTGCGACGCCAGCCGGTCGTTCACATAGGCGACGCACAAGGGGTAGAGCGCAAAGGCGAGGCCACCGAACGCCGCGCCCAGCACGAACAGCAGGATCCCGCCCGGCGCCGTGGCCAGCGCCAGGCTCACCAGCAGGGTCGCGGCAAAGCAGCCGATGATGACGAGCCGTCGGTCGAACCGGTCGGACAATCGCCCCAGCGGCCATTGCAGCGCCACGCCGCCCAGGATCACGATGGTCATGAAGCTGGCGGTGCCCTTCAGGTCCAGCCCGACGCGCCCGGCATAGATGGCGGCGAGGCCATAAAAGGCGCCCAGCATCAGCCCGGTGATGCCGGCGCCGACCACGCCCAGCGGGGAGGCGGCGAACAGCCGGCGCAGCGGCAGCGAGGCGGCATCCTCCAGCACCGGCGCATGGGTGCGCGTCAGGCAGACCGGGATGATCGCCAGCGTGATCAGGATCGACGCCAGCTCGAACGGCACCTGCGGCGCGGTATTGCCTGACCTGAGCAGCAGCTGCCCCAGCGCCTGCCCGGAATAGAGCGCGACCATATAGGAGGCGAGCACCGACCCGCGCGTCGTGCTGTCGGCGCGGTCGTTCAGCCAGCTTTCGATGCAGATGAAGACGCCCGCCACGCAGACGCCGTCGACCAGCCGCAACGCGGCCCACAGCGCGGGCTGCTGGACCAGGGCATAGGTCAGCGTGCTGACCGACAGCAGCGCGACGAAGGTGGCGAAGGCGCGGATATGGCCGACGCGTCGGACGATCGCGCCGGCGCGCAGCGCGCCGATCACCAGCCCGCCGAAATAGGCGGTGGCGACAAGGCCGATGACCATCGTGCTGCTGCCGCCGCGTTCCAGCCGCAGCGCGATCAGCGTCGACAGAAAACCGCTGCCCGCCATCATCATGAAGATGGCGGCGAGCAGGCTTCGCACGGGCAGGATGGTCGCCAGCATCGGTGTCATGCCCGCCGCATCACGCGGCGCGGCGGTCCTCGCTGATGGGCGCCTCGCGCTCGATCAGCGCATGGTGCAGCGCGCGCACCGCGGCGTCGAAATCACTGCAATCGACGACGAACTGGACGTCGACGTTGCGGATCTGGTGCTGCATCGCCAGCATCGTCACGCCCGCCTCGCCCAGCGCGGCGAGCGCGTCCGGGACCAGCCCGGGGCGCGAGATGTCGCTGCCGATCGCGGCAACCATCGCCACCGGATGCGCGGAAACCGCCGCGTCGGGATACATCGCCTGCAACTCGGCGATCGCGCCCGCCACCGCCTCGGCGCTGGCGTTCAGATAATGGGTGATCGTATTGGCGTTGGACGCCTTGCTCACGATCCACAGACGATGGCGCGCGAGCAGGTCGAGGATCGCGGTGTCATAGCCCTTCACCCCGACCATATCCTGTTCGAAGAACTGCAGCGCCTGCAGCTGGCGGATGCCCGTGACGATCTCGATCCGTGGCTTTTCCGACATATAGTCGCCGGTGACGAGCGTGCCGCCGTCCTCGCGGTCGAACGTGTTGCGCACGCGCAGCGGGATTCCGCTCTGGCGCAGCCCGCGCCCCGCGCCGGGGTGGATCGCCTCCATGCCGAGGTTGGCGAGCTGGTCGGCGACGTCGTAGTTCGTCCGCCCGATCTTGCGCGCCTTGTCGACGCCGACCAGCCGGGGGTCGGCGCTCGACAAATGGAATTCCTTGTGGATGATCGCCTCGCGCGCACCGGTCAGCACCGCCAGCCGCGAAAAGGTCATCTCGGTATAGCCGCGGGCATAGCGCGACACCATGCCGCCCTCGCAGCCGGCATAGCCGGTGACGATCGGCAGCACGCGGGAAAGGTCGATCGCCGCAAAGGCGTCGCCGATCCTCTGGTCCAGGCTGCGCAGGTCGTCCTGGTCCCATAGCGTCAGGTCCACGAACTGCGCATTCACGTCGCGGTCGCGCAGCAGCAGCGCGGTGCTGTGCGCGCTATGCGCCTCGCCGATCCCGGCCAGCAGCTCGCGCACCGTCACCAGCTGCTCCTTGACGCAGAAGCGGCCATGGCTGCGCAGCCGCGCCAGGTCTTCCAGGCACGCACCGACCGACGCGATCCGCCGGTCGACAAAGGCGTCGGCCTCGGCGCGGCTCTCGGCGCGCGCGAACATCGCGGCATTGCGCTCGCGCATCGCCGCCTGCACCCGCGCCATCGCCTCGCGCCAGCCATTGGCATCGTCGTCCGCGACGAACCGGCCATAGACGCCCGGCTCGCCGGTCTTCTTGTTCTCCAGCAGCAGGTCGGTCATCCCGCCATAAGCGGAGACGACGAAGATGCGGTTGTAGAGGTCCGCGCCCGAGCGGCCGGCGATCAGGACATTGTCGAACAGCGTCGCCGTCGCCGCCATCGACGTGCCGCCGATCTTCTCCACGCTGTGGCCAGCGCTCATGCCGGCACCATTTCTGCCAGCGGCTCGGACAGGGGCCCGCGCTCGACGGCCAGCGGCTCGGCCTTGCCGCGATGCGCCAGGAACCAGGGGCGCGGCTTCTCGACCCCGAACGGCTTCTCCAGCTGGTTGCTCACCGCATTATAGACCAGGAACGCATTGGCGCGCGGGAAGGGCGTGATGTTGCCGTTCGACCCGTGCATCAGGTTGCAGTCGAACAGGATCACCGTGCCCGGCTTCCCGGTCGGCGCGACGATGCCGTGCCGCTGCGCCATTTCGGCGAGGCTCTGCTCGTCCGGCACGCCATATTCCTGCTTCTTGAGCGAGCTGAGATAATGGTCCTCCGGCGTCTCCCCGACGCACGTCAGGAACGTGCGGTGCGATCCCGGGATCACCATCAGCGGGCCGTTGTGGGGCGTGTTCTCGGCCAGCAGGATCGACATCGACAAGGCGCGCATCCGCGGCATCCCGTCCTCGACATGCCAGGTCTCGAAATCGCTGTGCCAGTAGAATTCGCGCCCCTTGAACCCCGGCTTGTAGTTCAGCCGCGACTGGTGGATGTACACCTCGTCGCCGAGCAGGAACCGCGCGACATCCGCCAGCCGCGCATCGCGCGCCAGCCGCGCCATCACCGCGCTTTGCTGGTGGATCTCGAAGATCGACCGGATCTCGTCGCTCTGCGGCTCGGTGACGATCGTCTCGCGGTCGAGCGCGGCCGGATTGCCGAGCAGCTCGCCCGCCGCGCGCTGGAGAAAGTCGACCTCCTCGGCCGAGAACAGATCCTCGAGCACGAGATAGCCGTCGCGTTCGAACTGTACCGCCTGCGCCGCGCTGACCGGCGCGACGGGGCTCCAGGTGCTGCGGACGACGGGGTCCTGCCGCGGCCGCAGTTCGGCCTCCGCGGCAAAGCGAGAGGGGTAGAGGTCCTGCATCAGGCGTCTCCCTTTTATTGGTTCATGTCATTGGGGGCGAGGGCACGCGCGCCGGGGATCACCCGGTCGCGGCCACCGGCGCCCGCGCGTCGACATCGGCCGGATAGGCGCCCGTCTCGTCATGCACTTCATTGCCGGTCACCGGCGGGTTGAAGGTGCAGGCGGTGACGAGGTCGGTCGCCGGCCGCACGATATGCCGGTCATTGTTGTTCAGCGCGTACATCACGCCCGGCTCCAGCCGGTGGATCTCGCCCGTGCCCAGGTCCTCGATCGTGCCCGTGCCCTTCAGCACCAGCACCGCCTCCAGGTGGTTCTGGTAATGCATCTTCAGCTCGCTGCCGGCGAACATGGTGGTGACATGGAAGGAAAAGCCCATGCCATCGTCCTTCAGCAGCAGCCGGGCGCTGACCCAGCCGTCCGATTCCACGTTGCGGTCCGATGCGCGAATGTCGTCGAGTGTGCGAACGATCATGAATGATCTCCTTTAGGTCTGAAGTATTTATTCCGCCGCGATGGCGTGGTCGGCGCGCATGGCCTCGCCCAGCCGCGCCTCCAGCATGTCGAGCCCGTGGCTCAGCACGGCGTCGTCGATCACCAGCGGCGCCAGCACCTTGATGACCTCGTCGTGCGCGCCGCTCGTCTCGATGATGAGCCCGGCGTCGAAACAGGCCGCGGTCACCTGGCTGGCGAGCTCGCCCGACCCGACGTTGATGCCGCGCATCATGCCGCGCCCGCGCGTCTCGAAACCATAACGGTCGGCCATGCGCTGCAACCGGCTGGCGAGCAGGTCGCCGCGCCGCTGCACGTCACCGGCGAAGCGGTCGTCCTGCCAGAAATGGCGCAGCGCCGCGGTCGCCGTGACGAAGGCGTGGTTGTTGCCGCGGAACGTGCCGTTGTGCTCGCCCGGCAGCCACTGGTCGAGCTCGGGACGAAGCAGTGTCAGCGCGAACGGCAGCCCCATGCCCGACAGCGATTTCGCCAGCGTGACGATGTCGGGCGTGAAGCCCATGTCCTCGAAGCTGAAGAAGCTGCCCGTCCGCCCGCAGCCGGCCTGGATGTCGTCGACGATCAGCAGCGCGCCATGCGCCCTGGCGATCCCCGCGATCCGCCGCAGCCATTCGGGCGACGCGGCGTTCAGCCCGCCTTCGCCCTGCACCGTCTCGACCAGGATCGCGGCCGGCGCGTCGAGCCCGCTCGAGGGGTCGGACAGCCGCTGTTCCAGCAGGTCCGCGGTGTCGACGTCTCGCCCGTAATAGCCGTCATAGGGCTCGTGCGCGACATGGGACAGCGGCACGCCCGCGCCGCCGCGCTTGGTGGCATTGCCGGTGCACGCCAGCGCGCCCAGCGTCATGCCGTGGAAACCGTTGGTGAAGGCGATCACCATCTGCCGCCCGGTCACCTTGCGCGCCAGCTTGATCGCCGCCTCCACCGCGTTCGTCCCGGTCGGCCCGGTGAACATCACGCGATGGTCCATCCCGCGCGGCTCCAGGATCACGCGCTCGAACGTGTCGAGGAAATCATGCTTGGCGTCGGTGTGCAGGTCGAGGCCATGGGCGATCCCGTCGGCCGCGACATAATCGAGCAGTGCCTGTTTCAGGATCGGGTGGTTGTGCCCGTAATTCAGCGTCGAACAGCCCGACAGGAAATCGAGGTACCGCCCGCCCTGGTCGTCGTGCATCCACACGCCCTCGGCGCGGTTGAACTGGCGCGGCATTGCGCGGGCATAGCTGCGCACGGCGGATTCGCGGCGCTCATACAGGCGGGTGTCCGGGCGGGTGCCGGACGGCTGTGGTGTCGTGAACAAGGTCTTATCCCCTCTGTTCTGTCAGATTGTGGTGGTCGATCGGCCCGATCCGGGCGAGGAACTCGGTCGCGTGCGCGCCGGCGAAATGCGTCTCGCGGTCGAACATCGTGCGCCGCTCCAGCGTCGCGGACCAGGTCCGCGCCAGCCGCTGGAACAGCCCCCAGGACGCTTCATTGTCCGCCGTGATGGTGGTGATCAGATGCGTCACGCCCTGTTGAGCGGGCTGTTGCATCAAATGGTTGATCATCCGGCTGGCCAGCTGCCTGCCCCGCCCCTCGGGCGCGACGGCAACCTGCCACACGAAAAACGCTGCCGGGTCGGACGGCGGGCGATAGCCGGAGACCCAGCCGATCATCCGGCCCGCCTCCTCGGCGATCACTTCCTCGGCAATAACGCAATGGTCCGCGAAATGCTCGCATTGCAGCAGGTTGCAATAAGGCGAGTTGCGATCGAGCGGCGGGCAGGCCGCGATCAGTGCGGTGACGGCAGGGCCGTCGGTGGCTTGGGGACGGCGCAGGCGCAGCGTGGCTGCGGCGCCGCGATGATGGTCGTTGGCGGTCGAAGGCGTCGCCTTTTCGACCGTTTCGCTCTCAAGAATGTTTCACTCCATGAAGTTATAAGCGCACGGCAATGCGGCGCTGCTCGCTAAAAACCTAAGCCCCTTTGGCGCAAGCACAACCCCGTTCAGCAAAATATGTTTCATCGGGTGAAACATATCGCAATGAATATCGTGAAAAATGCCGCTTGCAGCGCGCGCGCCGGGCGCTACGCGGCGACATGGATTCGCCGATCGCCAGCGCCACCTTGAGAGCGTTGCGCCGCGTGCTTCGCGCGGCGGAAGGGGGCACGCGAAAGCTGGCCACCACCACCGGGCTCACGCCCTCGCAATTGCTCGTCCTGCGGGAAATCGACGCCGGCGAGGGGGTGACCCCGGGCAAGATCGCGCAGACGCTTCAGTTCAGCCATGCCGCGATCACCGCGATCGTTGACCGGCTGGTGACGCTCGGGTTGGTGACGCGCGCGCGCAGCGAGGAGGACAAGCGGCGGATGCTGCTCGCCGTCACGGGCAAGGGGCATGACTGCCTCGCCAGTGCGCCCGACATGCTGCAGGAGGTGTTCACGGCGCGCTTCACGGCGCTGCCGTCATGGGAACAGGCGATGATCCTCGCCGGGGTCGAACGGCTTGCCGATCTCCTCGGCGGCGGCGATCCCGACGCCGCGCCGCTGCTCGACGCCGGCGCGATCGACCGGCCCTGAGCGCAGGTGGGGCGGGGCGGGGGGCCCAGGCCGCCACCCGCCGTCCGCCCGCCGCCTGTCGTCCCGCCTCCTATCCGATCGGCATCCCCGGCGGCACCGGCACATCATTGCCCGTGTCGCGCAGCGCCGCCGCCAGCGCTTCGCGGTCACCGATCAGCCGCGCGGTCGACAGCGCCCAGGCGCGATCCTCGGCGCTGGCGAAGCGGCGCTTGCCCTGCGCGCCCGCCCAATCGGCCAGCGCCTGGTCGATCACCGCCGACGCCTCGCTGCCGGTCGCCGGCGCGGCCGCGGCACGTGCCATGTTCAGGATGATGCGCGTGCCGATCGCGCGCCGCACCGCGCCCAGCCGCGCGCTCGCCGCCGGCGCATCGGCCAGCGCCAGCAACCGCCGCGCAACCTCGCCCGCGCCCGGCACCGCGGCGTCGCGGCGATGCTGGTCGGTCAGCCGCGCCAGCCGCTCTGGCGCGAGCAGCGCGGCAAGGCTCACTTCCGCCGCGACCTCGGCCGCGACCAGCGGATCGAACACCGCGCTGCCGGCCGTGCGCATCACCTCGATATCGGTCTGGCGGTCACGATCGCCCGACCAGCCGGCCGACAGCGGCGCGATCAGCGGCTCGGGCACGTCGAGCGCGGCAGGATCAAGCGTCGCGAGCAGCACGTCCAGCGCGCGCTGCTGCGCCGCGGCGTCGACCGGCGTCGCCGCCGCCGGATCACCCGCGCCCCCCGCCACGGCATAGGTCGACGTCGCGCCGCCCAGCAGCTTGCCCGCCGCTTCCACCTGGTAGCGGTGGAGCAGCCAGATCGGCACGAACTTGCGCCGCAGCGCTGCGACCGGCTCGCCCGCCGCCAGCGCGCGCGGGCCGAAGCGCGCGATCGCGGCGGCGCGCACCGCCATCATCCGCTCCAGCTCGGCGACCGGGTCTGCGCCGTCGTCCCACAGGCTGCCCCATGGCTGCGACGCGGACACGACGCGCGAATTCTCGTCGGAAACGAACCGCAGGCCCTTGGCTTCCGCCGCCGCCGCCTTGGCCCGCGCCGCCGCGTCGGGATTGCCGCCCGCGGGGTCGCCGTACAGCCAGTCGATCGCATGATGGTCCCATGCGCCCAGCCCGACGCCATAGGCATCGCTCAGGTCCGGCGCACCATCGACCAGCCCGATGCGCGGCGCGGGATAATCCATCACCGATGCGCGATCCTGCGTGCTGCCGGCGAAATTGTGCTGCAGCCCCAGCGCATGGCCCACCTCATGCGCGGCGAGCTGGCGGATGCGCGCCAGTGCGACCTGCGCCGGGTCGTTCGGCCCCCCGGTCCCGGTCTTGTCCGCCCCGACCAGCCCTTCGTAGATCAGCATGTCCTGCCGCACGCGCAGCGACCCCAGCAGCACCGATCCCTTCAGGATCTCGCCGGTGCGCGGGTCGGACACGGCATAGCCATAGGACCAGCCCCGCGTCGCGCGATTGACCCAGTTGACGACATTGTACCGCATGTCGAGCGGGTCGGCCCCGTCGGGCAGGATCTCGACGCGATAGGCATCGATATATCCCGCCGCCTCGAACGCCGCCTTCCACCACGATGCGCCTTCCAGCAGCGCGGTGCGGATCGGCTCGGGCGCGGCATTGTCGATATAGAAGGTGATCGGCGTCTTCACGCGCGATCGCGGCGCGGCGGGGTCGACCCGTTCCAGCCGGAAACGGTTGGACAGGTTCTGCACGATCTGCCCGCCCAGCGGCGCACCGAAATCAAGCACTTGCGTCGCGAAGCTGCCGCCGCGCGGGTCGAACGCGCGGGTGACATAGCCCGGCGTCGGCATCGCGACGAAGCTGTGCCGCACCACCATCGTCACTTGCCGCGGGTCGGGCGCGATGTTGCGCACCTCCGCGCCGGGCGTCTCGCTGGCATAGGTCTGCCGCGCCTCGAACTCGAGGTTCAGCGGAAAGGCCCGGACATTGTTGGTGTCGGCCGCGCTCAGCGCCTCGACCAGCTTCCAGCCCTTTTCGCCCCCGCTGTTGAGCTGCGCGGTGATCCCCTTGGTGTCGCGCGCCAGGAACGGCGCGATGTCGACCAGCAATGTGCCGTCGGCGGCATCGATCGCATCGCCCAGCCAAAGCGTGGAGGTGGCAAAGGCATCGCTCGCCGCTGCCTGCTCCGCGGCCGAGCCATTGGTGGCGCGGAACCGCGGGTTGGCGAGCTCGAACGCGATCTTCTTGCCCAGCCGCCGGATCACCAGCTCCTGCGCCGGCCCCGGCTGCGCGCGATCGAGCCCGATCGGGGCGGAGCCAAGCCCGGTGCGCAGCGCATTGATATACAGCAGCCGTGTCGCCACCCCGTCGCGCCCCGGCGCCGGCAGCGCCAGCAGGATGCGCCCGCCCTTGCGGTCGACATGCACCGGCAGCAACCCGTCCAGCCGCTCGGTCCCGCCGCGCGGATCGCCCGCCGGCAGGCGCTGGGTGGCGGGGCGATCCGCCGCGCTCGCCGCGACCGGCGCGACCATGGCAAACAGAATGCTGACGGCGATGGATGTACGGATCATTTTTCCCCCCGGCGGGCGTCGTGCCGGATGGAAGCGCCTGCGGCAAGGGTGCTGGCCGGCGCATCGCGCCCCGTGGCCAAATCGCGCCGGCAACAGGCCGCACCCCGGCCGCTCGCGCTGCGCTCGCGGCCGCCGCGCACCCGCCCAATTGGTCGACAGCGTGCGTCCGATTGCCTAGCCTCGCGCGCATGGTCACGCGCATCATCATGGCCGGCGGCACGGGCCTGGTCGGCGGCCTCCTCACCGCCCGCCTCCGCCGCCGTCCCGACGTCACGCTCGACAGCCTCGTGCGAAATCCCCGCCAGCCCGTGGAGCGCAAGGTGGATTTCACCGCGCTCGCCGCCCTCCCGACGGCACCCGCCGACGTCGCCATCTGCTGCCTCGGCACCACCCGCCGCGCCGCCGGATCAGCCGCCGCCTTCCGCCGCGTCGACCATGATTATGTCCTCGCCTTCGCCCGCCTCGCCCGTGATGTGGGGGCGCATCATTTCATCATGGTCAGCTCGGTCGGTGCCGGCGGCCGCGGCCTGTATCTTGCCACCAAGGGTGAGGCCGAAGCGGGCGTCGCCACACTCGGCTTCGACCGGGTGGACATCCTTCGCCCCAGCCTGCTCCTCGGCCCACGCGCGGAGCGCCGCCCTGGGGAGTGGCTGGCGCAGCGCATCGCCCCCTTGCTCGACCCGCTGCTCCCCGGCCCGCTCGGCCGCTACGCCGCGCTCGAAGCCGCGATCGTGGCGGCGGCGATCGACCGGCTGACGACGTGCACCGCCCCCGGCGTGTACCGCCACCACGTCCCCGACATCCGCCGCCTCGCCAGCTAAAGCGGTACCGCGCCGCCCCGGATACGCCTATGATCGCCCCGCCACGATCGGGTCGCACGCAGCAACGGCGGAAGGGACGACGCATGATCACCATCTGGGGCGGACAGATTTCGCGCTCGATCCGGGTCGTCTGGCTGCTGGAGGAAATGGGCCTGCCCTATGAGGTGCGGCAGGTCGACATGCTGGCTGAAGAACGCGACCCCCAGTTCCTGGCCCTCAACCCGGCCGACTATATCCCCGTGCTGCAGGACGGTCCGGTGACGATGGTCGAATCGATCGCGATCATGGAATATCTGCTCGCCCGCCACGGCCCGACGCCGCTGGCCCCCGCGCCGCATGATCCCGGCTTTCCCGCCTATCAGCAGTTCCTCCACCTCGGTGAGGCGGGGCTGGCGACGCTGATGATGCCCGCGATCGTCAGCCGCTTCATGGCCCCGCCGGCCGAGCGCGACAATTGGGCCGCGCGATGGTGCCTGCAATCCCTCCGGAAACGCGTGACGCTGGTCGAGCGGCGGCTCGCTGAGGCGCCTTATCTGGCCGGGGACAGGTTCACCGCGGCAGATATTTCCGTGACATACGCCTTCATGCTCGGGCAGCGTCATTGCGACCTCACGCTCAGCCCGACGGCTAGGGATTACCTCGCGCGCACCACCGGCCGCGATGCCTATGGTCGCGCGCTGGAGCGTTCGCACGAGGGCGTTGCAACCAGCTAGAAACCTAGCGTGACCACCACGAAATCGGAATATTGCCCGACCGGCGGCAGCGCGCCGATCTCCACCCGGCCATAGACCGGAACGGTCTGCGCCACGCCCGTGCCGGCACCCGTCACCGACCCGTCGATCGCGATCGTGTCGGTGCGCGCGGCATCACGGTACAGTCGATAGGGAACAAGGTTGCCGTCCGCATCCTGCATGCGTCGCTCGGTCCCCGCGGCATGGCGCCCGCCATCGAAACTGAGCGTCCAGCCGCGGTTCGGCGGGCACACCAGCTGCACCGATCCCGCCGCATCGATCTGGTCGCGAAAGCCCGCCAGCTCGCCAAAGTCGATGTCGCCGATCGTGCCGAGCGTGCATGCCTCGATCAACGTGGCGCGCACGCTCAGCGTCACGTCAATCCCTGAAAAATCGGGCGCGTTACGCTGGCAGATGCTTGTGCCGGTGGTGAGAACGCCGATCACCGTATTGTAGAAGAAGGCCGAGTAGGTGCCCGGGGGCGCGGCCTGTCCGGGGGGTATTCGCCCGTAATAGGTGAAGGTGCCGGATGTCCTGCCATTGGCGGCAATGGCCACGTTCGCCGTCAGCAGCGTGCTGCTGTCCCACAGCTCGTTTCCGGCACTGTCGACATAGACGTTGAAGTCCAGGAAGATGGGAGAGCTGCCGATCATCTTGGGCTGCTGCGGTGTTCCCGGGTAGCTTGGCGTGCCGATCGCGGCGCACAAGGTGAAGGCGACGGGGGTGGGGTCGAAGTTGGTGCAGGTCCAGTTGATCGTCCCCCGTGCCGTAAGGGCCGAGCCGAAATCGAGCGTCGGCTGATCGGCCTGGCAAAAGGCGTTGGCCTTCGCCTCCTGCGGGACGAGAAGGATCGCGAGGATAGCGCCGATGATCGCCAGCCACAGGCAGCGGCACGCCACAGGAGTCAGGAGCCGCTTCGCTGACCCTAGCGGCATGTGACCGGCCCGATCTCTACCTGCCGGCCCTCAGCGGGTTGATAATCGAACTGCGCGGCGCAGGTGCCGCCCCCGTCGATCTGCACGTCGAGCTCGTTTGAGCTGCCCAGTCCGGTGAGATACACCCGCCCGTCATAGCCGACGACCGTCGGCTCGCCGCCGCCCCGCACCGTGACGGTTGTGCCCACCGGCAGAACACGCCCCGCCGCATCGACGAGGACCACGACCGCGCTATTTTCGCGCGCCACGCCGAAATCGATCACCACCCCGCCAAGTGGCGCGGGCACCACCACCGCGTCGGTACGGGCCGGCCGCACATCCACCGGCAGCAGGGTGGGGTCGATCGAGACGGTGTTGGGCTGCAGCGGATCAAGGTCCGTCACCAGTGCCGCGCCGCGCTTGTTCGTCCGCGTCACCAGCTTGGTATTCGACAACACCGGAGTGTTGGCTCCGGCTCCGGTGACCACGGCAAAGCTCGTGTCGATGCGCGGGGCGGCATAAATGCCGTTCATGGCGACGATCGAGCCTTCGGCATAAGCGGTGGCGTGGACGTCGCCGCCATATTGCTCGATCCCCGCCTCCAGCGTGGCGAAGCGGGCAAGGTAGGCGACATTGGCGGCGCGATAGGTGTCGCTCGGCCCGGACAGCGCCTGGTTGCTCGTCACGGTCCAGCCGAACGATCCCCGCCTGACCCCCGGGGAGCGCCAAGCCCGCGTCTGAAGCCGCGCGCCACGGTCTGTCCGCGAGACGGAGGCGGAGGCTGATCCGCTGCGCCCCAGCGGAAAGGTGATGCCGGCAAAGACGCCCCAGTCGCGACCGCTCCCGAAATCCTTGTACCCGTTGATCCAGATCGACGAGCGCCTGAACACGGGGCGGAACAGCGACAGGCTGGCGATCCGCAGGTCATCATCCCCTAGCCGAGCATGAGCGTAGTTGAGGTTCACCCCGGTGCGCAGGATAGAGAAATTGGCGCCGAACCGCTTCACCCGCCGGGAAAATGACAGAAGCGCCGGCAGCGTCGGATCCGGTGCGACGACCAGATCGGGCGAGCGATTGGTCAGTTGTTCGCGCGTCAGCGTCGCGCTGGCGATGTCCTGGTAGCGGCTGTCGGCATCCTCGATGCCACCGAACAGGTTGATCCCGGCCACCCGAGCCTGAACGTCGATCCGACGCCGGATGCCGATCCTGCCCTGGAAGCGGCTGACGGCGAGCCCGGCGGTAAGCGAGCCCCAGTCCCCCAGCCGGGTGATGCCCCCCAGGCTCGCATTCCACAGGCCGCGCGTACCCTCGACATGGCCGAGCACGGTCAGCCGGTCGGAAAGGCCGTAAGCGACCGTGCCCAACGCGGCGAAATCCGGATAATAATCAACGACCGTGTCCCGCAGTTTCGCCGCGGAAAACCCGCCTCGAGCGAGAAGCCGATCCGACCCTTCGGCAGGAGGTTAGGGACGAAGAACAGCGGTTTGGTAATTTTGGTCTCGCGGCCGCTGGCATCGGTCAGCACCACCGTCGCGGTCGCACCGCCGCCCAGATTGGGAAGCGACCGGAACTCGAACGGGCCCCGTCCGACCTGCCCTGAAAAATAGCGCAGGCCGTTCAGGTACAAATCGACGCTCGAGGGGACAGCGGCGGAGGCGGTCAGGACCGGCAGCGCGGTGGCGACCAGATCGGGCCGCTCATTGTAGTTGCGGCGGATCTGCACGCCCGCCATCCGATAGGCGGTGGCGAGCTGCCCTCCATCGGCAATCGTATCGCCCACGGTCATCGCCAGCACGCGGCGCACGTCGACATAGCGCCATTGCGTGTCGAGCCGGACATGTTCGAAGCCGCCCTTGCTGGGCGGGCGCCAATTGGCAAAGCCGGTGGTCTGACCAACGCCGTACCGGCTGATGAAGCGGAAGTCGTATTGGCCTGTCGCATGGAGCCCCGCGCGCGAGCCATCGACGAAGAGGTTATAGTTGAGGACCGCGCCGGTACTCGTCTCGACGCTGTCCGGATTGAGCGGTGGCTGAAGCGCGGACTCGTCAAGAACGACCGGAACCAGCGCCTTTTCGCCCGCCTCGAACGACAGCGACTGCGTGGACTCTCGGTACTGAACGTTGACACCCGGAAGGTCGGCCAGCTTCACCAACTGCTCGCCCGGCGGGATACCCAGGCGGCGCAGATCGAACCCCAGCAGTCGCAAACGCTCCGCCGTCATTGCCAGCGCTTCCGTCCGGAAGGCGGGTCACCTGCCACAAGAACGGTGAGACCCTGCCGTTCACCCTCACCGCCAGAACAAGTTCGACGTCCTGCGTCGCCGGGGTCTCCTGTGCGGCGGCGGCACCGCCCGATACCACGATGAGACAGGTGGCAACGGCAACCTTGATCCCACAAAAGAACCGCTCACCGGGTGGCGATCGTGGTCGCTTGCCTGATCTCACGACCGCCGACTCCTGCGACCAGCGTCACATTGCTATCCGCAGTCGGAAGCACCGCCCCGGCGGGGGCGACCCAGCGCCGCGTGGCGCCGGGGAGAACATAGCCATTGAGGCCGCTCCCGAAACTGATCGGTGCCTGGGCGCCCTCGAGCCGCAGATTATCGATGCGGGCGTGACTGCGGCCGGAGTTGGTCGCCTCGATCACCAACTGCCCGCCCGAGCGATATGCCCGCCAGGCGAGTGCGGGCTGCGGATCACCGTCGCGGAAGAACGCCGGCAGGTCGTAGCGCAATCGGACGTCCACCTCACCGCCGCCCGACGGCATCTGCCGGGCAGGCGGTGGAAGCTCGTCAATCCAGAGCCGGTAGCTCCTTTCACCCATGGAGACCGGGCCGGCGGTTCGCGCAATCCGGACGGTGTAGCTGGCGCCCGGCGGGATCGTCATCGCCGGGGGGCTCGCGACAACCTCGGTTGTGGGGGCGATCTGATCCTGGCCGTTCACCTGGGTCCAATCGAACACGCGGACTTGCAGGTTCATGGGACGAGCGCCACGATTCTGCACGCTGACGGCGGACGCCTGCGCCGGCGACGTCACCTCCACCGTCAGCGGCTGAACGCGAAGCGCGGTCTGCGCTGTCACCGGCGTCGCGCCAAGTGCAAGGAGCAGGGATGCCGATTGCAGGCGCATCGTCCAACCTTTCAAAACGAGACCGTAACCGTGACGACGTCCCGGTAGGTGGCGGGCGTCGGCGCAGCCTGTGCCGGCACCCGGCCGAATACCTGGATTGCTTCGGGCGTCCCGGTGCCAGTTCCGGACAGGGTCGACAGGATATTGGCCCGCGCGGCATCCGAATAGATCTGGTATCGAACGAGCTCGGTTCCGCCTTCAAGCTGCATGGCGCGATCGCTGATCGCCGTGGCATGTTGCCCCGCGTCAAAGGTCACCGAATAGGTGACGCCGGGGTTGCAGAGCACCTCCAATGCATTCGGGCCCGATGTGCCGGTATCCTCATCGATTGCGTCCAGCAGCAATTGGGTTGAGCCGAAATCGAGGAGCGCACTGCCGATCCCGCCGCTGGAGGATCCCGAAACCTCGCACGATGCGGTGACGAGGAGCTTCACCTGCAGCTCGCCGGTCACGGTGGATGCAAGCTGCGCGTGGGCGCCGCCGCTCCACAGCAGGATCGGGGCAGCGACAAGAGCATAAGCGCGCACGGACTTCACTCCTATATAACAAAGCCCAAGCAACTGCCTGCCGGCCCGGAAGATGATCGATTCCTTTGCGCCGCAGCTTTGAGTGATCGCCGATCTTCGATCCGTAATGTTACGCGTGCGAGAGCGCTGAGAAGCAGCAGCTGCGCACTAGCGATAATGTCCGCTATCACTAGTGCGGTTGACCGGACGCGCGTCGTCGCGCACGGTCGAAAACAATGAACGCGTTGCTGCCATTTGCCGATGACGTGACCGGGTCGGGCATCGTTGCGATCGACGCCGATGTGATCGATGCGGCGCGCCGCGCGATGAGCCCCAATTCGTGGCGCGCGCTGCGCGCCGACATTCGCGTGTTCGCCGGTTGGTGTGCCGGACGCGGACTAATGACATTGCCCGCCTTGCCTGCGACCGTCGCGACGTTCCTCGCCGATCAGGCCGATCACGGAAAGAAGGCGGCCACGCTGGCGCGCTATACGGCGTCGATCGCGCGGCTGCATGCGCTGGCCGACCAACCCGATCCCACCCGTACCGAGCGTGTGCGTCTTGAGCTGAAGGCGCAGCGACGCGCGCTGGGGGTGCGGCAGCGACAGGCGCGCGGGCTGCGTTTCCGCGGCGAGGTTGCCGATCCGCTGGCGGCCGCCGGGCCAGTCGGCGTCTGCGTCGAAGCGATGCTGGCGGCGACCGGCGACGATCTGCCGGGTCAGCGTAATCGCGCGCTGCTCAGCCTTGCGTTCGACACCGGCCTGCGACGCTCGGAGATCGTCGCGATCCGCTGGCCGCATGTGGAGCGCGGTGGCGCGGGCGGCGGCAGGTTGTTCGTGCCGCGCTCCAAGGCAGATCAGGAGGGGGCGGGCGCCTACGCTTATCTCTCCGCCAGGACGATGACCGCGCTGGGCGAGTGGCGCGCGGCATGTGGCGGGCGCAGCGACGGCGCGCTGTTTCGCCGCCTCCATCGGACGCGTGACAAGTCGGGCGCCGATATCTGGAGCGTCGGCGCCGCGCTCTCCGCGCAATCCGTGACTCTTATATATAGGGCGATGCTGGACGCGGCCCATGCGGCGGGGCTGCTGGGAATGATCGACAGCGCCGATTTCGACATCTGGCGCGCGAGCCTCACCGCGCACTCAACGCGCGTCGGGCTGACGCAGGACCTCTTCGCCAGCGGGCAGGACCTCGCCGGGATCATGCAGGCGCTGCGCTGGAAATCCCCCGCCCAGCCGGCGCGCTACGCTCAGGCGCTCGCCGTCGAGTCAAATGCCGCTGCCAAGGTGGTCGGCAAGTTATAGCCTGACCTTAACGAGCACCCATCTGCGCCAATACTTCTCGCGGGATATCGTAGTCGTCGATGATGGACTGGTGGACGAACAAGCCACACAATTCGCGCTGGATGAAATAATGATGCGCCGCCTCGGCAGCGTTCTTGATCAGCGTCGCGCGATCACCCTCGTCGGCGGCACTGTGTAGCTGCGCCAGCGTGGCCGCCAGCTTTTTCCCCGACCGACCGAGCGACGCTGCCTTTTCCGCTGCGATCTCGTGCTGGAACGCTTGGTTCAGCCGGTCCGGCGCCACGGAAGGCCCAAGTCCCTGGGGAAGTCGCAGCGACATGACGGACGACTCCGCTGATGTGATTACTGACAGGCGCTCCTACAACACTGGGGCTGGTCAGCAAATAACACAATCGCGGCCGGGGCGGCGGCAGTCCTCACCTGCGCCTTCGACGCGCCGGTCGCCGGCGTGCTGTTCGTGATCGGGAAAACGCGGCGCCAGTTTGCCTGGCGGACCGGCACTTATATGGCCGTCATCCTGGTCACCGTGCTTTCGACGGTGATGACGCGCGGGATCGGCGGGACCATCGCGGAGCTTCCGATGAGTCCGGCGGAGGTGTTGCTGCCCATGCTGCCGTTGTTCGTGCTGCTGGGCCGGCTCCTGGGGGGGGGGCTTGGCGTCCTCCTCAATGCCGGGCTGCTGCGCGGATTGGCCTTTGCCGACGCGGCCCAAAGGCGCCTCTACTATGCCTATTTCGCCGCGATCGGGCTGGCGATGGGCGCACTGGTGGCGCTGGTGCCGCAGGCGGTCACCGATGGTGAGGCAATGATCCCGGGCTGGGCGAGCGCGCAGGCGGGCGTGCTCGTCATGCTGCTGCTGGCGGCAGCACGCTTCTGCGCCACGGTGGCAAGCTATTCGACCGGGGTGCCGGGCGGGATCTTTGCGCCAATCCTGTCGCTGGCCGCCTGCGTCGGCGTCGCCTTTGCCCGTGCCGCCAGTGCGTTCCTGCCGGATGGCAGCTCCGCGACCAGCGCCTTTGTCATCGCGCCGATGGGCGGCTTGTTCACCGCCTCTGTCCGCTCGCCGCTAGGGTCGTCCTGACGCTGGAACTGACCAATGCTTACCCCCTGTCGCTGCCGTTGCTCGCCACCTGCCTTGCGGCCAATTTCACGGCCTATTTGCTCGGCGGCAGGCCGATCCACGAAAAATTGCTCGATCGCATCCTGAGGCTCGCCGGGTCAGCGCCGACGCCCAAGAACGCGGCAGCTGGCTAAGGCTCCTAGGGCGCACCCTGTTCTACAGCCCGCCCTGAAAGGCGAAGGTGAAGCGGTAAGGCTCCGGCATTCCAACGGGCTTCCGCCGCGTCGGCACCGGGGTCGCGGTGATAAGCGTCAGCGCGCCGTCCGCCACAGCGACAGGCTCGCCCAGCGTCATCCTGAGCTGCTTTTCCCATCCGCCGCCCAGTACCGTTGCCCGCACGATCAGGCGGCCGGCCCAGACGCACAGCAAGTCGCTCGGGCAGCGACTGTCCTCGATAATCTCATCCACGCGGACGCGCGGCCCATCGACATAGGCCACTTGCCCCAGCCTCACCGGCCCTTCCACCGGGCGCATCGACGCACAGCCACCCAGCGCCACAAGCGCTGCAATCCCCGCGCAGATCGTGCTTTTCATCGTCATCAGCCCTTGTTGGCCCCGCGTCGTAGACGATCAGAGCTGAACGGCAGGCACACCTTGGTCGCCAGGCACCAAATCGGATACTATTGATCCGATTGCCGGCATCCGCTAGACAGGCTGCCGTTCTTGGGGAGTAGCCACCCGGCCCCGGGGCAGTCGTCAACATACTCGATCCCTGGGATCGTGGCGATTGCAGCAACCTTCGCGTTGCCAGGCGAGACCACGACACCGCCTTTCCGCGTTGGGCCGGGAGGGGTGGGTGTCGTTTGGTCGTTGGCCCCGGGATTTGATCAATAATGCCAGGAATTCTGACGCTCGGCGCCTTGGGCGCGAGCCTGTCCGTCGACGCATTCGCCGCGGCGCTCGGCAAGGGCGCGCAACAGCCCAAGGCCCGCTGGGGGGACGCGCTTCGGATCGGGCTGGTCTTCGGTTTCTTTGAGGCGGTGACGCCGGCGCTGGGCTGGCTCCTCGGCTACCTGGTCAACGACTGGATCGCCGACTGGGATCACTGGGCGTCGTTTGTCCTGCTGCTTGGCATTGGTGGGCACATGATCGTTCAGGCGCTGAAGGGTGACGGGACACCTCCCGCCGCGTCGACGGCAGCGCTCGAGCAGCCGAGCTACCTCAAGCTATCTCTCACCGCGATTGCGACCAGCATCGATGCGGCCGCCGTCGGTGTCACGCTGGCGCTGATGGACGTCAACATCTGGATCGCCTGCCTCATTATCGGGGGCACCACCAGCTTTGTCGCCACGGGCGGCGTGATGCTGGGCAAGCGCGTGGGAGCCTATCTTGGCAATTACGCCGCAATCGCAGGCGGCGTGGTCCTCGTCGTGGTCGGCAGCACGATCCTGTATCAGCATCTGTCTGCCTAGCGGCCCGCGTCATCCCGCCGTTGCCGTGCGCCGCGGCCGGACGATGGTCTACAGGACAAGGGTAAGGCCGGCGCTCTCAGGGCAGATCGTCGGCCAGCCGCTCGATCGCCAGCGCGGTGGTGACCGACTGGAGGACATGCAGCGACCACCGCTCTGCCGCTTTCTTCGGGCCCGCCGCAAATTCGCCTTCGGTGATACCGAGCAATGGCGCGATCCCGGCGATGTTCACCACGTAAAGCCCCGTGCCATAGAGCGTTCCGAGAACCACCGGCGAGACCGTCGGAAAGGCACGGCGCAGCGGTGGATAAAGCGCGGCAAAACTCACCGACGCGCCGAGATGGTTGGTGAATTCGACCAGGCTCGTTCCCGTGTCGCCGATCACCTCGCGGGAACCGGTGGTCTCGTCGATCCAGTCGACCGCGTCACGATCCAGCGTCTTGTCCAGCACGCCCGTCTTCCGCCCGGCGAACATCGCGGCTGTCGTCACGACCCCGGCCAGCAGCCCTGCGGCGATCACGGCATTGCGCGTCTTCATCAGTCACTCCCTTGTTCGGCACCAGGACAACCCGGCAGGCGGGCGGAAGGTCCAGCGAGCGCGGCGCTGGCACTCCGGCAGAAAAGCGCCCCGCGTCGGTGCCGGGGCAGTGGCACCGTCGCAGGACGAGGAGGACACACAGGGAGGTTGCTCAGGATACTTCAGTCATGGGCCGCACCGTTGATGCCGCAGCCGTTCGGTGCCGGGAGTTGAGGGCAGGACTTTCCCGGCCGCCGACCGGCCCCGACGTGCCTGGTGCGGCGATACGGCACGTCAGTTCAGCTTGAAGCGAAGGCCAGCCCCGACGATCGACTGGTTGGACTCCACCCCGAGCCGTGCGGGCAATAGGTTAAGGTCGACATTCGCGCGCCCCTCGGTGCGGCGATAGGTGTACTGGGCGAACAGGTCGACGCGCGGCGACACCTGGTAGGTTGCGCCGGCCATGAACTGATAGGCGAAACGCGTCTGGTCATCATTCGCCACGTCGACGCCCGACGGGCGATATTCTACGTCGACCCGCTGCACACCAAGGCCCGCGCCCAGATAGGGCTGGAACGCCTCGGCACGGTTGAAATCGTAGAAGACGTTGGCGAAAGCACCCAGGTTCTTCACCTTGCCGCGACCGTCGTTGATCACCTGCCCGACGGTAGGGTTGCCGGCGGCCGGGGCACCGCGCGTGAGCACCGACACGTCAAGGCCGTCGATCTCCGTTCCGCCGACGCTGAGGTTGCGGTGACGCCGCACGTCATATTGCGAGTAGGCCACCTCCAGTTCGGTCCGGAAGCCGTTGTCGAAGCGCGCGCCGATTTGGCCCGAAATGTTGAAACCGCTCTTGAACCGGGTCGTCCAGGCCAGCGGCGTGCCCGATGCGATCGCCGGATAGTCCGGGGTCGCGGCAACATCGCTGGTGAAGCGGCCACGATTGGCGGAATCCTCCGGCAGCGACAGACCGCCGCTGACGCCCACGTACACATCCTGCGCTGCCGCCGGCATGGCAAGCACCACCGCCGGTGCTGCCAGCAAATAGGCCAGTTTCCGCATATCAATCCCCTTAATCAAAGCCACATGAGCAGCACGTGCCGAAAGGCTGCGCCGCCCAGTGCCGATGTGCGGGACACAATCGAAACGACAAGACTGCACATCCATGGGTGTTCGGACATCTTGACTTTGGCAAAATAGGTGATCTCTCGGCGTCGCATCAACTAGACTTGCGTGGCTAGCGTGATAACTGCGCTCGACGAGGCGCTGCGCCGCCAATGGAAACGAACTGTCTGGGCAGGGTAGGAAGAGTGCGGCGCAACATGCTGCGCAACATCTTGTAATTTGCATTGCGCGCGATGGAATGCGAAACCGGCGACCATGTCGCCGCTCGAGATGATCTCCGGCAGCTCCGTCGCCGCGGTTATCAGCGACCCGACGCTGCCCGACACGCCCATCGTGGCGTGCAATGACGCCTTCAGCGCGTTGACCGGCTATGCTGCCGAGGAAGTGATCGGGCGCAACTGCCGGTTCCTCCGGGGCCCCGATACGGAGCTGCACCTGGCCGAGGAATTGCGCTGCGCGGTGCGTGACCGGCGCACGACGCTGGTCGAGATCCTGAATTATCGCAAGGACGGCAGCCCCTTTCGCAATGCAGTGATGCTCGCCCCGATCTTCGAGGCGGACGGCGCGCTGCGCTTCATCCTGGGCTCTCAGTTCGACGTGACCGCCGGGCGACCGACGACGGGCGGGCGCTGCGCGATCGAGCGCCTGTCGTCGCGCCAGCGCGACGTGCTGCGGTTCATGACCGGGGGGCTGATGAACAAGCAGATCGCCTATGAAATGGGGATCAGCGAACGGACCGTGAAGATGCACCGCGCCGCGCTGCTGAAGGCGCTGGGGTGCCGGACCGCGGCGGAGGCGATCCGCACGGCGGTCGAGGCCGGGTTCTAGTCACCCGCATCGGGCTCCGGCCTTTCGACCGGAGCCCTCCGCAGGGACCAGGGGTAGCGACAGGGGTAGTAGCAGGGGTAGTGAGCAGCGCGCCGTTACGCGCTGGGGAGCAGCACCTTGTCGATGACGTGCACGACGCCGTTCGACTGCTGAACATCGGCCATGCTGACCGTTGCAGTGCCGCCGGCCGCGTCAGTGATGATGACCTTGTCACCCGACATGCTCGCGGTAAGCGGCGCGCCCTGCACGGTCGTCAGCATCGCCTTGCCACCGCCGGCTCGGATCTGGCGCGCAAGGTCAGCCGCGGTCACCTTGCCCGACACGACATGATAGGTGAGGACACCGGTCAGCTGCGCCTTGTTCTCCGGCTTCAGCAGCGTGTCGACGGTGCCCGCCGGAAGCGCGGAAAAGGCCGAATTGGTCGGGGCGAAGACCGTGAACGGGCCAGCGCCGTTCAGCGTGTCGACCAGCCCTGCGGCCTTTACCGCGGCGACGAGCGTGCTGAGATCGGGCAGCGCCGAGGCGTTCTCGACGATGGTTTTGGGAGCACCTCAAGGTTTGTGACACGGACAGCGGTAAGCTGAACAGGTAGCGAACAGGGCGGCTCAGGCCACCTTGGCTCCGGGTCCGCCGGCGATGTTGAGTGCGCGGTAGCCGTCTCGATCGAG
>JAESGB010000036.1_pt1 | contig 188037 bp, 160 predicted proteins | sample 9266211 | NCBI WGS metagenome assembly JAESGB01 (sample SAMN14514844, study PRJNA621659) | algae metagenome | isolation source: Goleter apudmare HA4340-LM2 and co-occurring heterotrophs from cave wall... | place: USA: Maniniholo cave, Kauai, Hawaii | collected 2009-07-28 | reverse complement strand
TGCTCGGGCTTGCGGCGCGTCGCGGAACTCGCTGCGCGAACTGCGTTCGCTGCGCTCAAACAACCGCGACGAGTCAGATCACGAAGCGCGCTGCGCGCGCCGCCGCAAGCCCTGCGCTCCTCGGCACTGCACAGGCGCTGCGCCCGCCGCCCGCCCCCGGCTTTGCCAGCGCCGCGCTGGGGTGGGGGAGGAAAGAGACTGGCGCTTGGCGGGCATCGAGCCCGCCAAGCGCCGGGCAAGTCGCAGGCTCGATGCCTGCGACTTGCCCTCTCTCCATAAGAAAGGTCGTGCCTCTCAGCAAAGCCGTGGGCGGGTGTCTGTGGGCGCGCGTGTGCGGCGGCGAGCAGCGCAGGGTTCGGGGCGGCGCGCGACAGCGCGCCTCGTGATCTGACTCGTCGCGGTTGTTTGAGCGAAGCGAACGTAGTTCGCGCAGCGAGTTCCGCGACGCGGCCCCGGGCCCGAGCAGCACAGCGCAGTCGGCCCACCGGGCCGACCGCCGCAGTCGCGCGCCCACAGACACCCGCCCACGGCTTTGCTCCAGCCAAACAACCGCACGGCACTCGGCCGAACGTCAACGAGCTCGTTTACCGACTCGTGCGCTCCCCGATCGAGAAACGCAAGGCATCAGGGCTGCACGGCATCGATCGTCAGCTCGAGTCCCGTCTTGCGAGTTCCGACGGGCAGGCTTTGCCCGTGCAGGTCGCCTGGCTGCGGTGTCGCGTTGCCCGAGCGCGAGATCCGTGCCGTCACCACCACGCTCGCGAAGTTCGACAGCTTCATCTCCGGCGACATCGCCATGCCGTCATCGAGCGCGAAGGCGATCGGCAGCTCGGCGGCGGTGCGCCGCATCACGGCCAGCGGCATGCGCGGGCCGGTGGCGGCACGGGCGACGATGAACACGGTGTCGGTCGGCGCGACCTGCGCAGCCAGGGCCGGCGACAGGCGCACGCTGCCGCTGATGCGGGCCGTCGCGGCAGGCCCTTTCACTTGCGTGACGGGCGAGGGCGGCTCGCGCGCCGCGGTGCGGGTTTCGGCGAGGCTGCGCTCGAGTCCTTGCGCGAAGCTGCTGCCTTGCGGCGCCAAACCGAGCGCACGGTTCCAGTAGCCGGCGGCCCCGGTGAGGTCGCCGCGCTCGAAGGCTGCGCTGCCGGCCAGAGCCAGGGCCTTGAGGTTCTCCGGATCGATGGCGAGCGCCCGCTCGATCAGGCGCTGCGGCTCGCCTGCCGTGCGCCGGCCCTGCTGCATGGTCAGCACGTCGGCGCGATCGGCGAGCAGTTGCGCGTCGTTCGGGGCGAGTTCGCTCGCCCGCGCGTAGGCGTCGCCGGCTTCGGAAAAGCGCTGCAGCCCTGCATAGGAGCGCGCCAGCATCGTCCAGCCTTCGGCGTCCGACGCCTGCCCCGGGGGTCGCGCCCGCATGCGCTCGGCCATCGCATCGACCATCCTGACGACCGCGTCGATCGGCACGTCCGCGATGTCCGGTTCCGCGCTCGCATCGAGGGCCACACGTGCCTGCAGACCTTCCATGTTGCCGAGCGCGCCATACAGCGCGAGCGCCACAACCGGAACGCCCACGGCCAGCGCCAGCGGCACCCGGCGCCCGACGGTTCCGGCGTGCGCGCCGATCGCGGCGGTCGAAGGAGGCCCGGCCTCGTCGAGCACCCGGTGTTGCAGTTCGGCGCGGGCGTGCGCATGCTCGGCGGCGTCGATGCGGCCTTGCGCCAGCTCGTCGTCGAGTGCCGACAACTGCTCCTTGAGGATGCGCAGGTTCGAGCCGGCTGCGGTGGAAGCGGGCAAGGGTACAGGCGGGCGGCGCATCGCCGGCAGCAGCATCCACCACGCCAGTGCAAGGAGGCCCGCCACACCCATCCAGAAGCCGGCTGTCATGGCGAGGCTCCTGTGCCCTCGTCCAGCAGTTGGCGCACGCGGCGTGCCTGCGCTTCGCTGAGCGGGTTGGCGCTCGCCTCGCGCCGGCGGCGCCTGAGAGTGGCGCCGAGCATCGCTGCGCCCAGGGCCAGCAACGCGAAAGGACCGAGCCACAGCAGCGCCGTTGCCGGCGTGAAGGCCGGGCGGTAGCGGATGAACTCGCCGTAGCGCTCGACCATGAAATCGATGATCTGCGCCTGCGACCGCCCCTCGGCGAGTTGCTCGCGGATCTGCCGGCGCAGATCGACGGCGAGGTCGGCCTGCGACGCGGCGATGTTCTCGTTCTGGCACACCAGGCAGCGGAGTTCGTCGGCGATGCGCAGGACGCGGGCTTCGAGCGCCGGGTCGGCCGCGAGCGGCACGGCTTGTCCTGCGTGGGCCTGCGACGCGAGCACGCCCGTCGCGACGGCGAGCCAGCATGCCAGCGCGAGGCGCGCTGCCGCCTGAAAGAGCGTGCGCCTGCCCGGACTACGCACCGAGCTGCCTCACGAGCGGCAGGATCACGTCGCGCAGCGCCGCCGGCGTGACCGGGCCGGTGAAGCGGTGCCGGATCACGCCATGGCGGTCGATCACGAAAGTCTCCGGCACGCCGTACACGCCGTAGTCGATGCCGACCCGGCCGTCGGTGTCCGACAGCGAGGCCACGTAGGGGTTGCCGTGGCGCTCGAGCCAGCGCAGCGCATCGCCGCGGTGGTCCTTGTAGTTCAGGCCATAGACCGGCACCACGCCGCTCTTCGCCAGCTCGGTGATCAGTGCGTGCTCGTCGCGGCAGGCGGCGCACCACGAGGCCCACACGTTGAGCAGCCAGACCTGCCCGCGCAGGTCCTGCGAGGCCACGCTTTTCTCGGGTGCGGCCAGCGTCGGCAGGCGGAACGCCGGCGCGGGCTTGTCGATCAGCGCCGAGGGCAGCGCGCGCGGCTCGAGCGTCAGGCCGACCGCCAGGAACGCGCTCAGCACGACGAACACCGCCAGCGGCAGGAGGTGGCGTTTCATCGCGAGGCCGCCTCCTTCGCGAACACGGGCACGATCGAGCCGGCGCTCTCCGGGATGGGCGTCGCCTGGCGCTTGGCGGCATGGCGTCGATAGCGCCGGTCGGCCACCGCCAGCAGGCCGCCGAGCGCCATCAGCAGACAGCCGCCCCAGATCCAGCCGACGAGCGGCTTGTGATACACGCGCACACCCCAGGCGCCGTCCTCGAGCGGCTCGCCGAGCGCAACGTACAGGTCTCGCAGGAGGCCGCGGTCGATCGCGGTTTCGGTCATCGGCATGCGGCTGACGAGATAGACGCGTTTCTCGGGGTGCAGAGTGCCGAGCTCGCGGCCGTGGTGGGTGACGGCCAGGGTGCCGCGCATCGCCACGTAGTTCGGACCCTGCCGTTCGCCGACCCCTTCGAAGCGGAACGAATAGGCGCCGAGCGTCACCGTATCGCCGGGTGCCATGCGCACGTCCTTCTCGACCTCGTAGCCGCCGACCACCGTGACGCCGGCAACGAAGACTGCCATGCCGAAGTGCGCGAGCAACATGCCGTAGTAGCTGCCCGGCTGCGCGGCAAGCGCGGCCGGGAGCGAGGCCGGATGCTCGCGCACGCGGCCGATCAGGTTGAGCAGCGTGCTGCTGGCGATCCAGGCGGCCAGCAGCATGCCGAAGCCGATCATCGGCGTCCATTCGCCCAGCGCGAGCGGCGCCAGCACGGCGGTGGCTGCGCTCACGCCCAAGGCCCAGCGCAAGCGGCGGGCGAGGTCGATCGTCTCGGCACGGCGCCACCGCGCCAGCGGCCCCACGCTCATCAGAAACAGCGCCGGCGCCATCAGCGGCACGAAGACGGCGTTGAAGTAGGGCGGCCCGACCGAGAGCTTGCCCAGCCCCAGCGCATCGATCACCAGCGGGTACAGCGTGCCGAGCATCACGGCCGCGCAGGCGACCAGCAGCAGCACGTTGTTGGCCAGCAGCATCGACTCGCGCGAGACCGGCTCGAAGCTGCCGCCTTGCGCCACCCCGGGCGCGCGCCACGCGAACAGCAGCAGCGAGCCGCCGATCACCAGCACCAGGAAGCCGAGGATGAAGACGCCGCGCGTGGGATCGGTGGCGAAGGCATGCACGGACGTCAGCACGCCGGAGCGCACGATGAAGGTGCCGAGCAGCGACAGCGCGAAGGTGATGATCGCGAGCAGGGCCGTCCACATCTTGAAGGCGCCGCGCTTCTCGGTCACGGCGAGCGAATGCATGAGCGCGGTGCCGGCCAGCCAGGGCATGAGCGAGGCGTTCTCCACCGGGTCCCAGAACCACCAGCCGCCCCAGCCGAGCTCGTAGTAGGCCCAGAAGCTGCCGAGCGCGATGCCGGCGGTCAGGAAGCACCAGGCCACGGTTGTCCACGGGCGCGACCAGCGGGCCCAGGCCGCGTCGAGCCGGCCCGCCAGCAGGGCGGCGATGGCGAACGCGAAGGCCACGACGAAGCCGACGTAGCCCATGTAGAGCATCGGCGGGTGGATCACCATGCCGGGGTCCTGCAGCAGGGGCGTGAGGTCGCGGCCATCGGGTGCGGCCGGCAGCAGGCGCTCGAACGGGTTCGACGTGAACAGCGTGAACATCAGGAAGCCGCAGGCGACCAGGCCCATGACGCCGAGGATGCGCGCGCGCGTGGGCTCGTCGAGCGACTTCGAGAAGACGGACACCGCGAGGCTCCAGCCGGCGAGGATCAGCACCCACAGCAGGATCGAGCCCTCGTGCCCGCCCCACACCGCGGTGATGCGATAGACCAGCGGCAGTGCCGTGTTCGAGTTTTCGGCCACATAGAGCACCGAGAAATCGTTGACCACGAAGGCATGGGTGAGTGCGGCGAACGCGAGCGCCGCAAAAACGAACTGCGCCCGCGCCGCCGGCCGCGCCAGCGCCATCCAGCCTGCATGGCTGCGTGCTGCCCCGAGCAGCGGCAGCACGCCCTGCACGAGCGCGAAGGCCAAAGCGAGGATCAGCGCGAAGTGGCCCAGCTCCGGGATCATTGAAGTCCTCCCGAAGTTGCCCAGGCTTTCGGGTTTCTTTCTTGCGCGAGCCGAGGAGTCGATGCGCGATGTTCTGCTCCCTCTCCCTCTGGGAGAGGGCTGGGGGCGAGGTGGGGATTTCGAGCCGCATGCGGCGAGCCCACCGAGCGGTCCGGGCCTGCAGGCCCGGGCGCGCCCTGCAAGGGAGGGCCGGCCGGAACCACCCGCTTGCGCGCATCCGTCAAGGCCTGAGCCGCCTCCGGCGCCATGTAGTTCTCGTCGTGCTTGGCCAGCACCTGCTCGGCGCGGAACACGCCGTCGCTGCCCAGCCGCCCCTGCGCGACCACGCCCTTGCCCTCGACGAACAGATCGGGCAGCAGCCCGGTATAGACCACCGGCACCGTCTTCGCCAGATCGGTCACCACGAAATGCACGGTCAGCCCGCCCGGTTGGCGCCGGATGCTGCCTTCCTCGACCAGGCCGCCGACCCGAAAACTGCGCTCGCGCGGCGCCTCGTTCGCGGCGACCTGCGAGGGGCTGAAGAAGAACACCAGGTTGCCGCTGAAGGCATTGAGCACCAGCGCGCTGGCCACGCCCAATGCCGCCAGGCCGCCGGCGATCGCCAGGCCGCGGCGCGCTCTAGCCTTCATGCGCGGACCTCGTGAAGCCCGGGTGCCCTTCCTGAGACTCCGTCTGCCGCAACGCCTTGCGCCGCGCCCTCAGCGACGTGATCTCCACCGCCACCGCCAGCACCGTTGCGCCGAACGATCCCCACACGTACAGGCCGTAGCTGCCCATCGCCACGAACTCCGACCAGCTCGACCAGTTCATGCTGCCTCCGACGTGTCGATGCCTGCCGCATGAGGCGCGTGTTCGGCGGTCCTCATGCCGTCTCCAGTTCCCGCTGCACCCAGCCCGCATGCCGGTCGCGCTCCAGGATCACCGTGCGCGAGCGCGCGAGCGCGACCGCGATGCTGTACATCCAGAACGCCAGCGCCATCAGCAGCATGCCTGTCAGCATCGGTGTGGCCATGCTCGGCGCCTTCGACAGACTCACCGATGCGCCCTGGTGCAGCGTGTTCCACCACTGCACCGAAAAATAGATGATCGGCACGTTGACCACGCCCACCAGCGCCAGCAGCCCGGCGGCCCGGTCGGCGCGCCGGGGGTCGTCGATCGCGGCGTGCAGCGACATCACGCCGATGTAGAGGAAAAGCAGGATCAGCTCCGAAGTCAGCCGCGCGTCCCACACCCACCACGTGCCCCAGGTGGGCTTGCCCCACAGGGCGCCGGTCCACAGCGCCAGCGCCGTCATCAGCGCGCCAGTCGGCGCCAGTGCATGGGCCAGCATGAAGGCCAGCCGCGTGTTGAAGGCCAGGCCGATCGCAGCCCAGAACGCCATCGCCACGTAGATCACCATCGACATCCACGCCGCCGGCACGTGCACGAAGATGATGCGGTAGGCCTCGCCCTGCTGATGATCCGTCGGCGCGACGAGCAGGCCGATCACGAGCCCCGCGGCGCACAGCAGCGCGGCCAGCGCGGCGAACCAGGGCACCGCCTTGCCGGCGAGCGGGTAGAAGCGTTGCGGCGCGGCGTAATGGGACCAACGCAGGGACCAACGCGGGGACCAACGGCTCGTCATGTTCTTCACTCCATCGCGATGCGCAGCGCTGCAGCGGCGGCCAGCGGCGCGGCGAACAGCGCCACCGCCAGCATCGCCCCGAGCAGCGAGAAATGCGCGCCGGTGCCCAGACCCGCCTCGCTGGCGCCGACGGCACCCGCACCGAAGATCAGCACCGGCGCCACCAGCGGCAGCACCAGCACCGCGAGCAGCACGCTCGCGCCGCGCACGCCGACGGTCAGGGCCGCGCCGATGCCGCCGATCAGGCTGAGCAGCGGCGTGCCCAGCAGCAGCGAAGCCACGAGCACCGCAGTGGCCTGAGACGACAAGCCGAACTGCAGTGCCAGCAGCGGCGAAACGAGCGCGAGCAAGAGCCCGCAATGCAGCCAGTGCGCCGCCATCTTGGCCAGCACCAGCAAAGGCAGCGGCGCCGGCGCGAGGAGCAGTTGCTCGAGCGTGCCGTCCTTGTGGTCGTCCGCGAACAGACGGGCCAGCGACAGCATCGCCGCGAGCAATGCAGACACCCACACCACGCCCGGTCCCATCGTGCGCAGCAACTGCGGCTCGGGCCCCACGGCGAGCGGGAACAGGCTCACGACGACGACGAAGAAGATCAGCGCGCCGGCCGTGTCGGCGCGGCGCCGCAGCACGACGCGCAGGTCGCGCAGGAACACGCAGCGCATGGCCTGCAGCACGCCGGGCGGCGGGCGTTGAGCCGGGAACTCGAGCACGGCGCTCATCGGCGCCACCTCGGCGCTGCGCGCTCTTGCGTCAGGCACGGGCATTCCTGCAGGTCGCGGCGCGCCGTCTTCATAGCGTGATCGTCATCGGCTCGTGCCCGACGCCCTGCGAAAGGTCCTCGTGGCTCGTCAGCACCACGACGCCGCCGCGGCCGAGTTGCGCACCGATGAGGCGCTGCAGCCACTGAGCAGCACCGCTGTCGAGCGCGTTGAAGGGTTCGTCCAGGACCCACAGCGCGACGGCGCTGCTGAGCACCAGCCGCGCCAGCACGGTGCGCTGACGCTGTCCCTGCGAGAGCGCGCGCGCCGGCACGCGCTCGCAGCCGCGCAGGCCGGCCTGCGCCAGCGCGCCGGCCGCATCGTGCCGGCTGCATTCCAGGCCGGCCAGGCCGCCGGCGGCCTGCAGGTTCTCCAGCGCCGACAGATCGTCCTTCAGTGCAGCGCAGTGGCCGAGATAGACCTGTTGCGTGTTGAACTCTTCGCGGGCCTGAGAGACTGGCCGGCCCAGCCACAGGATCTCGCCGCGACTCGGCGCCGCCAGCCCGCAGATCATGCGCAGCAGGCTCGTCTTGCCCGCGCCGTTGGCCCCTCGCACCCACAGGAGCTGCCCCGCGCGAACCCGTGCCGAGACGCCGCTGAACAGCGGCCGATCGCCGCGCACGCATTCCAGGGCACGCAACTCCAGCACAGCGCTCATTCGGAACTCCTTCGCCGGGGTGCGAGCCCGCGTTGCACAGAGGCGGCCGTGGAGCTTGGACACATCGGGATCACCGTGTTGTCAGAATAACCTGACAGTCATACGATGTGCAATATGTTGACACTTCCGGTGCGGGTTTCAGCAGGCGCTGCAGGTTCGCCGATGGGCCGGGCGCCGGCGCAGGCCATCGTGATCGGCAGCGGCTTCGGCGGACTGGCGGCGGCGGTGCGGCTGGGCGCACGCGGCTATCGCGTCACCGTGCTGGAGAAGCTCGACGCGCCCGGCGGCCGGGCCTTCGTGCACCGGCAGGACGGCTTCACCTTCGATGCCGGGCCCACCGTGATCACCGCGCCCTTCCTGTTCGAGGAGCTGTGGAGCCTGTGCGGGCGGCGCATGTCCGACGACATCGATCTGCGCCCGGTCGCGCCCTACTACCGCATCCGCTTCGACGACGGCGCGTGCTTCGACTACAGCGGTGATGCCGATGCGATGCGCGCGGAAGTGGCGAAGTTCGCGCCGGCCGACGTGCCCGGCTACGAGCGCTTCCTGCAGGCCAGCGAGGCGATCTTCAAGGTCGGCTTCGAACAGCTCGGCCACGTGCCCTTCGATTCATGGACCGACATGGTTCGCGTCCTGCCAGACCTGCTGAAGCTCGAGGGCTACCGCACCGTCCACTCGCTGGCCTGCAAGCACGTGAGCGACCCGCGCCTGCGCGTGGTGCTCACCTTCCAGTCGCTGCTGGTCGGCGGCAACCCCTTCGCCACGACCTCGGTGTACTGCCTCATCGCCTTCCTCGAGCGCCGCTGGGGCGTGCACTTTCCGATGGGCGGCACGGGCAGCCTCGTGAAGGGGCTCGTGAGCCTGATCGAAGGGCAGGGCGGTTGCCTGCGCTGCAATCAGGCGGTCGCGCAGATCACGGTGGCCGATGGTGCGGCGACCGGCGTGCGACTGGAAAGCGGCGAGACGCTTGCCGCCGACGTGGTGGTCTCGAACGCCGATTCGGCCTGGACCTACCGGCATCTCGTCGCACCCGAGCACCGCCGCCGCTGGACCGACCGGCGCATCGAGCGCGCGCGCTACTCGATGAGCCTGTTCGTCTGGTACTTCGGCACGCGCCGGCGCTATCCCGAGGTCGCTCACCACACCATTGCGCTCGGCCCGCGCTACCGCGAACTGCTGACCGACATCTTCCAGCGCAAAGTGCTGGCCGACGATTTCAGCCTGTACCTGCACCGCCCGACCGCCACCGATCCGTCGCTGGCGCCCGAGGGCTGCGACGCCTTCTACGTGCTCTCGCCGGTGCCGCACCTGCAAAGCGGCACCGACTGGCAGGCGCAGGCCGAGCCCTACCGCAGGGCGATCGAGGCGCGCCTCGAGGCCACGCTGCTGCCCGACCTCGCCAGCCAGATCGTCACCTCGCGCCTGCTGACGCCGCAGGACTTCCAGGACCGGCTCTCGTCCTTCCGCGGCGCCGCTTTCGGCCTGGAGCCGGTGCTCACGCAAAGCGCGTGGTTCCGCCCGCACAACCGCAGCGAGGAGCTCGACCGCCTGTATCTCGTCGGCGCCGGCACGCACCCCGGTGCGGGATTGCCCGGCGTCCTTTCCTCGGCCCGTGTACTCGACTCGGTGGTGCCCCATGCAGACTCGCTTGCCGCTTCCAGCAGAGCCTCTTCCGGCCGGGTCACGGTGGCACCCGCCTGAGGCGACCGCTGCCGGCCCGCCGGCCACCGAGCGCGACGATCTCGCGGCCTGCCGCGAGTTGCTGCGCCACGGCTCGAAGACCTTTCTCGCCGCATCGATGCTCCTGCCCCGCGGCGTGCGCGAGGCGGCTTGCGCGCTGTATGCGTTCTGCCGGCTCGCCGACGATGCGGTCGATGGGCCGCGGGGCTCGCGCGATGCCGTCGCCCGGCTGCGCGAACGCCTGAGGCGGGTCTATGCCGGCGCACCGCGGCCGCATGCCGCCGACCGCGCGCTCGCCGCCGTCGTGGCCCGCCACGGCATCCCGTGCGCGCTTTTCGACGCGCTGCTCGAAGGCTTCGAATGGGACCTGGAGGGCCGCCGCTACGACACGCTCGAGGCGCTGCACGACTACGCCGCACGGGTGGCCGGCAGCGTGGGCGCGATGATGGCCCTGCTGATGGGCGCGCGCACGCCCGAAGCCCTGGCGCGCGCCTGCGACCTCGGCGTGGCGATGCAGCTTTCGAACATCGCCCGCGACGTCGGCGAAGACGCCCGCATGGGCCGGCTGTACCTGCCGCGCGAATGGCTGGTCGAGGCCGGCATCGACCCCGATGACTGGCTCGCGCGGCCCGTGTTCAGCCCCGCGCTCGCATCGGTGGTGCAGCGCCTGCTCGATGCGGCCGAAGTCCTCTACCAGCGTGTCGGCGCCGGCGTGGCGCACCTGCCGCTGACGTGTCGGCCCGGCATCAACGCGGCGCGTTTCCTCTACGCCGAGATCGGCCATGAAGTAGGCCGGCGCGGCGGCGATTCGGTGACAGGCCGCGCGCGCGTGCCGGCCTCGCGCAAGGCCTGGCTGCTGCTGGGCGCGCTGATCCGGCTGGCGCCCTCGACCGCGGCGCATGCGCTGCCACCGCTCGTGGCCAATCGCTTCCTCGTCGATGCGGCCGCCTGCGCCACGCCGGGTGCGCCGATGCCCGCGTCGAAGCCGCCGCGCCGAAGCATCGGTGAGCGCATGGTCTGGACGATCGAACTCTTTGCGCGCCTCGAGCAGCGCGACCGGCTGGGCACCGTGGCGCAGCGGGGATGAGTTCCGCCTCATGAGTTCGGGCCTGATCATCGCGCTGGAACTCACGCTGGTGCTCGGCGTGGTGCTCGGTCTGGCGGTGTGGGAATTGCTGAGCCTGCGCCGCGACCGGGCACGAGACGCCGACCAGGCGCAAGCCCCACGGCGCCGGGGGGCGGGCTCGCCCACGCAGGGGGCACAGGACAGCCCGGCGGCGAGCGGTGCGACGACCAGCGAAGACGAGGTGCACCGCAGCGGGACCTGATCGCACTTGCCGTGCGAGTTCACACCCATCCTCCCTTCGAGGGAGAAGTGGTCCAAACACCGGTCGATCGCCCAGAATCCGCCGCTTTCGCGGCGCCGCAAGGCCCGGTGGAGTCCACGTGAGCCCATCCCAGCAAATCCTCGCCGCGCTCGCCGGGGCGCCCACGCAGAACGACCGCCTGCTCGTCCTGCATACCGTGCTCGGGCCGGACGTGCTCGTGGCCGAGCGCGCCGAGATCGACGAGTCGATCGGTCCGAACGTCGATGCCGCTTCGGACGACGAGGCCCACGCCGATGCCGGCTTCCTCGCTTGTGGCTTCGAATCCGGCGTCCATGCCTCCGCGGCCCCGATCGCCGGCTTCCGCCTCATCGTCCACGCTCTCGCCGCCGACACGCACCTCGAACTCGAGCGGCTCATCGGTCAGCCCGCCTCGCTCGAACTGCTGACGTCGCACAGCCGCAGCGCATTGCGCCCCTTCCACGGCCACGTCACCGAGGCCGCCCTGCTGGGCAGCGACGGCGGCCTGGCACGCTTTCGGCTCGTCATCGAACCCTGGCTGGCCTTCCTCGCCCACCGGCAAGACAGCAGGGTGTTCCAGCGCCTCACCGTGCCGCAGATCGTGGACGCCGTCTTCGCCGGCTACCAGGCCGCCGGCCGGCTCGTGCCGGCGTGGCGCTGGGCGCTGGCGGACGCCGCCGTGTACCCCGAGCGCAGCCTGTGCATCCAGTATCGGGAGAGCGACCTCGCCTTCGTCTCGCGCCTGCTGCTCGAGGAGGGCCTGTTCTGCTGGTTCGAGCACGAAGGCCAGGCGGGCGAACCGAACCTGGGCGCCCACACCCTGGTTCTCGCCGACCACAACGGCGCCTTCGCACCCGGCAGCCAGGCGCAGGTGCGCTACACACAGTCGCGCGCCGGCCTGCGCGAAGACAGCCTGACTCACTGGCACCACACCGCCAGCCTGCTCCTTCGGCCCGCCTCTCAGAGCGACCCGGCAAGCGGCCCGACGAAGGGCGCAAGGACGGCGACCTCCCCTTGTACGAATGCTGCCTGCGTGCCCAGCGTGCCGCGGTGCCGGTGCGCCTGGCCGCGCTGGACGCGCAAGGCCTGCCCGACGTGCGCCTGCACCGCCGCCCCACCGTGCACGGCGCGCAGACCGCGATCGTGGTGGGTCTCGGCGCGCCGGTGCACACCGACCGCGACCACCGCATCAAGCTGCAGTTCCACTGGCAGCGCGGCTCCAACAGCAGCCACCGTCTGACCCCCTCTCCCGCCGGGGCGGGAGAGGGTCGGGGTGAGGGTGGCGGCGCCCCCGCCGACAACGCGCCCGCGTCCGACGCCAGCGGCACCTGGGTGCGCGTGGCGCAGAGCGTGGCCGGAGCCAACTGGGGCGCGGTGTTCACGCCGCGCCTCGGGCAGGAGGTGCTGGTGGAGTTCCTCGCCGGCGACATCGACCGCCCGTTGGTGGTCGGCAGCCTGTACAACGGGCAGGGCCGGGCCGATGCGCAGGGCAACCAGGTCGCCGCAGGGGCGGCCGGGGCCACGGGCAACGCGCCGGCGTGGTTCCCGGGCAGCCGGCGGCAAGGCCAGTGGCAGGGCCATCAGCACGGCGCGGTGCTCGCCGGCTACAAGAGCCAGGAGCTGTCGAGCAGCCAGAACGGCGGGGGCGGACACAACCAACTGGTGTTCGACGACAGCCCCGGCGCCGGGCGCATCGAGCTCGCGAGCACCAGCGCGGCCACGCGGCTGCAGCTCGGCCACCTGCTCGACATGAACGGCAACCAGCGGCTGCAGCCTCGGGGCCACGGGCTCGACCTGAGCACCGAGGCCCACGGGGCCGTGCGAGCGGGCTCGGGCCTGCTGCTCAGCGCACATGGCCGACCGGGCAGCCAGAGCACCGGGCACAGCCTGGACAGCCGCGAACCCAGGGCGCAACTGGAGGAAAGCGGCCGACTCCTGCACAGCCTGGCCGAGAGCGCGCAGCAACACGGGGCCAGGCTCGCCGGGGAACCCGATGTCGTCGGGGCCGGGCCGCACGACACGCCCCGGCAGCTGCCCAACGAGCAAGGGTTGGCCGAAACCATCGACAGCCTGAGCGGCACCGACACGCTCGGCACCCCGGCCCGGCTGGACACGAACCCGACCGAGGGCGCGACGGGCGGCGGCGCCGGCAGCGTGGGCGTCTTCGAGAACCCCGAGCTCGTGATCGCCGCGCCGAGCGGCATCGCGGCCCTCACACCGGCCGGCACGGTGATGGCCGCGGGCGGCAACCTGACGCTGGTGGCCGGGCAGGACGTGCAGCACCTGGCCCAGGCCAACCACGCCACGGCGGTGGGCAACGGCCTGGTCCTCTACACCCACGGCAAGGCCACCGACCCGGACAAGCCGAACCGCGAGACCGGCATCGCGCTGCACGCGGCCAGCGGGAACGTGAGCATGCAGAGTCAGGGCGGCGCGACCCGCTTGACGGCCGACCGGGCGGTCGAGGTGGGCAGCACCACCGGCATGGTGAAGATCGCCGCGCCAGAGCACATCCTGCTGACCGCGGCCGGCGCGGCCGTCGAGATCACCAGCGCCGGCATCACGCTCGAGGGGCCGGGCAAGATCGAGTTCAGGGCGGGCATGAAGGAGTTGACGGGTGGGGCGAGTGCTTCCACTGCGGGGCTCGAGTTCGCGCAGGCGGCGTTGCGCATGCCGAAGCGGCCGTTGGAGGTATCGATGATCGACGCCTATGGCGACGGTCCGGCGAGCGAGCCACTGCAGCTCAGTGCCACCGACGGCAGCACTCACAGCATCAATGTTTCGTCGAGCACGATCTCTATCGATCAGTTCAAGCCGGGTCGCTATCGCGTACGGCAAACCAAGCGCAAGACTTGAGTCACTTCTGGAAGCCATGACATGCCCTCCGTCCTGAAAACTCTCGAAGCCGAACTCAACCCGCCCAAGCCGGCGCTGCCGGCAGATACCCAACAGGTGTGCATCGACCTGCCCGGTGAAGACATTCACTGCTACATCTACAAGGAAAAACTGCAGATCATGCTGCGTAAGCACCGCGACGTGATCTTCGACATCGCGCTGTTCAAGGGCACGACTTACACGGTCGAGGCCGATCAAAGCGATCTCTACAACGCGCGTGACAAGAAGATCGTCGAAGTCAGAAGGAAGCAGAAAGTCAGCTTCGCGGACGGCGAGCGGCTGCACCTGCACGTGGGACGCGAATTCAAGGGCAGCCTGATCCTGCGTGCCAACGACCGGGTTCTGGCCCGCTACGAGCCCAACAGGCTCGACAAGACGACCTACGGCGAGGACCCGGCGGTCAAGCCCGCTCCCTTCATGGTGGTGATGCACAACCCGAAGGCGGCACAGCCCATGGCCGCCAAAGGCCCTGTCGTCCAGGCCCTCGCCCTGCAGTGCACCCCGGACAACCCGCTGGGCCTGTCGGGCCCGCTGACCAACATTTCGGCGCTGCTGGCTCAGCCGAACTGGAGCGATCCGCTGCAGGCAACGCTGCCGAGCCGGGGCGAAGACCAGACGATGCACATCGTCGAAGTACTTGACCGCAACAACGCACCGCCGCAAGTGCTGAAGTTCTTCATGGAAGGCGGCGATGAATCCGCCATCGATGGCGACAGCATCGTTTCGCGCAACTGGATCCTGAGCCAGATGTTCGGCGCGCAAGCTCACCTGATCGACAGCCGCGCCTGGGCCAAGGAGTTGATGGGTACCGAGTTCCGGCTGCAGCGCGTGGTGCACAAGTCCGGCCCCAAGGTCTACATCGTCTTCAAGGGCCGGCCCGGGTTGCGCAAGTTGATGAGCGCCTCGCGTTATGCGATCACGAACACCAAGGTCGTGAAGATCACGGCCGGCGCCGGATCACCCGGCCAAGCTTGGGGAGCGGCCAAGAGCGCCGCCACAGATTCGGTGAAGGTCTTCGCCGAAGAAGGCGGCAAGACCGTGTTCAAGGCGGGCGGCATCGCGGTGCTGTTCACCATCGCCATGGACACCGCGGAGTGGTACCAGGATTACAGCCAGATCGGGCCGGACGGCAAGCCAAAGAAGGACTTCACGGATTTGTTTGTGAAGATCGGGGTTGATTTGCTGAAAGTTGGTTTGAGCGCGGCGATTGCTTCAATTGTTGTTGCGGCAGCACTAACTATGGCAATCGGTCTTGTCATCTCGTCAGCGTTGGCAGTGACAGCAATTGTGATCGGTACGCTAGCCGTTGCTGTAATCGTTGGCTACCTTCTCGATCTTGCCGACAAGAACACTGGCCGTGCACTCGGAGAAGAAGATATTGCATCCTGGCTATCTAAGAAATTAAAGTTTCTCGGCGCCGAACTGCATAGCAAGTTCTCGAAAGAAAGTCTCTACAACAACTACGAGAACCTGTTTAAACCGTCTCAAGAGATCTTCAGTCTGGGCGCGCCATGATCGTCGCCACGAGTTCAGCTCACATGTTGCACGCCACAAGAGTGGCGTGTTTTGCGGGACTGCCGTCTACGGTTCTAACCGCGGGAATTCTGTGGGCTGGAACTGTTGACTTCGGTTTACCCGAAACCGCTTGGAAAGTCGGTCTCGGCTACGCACTATTTTCCGCCCTTCTTCCATGGCTCATATATCTTGTTTATCGCAGAACAGAAATGTTGCAAGGAAATGGATTTCTGGCTTTGCTCGGACTGAGTTCCTTGTTTAGTCTTTTTGGTTTCTCCACTCACTTTTTTTACTTTGGCTTCGCTCCAATGCCTCGCTGGGCGAGTCTTTTCGGCGTTATTGGTGGTGCAGCCCTGATGATTCACTGGGGTTATAAGGTTTGGGACGACGTCATGGAGGCGCTTCAGAAAAACGGCATGTTCAGCAAAGCGTATGTTGACGAAGGCGAGGCTTTTTACTATTCGTATGACTTCATGCAAAAGTTCGAGGAAGTCCAAAAAACTCGGAGCCCCTTCAAGTCCTATCACCTGTGGTTCGCACTGGCCCTCTCTCCCTTCGTGGTCATTCTCAACCGCGTGCTCACGCCCTACACCGGCAGTGGGCACGGCGTGTTCATGATCCTGTCTTTCCTGGGTCTGCCGATGAGCCTGTGGATCATCGGCATGGCTGTACGGGCCTACATCCTCATGATTCACTACCCGATCAAGCTGCAAAGGCAGACCGGCAAGCCTGTGCTCATGCGCGGATTTTCTTGATCCTGCTGTGGGGCTTGTTCCGCCCGCGTCCGACGCCAGCGGCACCTGGGTGCGCGTGGCGCAGAGCGTGGCCGGAGCCAACTGGGGCGCGGTGTTCACGCCGCGCCTCGGGCAGGAGGTGCTGGTGGAGTTCCTCGCCGGCGACATCGACCGCCCGGTGGTAGTCGGCAGCCTGTACAACGGGCAGGGCGCCGACGTGGCCGCCGGACGTGGAAGCCGAAAGTCCGGTGCCCGCCGACGATCCCTATGCCAGGGATGCCACGGCGAACCCTTCCGGGCTTCGGTGACGGTCGAGTTTGTCGGACCCCGGACCCGCTACTTCAGAAAATCGCGCACCGGCGCCAGAGCCCGCTCCGGCGCTTCTTCCTGCGGCACGTGGCCCACGCCCGGCAGCGCGACGAGCGTGACGTCCGCGATGGCCTTCATGTAGTCGTCGGAGTTCGCGAAGGGAATCATCGCGTCCTGCTCGCCCCACAGCAGCAAGGTCGGCGCCCGGATTCGCCGCAGCCATGGCACGGGATCGACACGCTCGGTCTGCTCCATCCGTGCGATCAGCGCTGCTCGAACGCCGGGGGCGCGCAGCAGGTCGTGATAGCGCGTGGCGAGCTCGTTCGTCAGCACCGCCGGGTCGGCATAGGCGGCCGCGAGGCTCTTGCGCAGCAAAGGCTTGGGCAGCACCCAGCGCATCAGCGTGGCTGAGGCCGGCACTTCGGGCTTCTCGCCGTACTCGAAGCCGGGGCTCGCAAAGCCGTCGGGCGCCACCAGCACGAGCTTGTCGACCCGCTCGGGGTGATGGGCCGCGAAGGTCCAGGCGAGCCGGCCGCCGATCGAGTGGCCTACCACGTTCGCTCGCGCCACGCCCAGATGGTCCATCAGGGCGGCCAGCAACTGCATGCTGCGGGCATCGGTGTAGTCCCCCGTCGGGTCGGGGCTGCTCAAGCCGCTGCCGGGCAGATCGAAGCGGACGACGCGGTGGTCCCCGGCCAGGGCTTGCGCCCATGGCTCCCAGGTGTGCAGGCTCGCCGCGAAGCCGTGCACGAAGACCGTCGCAGGCGCGTCCTTCGGGCCGCTGTCGCGCACGTGAATCCGCACGCCGGCCAGCTCGACCATGTCGGCGGGTGCGCGCAAGTACTTCGCTTCGAGCAGCGCCCGATCCTTGTCGGGTGTCCATAGCCACAGCCCCAGCAGCGCGACGATCAACACGGTCATGGCGCTTGCGATCGAGGTGAACGTCAAGAGCGCTCTTTCGATGGCGGCGTCTCAGCGACGAAGACGCAGGGCCCGGGGCATCCGGAACGGCAGCATGGCCTGGACCCAGGCCGTGTCGAACCGGGCGAGCGACAGACTCTCGTGCATGGCCGCGACGCGCTCGCCCAGCAACTGCGTGTCGAGCACGGAGCGGGCATAGAACGGCGCGTCGGTCAGCGTCTGCCGCACCTGCGCTTGCCCACCGGCGTCGCAGCGCGTGCTGCGCGCGATGCCCCATCGCGTGTTCGGCAGGGCGGCTGCCGAGGGCGGCGGCTCGAGGGCACTCACCGAGCCGCCGGCGCTGAACTGCAAGCCGATGCGCAGCGGCTCGGCGGCGATGCGGTCCACGTCGTACAGGATCGCACTGCGGCCGCGCGAAAGGTGAGCACGCGACCAGTCCCAGCGCTCGAAGGCGCTTTCGAGCGGCGCATCGCCCTGGTTCGAATCCAGGTAGGCCGTGCCGGACCAGCGCAACTGCGGGTGGCGCAGATCGACCTCCACCCGCGCGCTCGGCGAGATCGGACACCAGCGGTGTCCGGGCGCGAGCGCGACGGGGTGGTCGAAGCGCTGCGCCGCGTGCAGCTTCACGACGCCGCGGATGCGCGAGGGCCAGGGGGCGGCGATCTCGTCGATCTCGATCGACAGCGTGTCGCCATGCCAGTACAGCGCGCTGGGGCCGATCTGCAAGGCCTGCGCCTCGCGTTGCACCTGCCCGCGCCCGCGCTCGGTCATCGCCCAGCGCCTGGCGCCGCGGCCGTAGAGCACGGCGTTCAGGGCGCAATGGTTCAGCGGGTCGGCGGTGCCGGCCGCGGCATGCCGGCGTGCCCGGGCGTAATAGGGCGAGAAGACGCTGCCGACGAAGGCGATGAGCGTGATGCCGTGTTCGCCGTCGTCGCTCAACGCATCGAGGTACCACCAGGCGTAGCCGCCCGGCGCGACGGCGGTGTCGAAGGCCGGCCCGGTGCGCGCGACGAGGCCCAGTCCGCCAGCACGCTCGCCGCCGCCTGCCGGCCCGAGAGCGCGGCCATCGGCACGCCCGGCCCCGGGTGCGTGGAGCCGCCCGCCAGGTACAGGCTCTGCAGGCGGCTGCGCGAGCCCGGCCGGGCGAACGACGCCGTCCAGCCGTGCGAGGCCCGGCCGTACAGCGCGCCGCCCGTGGCCGGGAAGAGGCGCTCGAAGTCCTGCGGCGTCGTCATGACGCAGTGCTGGGGGCTGGGCTGCACTCTCAGGCCGCAACGTTCCAGCAGCCGGAAGGTTTGTGCTTCGCATCGGGCAAGCTCCTCGGAGGGGGGCGGGTGGTTGTCGCCCGTGGCGGGCGCGTTCACGATCAGCAGCAGGCGTTCGGGGCGCCGGCCGGCGCCGGCCGGCTGGGTCTCGTCGTCGCCGCGGTCCTGCGCGCAGACGTAGACGGTGGGCGCGACCGGCAGCCGCGCGTGTCGAAAGAGATCCTCGAACTCGCGCGGATAGTCGTGCGAGAAGAAGACGGTGTGGCGCGACAGCGGGAAGCCGCTGGTCGGCGCAAGCAGGTTCCACGTCAGCGCGGAAAGCGAGCGGCTCGCGTGCGGGCTCGGCCGCACGGAGCGGCTCGCTGCGGCGCCGAGACACCCGCCGGCGAGTGCGGCCACGTCGCCGTTGAACACCACCGACCGCGCGTGCAGCGTCTCGCCGCCTGCGAGCCGCACACCGCAGGCTCGCCCCGAGCGAACGAGGATCTCCTCGACGTGGGTGTCGAAGCGGAACGTGGCGCCGCGCTCCTCGGCCAGGCGGACCAGCGTCTGCGCCACGCGGTGCATGCCGCCCTGCACGAGCCACACGCCGTCCTGTTCCACATGGGCCACCAGCATCAGCGTGGCGGGGGCCACGAAGGGCGAGGAGCCGCAGTAGGTCGCGTAGCGCCCGAACAACTGGCGCAGCCGCGCATCGGCGAAGTGCTGTCCGAGCTGCTGCCAGAGCGTGGCGAACGGCGAGATGCGCATGAGCCCGGGCAGGCCACGCACGCCGACCCGGCTCGCCAACGAGAGCGGGTTCGGGCGCGAAGCGCGCAGGAAGGGCTGCTCGAGCGTGCGGTAGATGCGTCGCGCGCGGGCGCAGAAATCGAGGTAACCCCGCGCGGCCCCGGCGCCCGAGAAATCGCCGATGGCGTCGGCCGAGCGCGATACGTCGGCGAACAGGTCGAGCCGCTCCTGCGCGCTCCACGCATGCCGGGCCAGCACGCTGACCGGCTGCAGTGACAGGTGCTCACGAAGCCGCGTGCCGACCGCTTCGAACAGTTCCTCGAACACCCAACGCATCGTGAACACGGTGGGGCCGGCGTCCATCGCCGCGCCGGCGATCTCGATCCGGCGCATCTTGCCGCCCGGCTCGCCGGCTCGCTCCAGCACCAGCACGTCGACGCCACGCGCGGCCAGTTCCAGCGCGCTGACGAGGCCGCCGATGCCCGCGCCGACGACGATCACCCGCTGTGCGCTCATCGAGGCCCGCACTTCACGAACGCGACGTGACCGGCGAGCGCGTGTTGTTGACTCGTTCTCGGCATGTGTCTATCCTAAATGACAGTAATGTGTGACAAACACACGTTACACCCGTCCCGCAACTGCCGCGCCGGCAACGGCGATTCCTCATGAAGCCCATGACGCGCATCGAACAGGCCCTGGCCGCAGCCATCTCCACCGGCGAGGCGCCGGGCTGCCCGCCCAAGCTCGCGGGGGCGATCCGGCACGCGGTGTTCCCGGGCGGTGCGCGCATCCGGCCGCAGTTGTGCCTCGCGGTGGCGCAAGCCTGCGGCGACGACGATCCCGGACTCTCCGAAGCCGCTGCCTCGGCCATCGAACTGCTGCACTGCGCTTCGCTGGTCCACGACGACCTGCCGTGCTTCGACGACGCCGTGATGCGCCGCGGGCGCGCCTCGGTGCACTACGCCTACGGCGAGAGCCTGGCGGTGCTGGCAGGCGATGCGCTGATCGTGCTGGCGTTCCAGACCCTGTCCGCGAGCGCCGCGCTGTCGCCGCAGCGGCTGGCGCCGCTGATGGCCACCATCGCCGCCGGCGTGGGCATGCCGATGGGCATCGTTGCGGGCCAGGCCTGGGAATGCGAGTCGCACGTGTCACTGGCCGAGTACCAGCGCGCGAAGACCGGCGCCTTGTTCGCCGCGGCCACCATGGCCGGCGCGCAGGCAGCCGGCGCACCCGCCGCGCCTTGGCGTGCGCTCGGCGAATGGCTGGGCGAGGCGTATCAGGCCGCAGACGACATCCGCGACGTCCTCGGCGACCCGCGCGTGATGGGCAAGCCCATCGGCCGCGATCTGGCGCTGCTGCGGCCCAGTTCGGCGAGCGAGTTGGGCCTCGAAGGCGCGATCGCGCACTTCGACCGCCTCGTCGCCTGTGCCATCGCGGCGGTGCCTGCCTGTGCAGGCGCGGAACACCTGCGCGCCCTGGTGCGCATGGAATCCGAGCGGCTCGTGCCGCATTCGATGTCCGAGGACTTTCTGGTGAGGGCCGGCGCCTTGCCCGCGCAGCCGGACGCGTCAGCCGCCGCCGAGCAGGGCACCCGCGAGCCGGAGCGCACCCGTGCAGCCGTTCCCGATGCCGTGCCCGCGCAAGCGGACGCGGCATCCGTGACGAAGCAAGGCACCCGCGGGCCGCAGCGCGGCCGGCGCAAGGAACCCGAGCCCGCTCGTTCGCCGCTGATCCCGGGGTGACACGTGGCCCTTGCCCGCCGTGAGCTGAGCTTGCAGCCGAGGGCTGACTGGTCCGATCGCTGGCTGGCGTGGCGTGATCGCCTGCTGTCCAGCCCGTTGTTCCGGCGCCGTGCATCGGCGTTCATGCTCACCCGTCCCGTGGCGCGGCGCCGGGCGCGCGAGCTGTTCGACCTGGTGGCCGGTTTCGTCTATTCGCAGGTGCTGCTGGCGTGCGTGCAGCTGCGGGTGTTCGACATCCTGGCCGAACGGCCGCAGACGCCCGGGCAACTGGCCGCGCGGCTGGCGCTGCCCATCGACTCCACGCAGCGCCTGCTCGCCGCGGCGGTGTCGCTGCGCCTGCTCGAGCGCCGCAGCGAAGGGCGTTACGGCCTGGGCGAACTCGGTGCGGCCATGGTCGGCAACACGGCGGTCGCCGCCATGGTCGAGCACCACGCCGCGCTCTATGCCGACCTGGCCGATCCGGTGGCCCTGCTGCGCGCGCCCGCCGATGCGGCCCGCAAGAACGCGCTGGCCGGCTACTGGCCCTATGCCGCCGCGCCATCGCCGGGCGGGCTCTCGAGCGACCGTGTCTCCGCCTATTCGGCGCTCATGTCCGCGTCGCAGCCGCTGGTGTCCGCCGAGATCCTCGACGCCTACCGTCTGGGTGCGCACCGCTGCCTGCTCGACGTGGGCGGGGGTGACGGCACTTTCCTCACCGCCGTCGCAACGCGCGCGCCCAAGCTGGGTCTGATGCTGTTCGACCTGCCGGCTGTTGCGCAGCAGGCGCGCGAGCGCTTCGCCGCGGCGGGCCTTCAGGAGCGTGCGCAGGCCATCGGCGGCAGCTTCCTGACCGACGCCTTGCCTCGTGGCGCCGACATCGCCTCGCTGGTGCGCGTGATCCATGACCACGACGACGCCGGCGCCATGACGATCCTGCGCGCCGTTCGCCAGGCCCTGCCACCGGACGGCAGCCTGCTGCTCGCCGAGCCGATGTCGGGCACGGCGGGCGCGGAAGCGATGGGCGATGCGTACTTCGGCTTCTACCTGCTGGCGATGGGAAGCGGCCGCCCGCGCACGGCGGCGGAGCTGACCCGCATGCTGAACGAGGCCGGCTTCGAGGCCGTGCGACGCCTGAGCACCCGCATGCCGCTGCAGACGCAACTGCTGATGGCGCGTTGCGCTGACCCGCGCCGTGCCGACATGTCGCGTAAACCCTAGGGTTGCGGTCTGTAAATCTAGATTGACAGCGCAAACAGTCTCGATAGGATGACAGTCATCATGAGAGTGAACTTCTCCACTCGATTCGAAGGGGCCGGCCCCAGCCGGAAAGCCCGTCGGCAGTTCACCGCGAGGCGTGGCGCATGAATGCACTGGCGGTCGTGCTCGAGCAACCGGAGCAACTCTCCCTGCGCCGGCTCGACCTCTCGACGGCCACCGAAGAAGACGTCGTTGTCGACATCGAATGGAGCGGCATCAGCACCGGCACCGAGCGCCTGCTGTGGAACGGCCGCATGCCGCAGTTCCCGGGCATGGGCTACCCGCTGGTGCCGGGCTACGAATCGGTCGGGCGCATCGCTGAGGCCGGGCCGCGTTCGGGTGCCGCTGTCGGCGAGCGCGTGTTCGTCCCCGGCGCCAAATGTTTCGGCGACGTCCGCGGCCTGTTCGGCGGCGCGGCGTCGCGAGTCGTTCTGCCCGGCGCGCGCACGGTGCGCATTGCCGACCGTCTGGGTGAGCAAGGGGTGCTGCTCGCCCTGGCGGCCACCGCGTACCACGCGGCGTCCGGTGCGTCCGTTGCAGAAAGCCGGCAGCCCGACCTGATCGTCGGCCACGGCGTGCTGGGCCGCCTGATCGCGCGTTTGGCGGTTGCCGCCGGCGAGTCGCCGGTGGTCTGGGAAACGAACCCGGCCCGGCGCGAAGGCGCGGAGGGCTACGCCGTCATCGACCCCGCCGCCGACGCGCGCCGCGACTACCGCTGCATCTGCGACGTGAGCGGCGACGCGCAACTGCTCGACGCGCTGATCGGCCGCCTGGCGCCCCGCGGCGAGGTGGTGCTGGCCGGCTTCTACGACACCCCGCTGTCCTTCGTGTTCGCGCCCGCGTTCATGCGCGAAGCGCGCATCCGCGTGGCCGCGCAATGGCAGCCGGGCGACCTGATCGCGGTGCGCGACATGGCCGAGTCGGGTCGGCTCTCGCTCGATGGCCTGATCACGCACCGGCGCGACGCGCTGGCCGCCGACGACGCCTACCGCACGGCCTTCGGCGACCCGGCCTGTCTGAAGATGACCCTCGACTGGAGACACTGCTCATGAGCCTGACGCAGAGCGTGACATTCATGAAGGACCTGCGTGCCGAGGCCGCCGTCGAGCCGGCGCCGGTTTCCACGTCGCCGGCCACCAAGGACACCCAGATCATCGCCATCTACGGCAAGGGCGGCATCGGCAAGAGCTTCACGCTGGCCAACCTGAGCTACATGATGGCGCAGCAGGGCAAGAAGGTGCTGCTCATCGGTTGCGATCCCAAGAGCGACACGACGAGCCTGCTGTTCGGCGGCCGCGCCTGCCCGACCATCATCGAGACCTCGTCGAAGAAGAAGCTCGCCGGCGAAGCGGTGGCCATCGGCGACGTGTGCTTCAAGCGCGACGGCGTCTACGCGATGGAGCTCGGTGGGCCCGAGGTCGGCCGCGGCTGCGGCGGGCGCGGGATCATCCACGGCTTCGAGCTGCTCGAGAAACTCGGCTTCCACGACTGGGGCTTCGACTACGTGCTGCTCGACTTCCTGGGCGACGTGGTCTGCGGCGGCTTCGGCCTGCCGATCGCGCGCGACATGTGCCAGAAGGTCATCGTCGTCGCGAGCAACGACCTGCAGTCGCTCTACGTCGCCAACAACGTCTGCTCGGCGGTCGAGTACTTCCGCAAGCTCGGCGGCAACGTCGGCGTGGCCGGCATGGTGATCAACCGCGACGACGGCACCGGCGAGGCGGCGGCCTTCGCCGACAAGGTCGGCATCCCGGTGCTCTCGACCATTCCCGCCAACGAAGACATCCGCCGCAAGAGCGCCAGCTACGAAATCATCGGCCGCCCCGGCACGCAGTGGGGCCCGATGTTCGAAGAGCTGGCCGCCAACGTCGGCACCTCTTTGCCGGTGCGGCCGAAACCGATGACGCAGGACCAGTTGCTGAGCCTCTTCTCGGCTGCCTCGGTCGGGCGCGACGTGGTGCTCGAACCGGCCACGCAGTTCGACATGTGCGGCAAGAAAGAGATCGTCAAGCAGACGCTCGAAGTGGTGTACGACGAGGCTTGATGGTCATGAGCGCGGCGACCATTCCCATCGTCCCGGTCAAGGTGCCGACGGCGCTTGAAGGCGACGCGAACGTGGCTGTTCCCGCCGCCCTGTCGGGCGACGGGGTGGGTTGCCACTCCGGCGGAGCCGCGATGCTCGCGGCGGCCCGGTCGGCTGGCAAATCCGAGGTGCTGGACCAGTATGCGAAGGACTATCCGCGCACCGCGGCCGGCCCGCACGACCAGCCGCAGAGCATGTGCCCGGCCTTCGGCTCCCTGCGCGTCGGGCTGCGCATGCGCCGCACCGCGACCATCCTGTCGGGCTCGGCCTGCTGCGTTTATGGGCTCACCTTCACCTCGCACTTCTACGGCGCCAAACGCAGCGTCGGCTACGTGCCGTTCAACTCCGAATCGCTGGTCACCGGCAAGCTGTTCGAAGACATCCGCGAGGCGGTTCACAAGCAGGCCGACCCGGCCCTCTTCGATGCGATCGTCATCATCAACCTGTGCGTGCCGACGGCCAGCGGCGTGCCGCTGCAGATCCTGCCCAGGGAGATCAACGGCGTGCGCATCATCGGCATCGACGTGCCGGGCTTCGGCGTGCCGACGCATGCGGAAGCGAAAGACGTGCTGGCCGGCGCGATGCTGAAGTACGCGCGCGCCGAGATCCAGGCCGGGCCGGTGCAGGCGCCGCGCAGCCCGCGGTCCGACAAGCCGACCATCACCTTGCTGGGCGAGATGTTCCCGGCCGACCCTGTGATTATCGGCATGATGCTCGAGCCGATGGGCCTGGCCGCCGGCCCCGTCGTGCCGACCCGCGAATGGCGCGAGCTGTACGCCGCGCTCGACTGCGCCGCGGTCGCCGCCATCCATCCGTTCTACACCGCGAGCCTGCGCGAGTTCGAAGCCGCGGGGCGCGCGATCGTCGGTTCGGCGCCGGTCGGCCACGACGGCACCGAAGCCTGGCTGCAGGCGATCGGCACGGCCACCGGTGTTGCGCAGGACAGGATCGACGCGGCCAAGAACCGCATGCTCCCGGCGATCAAGGGCGCACTGGCCAAGATGCCGATCAAGGGCCGCATCACGCTCAGCGGCTACGAAGGCTCGGAACTGCTCGTCGGCCGCCTGCTGGTCGAAAGCGGTGCCGATCTGCGCTACGTCGGCAGCGCCTGCCCGCAAACGGCCTGGAACGAGGCCGACACGCAGTGGCTGCAGGCCAAGGGCGTGCACGTTCAGTTCCGCGCCTCGCTGGAGCAGGACCTCGCCGCGATGCACGAGTTCAAGCCCGACCTCGCGATCGGCACCACCCCGGTCGTGCAGGCAGCCAAGGAGATGTGCACGCCGGCGCTGTACTTCACCAACCTGATCTCGGCCCGACCGCTGATGGGCCCCGCTGGCGCCGGTTCGCTGGCGACGGTGATCAACGCGGCCATCGGCAACAAGGGCCGCTTCGATGAGATGAAGGCGTTCTTCGGCAGCACGGGCGCGGGCCATGCGGCCGGCGTATGGGAGGCCTCGATGGGCGTGCCGCAGGACCGCCCCGAGTTCAAGGCCGACACCCGGCGCCAGGTCATGAAGATGATCAAGAAGCGCAAGGCCGAGGAGATGATCTGATGCTGGTCCTCGACCACGATCGCGCGGGCGGCTACTGGGGGGCCGTGTATGTGTTCACGGCCATCAAGGGCCTGCAGGTCGTGATCGACGGCCCGGTCGGCTGCGAGAACCTGCCGGTCACCTCGGTGCTGCACTACACCGATGCGCTGCCGCCGCACGAGTTGCCGATCGTGGTCACGGGCCTGTCGGAAGAGCAGTTGGGCCGCGAAGGCACCGAAGGCTCGATGCGCCGCGCGCATGCTGCACTCGACCCCGACCTGCCTTCGGTCGTGGTCACCGGCTCCATCGCCGAGATGATCGGCGGCGGCGTCACGCCCTCGGGCACCAACATCCAGCGCTTCCTGCCGCGCACGATCGACGAGGACCAGTGGCAGTGCGCGAACCGCGCGATGTTCTGGCTGTGGTCCGAGTACGGCTTGAAGAAGGTGCCGGCCCGCAAGCCTTTCGCCGAGCGGCCGGCGGGGGAGAAGCCGCGCGTCAACATCATCGGCCCGAGCTACGGCACCTTCAATTCGCCGAGCGACCTCGCCGAGATCCGCCGCCTCGTGCAAGGCATCGGCGCCGAGATCAACATGGTGTTCCCGCTCGGCAGCCACCTGGCCGACGTCTCCAGGCTGGTGGAGGCCGACGCCAACGTCTGCATGTACCGCGAGTTCGGCCGCATGCTGTGCGAAGCGCTCGACCGGCCTTACCTGCAGGCGCCGATCGGCCTGCACAGCACGACCAAGTTCCTGCGCTCGCTGGGCGAACTGCTGGGCCTGGACCCCGAGCCCTTCATCGAGCGCGAGAAGCACACCACCATCAAGCCGATCTGGGACCTGTGGCGCTCGGTCACGCAGGACTTCTTCGGCACCGCGAGCTTCGCGGTCGTCGCGAACGAAACCTACACGCGCGGCCTGAAGCACTTTCTCGAAGACGAGATGGGCCTGCCGTGCAACTTCGCGGTGGCGCGCAAGCCGGGGGCGAAGACCGACAACGCCGAGGTGCGTCGCCTGGTGGCCGAGAAGACGCCGCTGGTGATGTACGGCAGCTACAACGAACGCATGTACCTGGCCGAGTGCGGCGGCGGCGGGATGATGAAGGCGAGCTTCATCCCGGCCTCGTTCCCGCTGCCGATCATCCGCCGCCACACGGGCACGCCCTTCATGGGCTATGCGGGCGCGACCTACGTGGTGCAGGAGTTCTGCAACGCGCTGTTCGACGCGCTGTTCCACATCCTGCCGCTGGGCACCGACCTCGACCGCGTCGATCCCACGCCCGCGCGGCTGAACGACGAAGCGGCGAGCCCATGGGACGACGACGCACAGCAGTTGCTCGGCGATTTCGTCGAGACCGAGCCGGTGCTGGTGCAGATCTCGGCCGCCAAGCGCCTGCGTGATCGCGCCGAGCGCGACGCGCGGCGCGCCGGCGAGCAACGCATCACTGCAACGCGTGTCGCGAGCTCGCGCGATGCGCTGCGCCAGGGAGAGCCGGCGTGAGCCGCTCGGCCTCATCGAATGCCTGCCGCGGCGCTCGCCGCGGCCCACAGGATTGCCACGGCGGTCGCCGCGGCAAAGCCCCGCCGCGGGGGACGTTCGCGGTGTCGGCCGCAAGGCCACAAGGGGTCGAAGGGCCCAGAAGGAGTACAGACCATGGCTGACATGAGGCAGGGCTCCATGTCCGGACTCACGGAACATGAGGCCAAGGAGTTCCACGGCATCTTCATGACGAGTTTCATCATCTTCACGGTGATCGCGGTCGTCGCGCACTTCCTGGCGTGGCAATGGCGGCCGTGGTTGCCGGGAGAGAGCGGCTACGCGGCGATCGTTCACGACGCCAAGGATGTCGCGATGGCCTACATCGAACTCGCGTTCACTGCTTAGGAGGAAACGACATGTGGCGCATCTGGATGCTTTTCGACCCCCGCAGGACGTTGATCGCCCTGTTCACGTTCCTGTTCGTGCTCGCGCTGGTGATTCACTTCATCCTGCTCAGCACCGACCGCTTCAACTGGCTCGAAGGCCCGCGCGACGCAACGGCGGCCTCGGGGCAGATGTCGCCGATGCCGGCGCCCGCGACGGCACCGCCGGCCAGGTAGCGGCATCGCGTTCGACGGATGCGGGCAGGGGGCCGGGCAGCTGCCCGCACCTGCCCGCTGCAAGGAGTCAGCGAGGAAGCGCCCCGCCAGCGGACGCCTCCTGAGTCGGGGGATCGATCATGGCCATGCTGAGTTTCGAGCGCAAATACCGCGTCCGCGGCGGCACGCTGACCGGGGGCGACCTGTTCGACTTCTGGGTCGGACCGTTCTACGTCGGCTTCTTCGGCGTGACCACGCTGTTCTTTTCGGCGGTGGGCACGCTGCTCATCGTCTGGGGCGCGTCGCAGGGACCCACGTGGAACCTGTGGCAGATCAGCATCGCGCCGCCTGACCTGAGCTACGGCCTGGGCATGGCGCCGCTGCTGGAAGGCGGGCTGTGGCAGCTCATCACCATCTGCGCGATCGGCGCGTTCGTGTCGTGGATGCTGCGCGAGGTGGAGATCTGCCGAAAGCTCGGCATCGGCTACCACGTGCCCTTCGCGTTCGGCGTGGCGATCTTCGCCTACGTGTCGCTGGTGGTGATCCGCCCGGTGCTGCTCGGCGCCTGGGGGCATGGCTTTCCGTACGGAATCATGAGCCACCTCGACTGGGTCTCGAACGTCGGCTACCAGTACCTGCATTTCCACTACAACCCCGCGCACATGCTGGCGGTGAGCTTCTTCTTCGCCACGGTGTTCGCGCTCTCGCTGCACGGCGCGCTGATCCTGTCGGCCACCAATCCGGCCAAGGGCGAGCCGGTCAAGACGGCCGAGCACGAGAACACTTTCTTCCGCGACACCATCGGCTACTCCATCGGCACCCTGGGCATCCACCGGCTCGGACTCTTCCTCGCCTTGTCGGCGGGCTTCTGGAGCGCGGTGTGCATCATCATCAGCGGCCCGTTCTGGACCCGCGGCTGGCCCGAGTGGTGGAACTGGTGGCTGAACCTGCCGATCTGGTAGCGCCCGGCACCCCACCTCTCGCACGACAAGAACCGCAAGCAGACGAGCCAAGGAGACGCTCATGGCCGAGTACCAGAACATCTTCACGCGCGTGCAGGCCGTGACGCCGCCGCTGATGGGCATTCCGCTGGCGCGGGGCACGCGGGAGCGACAGGGCACGCCGAGCCACAGCCACCTTCTGGGGCGCCTGGGCGACGCGCAGATCGGGCCGATCTACCTCGGCTGGTTCGGCCTCGCGTCGCTCTTGTGCGGCTTCATCTGCATCGAGATCATCGGCCTGAACATGCTGGCCTCGGTGAACTGGGACCCGATCCAGTTCGTGCGCCAGTTGCCCTGGCTCGCGCTCGAGCCGCCGCCGGCGCACTACGGGCTGGAGATGCCGCCGCTGAACGAAGGCGGCTGGTGGCGCATCGCCGGATTCTTTCTCACCGCCTCGGTGCTGCTGTGGTGGGTGCGGATGTACCGGCGAGCGCGCGCCCTCGGCATGGGCACCCACGTGGCCTGGGCCTTCGCCGCGGCGATCTGGCTGATGCTGGTGCTCGGCTTCATCCGCCCGGTGCTCATGGGCAGCTTCGGCGAGGCGGTGCCTTTCGGCATCTTCCCGCACCTGGACTGGACGGCGGCCTTCTCCATCCGCTACGGCAACCTGTTCTACAACCCCTTCCACATGCTGTCGATCGCCTTCCTGTACGGCGCGACGCTGCTGTTCGCGATGCACGGCGCCACGATCCTGGCGGTCAGCCGCTTCGGCGGCGAGCGCGAGATCGAGCAGATCGTCGATCGCGGCACGGCCTCCGAGCGCGCCGCGCTGTTCTGGCGCTGGACGATGGGCTTCAACGCGACGATGGAGTCGATCCACCGCTGGGCCTGGTGGTTCGCGGTGCTGTGCCCGCTGACGGGCGGCATCGGCATCCTGCTCACCGGCACGGTGGTCGACAACTGGTACCTGTGGGCGGTGAAGCACGGCGTGGCGCCCCTCTATCCGGCGGTGTTCACCCCGGTGATCGACCCGAACACGCTGCTGCAGGGAGTCAAGCCATGACGAATGCACTCACTCCGCGCCGTGGCCGCTTGCCGGCGCTGGTCGCCGCGCTGACCGCCGGCGTGCTGCTGCTGGCCGCCTGCGAACGGCCGCCCGTCGAAACCGTTCAGCGCGGCTACCGTGGCACCGGCATGAACCAGGTCTACAACCCGCGCACCGTCGCCGAGCAGGCGACTCTCAACGCGGTGCCGCCGGCGCCTCCGCAGGCACCCACCGACGGGCCGGCCGCGAGCACCGTGTTCAAGAACGTCAAGGTGCTGGGCGATCTGAGCGTCGGCGAGTTCACGCGCCTGATGGTGACAATGACCGAATGGGTATCGCCCGCCCAGGGCTGCGCCTACTGCCATCAGGCCGGAGAAGATTTTTCGACCGACACGCTCTACACCAAGGTCGTCTCGCGGCGCATGCTGCAGATGACGCAGCAGATCAATGCCGACTGGAAGACCCACGTCGCGGAGACGGGCGTGACCTGCTACACCTGCCATCGCGGGCAGCCGGTGCCGGCCAACATCACCTACGCGCCTGCGGCGCAGCAGCAGCAGACCGGCATGGTCGGCAACGACGCGGGCCAGAACAAGCCGGGCGTCGCGGTCGGGCTGACCTCGTTGCCCTACGACCCGCTCACGCCCTTTCTTTCGAACCCCGCCGACATCCGCGTGATCGGCGACACCGCCCTGCCCACCGGCAACCGCGCCTCCACCAAGCAGACGGAATTCACCTACGCCCTGATGATGCACATGTCGCAGTCGCTCGGCGTGAACTGCACCTACTGCCACAACACGCGTTCGTTCGCCGAATGGGACGCCAGCACGCCGCAGCGCGGCATCTCCTGGTACGGGATACGGATGACGCGCGACATCAACGCGCAGTACCTCGAACCGCTGACCGGCATCCTTCCGGACAACCGCCTCGGACCGACGGGCGACGTGCCGAAGGTCAACTGCGCGACCTGCCATCAGGGCGCCTACAAGCCGCTGTACGGCGCACCCATGCTGAAGGACCACCCGGAACTGCGCGCCGTTCGCGCCGCGCTGGTGCCGTCGGCGGCAGCGGCGCCCGGCGCCGGAGAACTGGCGCCCCCGCCCATCCCCGCCGGCGCGACCACGGCCGACGCGGTGCTGCTGTTCGCGGTCGGATCGTCGACGCTCGCTGCCGATGCAGGCAAGACGCTGGAAACGCTGATCGCTTCGCTCAAGGCAGATCCGTCCGCGAGTGTGACGATCTCCGGCTATCACTCCGCAACCGGCGACCTCGCGCGCAACCAGGAACTCTCCAAGCAACGTGCGTTCGCGGTGCGCGACGCGTTCAAGGCCGCCGGCATCGCCGAAGACCGAATCGTGCTCGAGAAGCCGCAATCGGCCGAAGCCAACCTGTCCGGTGAAGATGCGAACGCGCGACGCGTCGAAGTGACGCTCAGATAGGCGGTACGCGTCTGCGAAAGGAGGGCCGCACGCGTCGCCTGCTTAAGATGGGGCCGTGATTTCTTTTCCGGAGCATGGCTCGATGCAAAGTCTGGCGCAGCGCCTCAAGGTCGAAACCCGTGCGCTGCACACCGCCGCGGAGCGCACCCGCTTCATGGCGTCGTTGCTGCGAGGCGAGCTGACGCGGGCCGCTTACTGCGAGCTGCTGCGCAACCTGTACCCGATCTACGCGGCACTCGAGCCTTCGCTCGAGCGGCATTGCCGGCATCCGGCCATTGCGCCTGTGTTCCTGCCTGTCCTGTGGCGAACATCCAGGCTGGCCGACGATCTGCTCGAACTGCACGGCCCGTCGTGGCCCCAGGCTTACGAACTGCACCCGGCGTGCGCACGGTACGTCGGGCGGCTGCACGAGATCGACGCCAAACAGCCGATGTTGTTGCTCGCGCACGCCTACGTGCGCTTCCTCGGCGACTTGAGCGGCGGACAGTTGCTGCGCCCGATCGTCGCTGCGGCGTTGCAGGCGCCGTGCGGCAAAGGCACCGCGTTCCACGATTTCGGCTCAGCGGCCGAAACACTGGACCTGAAGCGCTCGTTCCGGGCGGGTCTGGAGGGGATCAGCGTCGATGCAGATGCCGCCGACGCGCTCGTTGCCGAGGCGAAATCGGCGTTCGCGCTGCACTGCAGACTGTTCGACGAACTGGCGATGGCGTGTCTGCCGCCCGGCGCTCAGCGAGGCGCGGCAATGCAGCTCAGCGCAGCACCTTGACATCGGCGTCGAGCAGGTAGCCGACGCCGCGCTCGGTGCGGATGTAGGTCGGGTGCGCGGGGTCGGGCTCGATCTTGCGGCGCAGTCGCAGGATCTGCACGTCGATGGAGCGGTCGTAGACCTCGGCGTTGTGCAGGCGAGAGAGGTCGAGCAGTTCGTCGCGCGCGAGCACGCGGCGCGGTGCCGACAACAGCGCCGCTAGAAGGCTGAACTCGCTGCGCGTGAGATCCACCAGCCCGCCCGAAGGCAAGGCACGGAGCTTGCGCAGCCCGATGTTCAGCTCCCACGTGCCGAAGCGGTAGATGCGCACGCGCGCGATCGCGTCCGCCACCGTCGATTGCACCGCGACCCGCCGCAGGAGGGCCCGCACCCGGGCCAGCAGCTCGCGCGGACTGAAGGGCTTGGTCAGGTAGTCGTCGGCGCCCAGTTCGAGGCCGAGCACGCGATCGATTTCGTCGCTGCGGCCGCTCAGCATCAGGATCGGCATGGCCGTCGTCTCGCGCAGGCGCCTGGCGATCTGCAGCCCGTCTTCGCCGTCGAGGTTGATGTCGAGCAGGAGCAGGTCGACCGCTTCGCGCTCCAGGGTGGCGTCGAGCTCGCGTCCCGAGGCCACCGCCGTCACGCGCAGGTTGTGGCCGGTGAGGTAAGCGCTGAGCATCCCGCGCACCTCGGCGTCGTCGTCCAGCGCGACCACGTGCGCTTGGCCGGTCGAGGCGTGTGGCGCGGAGGGGGTGTTCATGGCATGGACAGAGCGCGTCATCCTAGCAACGCCGGACCCCGAGCGGCACCACCCCGCGCATTTCAAACGTAATGCGGCCGTGACACCCCGGCCATGCGACGGCCGCCCACCCCGCGCCACAATCGCCGCAGGAAGTATCGAAGGCGCAGATGGACACCCTGCCGTTTCCGCACCGCGTGCTCGTGCTCGACAGCGACGCCCTGACGCAGTCGCTGATTTCGGAATGGCTCGACGCGGATGGCTGGGAAGTGCTCGAGCCTGCCGCCGACCCCGCGGCGAAAGACATCAGCCTGGTGGTGCTCGACCTGCCTTTTCCGCGCGCGGGCTGCCGCGACCCGTTGCAGGCGATCCGGCAGAAGTACCCGGGCGTGCCGGTGATCGTCATTTCTCCCACCGTGTTCGCCAACGTCGGTTGCAGCGGACCCTGCGCGGAATCGCTGGGCGTGTCCGGCGTGCTGCCCAAGCCGGTGTCGCGCGAGGTGCTGGTGCGCGCCGCACGGCGCCTCGCGCAGTCCGGGTCCGAGCGTGCCCCCCCGCCTTGAAGCAGCGCTGAGCGGCCGCTGGGGGCGGCGCAGCGTCGCCTGGGCGGGCGCGCTGCTGATCGCGGCCGTGCTCGCGCTCGCTGCCTTCGACACCCGGCGTGCCTACCGGGCCACCCTGGCCGACACCGCGCACGACCTGGAAGGCAAGGCGCGCATTCTTGCCGAGCACACCGCCCGCGGCTTGCAGGCGGTGGAGATCGCACTGCGCCACATTGCCGGGGAGCATCGCCGCGGCCGCCTCCAGCCGCTGGCGCCCGAAGCGCTTCATGCCTACCTGCGCGAACAATCGATCGGGCTGGCTCAGATCAAGGGCCTGGGGATGCACGACCGCGACGGCGAGGCGCTGGCGCTGTCGTGGCTGGCGCCGCGCGCGCGCAGCAACATCGCGCACTTCGAGGCCTTCCGCGCCGCACGCGACAGCCCGGACGCCGGCGTCTGGCTCGGCGCGGCCGTGCGCAGCCCCACCGACGGCGAATGGATGATCCCGGTCGGGCGGCGCCTCGACACGCCCGACGGCGCCTTCGCCGGCACCGTGGGGGCGCGCCTGCGCATCGAGTACTTCACCGACTTCTATCGCGACATCCGGCCCGAGCCCGGCACGAAGGTGACGCTGATGCACCGCGACGGCACGCTGCTGGCGCGCTACCCCTTGCTGCCGGGTGCGGTCGGTCAGCGCTTCGAGCCGTCGAGCGAGGCGCTGGCCCAGCCGCGCGATCCCGGCGCGGGGCCGGTGCGCCAGCGCAGCCCCGTGGACGGCGTGGACCGCTACGTTGCGCTGCAGCCGGTGGCCGGTTACCCGGTGGACGTGATCGTCTCCCGCGACGCCGACGTGGTGCTCGGCAGCTGGAGCGCGCAGGCGACCGGCGCAGCCCTGCGCACGCTGACGCTGGCCGCGCTCGCCGCGTGGTTGCTGGCGGTCATCGCGCGCCAGTTCCGCCGGCTCGACGCCGCGAGCGACAAGCTGGAGGCCGCGCGCGAGCGCTTCGCGCTGGCCGTGGCCGGGTCGGACGACGGCATCTGGGATTGGGACTACGTCAAGAACACCGTGTTCGCGTCGCCGCGCGCGCGCGAACTCATGGGCCTGCCGCCGGGCCCCGAGGTGCAGACCCTGCCCCAGTGGTTCGACGCGCTGCGCCTGCACCCCGAGGACGTGCCGCGCCGGCAGGCCGCACTCGATGCGCACCTGGAGGGCCGCGCCCCGGCGTACGAGGGCGACTACCGCGTCCTGCACGGTGATGGCGCCGAGGCGCGCTACCGCTGGGTGCGCATACGGGGCCTGTGCGTGCGCGACGCCGAGGGCTGCCCGCTGCGCATCGCCGGCTCGATCGCAGATATCGATGCGCTCAAGTGCGCCGAAGCCTCGCTGCGCGAATCCGAGAGCCGCTACGAACTCGCGGTGGCCGGCTCCGACGACGGCATCTGGGAGTGGGACTTCGTGCACGAGCAGGCCTTCGAGTCGACGCGCGCGCGCGAGCTGCAGGGCTTGCCGCCCGGACCCGAGAAGCAGCCCCTGGCCGAGCTGCTGTCCAGTCTGCGGGTGCACCCGGACGACGCGCCGCGCCGCGCCGACGCGATCCATGCCCACCTGGGCGGCCTGACACCGGCCTACGAGTGCGAGTACCGCGTGCGTCACGACGACGGCACCTGCCGCTGGGTTCGCGTGCGTGCGGTGTGCGTGTCCGACGCCGCGGGGCAAGCGCAGCGCATGGCCGGCTCGGTGAGCGACATCGATGCGCGCAAGCGGGCCGAAGAGGCGCTGCGCCGCTCCGAGGAACGCTACGAGCTGGCCGTGCTCGGCTCCACGGAAGGCCTGTGGGACTGGGACATGACCAGCGACATGGTGTTCCTGTCGGCGCGCTGCCAGGAGCTGTTGTGGCAGACGGTGGGCGAGCCGCTGCGGCCGCGGCGCGAGTGGATCGCCGTGACCGACTACCACCCGGACGACGTGGCGCAGGTGCGCGCGGCGATCTCGGCGCACCTGCGCGGGAAGACACGGCACATGGCGGTGGAGTACCGCCTGCGGCATCACGGCGGCGAATGGCGCTGGTACCGCCAGCGCGGCGTCGCGGTACGGGATGCGCAAGGCCGGCCCTACCGCATGGCCGGCTCGATGGAGGACATCACGGGCCGCAAGCGCGCCGAAGCCGAGAGCGAACGCCTGGAGCAGCAACTGCGCCAGTCGCAGCGGCTGGAGGCGATGGGCACGCTGGCCGGCGGCATCGCGCACGATTTCAACAACATCCTCGCCGCGATCATCGGCTACGGCGAAATGGTGCAGCAGGACGCGCCCGACGGCACGCCGACGAGGCGCCACATCGACGCCACGATGCGCGCAGCGATGCGCGCCAAGTCGCTGGTCGAACGCATCCTGGCCTTCTCGCGCAGCGGCATGGGAGAGCGTGTGCCGGTGCACGTGCAGTCGGTGGTCGGCGAGGCGCTGGATCTCGTGCTCGCCTCGCTGCCGCCGCGCGTGCGGCTGCGGCGCGAACTTTCCGCCGGTCCTGCGGCCGTGCTCGGCGATGCGACCCAGATCCACCAGGTCGTGATGAACCTGTGCGCCAACGCCGTGCAGGCCATGGGCACGGCCACGAGCGGCGGCGTGCTCGACGTGGTCCTGACTTGCCGGGACATCGGCCAGGTGCTCAGCGTCAGCACGAGCCGGCTGGCGCCGGGCCGCTACGTCGTGCTGGCGGTGAGCGATACCGGCGTCGGGATCCCTCCGCGCGTACGCGATCGCATGTTCGATCCGTTCTTCACGACCAAGGAGATCGGCGTCGGCACGGGCCTGGGCCTGTCGCTGGTGCATGGCATCGTCACCGACCTCGGGGGCGGCATCGAGGTCGCGAGCGAGGTCGGCCGCGGCTCGACGATGACGGTGTACCTGCCCTGCAGCGGCGAGGCGCGGCCGAGCCTGCAGCCCGAAGAGCCGGCCACGCCCGGCCGCGGCGAGACGGTGCTGCTGGTCGACGACGAGGAGGCGCTGGTGCGGCTGGGCGAAGAGATGATGGCCCAGCTCGGCTACGAGCCGGTGGGCTTCACCTCGAGCGCGGCCGCGCTGGAGTCCTTCCGCCGGGCGCCGCGGCGCTTCGACATCGTGATCACCGATGAGGCGATGCCCGAGATGACCGGCTCGGAGCTGGTGCGAGAGATCCGCAGGATCCGACCCGACGTTCCGGTGGTGCTGATGACGGGCTACGTGTCCGCGTCGCTGGTGGCGCGTGCGCGCCTGGCGGGCATCGACGAAGTGCTCGGCAAACCGCTGGTCTCGCGAGAGATCGCGCGCAGCGTGGCGGCGGCTTTGCGGCACTGAGGTGGAATGACCGTCGGTTCCCGGGTTGGCGTTTTGCGCCAGCCGATGACGTGCATGTTTCAGCCGTAGCACGATTGGCATCGAATCGACGCGTGCCGTGGTCACGCTACGCGTCCATGAGCCTGAGGGCCGACACGATGCGAGCCACGGCCATCAACCCGGTCCGCGCTGCCGAGCCCGCGCAGCGCAGGGCCTTCGAACGTTTGAGAAAGACACCCCCACCATGAGAACCTGGATCGCATCGGGCACCTTGCTCGTCGCCCTCTTGGGCGTCGGCGCGAGCCTGGCCGGCTGGAAGGCTTCGTCCTTGAGCGCGGCCGATAGCGCTTCCGCAACCGCGGTCGAACCCGCCGAGGCGGTGAGCGCGGCCGTGGCCCGGTTGCGCGAACACCGCGACACCGCGAGCGCCATCGGCACCGTGTTGGCGCTGCGTTCCGTGACGCTGCGCAACGAACTCGCCGGCACGGTGAAGCACGTGTCCCTTCGGCCCGGGGAGATCGTGGCGCCGGGCACGGTGCTGGTGGCGCTCGATGTCTCGGTCGAGCAGGCCGATCTGCAGGCGCAACAGGCCCAGCTCGCGCTGGCCCGGACCGCGCTGCAGCGGCTCGAGCGCCTGCGCGAGTACAACGCGACCACCGACGTCGAGGTCGATCGCGCGCGCGCCGAGCGCGACGTGACGCTGGCGATGATCGCCCGCACGCAGGCGATCATCGAGCGCAAGACGATCCGGGTGCCGTTCCGCGCGCGCGTCGGCCTGGCCGACGTGCACCCGGGTCAGTACCTGAACGAGGGCACGGAGCTCACCACGCTGCAAGGCGTCGACGACGCGATCCACGTCGACTTCGCGGTGCCGCAGGCGGTGGCGGCCGGGCTGCGCCCGGGCGATCGCGTCGACGTGTACGCCGCCGCAGGAACGCAAGCGCTCGCGGCGAAGGTCGCGGCGGTCGATGCGCGGGTCGATGCGGCCACGCGCAACAGCCTGGTGCGGGCCCGCGTCGAGTCGTCCGGCCGGACTGCGGCCACCGCCGCCCTGCCGGCGCCCGGTTCTTCGGTGCGCGTGAGCGTGGGTGTCGGCGCGTCGAGCCGCGTGGTGGCGATACCGGCCTCCGCGTTGCGCAAGGGCCCCGCCGGCGACCATGTGTTCGTGCTCGCCGCCGATGCGGACAAGGCGCTGCGCGCGCAGTTGCGGCCGGTGCGCGTGGCCAGCGTTGCCGGCGACGAGGTGCTCGTGGCCGACGGCATCGAGGCCGGCGAGCAGGTCGCCACCTCGGGCTCGTTCAAGCTGCGCGACGCAGTCCGTGTCTCCGTGGCAGCGCCCGCCGCGGCGGCGGCCGACGCCACGGCGCCGAAGCTCACCGACCGCGGCGGCTGACCGTCCTGCGCCAAGCCTCCGGCCCCGGAACTCCTGCCCGTCACACGCCATGCGCTCCATCACCGATCTCTTCATCAAGCACCCGGTCCTGGCCGTGGTGGTCAACCTGGTCATCGCCCTCGTCGGCTTGCGGGCACTGTCTTCCCTGCCGGTGCAGCAGTACCCGAACCTCGAGAGCTCCTCGGTCGTCATCACCACCGTCTACACGGGTGCCAGCGCCGAGACCGTGCGCGGCTTCCTGACCACGCCGATCGAGCGCGCGGTGTCGGCCATCGGTGGCGTGGACCATGTGGAGTCCAGCAGCCGCGCCGGCATCAGCACCGTGACCGTGCGGCTCAAGCTCAACCACGACGCCACTGCGGCGTTGGCCGAGGTGACGGCGAGGCTGCAACAGGTGCGCTCGGAGTTGCCGGCCGAGGCCGAGCCGCCCGTGGTGGAGGTGCAGCGCGCCGACCGGCCGTACGCGGCCTTCTACCTGAGCTTCACCTCCAGCGAGCGCAGCGTCTCGGGCGTGACGGACTACCTGCTGCGCAGCGTGCAGCCGCGGCTGTCGACGATCTCCGGCGTGCAGCGCGTCACCAACAACGAGGGCGGACGCAACATCGCAATGCGCGTCTGGCTGGACCCCGACCGCCTGGCCGCGCTGAACCTGGCCCCGGGGGACGTGCAGGCCGCACTCCAGCGCAACAACTACCTGGCCGCGGTCGGCCAGACGCGCGGCGAGCTGGTGCAGGTCAACGTGCTGGCCAACACCGACCTGCGTTCGGTCGAAGAGTTCCGCCAGCTCATCGTCGCCGAGCGCCGCGGCGCGGTGGTGCGCCTGGCGGACGTGGCGCGCGTCGAGCTGGGCGCCGAAGAGGCGCAGCTGGTGGCCAAGTACAACGAACAGGAGAGCGTGTACCTGGGCGTGTGGTCGGTGCCGGGGGCCAACGAACTCGAGGTCGCGAACCGCCTGCGCGCGACGATGGAACAGATCGAGCCGACGCTGCCGCCGGACATCGAGATGCGGCTGGTGTGGGACGGCACGATGTTCATGCGCGACGCCCTGCGCGAGATCAGCAAGACGCTGGTGGAGACCGTGGCGATCGTGGCACTCGTGGTGTTCGTGTTCATGGGTTCGGTCCGCACGGCGCTGGTGCCCCTGGTGGCGATGCCGCTGTCCTTGATCGGTGCCGGTGCGGTGATGTACGCGTTCGGCTTCAGCCTGAACCTGCTGACGATCCTGGCCATCGTGCTCTCGGTGGGGCTGGTGGTGGACGACGCCATCGTGGTCGTCGAGAACGTCGAGCGCCACGTGCGCAACGGCAAGACGCGGATCGAGGCCGCGCTCGTGGGTGCGCGCGAGCTGCTGGGGCCGGTCGTCGCGATGACGATCACGCTGGCCGCGGTCTATGCGCCGATCGGCTTCCAGGGCGGCCTCACCGGCTCGCTGTTCCTCGAATTCGCGATCACTCTGGCGGCCGCGGTGGTGGTGTCGGGCATTGTCGCGATCACGCTGTCGCCGGTGATGAGCTCGCGCTTCGTGCACGCCAACGGCCACCAGAGCCGGCTGACCGTGTTGGTCAACCGCGTCTTCGAGCGCGTGCGCGGCGCCTATGCGCGCGTGCTCGACGCTTCGCTCGCCATGCGCTGGGCGATCGTGGCCGCCGCGGTGCTGGTCGCCGCTGCGGCCTGGCCGCTTTACCTGTTCTCGCGCCACGAGCTGGCGCCGGTGGAAGACCAGCGCCACATCTCGCTGTTCTTCCAGGCCTCGCCCGATTCGTCGCTGGCCGCCACCAACCGCGACCAGCTCGAGGTGGTGAAGGCGTCGCTCGCGTTCCCGGAGGCCGAGTTCAGCTGGTCGCTGTCCGCCAACTGGGGCGGCTTCGGCGGCATCGTCTTCAAGGACTTTCGCGAGCGCGGCCGCTCGACCGAGCAGATGTACGGCGAGATCTATGGCGCGCTGTCGCAGGTGCCCGGGCTGCGCGTCTTCCCGCGCCTGGACCCGCCGTTGCCCACGCCGGGGCAGTACGACGTGGAACTGGTGCTGCAGGGCGACGTGCCCGCCGAGCAGTTGCTGGGCACGGTTATCCAGGTGGTGGACGCCGGCCTGAAGAGCGGCAAGTTTCTCTACGTGGACACCGACCTGAAGATCGACCTGCCCGAGGCGCGCGTGGTGCTCGACCGCGAACGCATTGCCGATCTGGGGCTCGACCTGGCGAGCGTGGGCCGCGAGCTGGGCACGCTGCTCGGCGGGCAGTACGTCAACCGATTCAACTACTACGACCGCAGCTACAAGGTGATTCCGCAGATCGGCGACGAGGACCGCGCCTCGCTCGCGCCGCTGCTCGACCTGAAGATCAAGACGCCCGGCGGCGAGCTGGTGCCGGTGTCGACCTTCGCGCGCATCGAGACCAGCACCGCGCCGCGCACGCTCGACCGCTTCCAGCAGCGCAACGCGCTGCGGGTGTTCGGCGGCGTCGCGCCCGGGGTGACCAAGGAAGAGGGGCTGCGCGTGCTGGAGGAGGCCGCGCTGGCGGCCGACGGGCCGCGCATCACGCTCGACCACGCCGGCGAGTCGCGCCAGATCCGCCACGAGGGCGGCGCGCTCGCGGTGACGCTGGGCTTCTCGCTGGTGCTGATCTACCTCGTGCTGGCCGCGCAGTTCCGCAGCTTCCGCGATCCGTTGATCGTGCTGCTCGGCTCGGTGCCGCTGGCGATTTCCGGGGCGCTCGTGTTCAGCTTCATCGACCTGACCACGATCAACATCTACTCGCAGGTGGGCCTGATCACGCTCGTCGGCTTGATCGCCAAGAACGGCATCCTGATCGTCGAGTTCGCCAACACGCTGCAGGAGCGCGGGCTGGCCAAGCTGGCCGCCCTGCGCGAAGCCGCGCTGACGCGCCTGCGCCCCGTGCTGATGACCTCGGCCGCCACCGTGTTCGGCCACCTGCCGCTGGTGTGGGTGTCGGGCCCGGGTGCCGAAGCGCGCAACAGCATCGGCACCGTGCTCGTGACGGGCATGGTCGTGGGCACGGTGTTCACGCTCGTCGTGGTGCCGGTGTTCTATTCGCTGATCGCCGAGGACCGAAGCGCGCAACGCCCTGCAACGGAACCCGAAACCCTGCACGACGCCCCATGGGCACAACCCGCATGAACCGACTCCTGACGAGGACCCTGCCGGCACTCGCTGCGGCGCTGCTGGCCGCCTGCGCGAACCTCGCGCCCGAGTACCGGCGGCCGGCGGCGCCGGTGGCCGCCGCGTGGCCTGCGGCCACCGATGCCGAGGCCGCAGGCAGCCCCGCGGCCGAACTGGCGTGGCCGGACTTCTTCGTCGATGCACGGCTGCGCGAGCTGATCGCGGTCGCGCTCGCCAACAACCGCGACCTGCGCGTGGCCGCGCTGCAGATCGAGCAGGCGAGGGCGCTTTACCGGATCCAGCATGCCGAGCGCTTCCCGAGCGTGGAAGCGGCGGCGACGATGGACGCTCGGCGTGCGCCTGACGCGTTGTCGCAAAGCCGGGACGCCACGACGACGCGGCTTTACGAAGCCGGCATCGGGTTCTCTCGCTACGAACTGGACTTCTTCGGCCGCATGCGCAACCTCAACGAGCAGGCGCTGCAGGCCTTCCTGGCCACCACCGAAGCGAGCCGCAGCCTTCACATCACTCTCGTTGCCGAGGTGGCGAACGCCTACCTGACGCTGGCGGCCGATCGCGAGCGGCTGCTTCTCGCACGCAGCACGTTCGACAGCCAGAACGCGTCGTACACGCTGATCAGCCGCCGCTTCGAACTGGGCGCCGCCTCCCAGCTCGATCTGCGGCGCGCGCAGACCACGGTCGACGCCGCACGCGTCGATGTGGCGCGGTTCACCAGCCTGGTGGCGCAGGACGAGAACGTGCTCGCGCTGCTCGTGGGTGCGCAGTTGCGCGCCGAGTGGTTGCCCGACGCGCTGGCGCCGGTGTCGTCGCTGGCGGACCTGCCCACGGGCATGCCGTCGGACGTGCTGCAGCGGCGCCCCGACATCCGCCAGGCCGAACACCGGCTGCAGGCGGCGCACGCCGTGATCGGCCAGGCGCGTGCGGCGTTCTTCCCGAGCGTGACGCTCACCGCCGCCGGCGGCGTGGCCAGCGGCGAACTGTCGGACCTGTTCCGCGGCGGCGCGGGCGCCTGGAGCTTCGTGCCCCGGATCGCACTGCCGATCTTCGACGGCGGGCGCAACCAGGCCGCGCTGCAGGTCGCCGAAGCGGGCCGCAGGATCGCGCTGGCCGAGTACGAGCGCACGATCCAGGGCGCGTTCCGCGAGGTGGCCGACACGCTGGCCGCCCGCGGCACGCTCGGGCAGCAGCTCGAAGCGCAGCAATCGTTCGTCGACGCGGCGGCCGACAGCCAGCGGCTGTCGGACATCCGCTTCCGCGAGGGCGCCGAGAGCTACCTCGCGGTACTCGACGCGCAGCGATCGCTCTATGCGGCGGAGCAGGACCTGATCAGCCTGCGCCTGTCGCGCCTGTCGAACCAGGTCACGCTGTACAAGGTGCTCGGCGGCGGCTGGCATGGCCCGGCAGTCGACGCGCCAGCCGTTGCGACGACCTTCCGATAGCGCGAACGCCAGGGCCGCGATCCCGGCAAGCTCGTCGTGCACGTCTGCGAGGCTTGACGCGATGGCGCGAACGCGGCAGAGCGGGTGATGTCCGACGATGCCTGAGCCGGTGTCCGTTCAGGCGCAGGCGAGCCCCCGAAAAGTGACGTTCGCGTCTGAGGTGCTTACTGGTCCCGCCGACAGGAATCGAACCTGTATCTGCCGCTTAGGAGGCGGCCGTTCTATCCATTGAACTACGGCGAGCGGGTGGCGGGCGCAGCAGTGTAGAGCGTCCCGCGCCGCACGCGGCACAGGCCGCCGTGCGCCGCAGCCATGCCCGATTGCATAGACTGCCTGCATGAACAGCGCCTGGGACACGATCCTCGTCACCGTCCAGCAGGAGTTCTCCGACCTGCCCGACCTCGAGCAGTTCACCCGGGTGCTCGTGCGGCTCCTCATGGCCATGCTGCTCGGCGCGCTCATCGGCTACGAGCGCGAACGAAGCGACAGCGCCGCGGGGCTTCGCACGCACATGCTGGTCGCTCTCGGGGCCGCCTTGTTCGTGCTGGCGCCTTTGCAGGCGGGCATCGAGATCGCGGACCTGAGCCGGGTGCTGCAAGGCGTCATCGCCGGCATCGGCTTCCTGGGCGCCGGCGCCGTGCTCAAGCTCAAGGAAGACGGCGTGATCAAGGGCCTGACGACGGCCGCGAGCATCTGGGCGACGGCCGCCATCGGCATCACCGTCGGCCTGGGGCTGGAGGCGACGGCCGTGCTGAGCACGGTGCTGGTGCTGGTGATCCTCTACACGCTGTTTCGCGTGAGCAAGAACATCGACAAGCGCAACGAAGCGCGCCGGCTCGAGAGCAAGACCGTGCAACGGTAGCGGCGCCGCCCGTTTCCAGGGTGGCCGAGGCTCGCCGGCCGATGAATGCCCAACCGGGCCAGCCGCATCTTCCACGCACCGCTGCCGCCGAAACCGGGCACCGCGCCCGGTTCAGTTCCAGCGAAACATCCAGATGAAATCCACCGCCGGGTCTTCGCCCGACTGCGCGCGCACGGTGAAGCGCTGCGCAATGCGGTAGATCAGCTGCCAGTTGCCCGCCGCGGCGTTGAGGCCCCGTTCGTAGCCGACGTAGACGCGGTCGGAGAGTTGCTTGCCGAGAGTGACGATCGTGTCGGCCGTCGCGCCGTCGCTCTGGCGCACCGAGAGCTCGTCGAGCTGCAGCAGCTTCGCCGGGTCGAAGGCGCCGCCCCCGCTGCCGTCGCCGGCCAGCAGGGCGAGGGCGGCGCGCTGCAGCAGCAGTGTCTCGGAGCCGGCCAGGCTGTCGTAGCTCTTGCCGGTGACCAGCAAGGCGAGCTTTTCAGCCGCGGGCATCTCGGGGTCGGAGAAGAGCTGCACGCGAGGTGCCTGCGCACTGCCTGTGACGCGCACGCCGACGCGCACGTCGGTGTTGGCGCGCACGGCCTCGATGTTCAGGCGCGGGTTGTCTACGCTGCCGACGAAGGTGATCACGCCCTGCTCGATGTCGAGATCCTGCCCGTAGGCCTTGTAGGTGCCGCGGTCGGTGCGGATCTCGCCGCGCGCGGTGAGCCGGCCGTCGGGCGTGGTGAGCCGCAGTCGGCCGGTCAACCGGGTGTCGATCCCGCGCCCGCGCAGTTGCAGGCGTTCGCCCAGATCGATGGAGAGCTCGAGATCCACGGCGCGCGGCGCGCTCCCGGCCGACGCTTCGGTGGCAGCCTTGTCGGCCGCCGCGACGCTGTCCGGCCGGCGCACGGTCACGTCGTCGGCGAGTGCGGGCGCATCGCCCTGGCTGATGTCGATCAGGCCGCGATCGACGCCCAGCTTGCCGGTCACGGCGATCTCCGCCGCTTCGACTCGCACCGCGACATCGCCGCTGACGACGATGCGCCGGTCGACGCGGGCGAGCACCTGCGCCTGTTCGGCGACGATCTGCAGTTTCGCCTGCGGCTGTGCGCCCAGCTCGGCCGTGCCGCTCGCCCGCAATTCACCTTCGCCGGCTTTGAAGCTCAGCACTTCGAGGCGCGCGCTGGCGCCTTCGAAGCGCGCGTCGAGTCGTCCTTCGCGCAGGGCCACGCCCTCCAGCGCGTTGCGCAGCGCCAGCTCGCGGCCGCGCACTTCACCGATCAGCTCCGGCGCGCCGAAGCGCCCGGCCAGGCGCAGCGAGGCATCGATCGCGCCGCCCAGGCGCCAGCCGGCGGGCACCCAGGCGCCCCAGGCGGCAAGGTTTTCCACCTTCGCATCGATCTGCCCTTCGATCGGTGCATCGGCGGCCGGCCACAGCGCGGTGGGCTCGGCGCGCACGGTCTGGCGGCCCTCGATCCGGCCGAGGTTGCCGCCGGCGATCAGCTCGGCAAAGCGCCACACGCCCGCCTGCGCGTCGAGCGTGACCCGCGCTTCGGTGAGGCCGAGCGACTGCACGGTGCCGAACTCGCTGATCTGCAGATCGCCGCCGGTGCGCGCGATCTCTATGTTCGCCCGCACCGCCGGGTCGCTGCTCACGTCGATGCGCGCGCCGATGCGCAGGTCGCCCGCCCAGCCGAAGTCGGGTTGCAGGCGCTGCAGGAGTTCGGCAACCACGACCGGCTCCACCTCGGCTTGCACCGCCAACTGTGGCGGCGCGGTGCCGCTGCGACGCCATTGCGCGCGGCTCCAGCGCAGCGCGGCGCCCAGCACTTCGGCGCGACCCGGCTCCAGGCGCAGGGCAAGGAGTTGCGCTCCATGTTCGAGCGTGGCTTGCAGATCGCGCACGACGAGAAGGGGCAGCCCGTCGGCCTGCGGCGCCGCGGCGCGATTGCGGTTGTCGGCGGCGGCGTTGTCCGCAGGGAGGACGCCGTTTGCCGCATTGCCCGTGCCGGGGGCCGTCGTCGGCTTCAGGGACAGCTCACCGAGCGTCGCGCGCCAGGTCGAAGGCGCGTCGCCCGCGCCGGCCCGCCATGCGCCGCGCAGGTCGGCGGCCAGCGCGAGCGGCGCGGCGGCGGCCCCCGGCGGCGTTGCGCTGGCCTCGCTGCCGGCCTCGGGAGTCGGCTGACGCAGAAGGGCGCGAAGGCTCGCACGGTGTTCGGCGAGGGTGCCGTCGGCGTCGAGCGAAAGGCTCGGCAGCACCAGGCCCGGCACGCGCAGTTGCGCCGCCCGCACGCGCGCCTTCATGTCCGCGCCCGCCAAGGCGTCGGCGCCGCCCTGGCCGACCACTGCAGCGGGCAGAGTGGCATTCCATTCGGCGTCGGCCGAGTCGAGCTGCAGCGTGCCGGCCTGCAGGTCCTGCAATCCGAGCGAGCCCCGGGTGCTCAGGGACCCGCCCCCGCCCTTGCCGAGCAGGGTGGCGCCCAGACCGCCTTCCACGCGGGCGGCGAGGCGTGCCTGCCCGCCCAGCGGGCCCAGGCCGAACAGCTCGGCGAGCGGTGCGAGGCGGGCGAGTGCCGGCGCGTCGAGCTCGAGTTCGACGTGCTCGGCGCCGGCCTTCGCGGCCCGTCCGGCAGGCGCCGCAAGACGCAGGGCGAACTGCGCGGTGTTGCCCGCGGCACCGGCCTGGCCCTCGGCGCTGAGCGCGCCGGCGCCGTCGGCCTGCGCCTGCAGTGACAGGTTCAGCGGCTGGCCGGCGAGCGCGCTGTCGGTCAGTTTCGCGTTCAGCGTGCCGCGCAGTCGCGCGAGCAGGGCGGCGGCATCGGCCGCGTCGGCGGGCACGCGCGCGTTCAGCTCGACGCTGCCGTTGAGGAGGCTGCGGGCGCGCCGCCACGCCCCGTCCGGATCGCCGGGCAACCAGGATCGCGGATCGAGATCGGTCAGCTTCAGCGTGGCTTCGCTCTCCCAGGCGTTGCCGTCCCGGCGTGCGCGGGCCTTGCCGTCCAGGCGCGCCTTGCCGGCCCGGGCGTCGAGCGCATCGAGCACCACGTCGTTCGGCGTGGCGCGGCCGCTCATCGCGAGCCGGACCGCGTCGCGCAGCGGCGCGCTCACGCGTTGGCGCGCGGCGCCTTGGAGCAAGCCGGTGAGCTCGACGTCGAAGTCGAGCCGGCCGAACGCGGGCGCGGAGGAGGGGGAGGGTGTCGCGGCGCCCCCGCGAGCGGCCGACGCGGGAGGCGCTGTCGCCGGCGGGGCGGCAGGCGCCGGCACGGTCCCGTCGGGCGTGTGCTTCAGGCGGATGGGGCCGCTCAGTCGCAACGGCGGCGCGCGCCGGTCGAGTTGCTGCAGGAGCACGCCATCCAGCTTCAGCTCGACCGCCCCCACGCCGCCGTCGAGCCGGCCGCTGCCTTCGAGCCGCCCGGCCGGCGTGCCCGCGTCGGCGGCGAACTGCACGGTGGCGCGTTCGATCTGCCAGTCGGCGCCTTGTCCGCCGGCCCGCACGTCGATCTCGCGCACCGGCACGCGCTGCCGGTCCCAGCGCCCCGGCAGGGCGTTGGCGATCTGGGCCTGTACCGACAGCGGCTCACCGGCGGCGAGCTGTAGGACGGCGCTGCCGGTCAGCGCCGTGGTCGGCGGCTGGGGCATGAAAGGAGCCAGCAGCGGCGCGAGGTCGAGCTGGGCAAAGCGCGCATCGAGCTGCGAGAGCGGCATCGCCTCGAAAGGGGTGATCTGCGCCTTGGCGTTCAGGCGCTGCGCCTGCAGCTCCAGGGTGGCGGTGGCATCGAAGCGCTCCAGCGGACCGCCGGCAACCACCTGCAGCACCAGCCCGCGCGCCCAGTCAGGCAGCGGCGTGGCGCCGGGCTCGGCGGCTTGCGCTTCGGCGTCGGCGCGCACCGCCAGGCTGGCGCGCAGCGTGAGCGGCGCGTCCGCATCGATGAAGGCGCTGCCTTCGGCAAGCAGGCCGTTCCAGCGCAGCGCGAGGGCGTCGATGCGGTGCGTGTCGCCGGCCTCGAGGTGTGCGCTGAGGCCCTCGACGGGCGCGGGCAAGCCGGGCAGTTGCAGGCGGTCGATGCGCAGCAGATCGATGCGGGCGGTGAGCGGCAGCCGCAGATCCTGCGGAAGCTCGGGCGGCGGACCGGGCTCCTCGCTCGGCGTGGTCGCGATGTCCAACTCTTGCAGGGCGAGCGTCCTGGCTTCGACGTTGACATAGGGCGCACGGAGTTGCCAACGGCCGAGCTGCAGGCCGTCGATGCGAACCTGCCGCGCCTGCACCGCCGTGCCGCCGCTTCGAAACGAAGCGCTGTCCAGGGTGAACTCCGCCTGCGCGCCGAGCAGGGCGCCGCGCGTCTCGCCGAGAGCGAGGCCGGGCACCCGCTCGGCCACCGTCGCGAGCCACCAGCGCGTGCCGGCCTCGGTGTGCAGCGAGCGCCATGCCGCGAACACGGTGGCGGCAAGCAGCAAGGGCAGCAGCAGGAGCAGGGCGGCGATCGCCCAGGGCCAGCGCCTTCGGCGACGCGCCGGCGGGGCGGGTGCGGGTGGGCCGCCGTTGCCGCGAGCGTCGCCGGGCAACCGCCCGTCGGCGGCGGCTTGCCGCGCCATCAGAAGGTGACTCCCACGCTGAGGTGCAGACGCACCGATCTGACCTCTTGTCCGTAGGCCAGGTCGACGCGCAGCGGCCCGATGGGGCTGCGCCAGCGCACGCCCACGCCGTAGCCGAGCACCGGTTCGTAGTCGCCCCAGTCGAGCGCGGCGTTGCCCGCATCGACGAAGGCGGCGCCGTACCAGTCGCGCCAGTTGCCGGACAGGCGCCGCAGCACCTCCACCGTGCCGGTGGCCAGCACCGGGCCGCCGACCACGGCGCCATCGCGCTCCGGGCCGAGCGTGCGGTAGCCGTAGCCGCGGATCGAGTTGTCGCCGCCGGCGCGAAAGAGCAGCGAGTCGGGCACCCCGAGCGACTCGCGCTTGAACACCTGCGCGACCTCGCCGCGCAGCTGCAGGAACCAGGGTCTCGGCAGCGGCTGGTACCACACGCCCTGCAGGTATAGCCGGCCGAACGGGCCGCGCTCGTCGTCGCCATCGAGGGCGTAGCCGGCGCCGCCCTGCGCGCTCCAGATGAAGCCGCGGGTCGGGAAGATCACGCTGTTGACGTCGCGCTTGACCCACTCGTAATTGCCGAACATCGCGCGGTCGGTGATGCGCTCGGTGTCCGTCTCCACCGTGGTGCGGACGAACTCCAGGTAGTACAGGCGATCGAGCCGCTCGGTGACCTTGGTACGGCCCAGGCGCACGCGCTGCGTGTCGGTGCGCGCGCCGCCGGCGTCGAGCGTGTCGGCCTGCAGCGAGAACAGGTTGCGATAGCCGCTTTCGAGCGGGTAGCCGAGCAGGTCGAAGCCGACGTTGCGTTCCTCGCCGCCCACCTGCAGCCGCGCCGACGCGACCACGTTCTGCCCGAAGGGGCGGCGGTGCGTGTAGCCCAGCCCGAAGCGCGGGCCGGTGTTGGTGGAGTAGCCCACGCTCACCGTGGCCGACTGAAGCTTGTTCTCGCGCAGGCGGGCGACCACCACCGCCCGGTCGGCGCGCTGGGTGTCGAGATCGAGTTCGACGGCGACGCCTTCATACAGGCCCGAGCGCTGCAGCGACTCCTGGTAGTCGAGCAGGATCTTCTCCGAGTAGGTGTCGCCGACGTCGAAGGGAATCAGGTTGCGCGCGGCCTCCTCGGGCGTGCGCTCCAGGCCTTCGATGCGGACCTCGCCGATGCGGTAGAGCGGGCCGCTGTCGATGACGAGCGAGAGCCGCACGATGTTGTTCTTCGCATCGACCTGCGCGCCGGTGCCCGTGTAGTCCGCGCTGGCGTAGCCGCGCGCGCGCAGGCTGGCGAGCAGCGCGTTCTTGGCGCCGCTCCATGCCGCCTGGCTGAACGGTTCGCCGCTCTTGAGCGCCCAGCGGGCCTGCAGGCGGCGCCAACGGCGTTGCAGCGATTCGTCTCCCGCTTCCATCGCCTCGGCGAAGGCGCCCTGCATCTCGAGTTGCACGCGGCCGACGCGGGCCTGCGGCCCCGGCTCCACCCGCACGCTCACCATCGGTCGCCCACCGGCCGGATCGGACGTTCGCTGCACGTCGATGCGGGCGTTGAAGTAGCCCTCGGTTTCGAGCAGCCTTTTCGCCTGGGCCGGCGCGGCGGCGATCAGTCGGCCGATTTCCACTTGCGAGATGTCGGCCTGCTGGCGAAAGCGCGCCAGATCGAGGTGCCGCACGAGCAGGTCGCGCAGCGGGTTGCGCACGCGCACTTCCAGGCCATAGGCGTGCTTGTCGTCGGCGGCGAGGGTGGTGACGCCGGAGTCGAAGGCGGAGGGGCGGGAATCTTCTTCGTCGGCTTCTTCGGCGGCGCGAGGTTCGTCCTCTGCGTCGGATTGCGCATGCGCCGTGGACGACGAAGCCGCCGTCGCCAGCGACACCAGCAGCCAGACCAGGAGCGCGAGGCCTGTGCCGCACCGCCCCTTCGCATGCATCGGCAGCGCGGCGCTCACTTGCTCAGAAGGCGCATCGCGCCTTCGAGCCCGGACAAGGACAAGGGGAACATGCGCTGCTGCATCAGTTGCTGGATCACCGAGATGCTTTGCCTGTAGCCCCACACGCCCGGCGGCTCGGGATTGATCCAGGCGTACTTCGGGAAGGCGTGCGTCAGGCGCTGCAGCCATTCGGCGCCGGGCTCCTCGTTGCCGTATTCCACGCTGCCGCCGGGCTGCAGGATCTCGTAGGGGCTCATCGTGGCGTCGCCCACGAAGACGAGCTTGTAGTCGCGGTTGTACTTGCGGATGAGATCCCAGGTCGCCAGCTTTTCGGCATGGCGGCGGCGGTTGTTCTTCCACACGAAGTCGTAGACGCAGTTGTGGAAGTAATAGAACTCGAGATGCTTGAACTCCGACTTGGCCGCGCTGAAGAGTTCCTCGACGCGGTGCACGTGCTCGTCCATCGTGCCGCCCACGTCCATCAGCAGCAGCACCTTCACCTTGTTGTGGCGCTCGGGGACCATCTTGATGTCGAGCAGGCCGGCGTTGGCGGCCGTGCGGTGGATGGTGTCGTCGAGGTCGAGCTCGAGTTCACTGCCTTCGCGGGCGAAGCGGCGCAGGCGGCGCAGCGCGAGCTTGATGTTGCGCGTGCCCAGCTCCAGGTTGTCGTCGTAGTCCCTGTAGGCGCGCTGCTCCCACACCTTGACCGCGCTCTTGTTGCGGCCGGCGCCACCGATGCGGATGCCCTGCGGGTTGTAGCCCGCGTTGCCGAAAGGCGAAGTGCCGCCCGTGCCGATCCACTTGCTGCCGCCTTCGTGGCGTTCCTTCTGCTCCTCGAAGCGCTTCTTCAAGGTCTCCATCAGCTCGTCCCAGCCCATGGTCTCGATCGCCGCCTTCTGCTCGGGCGTGAGTTCGAGCTCGAGCGTGCGGCGCAGCCAGTCGAGCGGCAGGTCGCGGCGGAAATCGGCGACCAGCTCCACGCCCTTGAAGTAGGCCGCGAAGGCGCGGTCGAAGCGGTCGAAAAGCGTTTCGTCCTTGACCAGCGCCGTGCGTGCAAGGTAGTAGAACTTGTCGACCGTCGGGCCGCCGTCGTCATCGATCACGCCGGCCTGCAGCGCCTCGAGCAGCAGCAGGTACTCCTTGATGGAGACCGGGAGCCGGGCGGTGCGCAGCGTGTAGAAGAAATCGATCAGCATGGCGGCGGTCGGGAAGCTCTCGGGATTGTGGCGGCGGTCACCCGCCGAGCGCCGCATAGGGCTTGTCCGCCCCGCAGCAGCAATCAGCGCGCCCGAGGCTTGTCGAGTTGCCAGCGCAGGTGGGCGCGCACCGTCGGCCACTCGCCGGCGGTGATGCTGTAGACGCAGGTGTCGCGCAGGCTGCCGTCGGGCATGCGCTGGTGGCTGCGCAGCACGCCGTCCAGCCTGGCACCCAGGCGCTCGATGCCGCGCCGGCTCTGCTGGTTGAAGAAGTGCGTGCGGAACTCGACGGCGATGCAGGCGAGCGTGTCGAAGGCGTGCGCGAGCAGCATGAGCTTGCACTCGGTGTTGAGCGCGCTGCGCTGCACGCGGGCCGCGTACCAGGTCGAGCCGATCTCGACGCGGCGATGAACCGCATCCACGTTCATGTAGGTCGTCATCCCGACCACGCGGCCGTCGGCGTCCTGCACGGTGAAGGGCAGCATCGCGCCGCTTCGCTGCAGGCCGAGCCGGCGCTCGATCTCGGCGCCCATGGCTTCGGGCGGCGCAATGCTCGTGTACCAGAGCTTCCACAACTCGCCGTCGCGCACCGCCTCGGCCAGCGCCGCGCCGTGCTCGCGTGCCAGCGGCACGAGGCGGGCGTGCCGGCCGATCAGCTCGACCGGCCGCAACCAGGTGTCGTCGGTGGTCATCGGCTCAGCGGTTGCGGCTTTGCATGAACACGAGCTTCTCGAAGAGGCTCACGTCCTGCTCGTTCTTGAGCAGCGCGCCCAGCAGCGGCGGAATGGCGACCTTGTCGTCCTGGCTCTGCAGGGCCGCGAGCGGGATGTCCTCGGCCACCAGCAGCTTGAGCCAGTCGAGCAGCTCGCTGGTCGAGGGCTTCTTCTTGAGCCCGGGCAGGCCCCGCACGTCGTAGAAGCTCTTGAGTGCTGCGGCCAGCAGGTCGCGCTTGAGGTGCGGGAAATGCACCTCGACGATGCGCTTCATCGTCTCGGCCTCCGGGAACTTGATGTAGTGGAAGAAACAGCGGCGCAAGAACGCGTCGGGCAGCTCCTTCTCGTTGTTGGAGGTGATGAACACCAGCGGCCGGTGGCGTGCCCTGACCAGCTCGCGCGTTTCGTAAACATGGAACTCCATGCGGTCGAGTTCGCGCAGGAGGTCGTTGGGGAACTCGATGTCGGCCTTGTCGATCTCGTCGATCAGCAGCGCGGTCGGCTGCTCGGCCGTGAATGCCTGCCAGAGCACGCCCTTGAGGATGTAGTTGTTGATGTCCCTGACGCGCTGCGAACTCTCAGCATCGGCGAGCTGGCTGTCGCGCAGGCGGCTGACCGCGTCGTACTCGTACAGGCCCTGCTGCGCTTTCGTGGTCGACTTGATGTGCCATTGCAGCAGCGGCAGCTTCAAGGCCGTCGCCACTTCCTCGGCGAGCATCGTCTTGCCGGTGCCCGGCTCGCCCTTGATGAGCAGCGGGCGTTGCAGGGTGATGGCCGCATTGACCGCGAGCATCAGATCGGGCGTGGCGACGTACTGCTCGGAGCCGTGGAATTTCATGGAGAGGCAGGCGTTTTGAAGGGGTGCGGGATGTGTACAAATGTGCTCATTCCAGTATAGGGGCCCCCTATAATTCGCGGTTTGTTCCCACCTTTCGCCGGACCATGAAGCTTCTTTTCCCCGCGTTGATCGCCGTGCTGGCAACGACCCTGCATCCTGCGACGCAGGCCCAGGGCATCACCGGCGACGCCGCCGCCGGCGAGAAGAAGAACGCCATGTGCATCGGCTGCCACGGCATCAAGGGCTATCAGGCCAGCTTTCCCGAGGTCCACAAGGTCCCGATGATCGCGGGCCAGAACGCCGCCTATCTCGCTGCAGCGCTCACGGCCTACAAGAAGAACGAGCGCAAGCACCCCACCATGCGCGGTATCGCCGAAACCCTGAGCGAGCAGGACATTGCCGACCTCGCCGCCTACTACGCGCAGGAAGGCGCGCCGCACGAGAAGGCGCCGGCCAAGCCCGCGCAGGCTCCCGGCCCGCAGATGGCCGAGCTGCTCAAGAAGGGCAACTGCGCCGCATGCCATGGCGAGAACTTCAACCAGCCCATCGATCCCAGCTACCCGAAGCTCGCCGGCCAGCATGCCGACTACCTCTACGTCGCGCTCAAGTCGTACAAGGACAACGCGCATGCGCTCGTCGGTCGCGGCAACGCCATCATGGGTGCCCAGGTCGCGCCCTACAGCCTGGACGAACTCAAGTCGATGGCGAAGTACATCGCCTCGCTGCCCGGCGAGATGAAGACGGTGCCGCAGGCCAAGTTCAAGTAACGCTGCGAACACGCCGCGATCGGCCGCCCGACCGCAAGGTCCGGCGGCTTTCTTGTGCCCGCAGCGGTCGCCGTTCTGGGAGCCGAAGGCAAGCTCAGGCGATATCCTGAGGCCTTGCCGGAGTCCTCGACCATGAACCTGCTCATCTCCCGCGGCGCGAAGCGCATCGCCGTTCTCGCCCTGTCGTGCGCGGCCATCGCGCCGCTGCCGCTGGCGGCCCAGACCCTTCGCTGGGCGAGCCAGGGCGACGTGCAGACGATGGATCCGCATTCGCAGAACGAGTCCCTCACCAACGCCGTCAACGGCCAGGTCTACGAGTCGCTCGTCAACCGCGACAGGCAGTTGAACCTCGAAGGCGTGCTGGCCACGCACTGGGAGCAGCCGGATCCGCTGATCTGGCGGTTGAAGCTGCGCCCGAACGTGAGCTTCCACGACGGCAGCCCGTTCAGTGCCGACGACGTTGTGTTCTCCGTCCGACGCGCGCGCGCCGGCAGCTCCGACATCGCGGTGTACGCGCTCGCGCTCGGCGAGCCGACGAAGCTCGATGCGCTGACGGTCGAGTTCAGGCTCGCCCAGGTCAACCCGGTGTTCCTCGAACATCTGACGACGGTTCAGATCATGAGCAAGGCATGGAGCGAGAAACACGGCGCGGCCGAGCCGCTCGACTTCAAGAACCGGCAGGAGGGCCATGCCTCGCTTCATGCCAACGGCACCGGGCCTTTCATGCTGGTCTCGCGTCAGCCCGACGTGAAGACCGTCTTCAGGCGCAACCCGTCGTGGTGGCGCAAGTTCGAGGGGAATCTGCAAGAGGTGGTCTACACGCCGATCAAGAGCGACGCCACGCGCTCGGCGGCGCTCATCTCCGGGCAGATCGACTTCGTGCTCGACCCGGCCCCGCAGGACGTGCCGCGGCTGCGCCGCACGGAGGGCGTCAAGGTGATCGACGGTCCGGAGAACCGCGTCGTGTTCATCGGCATGGACCAGTCGCGAGACAAGCTGCTCCACGGCCGCGTGCCGGGCGAGCGCAACCCGTTCAAGGATCCGCGCGTGCGCCGTGCGCTGTACCAGGCCATCGACATCGAGACCCTGAAGACCAAGCTGATGCGCGGTCAGTCGCTGCCCACGGGCGGCATCACGCCGTCCCCGAAGGGTGCCTACGGCGATCCGCAACTCGAGTCGCGTCTGCCGTACGACCTGCCGGCGGCGCGCCGGTCGATGAGCGAGGCGGGTTACGCCGAGGGTTTCGAAGTCACGCTCGACTGTCCGAACAACCGCTACATCAACGACGAGGAGATCTGCCTCGCGTTGGCGGCGATGTGGGCGCAGATCAAGGTCAAGGTCGCGGTCAACGCGATGCCTCGCAGCCTCTACTTCCCCAAGCTGCAGCGCGGCGACACCTCGATGTACATGCTGGGCTGGGGCGGCTCCATCACGGACGCGGAAGTCACGCTCACGCCCATCCTGCGCAGCCGGGGCGAGGGGGGCTCGGGCACCTGGAACTTCGGCGGCGTGAAGAACGACAAGCTCGACGCGCTGGCCGCCGCCTCCAGCCGCGAGCCCGATCCGGCCAAGCGCGAGGCGCTGGTGAAGGCCGCGCTGCTCGAGCACAAGCAGCAGGTCCACCACATCCCTTTGCACCGCCAGATCATTCCCTGGGCGGCGCGCAGCAATGTCTCGGTGGTTCACCGGGCAGACAACTGGCTCGAGTGGCAGTGGATCACGGTGAGGTGAGCGCGGCCCGGCCCGGGCGGACTCAGCGCGTGGCGCGGCGTCGAACGCAGTCGATGTAGGCCTCGCCGTCGGGCGGCAGGCCGCTGCGTTGCGAGGCCCAGATCATCTCGCCCAGGCACTCCATCAGCTCGTGCTGCGCCTCGTGCGCCGAACCGCGCCGCGCGGCCAGCAGCGCGAAGGCCTGCTTGATTCCGGGCGGCTGATCGACGCTGAGCTGCTCGGTGATCGACAGGTGCATCGAGAGATGCAGGAAGGGATTGCTGCGACCTTCTTCCACGGTGTAGCTCGCCGCCAGGGCGGCGTCGGCGTCGCTCAGCTCAGGGTGGTACTCCGGATGCTCGGCGATCCAGTCGGCGGCGATCGCCTCCATCGGTGTGAGCGGATCGCCCGTGCGCTGCTTTCGGTAGGCGCCGCAGAAGAAGAGCCGCACGTCGTGCTGGGAAGGGGTGAACATGGCCGGATTCTCCCGCCGGCCGGCAAGTCCACAGGTCCGGCCGGGCCGAGACCGCTCGCGATGGTCAGCCGACCGACGCGCCGACCTGACGACGAAACCGGCGATGCAGGCCAATCGTGAAACGGGCATTTGCGCGCCCGGGGATTCGCACGCTTGTAATTATGAATTTTGTCGGCTAGGCTTCCCGTACGCTTTCCTCGGAGCCCGCACAGCCCATGGCCGACCTCAGCGATCTCGGTGCGTTGACCTCGGCGATTCGCCCCATCTCGCTGCACGAGGAAGTGGCATCCAGGCTGCGGGCCATGATCTTCGAGCGCCGGCTGGCGCCGGGCCAGTGGGTGGACGAGCAGGCACTCGCTCGCGACTGGGCGATCAGCCGCACGCCCGTGCGCGAGGCGCTGAAGGTGCTGGTGTCGGAGGGGCTCGTCACCTTGACACCGCGCCGCGGCTGCATGGTCACCGAGATTTCGGAAGATGACGCCGAGCGCCTGTTTCCGGTGATGGCCTTGCTCGAAGGGCGCTGCGCTTTCGAAGCCGCCCAGCACGCCAGCGACGCCGAACTGACGGAACTCGCCCGACTGCATGACGAACTGGAGCGCCATGCCGCAGCCGGCGATGCCGACGGCTACTACCGCGCCAACCACGTCTTCCACAGCCGCGTGCAGGCCGTCGCCGCCAATCCCTGGCTGAGCCGCAGCACCGACCAGTTGCGAGTCTTCATGCGCCTGCTCCGCGGGCGCCAGCTCCGGCGGCCCGGGCGGATGGCGGCATCGATCGTGGAGCACCGCGAGCTGATCGACGCCCTGACGACGCGCGACGCAAGGCGCGCCGAGCGCGTGATGAACGATCACCTGATGGCTCAACTGGCCGCCTTGCAAGCGCTGCGCGCCAAGGAGCGCGAGGCCGCGGCCGGCGGCACGGGCGTCGATGGCGCGAACCGCCGTGCGCCGCGCCGGCCGCGCAAGACCGAAAGGGCAGCCTGAGCATGTGGACCTTGCCCGCCCTGAACCTCGGCGTGCTTCGCGCCGCCGCGCCGCCGTCGCGGCGCGTGCCGGCGGCGCCGCCCGATCCCAAGCGGCTCGAGCGCATCCTGCGTGGCAGCCACCGCTTGCTCTCCGAGCGCGGCGAGGCCAACAGCTTCGCGATCGCCGCCGAACTGCTCGTCGACCTGCAGGCCCTGGCGCCGGCGCAGCATCCCGCCTTCTTCGAGTTGTTGTCGGCGCACTTCGGGCCCGATCCGCAGGCGGTGCTCGACGCGGCCCAACGCTACGCCCGCCAACCCGGCGCGGCGCAGTTGATCGATCTGGCCGCCAAGGTCGAGCCACCGCGCCAGGAACTGCTGCGCCGCCTGAGCCGCGCGCCGGGCGGCACCGCGGCCATCGTGGCGCTGCGCCGCTCGCTCGTCGCCGCGCAGAAGGCCAGGCCGGAGCTGGCGGCGGTGGAGTCCGACTTCCTGCACCTGCTTTCGTCCTGGTTCAACGCCGGCTTCCTGCAGATGCAGCGCGTCGATTGGGGCTCGAGCGCGGCGCTTCTCGAGCGCATCATCGAGCACGAGGCGGTGCATGCGATCGACGGCTGGCGCGACCTGCGCCGCCGTCTGCAGCCGGACCGCCGCTGCTTCGCGTTCTTTCACCCCGCGCTGCCCGGCGAGCCGCTCATCTTCGTCGAGGTCGCGCTCGTGCCGGAGATGCCCGACGCCATCGCGCCGCTCATCGATCCGGGCTCCGAGCCGCGGCCCGTGAGCGAGTTCAAGGTCGCGACCTTCTATTCCATCAGCAACTGCGAGCCCGGATTGCGGGGCGTGTCGCTCGGCAACTTCCTGATCAAGCGCGTGGCCGAGCAGTTGAAGCAGGAGCTGCCGCAGCTCAAGACCTTCTGCACGCTGTCGCCCATGCCGGGTTTCGTGGAGTGGTTGAAGAAGAGCGGCAGCCGGACCGATCTGGCCGAGTTGCCCGCGCGCCAGCTTCATCGGCTGAGCGAGGCCGACGGCGTGCTGCGAGCGGCCTTCGGGACGGCGCTCGAGGGCCTGGGAAGCTTCGATCCGCGCACGGCCGCGGAGCCGGTGCGCGAGGCGATCGAGCGGCTCGCCATGCACTACCTCGTGCACGAGTCGGTCACGTCGCGGGGCAATGCGGTGGCCAAGTTCCACCTGAACAACGGTGCGCGGCTGGAGCGGCTCAACTGGGCCGGCGACACCGGCAGCAAGGGCCTGAAGCAGTCGCTCGGCCTGATGGTCAATTACCTCTACAACCTCGACGAAGTCGAGGCGCAGCACGAGCGCTTCGTCCACGGCGAGGTCGTCAGTTCGCGCCGGGTGGCGCGCAAGCTCTAGCCGCCCGGCCGGAGATTTCCGCAGCAAAAGACACAACAGGAGACAGCGCATGAAGAACCTCCCCTCGAACCGCCGCCGTCAGGCCCTGCACGCCATGCTGGCCGTTGCGGCAGGCCTTGCTTCGCCCTGGGCCGCCGCGCAGTCGTGGCCGACGAAGCCGGTGACGATCGTCGTGCCCTTTCCCGCGGGCGGCGGCACCGATGCCTTTGCCAGGCCGCTCACGGCGGTGCTGACCAAGCAGGTCGGCCGTCAGTTCATCATCGACAACAAGGGCGGCGCCGGCGGCACGCTCGGCGCGAGCGTCGCGGCCAAGGCCGCGCCGGACGGCTACACCTTCTTCATGGGCGCGGTGCACCACACGATCGCCCCGTCGATGTACCCGAACCTCGACTACAACCTGCAGACCGACTTCATCCCCATCGCGCTCGTCTCGAGCGTGGCGCAGGTCATCGTCGTGCATCCGGGCAAGGTGGCAGCCAACACGCTGGGCGAGTTCATCGCCTACGCCAAGGCCAACCCGGGCAAGCTGAACTACGGCTCGGCCGGCAACGGCACCTCGCACCACCTGGCGGGCGAGCTGTTCAAACTGCAGACCAAGACCTTCATCACCCACATCCCCTACCGGGGTGCCGGGCCGGCGCTGCAGGACCTGATCGCCGGGCAGGTGGACGTCATGTTCGACGGGCTCGGCTCCTCGTCGGGCCACATCAAGGGCGGACGCATCAAGGCGCTGGCCGTGGCGGCCGACAAGCCTGCGCCGGGCTTTCCCGACCTGCCGACCAGCGTCGGCGGCGGACTGCCGGACTACCAGGTCTCGAGCTGGTACGCGCTGTGGGCGCCCAAGGGGACGCCGCCGGAGGTGGTCGAGCAGATGACAGCCGAGGTGACGAAGGCCCTGAACTCGCCCGAGCTCAAGCAGATGTGGACCAACCTCGGCTCGCCGACTCCCACGCTGACCGGCAAGGCTTTCGGTGCTTTCGTGGATGCCGAGATCAAGCGCTGGAGCGAGGTCGTCAAGGCGTCCGGCGCGAAGCTGCAATGAGCCGCGCGTCCCGGCAACGGGGCGCGGTGAGGGCATGAGCGGCAGCATCCGTTTCGAGCGCGATGCGGGCGATGCGCGCATCGCCCGCATCCTCATCTCGCACCCGGGCAAGCTCGGCGCGATCAGCGTCGCGATGTGGCGTGCGCTGCGCGACGTTGCAGCGGCGCTCGATGCGATGCGGCCCGCGCTGCGGGCGGTCATCGTGCTCGGCGAAGGCGGGCACTTCGCCGCCGGCGCCGACATCTCCGAGTTCGCGCAGTTCCGCTTCGCCCCCGACACGCTGCGCGACTACCACGAGGGCGTGATCGCACCGGCGCTGCACGCCCTGCGTGGCACCGACGTGCCGCTCATCGCGCAGATCGAGGGCAACTGCGTGGGCGGCGGGCTCGAAATCGCCGCCTGCTGCGACCTGCGCATCGCGCGGCCCGACGCGCGGCTCGGTGCGCCGGTCGCCCGGCTGGGCTTTCCCATGGCGCCCGACGAACTGGACGTGGTGCTGGCCGCCTTCGGCCGTGCCGGTGCGGCCGAGTTGCTGCTCGAAGCCGGCTTGCTCGACGCCTCGGCCGCTCTGCGCCGCGGACTGCTGCACCGCCTCGCGGACGATGCGGCCGCCGAAGCCTGGGCCACCGCTCAGCGCATCGCGCAATGCCCGGCGACGGTGGCGAGGGCGAACAAGCGCACGCTGCGACAGTTGCTCGCCGGCGGCCTGACCGAGGCCGAGCGCGCGGCACACTTCGGCTATGCCGCCAGCGCCTCCCACCGCGAGGGCGTGGCCGCCTTTCTCGCGCGGCGCGCGCCCGACTTCAAAGACGACCCGACATGACGATCAACGACAACCTGTTCGCCGCACTGCGCGCCGGCTTTGCGCAGGACCTCGACCGCGTCGCCATCGAAACCGACAGCGGCCTGGCCTACACCTGGCGCGATCTCGAGCGCGGCAGCGCCATGATCGCCAACCTGCTCTCGTCGCTGGAACTGCCCGCCGGCGCGCGCATCGCGGTGCACACCGACAAGTCGGTCGAGGCGCTGCTGCTCTATCTGGCGACCTTGCGGGCGGGTTTCGTGTACCTGCCGCTCAACAGCGCCTATCGCAAGGAGGAGCTGCGCTACTTCATTGCCGATGCCGAACCGGCCGTGGTGGTGTGCGCGCCGCGCGATTTCTCGTGGGTTTCCAAGCTCGCGTTCTCGCTCGGCGTTCAGCAGGTCTTCACCCTCGACGATGTGCGCGGCGGCACCCTGCTCGAGCGTGCCGCGCAGCATGGCGACGAACACGAGATCGCTTCCAGGCGTGCCGAGGACCTGGCGGCCATCCTCTACACCTCGGGCACCACGGGGCGCAGCAAGGGCGCGATGCTGAGCCACGGCAACCTGCTGAGCAACGCGCGCACGCTGCAAGGCTACTGGGACTGGCGGTCCGACGACGTGCTGATCCATGCCTTGCCGATTTTTCACGTGCATGGCCTGTTCGTCGCTTCGCACAGCGCCTTGCTGGGCGGCAGCAAGATGCTGTGGTGCGCGAAGTTCGAGCCGCGGGCCGTGCTGGATCGGCTGTCACGCGCGACCGTCTTCATGGGCGTGCCGACGCTGTACGTGCGGCTGCTGCACGAGGCCGGTCTCACGCGCGAAGCCTGTGCGCACATGCGCCTTTTCGTCTCGGGCTCGGCGCCGCTGCTGATCGAGACCTTTCGCGACTGGCAAACGCGCACAGGCCACACCATCCTCGAGCGCTACGGCATGAGCGAAACGGTGATGCTCACCTCCAACCCGGGTCGTGCGCAGGACGGCGAGCGCATCGGCGGCACCGTCGGCAAGCCGCTGCCCGGCGTGCAGGTGCGCGTCGTCGGCGAAGCAGGCGCGGCGCTCGGGCCGGGAGATATCGGCCAGGTCGAGGTGCGCGGGCCGAACGTCTTCCTCGGCTACTGGCGCATGCCCGAGAAGACGGCCGAGGAGTTCACCGAAGACGCCTGGTTCAAGACCGGCGATGTCGGCCGCTTGTCGGATGGGGGCTACCTCAGCATCGTCGGGCGCAGCAAGGACCTGATCATCAGCGGCGGCTACAACGTCTATCCGGCGGAGGTGGAGAGCTATCTCAACGAGTTGCCCGGCGTGGCCGAGTCGGCAGTGGTCGGTGTGCCGCACCCCGACTTCGGCGAGGCGGTGGTCGCCGTGGCGGTCGGCAAGCCCGGCGTCGCGCTCGACGGGGCCGAACTGCTGGCCGGCCTGAAGACCCGCATCGCCGGCTTCAAGGTGCCCAAGCGGCTGTTCGTCGCGCATGAGCTGCCGCGCAACGCGATGGGCAAGGTGCAGAAGAACCTCTTGCGCGACGAGCATTCGGCCTTGTTCGCAGGCTGAGTCGCTTCGCGACTGACCGGCCTTCGGTCGTTGCCTTTACTGGCTGATTTCCAGTCCCGCCTCGACCTGCGACTCGAAATAGCGCTGACCGCTGAACGCGATGGTCGCGATCAGCACCGTCGAGCCGACCGTCAGCGCTGCAACGACGCCCAGCACGGCGAGCCAACCGCTGTGCGCTGGCGCCGCGTCGCGGTTGAAGCGCGCGTTCCACTTCTCGTCCGGCGCCAGGCCATAGACGATCGCTGCGAGCATGCTGGCCGAGATCACGAGCCCGAGCAGCGGAATCAACAGCCAGGCCACGCGGTCGTCCTGACCGAGCCGGAGCATGCGCAGGACACCATAGGCACCGAGCAGCGCCGGCGGCGCATGCAACCACCCCCAGGCATCGCGCATTCCGTGCAGGTAGAAGCGGTGCGCGCCGAGGCTGCCGGCGACGAAAGCCAGCCAGGTCGCCAGCGTCTTGGACTTGCCTGCCTTCACGCGGTGGGCGGCGCCGGCGCAGTCTCGTCGGTCGCCGGCGCGAGGTCGCCCATGCCGAGCGTTCGCTGCAGGATCACCACGTCGAGCCAGCGGCCGAACTTCCAGCCGGCCGAGCGCATCGTTCCCACGTCGATGAAGCACAGCGAGCGGTGCACGCCGATCGATGCGGCATTGGCGCTGTCGCCGATCACCGCGAACATCTGGCGCGCGCCGAGCGCTTCGCAGCGGGCGATCAGCTCGGCCAGCAACAGCCGGCCGAGACCGCGGCCCCGAGCCTCGGGCGCAAGATAGATCGAGTCTTCGAGCGCGTAACGGTAGGCCAGCCGCGGGCGGAACGGGTTGGCATACGCGAAACCCAGCACCACGCCTGCCTGCTCGACCACCAGCCACGGCAGACCTTTCGCGAGCACGTCGTTGCGGCGGCGCGCCATCTCTTCCAGGCCCGGCGAGGTGAGCTCGAAGGTGCCGCTGCCGTTCTCGGTGTGCCAGCCGTAGATCGACTCCATGGCAGGCAGATCGGCTGCGCGGCTCGGCCGCACGAGCACGGCATCGGAAAGGGCGGGCTCGCTCATCGACCGGGAGTTTATAATGCGCGGTTTCGGTGACGGCCGGCGAGTTGAGCGTCACCCGGAACCATCCCGACGCGCCGGCGTGGCCGGCAGTCGGTGGATTCGCAAGCCCCGAGCCGTGGTGCCCGCAGGCGGGCGCAGAGAATTTCGCAAACTTGAAGGAAACATCATGGTCGTGATCCGACTTGCACGCGGCGGCTCCAAGAAGCGCCCCTTCTACAACATCGTTGCCGCGCCCGCGCGCAACCGCCGCGACGGCCGCTTCCTCGAGCGCGTGGGTTTTTACAACCCGGTCGCTTCGGGTGGCGAAGAGCCGCTGCGCGTGGTGTTCGACCGCGTCGACTACTGGGTCAGCCACGGCGCACAGATGTCGCCCACCGTGGCGCGCCTGGTGCAGGACGCCAAGGCCAAGGTCGCTCCCGCGGCCTGATTCGAAACGACGGCGGACGTGGCTGCTGCGTCGCAGGACGGCACGGCCGTCTGGCCCGCAGACGCCATCGAGGTCGGCCGCATCGTCGATGCCTGGGGCTTGCAGGGCGGCATCAAGGTCGTGCCTTTTTCCAGCGATCCGCAGGCGCTCTTTTCCTCGCGTCGCTGGTTCCTGCGCCCGCCCGAGGGCAAGCCGGGCACCCGCGCCACGGCGCCCCTGCCGAATCTGCTTCACGTGACCGGCGCGCGCTCCCAGGGCGATGTCATCGTGGCCAACGTGCGCGATCTGGCCGATCGCACCCAAGCCGAAGCCTTGCGGGGCTGTCGGGTGTTCGTCTCGCGCGCCAGCTTTCCGAGCACCGAACCCGGCGAGTACTACTGGCACGACCTGATCGGCCTGGCGGTCGTCAACCGCGCGGGTCAGTCTCTCGGCTCCGTGGCCGGCCTGCTCGAGACCGGCGCGCACAGCGTGCTGCGCGTTGTGCCGGACGAGGTCGGCGATGGCCTCGCCGAGGGCGGGGAGCGGCTGATTCCCTTCGTTGCGGCCTACGTCGACGAGGTCGATCTCGCCGCGCGCCGGATCACCGTCGATTGGGGCCTCGATTACTGAGGCGCAGCGCTTGCGCTTCGATGTCATCACGCTGTTTCCCGAGTGGTTCGCGCCTTTGCGGACCCTCGGCGTCACGCGCCGCGCTTTCGAGGGCGGCGGTGTCGATCTGCAGCTGTGGCCGCTGCGCGACTTTGCCGACGACGCCTACCGCCGCGTCGACGACCGCTGCTTCGGCGGCGGCCCCGGCATGGTCATGCTGGCCCAGCCACTCGAGCGCGCGCTCGCCGCCGTGCGCGGCGCCCAACGCGAGGCCGGCGCGCCTCGCACGCCGGTCGTGCTGTTCAGCCCGGCCGGAACCCGGTTGACACAGGCGCGCATCGATGCGCTGGCGGCCGGTCCGGGTGCCGTACTGGTGTGCGGGCGCTACGAAGGCATCGACCAGCGCTTCGTCGAACGCCATGTGGACGAGGAACTGAGCCTGGGCGACTTCGTGCTGTCCGGCGGCGAGATGGCCGCCCTCGCGCTGCTCGACGCGACGGCCCGCCTGCAACCTGGCGTGCTGGGCGATCCCGAGTCGCATCGGCAGGACAGCTTCGCCGACGGCCTGCTCGACTGCCCGCACTACAGCCGCCCGGAGCGGCTCGGCGAGACGGCGCTCGATGCCGTGCCCGCGGTGCTGCTGTCGGGCCATCACGCGGAAATCGCCCGCTGGCGGCGCGAGCGTCAGCTCGAACTCACCGCGCGGCGCCGGCCCGACCTGATCGCCGCCGCCCGTGCCGCGGGGCGACTGACGCCTTCGGACGAGCGCTTCCTGGCATCGCTGCCCACGTCGCTATAATCTGCGGTTTTTCGATCCTCTGCCCGGCCCCGAACCGTCGTTCGGCGATGCGCGTGCATGATCACCAGGAGACAACGTCATGGACTTGATCCAAACCCTCGAGCAGGAAGAGATGGCTCGCCTGAACAAGACGATTCCGCCCTTCGCCCCCGGCGACACGGTGATCGTCAGCGTCAAGGTAGTCGAAGGCACCCGCAAGCGTCTGCAGGCCTACGAAGGCGTCGTGATCGCAAAGCGCAACCGCGGGCTCAACAGTTCCTTCATCGTGCGCAAGATTTCCAGCGGCGAAGGCGTCGAGCGGACCTTCCAGCTCTACAGCCCCTTGATCGCCGCCATCGAAGTCAAGCGTCGCGGCGACGTGCGCCGCGCCAAGCTTTACTACCTGCGCGAGCGCAGCGGCAAATCGGCGCGCATCAAGGAAAAGCTGGCCTGACGAAGCGGGCCGTGGGCGCGCGCCCGCGGTCACGCGTTGCGCGCAGCGGATTCGGGCGCCACCGGCGCTGTCCGGCGCTGTCCGGCGCGTCAGAATCGGGGCTGCTGTCCGACCCTCCGCTCGCCACACTAAACCGCCAGCGCTCCTTCGGCCTGGCGGTTTTTCCATGTCCCGACTGCCTGTCTTCGATCCTGAAGAAATTCCGGTGATCGCCGCGCAAGGCGATCTGCCGCCGGTGGCGACTGACCGGCTGACTGCCTCGGCGCTGCGCGAGCGCTTCCGCGCGCCGCCTGCGTGGCAGCCGGAGTTGCTGGCCGATCGGCCGGGGCTGCCGCGCGCACCGGCGCGGGCTTCGGTGCTCGTCGCGCTGGTGCTGCGCGAGCCGCTCACGGTGCTGCTCACCCGCCGCACGGACCATCTGCGTCACCATGCCGGGCAGATCAGTTTCCCGGGCGGGCGCGCCGAGCCGGGCGACGCGGATGCGGCGGCCACCGCGCTGCGCGAGGCGCAGGAGGAAGTGGGGCTGGCGCCGGGCGAGGCGGAGGTGATCGGCGCGCTGCCGGAGTACGTCACCGTCACGCAGTTCGTCGTCACGCCCGTGGTGGCGCTGGTGGCGCCCGATTTCACGCTTCGGCCCGATCCTTTCGAGGTCGAGGAGGTGTTCGAGGTGCCGCTGCAATTCCTGATGAACCCGGCACACCACGAGCGCCGCGGCATCGAGATCGAGGGCGCCGCGCGCGAGTTCTTCAGCATGCCCTGGCCGGGCATCGACGGGCTGGGCGAGCAGCGCCGCTATTTCATCTGGGGCGCGACCGCCGCCATGCTGCGCAACTTGTACCGTTTCCTCAGCGCCTGAGCGGCGGGGCCGCGAAGAGCGGATCGCGGGTCGCTGGCTATCATCGACGCATGAGCTTTTTCGCAGTGCTGCTGGCCCTGGTGATCGAGCAACTGCGACCGCTGCCGCGGCAAAACGGGGTCCATGAAGCGCTCGTGGCCTGGACGCGCTGGATCGGTCGCAATTTCGACGCCGGCCGCGACCGCCATGCGTGGGTCGTGTGGCTGATCAGCGCGTTGTTGCCGTCGCTGGCCGTGGCGGCCATCTACATGGCCCTGGTGCGCGTGAACCCGCTGCTGGGCTTCGGCTGGAACGTGGTGGTGCTCTACCTCACGCTCGGGTTTCGGCAGTTCAGTCATTACTACACCGACATCCGGGACGCGCTCGAGCGCGGTGACGAAGTCCAGGCGCGTTCGCTGCTCGCCCAGTGGCGCCATCTCGATGCGAGCGATCTGCCGAGAACCGAGTTGCTGCGCCACGTGATCGAGCATTCGCTGCTGGCCGCGCACCGCCACGTGTTCGGCGTTTTCTTCTGGTTCGTGCTGCTGGCTTCTTTCGGGCTCGGTCCGACCGGCGCCGTGCTCTACCGCCTGGCCGAGTTCGCCACTCGTTTCTGGGCCTTTCGCAGCCGCACGGTCGGCATGCCGACCAACGAGAGGCTCATGCAGCGCTCGCAGCAGATCTTCGCGCTGATGGACCACATGCCGTCCCGGCTCACGGCCTTCGGCTTCGCTGTGGTGGGCAACTTCGAGGAGGCGATCTCCTGCTGGCGCCGCGACGCCATGCTGTGGCGGCAGAGCAGCGATGGGGTCATCCTCGCGTCGGCCGCGGGGGCCGTCGGCGTGCGTCTGGGCGGCGGTGCGGCACCGCCGCTGGCGGCAGACCTCTCCAAGGGCATGACGGCGGGCGGCCGGGCGGACGAAATCCATTCGCTGGGTTCCACGCCGGGCCTGGCGCCGGAGTTCGGCCACTTGCGCAGCGTCGTCGGCCTGGTGTGGCGTGCGGTCGTGCTGTGGATGCTGCTGCTGGCGCTGCTCACCTTGGCCAACCTGATCGGCTGAGCGGTTCGGCGCCAGTCCGCGAGCCGCCCTTCAGCTTGCGCCGAGCCGCGCGCGATGTCGCGCAATCTGCTCGAGCACCCGGGCCGGCGCGGTGCCGCCCAGAACCTGGCGCGCATCGAGCGAGCCGCGCAGCGTGAGCACGGCGTACACGTCTTCGGCGATCGACGGGTGAAACGCGCGCAGGCTCGCGAGCGGCAGCTCGGAAAGGTCCAGTCCCTGCCCCATGGCCCTCTTGACCGCATGCGCGACCACTTCGTGCGCATCGCGAAACGGCAGTCCCTTCTTCACCAGGTAGTCGGCGAGGTCGGTCGCCGTCGCGTAGCCCTTGAGTGCGGCACGCTCCATCGCCTCGGGCTTGACGCTAATGCCACTTACCAGCTCGGCAAAGATGCGCAGCGTGTCGCTCAAGGTGTCGACCGTGTCGAACAGCGGCTCCTTGTCTTCCTGGTTGTCCTTGTTGTAGGCGAGCGGCTGGCTCTTCATGAGGGTGAGCAGACTCATGAGGTGGCCGACCACGCGGCCGGTCTTGCCGCGGGCAAGTTCGGGCACGTCGGGGTTCTTCTTCTGCGGCATGATCGACGAGCCGGTGCAGAAGCGATCGGCCAGGTCGATGAAGCCGAAGCTCTGGCTCATCCACAGGATCAGCTCCTCGCTCAGGCGCGAAACGTGCACCATGCACAGCGCGGCGGCCGCCGTGAACTCGATGGCGAAGTCGCGGTCGCTCACCGCGTCGAGCGAGTTCTGGCACACGCCGTCGAAGCCGAGCGTGCGGGCGACGCGTTCGCGATCGAGCGGATAGCTCGTGCCGGCCAGCGCCGCCGCGCCCAGCGGCAGGCGATTGACGCGCGCACGAACGTCGAGCAGCCGCTCGGCGTCGCGGGCGAACATCTCCACATAGGCCAGCAGGTGATGGCCGAAGCTCACGGGTTGCGCCACTTGCAGATGGGTGAAGCCGGGCAGGATGGTCTCGGCGTTCGGTTCGGCCACATCGACGAGTGCTCGCTGCAGGGCGGCCAGGAGAGCGCACAGGGCATCGATCTCGCCGCGCAGCCACAGCCGCACGTCCGTGGCGACCTGGTCGTTGCGAGAGCGGCCGGTGTGCAGGCGCTTGCCGGCGTCACCGACGATCTGCGTCAGCCGCGCTTCGATGTTGAGATGAACGTCCTCGAGCTCGAGCTTCCACTCGAAGGCACCCGATTCGATGTCGGCAGCGATCTGCGCCATGCCTCGCACGATGGCGGCGTGGTCGTCGGCAGCAAGGATGCGCTGCGCCGCCAGCATCTCGGCATGGGCCAGCGAGGCTTCGATGTCCGCGCGCCACAGGCGCCGGTCGAAACCGACGCTCGCGGTGTAGCGCTGCACCAGTTCGCTCATCGGCTCGGAGAACAGCGCGGACCAGGCCTGTGACTTCTTGTCGAATTGGTTGTCGTTGCTCATCGCGGATGCGGTGCTGCGGCTTGCGGCGGGCCGCATGGGTTGTGGACAATCGATTGTAGGAGGCGCCCTTGCGGCCTCGCGCCTGTGTGAACGGCCCGCTCACTGCCCGAATGCGATGACCCACCGGTGAATGCCGCGAAACCCCCCGCCTCGCCGATCGCCGCGCCGACGTCCGGCCTGGGCACGAGCATGAACACGGCGCCCTCGCAGCTCAGCAGTACCGGCTTCAGCGGCCTGGACGGAGACACGCCCGGGCAGCGCCCGGCCGGCGGCAAGGGCTCGGCCTTCGACGTCTGCCACGTCGGCGTGGTGCTGCGAGCGGTGCTGTTCGTGCATGGGGTGCTCGCGCTCGGCGTGGCCTTTGCGGTGGCCGATGCGAGCGCGTGGTGGCGCCAGTTCGCCACCACGTCGGCCGTCGCGCTGCCGGCGCTGCTCGTCTGGTTGATCACCGCTTGCAGCGCCGCGCGGCCTTTGGCCCGTCTGCCGGCCGTCGTGCAGTGGGTTGCCGCGATCGCCTGGGGTGGGGCTTGCGCGTTGGCGGCGCTCGGTTTGTGGAACTGGGTGCAATGGCCCGAAGTGTCCGAAACCATGCCGCTGCGGGCGGTGGCGGCGTCCGCAGCAGGCGCCGCCATGGCGGCGGCATTCTTTCTCTGGCTGCGTCAGCGTGCACGGCTGCAGTTGCCGGCCGCGACCACCGCGCGGCTGGCAGAGCTGCAGTCGCGCATCCGTCCGCATTTCCTGTTCAACACCCTGAACACGGCGATCGCGCTGGTGCGCATCGATCCGTCGCGGGCGGAAACGGTGCTCGAAGACCTCGCCGAGCTGTTTCGCGTCGCGCTGGCCGACGGCGGGCCGCAGGCTACGACGACGCTGGCCGACGAACTCGAGCTGGCCCGCCGCTATCTGCAGATCGAGGAACTTCGTTTCGGCTCTCGCCTGCAGGTGCGCTGGGAACTCGACCCCCAGGCCGACGGCGCCCGGCTGCCGCCCCTGCTGCTGCAGCCGCTGGTGGAGAACGCCGTCAAGCATGGCATCGAGCCGGCCGCGCACGGCGGCATGCTGCGCGTGCGCACGCGGGTGCGCAGGGGACAGGTCGAGGTTCTGGTCGCCAACAGCCTGCCGGGGAGCGCGGCGCCGCCGGCGGCGCCCGGCCACGGCATTGCCCTGCGCAACGTGCGTGAGCGGCTGCAGCTGATGCACGACGTGGCCGCGGACTTCAGCGCGCGGCGCCACGGCGACGTCTATCGGGTGCAGATCGTGGTGCCCCTATGAGCGAACCCGGCATCGGGCGAACCGCGCTGCGGGTGCTCATCGTCGATGACGAGCCGCTCGCCAGAGTGCGACTCGGGCAACTGGTGCGGGAAATCGGCTCGGTGTGCGAGCCGCCGGTGGAGGTGGCCGCTGAACTCGGGGACGCCCAATCGGCGCTGCAATGGCTGACCACGCATCCCGCCGACGTGCTGCTGCTCGATATCCAGATGCCGGGCCTCGACGGCATGGCACTGGCAGCGCGACTGCAGTCGCTGCCGCAGTCGCCGGCGGTGGTGTTCGTCACCGCGCACGCGCAGCATGCGCTGCGCGCGTTCGAGCTCGACGCCATGGACTACCTGACCAAGCCGGTGCGTCGCGATCGCCTGCAGGCCGCCCTCGAGCGCGTGGCCCGGCGCCTGCAGGGGCCGAGTGGCGGCTCCCCGGCGGAAAGCGGCCCGGTGATCGTGGTCAGCGAGCGCGGCCGGCTCGTGCGCGTTCCGCTCGCCGACGTGCTCTATCTGAAAGCAGAACTCAAGTACGTGACCTTGCGCACGGCCCGCCACAGCTATGTGCTCGACGAAGCGTTGGCCGACTTGGAGCAGCGGCTTGGCGAGCGCTACCTGCGCGTGCACCGCAATGCCATCGTCGCGAAGTCCGCCGTTCGCGCGCTGGAGCACCGTGCCAGCGACGAAGAGGGAGCAGAAGGCTGGGCGGTCCTGGTCGGCCCGACGGAGGAATGGCTGGCTGTCTCGCGCCGACAGGTCGGCGCCGTGCGCGAGGCTCTGGCCCACGGGGGGCTGTGATCTCCGGCGTGCGCGCCGTGCCCTTGCTCCTGCGGCTGTTCAGGGCCGAGCGAGGAGTGCCCGCCGATAATCGCATCGATGCATCCCATCGCCTTGCTCGACCTGGCCGGCGAGTTGCTGCGCACCGTCATGCGCTTCGAGCAACCGGCCGACGCGGTCGTCGCCTCGTTCTTTCGGCAGCATCGCCAACTCGGACAGCGCGAACGCCACGCCATGGCCGAAGCCGTCTATGCCGTTTTGCGTCGTCGCACGCTGCTCGAGCATCTTGCACAGGAGGGCTCCGGCCCGCTGGAGCGCCGGTTGGCGCTGCTGGGCTGGCAGGACAGCGAGAACGTCCTGCGCGCCGCGCTCACGCCGCCGGAGATCGGTTGGCTGGAGCACGCACGCAGCGTCGGGCAGCAAGCGCTGTCCGATCGGGTGCACCACAACCTGCCGGACTGGCTCGCCGGCAAGCTGAGGTCGGGGCTCGGCGAGGAACAGTTCCGGGCGCTCGTTGAAGCCCTCGATGCTTCCGCGCCACTGGACCTGCGCGTGAATGCTTTGCGTGCCAAGCGCGAGGAAGTCATGGCTTCCCTCGCCGCCGTCGGCATCCAGGCGAAGCCGACGCCTCTTTCGCCCTGGGGCCTGCGCCTGGCCGGCAAGCCGGCGCTCGGCAAGCTCGAGGTTTTCGTGCGTGGCGACGTGGAAGTGCAAGACGAAGGCAGCCAGTTGCTGGCCTTGCTGACCGAGGCCCGTCGCGGCGAGATGGTGGTCGATTTTTGCGCCGGTGCCGGCGGCAAGACCCTCGCCCTGGGTGCCATGATGCGCAACACCGGCCGGCTCTACGCGTTCGATGTGTCGGGCCACCGCCTCGACGCGCTCAAGCCGCGGCTGGCACGCAGCGGGCTGACCAACGTGTACGCCGTTCAGATCGCGCACGAACGCGACGAGCGCATCCTGCGCCTGGCCGGCAAGATCGACCGGGTGCTGGTCGACGCGCCGTGCTCGGGCCTGGGTACCCTGCGCCGCAATCCCGATCTGAGATGGCGGCAGTCGCCGCAGGCGATCGCCGGCCTGCGCCTCGAGCAAGCCGCCATCCTTCGCAGTGCGGCGCGCCTCGTCAAACCGGGTGGGCGCCTCGTGTACGCGACCTGCAGCCTGCTCGAGGAAGAGAACGAAGCGATGGCGGCGAGCTTCGCCGGCGAGCATCCTGAGTTCGCGTCGCAACCTGTCGCCGGCGTCTTGGAGCGTGCCGGCGTGGATGCCGCTTCAAGCCTGGTGCAGGGCGACTTCCTGCGTTTGTGGCCGCATCGTCACGGAACGGACGGCTTCTTCGCCGCCTTGTGGCGGCGGAAATGACGCCGTGGCAACGCGGAACGCTCCCCTTCCTGAGCACTCCAAGCGACATGCGACCGGAATAAGCCGGCGTTTCCAAAGGTCTATGGGATTGCTGGCAACTACAATTCGCTGTTGCTCAAAAGGACACTGATGGAATCGATATCGACCTTGTGGTTCGCCTTGATCGACGGTCTGGCCGGCGGTTGGCTACAGGCTTCGTGGTGGCAGATCCTGTTGGCCGCGCTGGTGTTCACGCACATCACGATCGCCTCGGTCACCATCTTCCTGCACCGCTCGCAGGCGCACCGCTCGCTCGACCTGCATCCCGCGGTGATGCACTTCTTCCGCTTCTGGTTGTGGCTGACGACGGGCATGGTGACCAAGGAGTGGGTCGCCATTCACCGCAAGCACCACGCCAAGTGCGAAACGCACGACGATCCGCACAGCCCGCAAACGCGCGGCATCAAGGCCGTGCTGCTGACCGGCAGCGAGATGTACCGTGCCGAAGCCAAGAACATGGAAACCCTGGCCAAGTTCGGCCACGGCACCCCCGACGACTGGATCGAGCGCAACCTCTACACACGCTACAGCTGGCAGGGCGTGGGCCTCATGCTGCTCATCAACCTGTTCCTGTTCGGCGCCATCGGCGCATCGGTGTGGGCGCTCCAGATGGCCTGGATTCCGATCACCGCCGCCGGCATCATCAACGGGCTGGCGCACTGGTGGGGCTACCGCAGCTTCGAGGCGCCGGACGCTTCGACCAATATCTCGCCCTGGGGCATCCTCATCGGCGGCGAGGAGTTGCACAACAACCACCACACCTACCCCACGTCGGCCAAGTTGTCAGTCAAGTCCTACGAGTTCGACATCGGCTGGGCCTACATCCGCGGCCTGGAGATGTTGGGCCTCGCCACCGTTCGCAAGACGCCGCCCAAGCTGGCACTCGGGGCCTTGAAGCCCGTGGCCGACAGCCAGACGCTCGAGGCCATCATCAACCACCGCTACGAGTTGATGGCCGGCTATGGGCGACATCTCAAGGCGGCCTGCGCCGCCGAACTGGCGCGCCTGAAGGCCAGCGGACAGCAGGACCCGGCCAAGCGCGCGCAGTTGCGGCTCGCGCACCGCTGGTTGCACCGCGACGACGACCGCATTCCGCAAGCGGTGCGCCTGCAGGTGGCGTCCGCCCGCGCCGATCATCCGGTGCTCGACAAGCTCGTGACCATGCGCGAGGAACTGCGCCAGTTGTGGACGCGCACCAACGTCTCGGCCGAGCAGTTGGTGGCGGACTTGCAGGCCTGGTGCAAGAAGGCCGAGGAAAGCGGCATTGCGGCACTGCAGGAGTTCGCACTCCGGCTGCGAGCCGCCCACGCCTGACGGAGCCGGCGGTTCGGCAAGACAAGGCGCCCGCTGGGCGCCTTTTTCATGCGCGTCGCTCCCGCGTTCGTTCGGACCAGGGCGCGGCTTTCTCGCCCGACGGCAACAAAAAACCCGCCGGGCCGAAGCCGGGCGGGCTTTTGGAGAAAGGGCGCTGAACTACTTCAGCTTCACTTCCTTGTAGGCGACATGCTTGCGAGCCTTGGGATCGAACTTCATGATCTCCATCTTCTCGGGCATGGTCTTCTTGTTCTTGTCGGTCGTGTAGAAGTGACCGGTGCCGGCCGTCGACTCCAGCTTGATCTTTTCGCGTCCACCTTTTGCCATGATCTGCTCCTTGCGTCCGGGTCAGGCGTTCAAAGTTCGCCGCGGGCGCGCAGGTCGGTCACGACCTGGTCGATGCCCACCTTGTCAATCAGCCGCAGCGCGGCGTTGCTGATGCGCAGGCGGACCCAGCGGTTCTCGGTTTCGAGCCAGAAGCGGCGGTACTGCAGGTTCGGCAGGAAGCGGCGCTTCGTTTTGTTGTTCGCGTGGGAGACGTTGTTTCCCACCATCGGGCGCTTGCCCGTGACTTGACAGACGCGTGCCATGACGCTTCTCCGGTTCTTGAGGTCGTGAGCCCAGCCCGGGGCGGCGAGCCCTGTTCTGGCAAAGACCGCGATTATAGACGCAAGACCCGCCTTCGGAAGCGACGCCTCAGAGCGTGCCGTCCTGCTCCAGAAAGCGCTGGGCATCGAGCGCGGCCATGCAACCGGTACCCGCGCTGGTGATGGCCTGCCGGTACACGTGGTCCTGCACGTCGCCGGCGGCGAACACGCCTGGCACGCTGGTCATGGTGGCGAAGCCGGCCAGTCCGCTGCGCGTGAGGATGTAGCCGTCTTTCATCTCCAGCTGGCCCTGGAAGACCTCGGTGTTGGGCTGGTGACCGATGGCGATGAAGCAGCCCTGCAGCGCGACGTCGTGCGTGCTGCCGTCGCGCGTGCTCTTCAGACGGATGCCCGTCACGCCGCTCGTGTCGCCGAGCACCTCGTCCAGCACGTGGAACAGTTTCAGCTCGATCTTGCCGGCGGCGACCTTCTCCATGAGCTTGTCCACCAGAATCGGCTCCGCCTTGAACTTGTCGCGGCGGTGCACCAGCGTGACCTTGCTGGCGATGTTGGAGAGGTACAGCGCCTCCTCGACCGCCGTGTTGCCGCCACCGACCACGCACACCTCCTGATCGCGATAGAAGAAGCCGTCGCAGGTCGCGCAACCGCTGACGCCGCGCCCCATGAAAGCCTGCTCGGAGGGCAAGCCGAGGTACTTGGCCGAAGCGCCGGTCGCGATGATGAGCGCGTCGCAGGTGTAGCTGCCGGCGTCGCCGGTAAGCACGAAGGGGCGCTTGGAGAAGTCGACGGTGTTGATGTGGTCGAACACGATCTGCGTCTTGAAGCGCTCGGCGTGCTCGAGAAAGCGCTGCATCAGGTCGGGGCCTTGCACGCCGTGCACGTCGGCCGGCCAGTTGTCGACGTCGGTGGTCGTCATGAGCTGCCCGCCTTGGGCCAAGCCCGTCACCAGCATGGGCTGCAGGTTCGCGCGGGCTGCGTACAGCGCCGCGGTGTAGCCGGCCGGGCCGGAGCCGAGAATCAGGACCTTGGCGTGCTGGGAAGTGCTCATGGGGTGGGTCGCAGTGTGGGTTCGCGGCATTTTTAGGGTGCATCCGGGGTTGTGAGCACTGACCTTCCGGTTAGAGTCACAGCCGGCAACAAATCACGTTTCGAAGCCGCGCAACAGGCATCGGGCGGATTGTAGGTAAGGCCTTCGTTTCGCATTGCAAGCGGGGCGGCGGCTGGGGTCGACGCACAAAAACAGGAGAAAGTCTGATGGCGATGCTGTCCAATCTCGACCTGATCCGGCGAGTGCCGCTGTTCTCGCTGCTCACCGGCGAGCAGGCACAGTCGATTGCCGATGGCGTGGTCAAGCGGCGCTACCGGCGCGGCGAAACCATCGTCGAGCAGGGCACGAAATCCAACTCGCTGTTCATCCTGCTGACCGGGCGCGCGCGCGTCGTGACGGCCGATGCACGCGGCCGCGAGGTCATCCTCGCCGTCCTGCAGCCGGGCGACTATCTCGGCGAAATGAGCCTCATCGACAACGAGCCGCATTCCGCCACCGTGCGCGCCGAGGTGCAAAGCGACGCGCTGGTGCTCGGCCGCGCCGAGTTCACGCGCTGCCTGCCCGAGAACTCGAGCCTGTCCTACGCGATCATGCGCGGGCTGGTGTCGCGCTTGCGCTCGGCCGACCGGCAGATCGAATCGCTGGCGCTGCTCGATGTCTATGGCCGGGTGGCGCGCGCGCTGCTCGACATGTCGGAAGAAGGCGCCGATTACAAGCTCATCCGCAGCAAGGTCTCGCGCCAGGATCTCGCCAAGGTGGTGGGTGCCTCGCGCGAGATGGTCAGTCGCGTGATGAAAGACCTGGAAGAGCGCGGTTTCATCAAGACCCAGGACACCGGCGCGGTGCACATCATGGAGCGCCTCGCTCAGCGCTGATCGAACCGGCGGGCCAGGACAGACGGGCCGTTTCGCACGGCCCGACGCATTCGCGGCGTTGAACCCGGTCGTCGCCTACACATCGACACCGCGGCGGCGGCAAGCGCCAGGCCACTCGGGCGACAATCGCGCGCATGAGTTTTCCCCTCGGTTCTCTTGGCGCCGACGGCGCCGGTCTTGCACCCCGCGGCGCCGCGCCGCAAACCGCCGCAAGCCGGTGGCGGCTGCAGTTCGTGGTCGTTTTCGGTGGCGTTGCCTGGCTGCTGGCCTTGCTGGCCTTGCTCACGCACACGGCGGGCGATCCCGCCTGGTCCACCTCCGGACTCGGCCCTGACATCCACAACCGCGCCGGCGTGCTCGGCGCCTGGTTTTCCGACATCGCTTTCTTTCTGCTGGGCCATTCGGCCTGGTGGCTGCTGCCCATTGCTGCGCGGGCCTGGCTGAGTGCGCTCGCGCTGTGGCTGCGCCGCGACCGTGCGGCGCCGGCTGCCGATCCGGTGGCCGCCCGGCCCCACTGGATGCTATGGGTCGGCACCCTGCTGTTGCTGGCCGCGAGTTGCTCGCTCGAGCACACGCGGCTTTATCAATGGGAGGCCGGACTGCCCGGCGGCCAGGCGGGCGGCGCGCTCGGCCATGCGCTGGGCACGGCGAGCGTGAAGGCGATCGGCTTCACCGGCTCGGGTGTGTTCTGGATTGCGGCGCTGGTCGCCAGCCTGCCGCTGGCGCTGCGTTTCTCGTGGTCGATCGTTGCCGAGCGGCTCGGCGGCGCTCTCGAGGGCGTGCGCGAGAAGCGCCAGGCCCTCATCGAGCGCGCCGAAGACATCCGCCTCGGCGAGCAGGCGCTGCGCGAACGCGAGACGGTGGTCGAGTCCGGGCGCGTGCAGCAGGGCGAGCATGCGCCGCTGGTCATCGAGGCGCCGATCGTCGAGCTGCCCAAGAGCGAGCGCATTGCCAAGGAGAAGCAGAAGCCGCTCTTCAACGAACTGAGCGACACCAAGCTGCCGCAGGTCGATCTGCTCGACGTGGCGCCGGGCCGCATGGAGACGGTGACGCCGGAGTCGCTGGAAATGACCTCGCGGCTGATCGAGAAGAAGCTCAAGGACTTCGGCGTCGAGGTGCGCGTGGTGGCCGCTTCGCCCGGACCGGTGATCACGCGCTACGAGATCGAGCCGGCGACCGGCGTGAAGGGCTCGCAGATCGTCGGTCTCGCCAAGGATCTGGCGCGTTCGCTGAGCCTCGTGAGCATCCGCGTGGTCGAGACCATTCCGGGCAAGAACTACATGGCCCTGGAACTGCCGAACGCCAAGCGCCAGACCATCCGTCTGGCCGAGATCCTCGGCTCGCAGGCCTACAACGACGCCGCTTCCATGCTCACCATCGGCCTGGGCAAGGACATCGTCGGCGGCCCGGTGGTGGCCGACCTCGCCAGGATGCCGCACTGCCTCGTGGCAGGCACCACCGGCGCGGGCAAGTCCGTCGGCATCAACGCCATGATCCTCAGCCTGCTCTACAAGGCCGAGGCCCGCGACGTGCGGCTCATCCTCATCGATCCCAAGATGCTGGAGATGAGCATCTACGAGGGCATTCCGCACCTGCTGTGCCCCGTGGTCACCGACATGAAGCAGGCCGCCAACGCGCTCAACTGGGGCGTGGGCGAGATGGAGCGGCGCTACAAGCTGATGAGCAAGCTGGGCGTGCGCAACCTCGCCGGCTACAACAAGAAGATCGACGAGGCGCAGTCCCGGGGCGAGAAGCTGCCCAACCCCTTCAGCCTGACGCCGGAGGAGCCCGAGCCGCTCGAGCGCCTGCCGCATGTGGTCGTGGTGATCGACGAGCTGGCCGACCTGATGATGGTGGTCGGCAAGAAGATCGAGGAGCTGATCGCGCGCCTCGCGCAGAAAGCGCGCGCGGCCGGCATCCACCTGATCCTGGCCACGCAGCGGCCCAGCGTCGATGTGATCACCGGGCTCATCAAGGCCAACATCCCGACGCGCATCGCGTTTCAGGTCAGCAGCAAGATCGACTCGCGCACCATCCTCGACCAGATGGGCGCCGAGGCGCTGCTCGGCATGGGCGACATGCTCTACATGCCTTCGGGCACGGGTCTTCCGGTGCGCGTGCACGGCGCCTTCGTCAGCGATGAAGAAGTGCACCGCGTCGCCGACTACCTGCGCAGCCAGGGCGAGCCCAACTACATCGAAGGCATTCTCGAAGGCGGCACGCTCGACGAGGAGGGCGGTGCGGCGGGCGAGGGCGGCGGCGCTGAAAGCGGCGAGGCCGACCCGATGTACGACCAGGCCGTCGCCATCGTGCTGCAGCACAAGCGCGCCTCGATCTCGCTGGTGCAGCGCCATCTGCGCATCGGCTACAACCGCGCGGCGCGGCTGCTGGAACAAATGGAGAGATCCGGGCTCGTATCGGGCATGGCGACCAACGGGAACCGCGACCTGCTGGTGCCCCGGCGCGATGCCGAATGAGGATCGAGCGATGAAGGGTGAAGGGGTTCGTGGCGTGCGCAGCTCGTTCGGCAAGGGCGGACCGCGCACAGGTTGTGCGTCGTTCGTCGCGCGGCTGTGCGTGGCGGGGTGGCTGATTCTCGCGGCCGCCACCGCCCGCGCCGATGCGCTCGACACGCTGCAGGCCTTCATCAGGGAAGTGAAGACCGGCCGTGCCGCCTTCACGCAGACGGTCACGTCGCCCGACGGCGTCAGGAAGCGCAGCTCGAGCGGCAGCTTCGAGTTCGCGCGCCCCAACCGCTTTCGCTTCGCCTACGCCAAGCCTTACGAGCAGTTGATCGTCGCCGATGGCCAGAAGGTCTGGCTCTACGACACCGAGCTCGAGCAGGTCACCGTGCGACCATTCGATCAGGCGCTCGGCGCGACGCCCGCAGCCTTGCTCGCGGGTGGGTCGCTCGAACGCGATTTCGAGTTGAACGCGCTGCCCGAGGAAGCCGGGCTGCAGTGGGTCCGGGCCCTGCCGCGCGTGAAGGACGGCTCGTTCCAGTCGCTGAAGATCGGATTTCGCGATGGCACGCTGGCCGCGGTGGAGATCGTCGATGCCTTCGGTCAGCGATCGCGGCTCGAGTTCACCGAGGTCGAGGCCAACCCGGCCTTGCCGGCCGAGCGCTTTCGCTTCACGCCGCCTGCCGGCACCGACGTGATCGCTCAATGAACGATGTCGCGCCGCTGGCCGAGCGGCTGCGGCCCCGCTCACCCGCCGACGTGATCGGGCAGGAGCAACTGCTGGGCACCGGCAAGCCCTTGGCCACCGCCTTCGCGTCCGGCAAGCCGCATTCGATGATCCTGTGGGGCCCGCCAGGCACCGGCAAGACCACGCTCGCGCGGCTGATGGCCGAAGCCTTCGATGCGCAGTTCATCGCCATCTCCGCGGTGCTCGGCGGCGTGAAAGACATCCGCGAGGCCGTCGAGCAGGCGCAGGTCGCGCGAGGCATGGGCCGCCGCACCATTCTTTTCGTCGACGAGGTGCACCGCTTCAACAAGTCGCAGCAGGACGCCTTCCTGCCGCACGTGGAGTCGGGCCTGTTCACCTTCATCGGCGCGACCACCGAAAACCCGTCGTTCGAGGTCAACTCGGCGCTGCTGTCGCGGGCGCAGGTGTACGTGCTCGAGTCGCTGGGCGATGACGATCTGCGCCTGCTGTTCGAACGCGCCCGAAGCACGGCCCTGGCCCATCTGCAATTCGACGCCGTGGCACTCGACACGCTCATCGGTTACGCCGATGGCGACGCGCGGCGCTTCCTCAATCTGCTGGAGCAGGCCGATACGGCGGCACGCTCGGCGGGAGTCCGAACGATCGACGCCGCGTTCGTCGAGAACTCGCTCAGCCTGAACGTGCGCCGCTTCGACAAGGGCGGCGACAACTTCTACGACCAGATCTCCGCGCTGCACAAGTCGGTGCGCGGCTCGCACCCCGACGCCGCGCTGTACTGGCTGTGCCGCATGCTCGACGGCGGCGCCGACGCCAAGTACCTATCGCGCCGCATCGTGCGCATGGCCTGGGAAGACATCGGCCTGGCCGATCCGCGGGCACTGCAGATCACCAACGATGCCGCCGCCACGTACGAGCGGCTGGGTTCGCCCGAAGGAGAACTGGCGCTCGCGCAGGCTGTCATCTACCTCGCCCTGGCGCCCAAGAGCAACGCCGGCTACCAGGCCTACAACCAGGCCCGCGCCTTCGTGAAGCAGGACCGATCGCGCGAGGTGCCGGTGCACCTGCGCAATGCGCCGACGAAACTGATGAAGGAGCTCGGCCACGGGCGCGAGTACCGCTACGCGCACGACGAGCCGCACGGCTATGCGGCGGGCGAAACCTACTTGCCTGAAGGACTGGGCGAGCCCGGCTGGTACCGCCCGGTCCCGCGCGGCCTGGAAGCGAAGATCGCCGAGAAGATGGCGTTCCTGCGCGGTCTCGACGATCAGGCCAAGGGGAAAACTAGCTCAACCGCGTAGCGCTGTCGCCCGGTGTCCTCGCTCGACGCCGTGCTGCCGGCGGGTCCCGCGCATCGACCGCCTGGCCCTTCAGGCTGCTCAGCCAGCGGAACACCTCGGCCACCGCCTCCACGTGCTCGTCGCCGATGTACTCGCCGAGCGCCACGCTTCGAAACAGCGAGCGCGCGAGCGGCGGGCTTTCAAGGACCGGAATGGCGTGCTGTCCGGCCTCGCGGCGCATGCGCAGTGCCTCGTCGTCCTGTCCCTTGGCCACCACCACGGGCAACTCGACCACGCCGGGCTCGTAGAACAGCGCCACCGCGAAATGGGTCGGGTTGGTCACCACCACACTGGCGCCCGCCAGACCCGGCTGCACGGGCGACTCGAGCAGTTCCCGCTGCTGCCTGCGCAGCTCCGCCCTGAACTCGGGATCGCCTTCCAGGTCCTTGTGCTCGCGCTTGCGTTCGGTCTTGGACATGCGGTTCATCTTCATGTACTCGAAGTACTGCTGCACGAAGTCGATCGTGCCCAGCGCGAGCAGCACCACCGCGCTGCCGCCGAACATCACCTGAAGCGCCGTCAGGCCGGTCAGCCCGGTGTTGCCTGTTTGACCGTAGATCTCCATGACGAGCGGCCCGAGGAAGGCATGGATCGTCCAGATCATCACCCCCGTCAGCAGGCACACCTTGAGCACCAGCTGAACCAGCACGCCGAGCTGCCGCGTCGAGAACAGCATCTTGAGCGCTTCGCCGGGGTTCATGCGCTCGAACCGGATCTTCAGGGGGTCGGCGGACATCACGCCTTGCGACTGCATGAGGCCTGCGGCCAGCGCCGCCCCCGCGGCCAGCACCAGCACCGGCACCACGATCCACAGCATGGCGACCACCATCTGCTCGATGGCCGGCGCGAAGCCTTGCCATCCGCCGCTCGACGACACCACGTCCAGCGCCGCATCGAGGACGCGGCGCAGCTGGCGCTGTATGAAGCCGCCCGCCAGCCAGACCAGCATGAACACCGCCCCGAACTCCACGGCGGCGGTCAGGTCGCGGCTGGTGGCGACCTCGCCGCGCTTGCGCGCTTCGCGCAGCTTGTGCGCGGTGGGTTCTTCGGTTTTCTCTTCGCTGTCGTTGGACATGGTCGGGTCACCGTTGCCGCCATACGCGGTCCAGATCGCGCAGCAGGCCTTCGGAGTCGCTGAACTGCTGACGCACCACATCGACCAGGTGGGTCAGCAGGAGCGCCAGCACGAGCAGGCCCGTGACGGCCTTGATGGACATCGAGAAGTAAAACGCGTTGAGCTGCGGCGCGGCGCGGTTGATCAGCCCGATACCCAGCTCGATGAGCAGCAGCACGCCGAGCACCGGTGCGGCCAGCCGCACCGCCACCTCCAGCAGCGTGCCGGACGTGGCGATGGCGAAGTCGCGCACTGCGCCCGACAAGTCGGGCGAGAACGACGCCGGGGGCCACAGCAGCAGCGACTCGTACAGCAACTGCATGAACACCTGCAAGCCGCCGAAGCCCACGAACAGCAGCACGCCGAGCTGGCTCATGAACACCGAGAGCGGGCCGGCGGAGTGACTGCCGTACGGGTCGAAGATCTGCGCATTGGTGTAACCCGACTGCACATCCATCAGCTCGCCGATGGCGGTCAGCGCCCACAGCACCATGCCCATCGCGTAGCCGATCAGCCCGCCGATGAACATCTCCTTCAACACGAAGGCGATCCATTGCCACATGTTCCAGTCCACCCGCGGAAACGAGAGAGCCAGGCCCGGAAACGCCACGATCACCAGGATGAGCATGAAGGCGATGCGGATCTGCCGCGGCACGAGGGTCCGCGTGAGCAGCGGCAGCACCATGAACGCCGTGGCGAAGCGCGGCACCCCCGCGAGCAGCGGATAGAAAAGCGAGAGCAGGGCGCTCGCGTCGCCGGGGAGCGCCTGCGCGTTCATGGCTTCCTTGCGGAGCCCGGGGCGCAGCCGGGCTCGATGCGTGCACCCTCGAGCCCGCCCCGCAGCGTGGCGGCGCAGGAGTCGCCAGTGATCAGGGTGCCGTCCACCACGAAAAGACGGCAGGTTTCGTCTTTCGATCGTCGGGCACACGCGCGCAACGCGCGCTCCACGGACCTCGCGCCGCCGGCATAGCCGTGGGCGCCGCCTTCGCTGATCGCGAAGGCGCGCGGCGGCTTGAGCAGCAAGAACTCCTTGAAAGCGGCGCGTGCCGACGGGCTCGTCAGCCTCTGCGCGGCCTCCTCGGTCACTGCGGTCACCTCCAGTGCCGACCCCGGGGGCGGTGGCGGCGGCACGGCCGGGTCGGGGGCGACCGTGGATCCGGCGAGCGCCTCGAGCGGGAGGATGTCGCGGCCGATGTCGGCTGTTCTGAGCTCGCTGAAGGTCGCGCGAAACAGCACCGTGTCTTCCTCGAAGTGGTCTTGCACCACCACGCCCGCCGCACTCGGCACCAGCACCAGCCGGCCGAGATACGCCGGATCGGAGGGCTTCACCTCGAACGGCACGTTCATCGTGGCGAGCGCTGGCGGCGCCTGCTTGCCCGAAGACGAGGCCCCATGGCGTACCGCCGTGATGACGTAGCGTTCGGGTGGCAAGGCCAGAGCCAGGAGGTAGTCCGCGTACTGGCCGGGCACGCTTTGCTGCAGGCGGCCCGCAATCGAGGTACCGGCCGGCTGACCCTGCAGCGCCACGTCCGCCCGCACGGCCGCAGGCGGCTCGAGAAGGCCCGACAGCCGCACCACGAGCAAGGCGCCATGCAATGACGGCGCTGCGGGCGGCGCGGCTTCCTGCGGAACTGAAGCGCAGCCCGCCAAGGCAATCAGGCCTGCCAGCCCGATCGTCACTGCGTGCGCAAGGCCCGCCAAGCGACCAAGGATCAACATCAAACCGAGCCCTCCCCTGCCGTTCGTGCGCCGGCACTGCGGTTGGCCGCAGGCCAGCCGGTCGCTCGTTCCGAACGGTGCTACCCAGCGTGCGGCAGGCCCTGACTCAGGCGGCCTGCCTTGACGCTCCGATCGTATTTCTTACGTTTGGAGCGCAGGCATGAAGAGTTCCTGAACTTTGCTTCAGCTTGGTGCGTGGTGGCCGGCGCCAACGCAACACTTCGCTCGCCCGTCGGGCACTTCGAGTCGTCGCAGCAAAGGATGTCCGCATGTCCCACCCCGTTCCGACTGTTGAGGCTGCCTCGTCAGCCGCTTTCCCGTCCGCGATGGTCATCGCACAGCGGTATCTCGGACTGGCGCTGAGCTTCGATTACCTCTCCAACGGGCAAGGCCACCAGCAGACGCGGCGCACCGTCGGCGACCGCATGATGCGGCGCGGTGCCGCGCTCGCGACCGCGCCTGCCGCCGCACAGGCGAGGAGCCGCCCGGCGGCGGGATGCAACTTCGCCGATTCACAGGAGCGCTACCTCTGGGAGGTCGCCTGCAAACCCCGGCTCACGAGCAGCGAGGAATACAGCCTGGCCATCCGAATGAAAGCCGGTGACTGCGCAGCCCGCGATGCCCTGCTCGAGGCCAATCTCGGTCTGGTGGTGATGTTCGCCCGTCGCTGTCAACGCCCCGGCGTGCCGATGCTCGACCTCATCGCCGAAGGCAATATGGGCCTGCTGACCGCCGCGCGCCGCTTCGACCCCGAACTCGGCTACCGCTTCGCGACGTACGCCAAGTGGTGGATTCGCCGGGCCATCCAGGTCGCCTTGCCCAAGCTGGCGGGCGTGGTGCGCGTGCCGGCCGGCGTGCATGCCGCACGGCGGGCCGCGTCGGGCCTGGCCGCTGCCCGACCCGACAGCGTGCAGCCCGAGAGCGATCCCTCGGACATCGATTTCGACGACGACCGCTCGGCGCTCACGGCATCGCCGCTGCTGCATGCCGCCCCCACATCCGACGACGCGGCGCACAGCCCGCGCCCTTGCGGCGTCTTCGACTTCGAACTCAGCGACGTCCAGGCGCTCGACGCGCTCGCCATTCCCACCGAGGACGAACCGCCGCAGGCCGCCATGGCAACGCAGCGCATGGCGGCGGTGTGGCGGGCCCTCGACAGCCTGAGCGAGCGCGACCGCATCGTCATCTGCGAGCGCTACGCGCTGGTCAACGACCGCGCCTGCACGCTCGACGAGCTGTCGAAGCGTTTCAACGTGTCGATCGAGCGCATACGGCAGATCGAGAACGCGGCGGTGAAGAAGCTCGCCAAGGCCCTCAAGCAAGTGGGCGCGAGCGCGGACACGCTGCTCTGAAAAAGCGTGCCGGCTTGCGGCGGGCTCTGCAGTCTCGTGCGGGCCGAGCGCGCCGCACTTGAACAGGGCGGCAATGTGAGTATGTAAGGGGTCGCCGTTCCCCTGGCGTGGGCACGGCGCAACTTCACTGCCCATCGCCGCGGTTCGTTGGCGGCACGCTGCCGAATGAAAACTTTCTTCGTCTCGCGCCGCATCGCGGCCACCACGTCCGGCCGCGCCGTCAAGACGGAATCGCTCTCGCCTGACAAGAAGGTGCTCGGCGCTCTGTACGCCGCGGTGCGCGACGCCCGCGACTCGTCCAACCCGCCGCAAGACCCGTCTGCGATTCGGCTGCACGCTGCCGGCGGGCGGCGCAGCGCGCTGGAGGGAGACGAGCCGACCGACTACGCAGCCCGGTTTCCCGGAGAAGGCGGCAACTTCGCGGCGGCGGCTCAGGAGGCTTTCGATCGAGCCGCCAGGGCGGCGTTGAACATCCAGAACGGCGGCGCGGTCGGCCCCTCGCTGGATCTGGCGGTGCAGGATGCGCGAAGCGCCGCTTCGGCCGCCTCCCGGGCGGCGACGGCCGCTGCCCAAGCCGCCCGCAACAACCCGCAGGACGCCGCGCTCGCGCGCGCCGCCGACGAGGCGCGTGCCAACGCCATCCAGGCCTTGCGCATCGCGACGGAGGCCGAGCGTGTGCGGTTGGGCGCCTACGACGCGGCGGCGCATCGGCACCTGGGGGCTGCCAACGACGAAGCGAACGGACTCAACGACATGGCCAACGCCGCCATCGATGCCGCCGCCGATCAACTCGAGGCCGCCGGCGCGGACCCCGCGACCGTGGCGGCCCTGCGCGCCTTGCGCACGGAAAACGCCGCGGCGCTGCATGCCTCCGACCATGCGGCCGCCAACGCGCTCTTGGACCAAAGCATCCAGCAAGCCGAGGCTGCCGGCAACGCAGAGGCCGTGGCGGCCCTCTCCGCGGCGAGATCGACGCGAGGGTTCGCCGTTCAAGCGGCGGGCGCGGCCGCTGAAGCGCAAGTCTGGTACGACGAGATTGAACAGATCAGCAATCAGGACACCGCCGACCTGCTGGCCCAACTGGGAGCGCCAGAGCCGCAGGACATCGGCTCCCAGCTCGGTTTGCTGACCCGGGCGCGAGCGGCCGCGAACCGCGTCAAGGAAAACGCCGAGTCGATCCTTCAAGCCCACCAGGACGCTTCCGATCTCGCCTGGGATGCCGCCGAGGCGATCGAAGGGGGAGGCCTGAACGCGGCTGGCGATCCGGTCGCCGACCCCCTCATCACGCAGGAGCCCGTCGGCGAACCCGGCTCGATGGAGCCCGGCGGCACCCTCATGACCATCGACGATCTGGGCGATGCCGGCGCTGCGGCCGGCGCGGCCACGCAGGCCGCCGCGCGCGCCGCTGCGGCGCGCCACGGCCCGGGCAACCCGGGCGCCATTGAAGACGCCGCGCACGCCAGCGCGCTCGAGCAGAGCAACCGGCTGGCCGCCCGGCTGCTCGATCATCCCGAGCTCGCGGCCTTCCTGCGCTCGGGCGGCGAAGCGCTCAACGGCCTGGGACGCGCAGCCATCATCTACACGCTCGGGCGGGCCATCTACACCGACGTCAAGAACGGCGACAAACATGCGCCGGCCAGCCGCAAGGCCCTGGCCGAGCTGCTCGGCGGGCTGGCCGGCGCGCGACTCGGCGCGCTGGCCGGCACCAGCGGCGGGGCGGCGCTGGGCGGGCTGCTGGGCAGCGTCATCCCCGGCGTGGGCAACGCCGTGGGCGCCTTCGTCGGCGGCATCGTCGGCGGCCTGGGCGGCAGCATCGCCGGGTGGATCGGCGGCAGCGCCGCCGCCGACAAGGCCTTCGACCTCAGCAAAGGCCCCATCGACCACCTCATCGACCACCTCGTCGGCCAGGGCGGCCCCGGGCAGCAAGCCAACAGCACCCTGCCGCAAGACACCCTCACCCTGGCCGAGCGCGTCGTGCAGCTCGGCTCCACCAAGGACGACTACGCCAACCGCCGCGAACTGCGCGCCGGCTTCGAGGCCGACGGCTACAAGCTCGACGCCGGCGACGACGAACTCGACCGCGTCATCGCCGTGTACGGCCGAAGCGGCAGCGGCGCGCTCACCGCCGAGGAGCTCGGCCAGGCGATCGTCGATGGCGTGCTCGTCGTGCACGAGGACGACCGTGTCAGCGTCGATCCGGCCGCCTTGCAGACCCGGCAGCCCGCCCAGGCTGGCAACCTCGCCTCGCGCGTGGTGGACGCCGGCGCGCGGGCCGAAACCGCCGACGAAGGCGACCTGCGGGACGGCTTCGCCGCCGCCGGCTACAGCCTCGAGGCCAGCGGCGAAGCCATCGCCCTGCTCATGCGCGTGTTCGGCAACGGCAGCGGGCGCATCGGCAAGACCGAGCTGGCCGCGGCCATCCAGGTCGGCGCGGTGGTGGTCAAAGCCGACGGGACCGTCACCGTCGATACGGCGGTTCTGGAGCTGGCGGCATAGGGCGGTGCCGCTGCGCGGGTATACCCGCGGGCCCTTGCATTGAAAGCGAGCGACAGCCTGCGTACGTAGCGGTCGAGAGACTCGTCTGCGCGCTTCGCGCCGGCGACTCCTCCACAAATCTGATCGGAGAGCCATGAGCACCATCTCGGACGTCCGCCGCCGCTTCGCCCGCGCCGCCAACATCGACTTCTCCAACATCAAGCTGCTGTCGAACAACAAGGGCCAGACGACGCGGTCCCTGGCCTCCAGCATCGACAGCGTCGAAGATCCCTCGGCCCGCAAGCGGCTCAAGGAACTGCACCGCGACGCGGCGGCCTCGGGCGGCACCTTCACCCAGCTCGAGCGAGACATGATCAACCGACTGATCAAGGCCGTGAAGGACGGCGGTAACCTCGACCTCGCCCTGGCCGCCGAAGTGATCGATGTCGTGAGCGACCTCTCGAAGACCAGCGCGCGCGGCGAGCTCTACGAGAACCAGCGCGACATCGCCTTCCTGCTGCTCGACGCCATCGGCTCCAACAAGTACGACAAGAAGGATCTCAAGCCCATCATCGACGAGTTCCGCAAGCTCTCGACCGACGACGACGGTTTCACCGAGAAAGACGCTCAGCGCATCAGGAACCTGCTCATGCAACTGATGGCCCGCGAAGGCGATGACGATCGCCGCGTGGCCGACGAAAGCCTGCCCAGGATCTCCCTGCCCGGTGGCTCCGGGCGGGGTGGCGGCCGAACCAACCGCATCGTCGGCGGCTTCGACGGCTTCGACCCCGTCGGCAAGGATCCCGTGGGCAAGGACCCCAAAGGCAAGGATACGCAGGGCGAGGATTCCAAGGGGTCAGACGCGGACGGCTCGGATGCCAAGGGCAAGGACACGGACGGTTCGGATTCCAACGGAAAGGGAGCCGCTGACGGAAAAGGCAAGGGCAGGGGCGGCGGCGCAGACGGGAAGGGCAAGGACGACGACCGCGGCGACGACACGACGAAGCCTGACTTGCCCACGCTGGTCGGCGTCGGGGCGGCGATCGACACCATTGCTGGCGCCGGTGATGAGGCCAAAGACAAGGACAAACGCGGGGCAGACGACAAGGACAAAGACGACAAGCGCGGTCCGGACGACAAGGACAAGGACGACAAGCGCGGTGCAGACGACAAGGGCAAGGACGACAAAGGCAAAGACGACGCCCGGGGCACGGACGACAAGAGCCGTGACCCGAAGGGCAAGGACCCTGAAGGCAAGGACGACAAGGGCAAAGGCGAGGACGGCAGGGTTGAAGCGGACGGTCCGCCGACCGACATCAAGCTTCCGCGCAAGGTTATCGACGGCAAGTTTCCGGACGGCACCCGAGTTCAGGACCCTGAGAACCCCAAGGACCCTCCCGTGCGGAGCAATCCCGACGACGTTGACGGCGGCAACGAGGCGACAACCAAGGATCCCGAAAAATCCCAGACGGAAGAACCGACATCGAAAGGCACTGACGAGGTCGGTAAGGACGGGCGGCCACTGACAGGGCGAGTCTCCGGCACTCTGTCCTTTGTGCTCTTGAGGACGCCCGATCCCAAATGGATGCGCGACGGCAAAGTAGAAGACATTGTCGGCAGGGTGTTCTCGCTGGGCAGATCATCCGGCGACAAGGCTTCGGTATTGCAGTTCAGATTCGTCAAAGGCGACATCAAGAACGGGAAGCAGCTTTACGATCTCCAGCAACGGGTACCCGGAAAAGGAGAAGGAAGTTGGGAGGTGATTTCCAAGGGGTGGTCTGGTGATGCCCAGGCGCAGTGGGGAAAGACCTATGAATGGACTGCGGGCGCTGCCGCCAACGTCGGCGCCGGCAACTCGGGAGACGTGCTCGATGGATCGGGCGTGACCGGTTATACGCAAGGCAAACTGCTCGACACCTTTCGCGTTCAAGACCAAAGCTGGGACAAGGAAAGACCCAATAGTTTGCGTGATGCGAAGCGCCAGTTTCGTGTGCGCCTGATCACTCAGGCACAAATCGGTACTGGCTGGGGCAAAGACGGAGACGGAGGTAATTCCGTGGGCCCGCTCGGATTCGACCCGCTGAAAGTCGAGTATCGGTGGGGCTATACGACAAACACTCCGGAGGTGCCCGGCACCAAGCTGCCCTCCGCATCGACGCAATACGAATGGGGTTTCAGTGTGGGCATCGGTACCGGGCTGGACCTCGTCAAGATCGGAGCGGCGGCGGACGACCCGAGAAAGTTTCTCGATATCCTCGCTGCATCTCCCTCTCTCACCGCTACGGTTCAGTTTTGGGTCACCGGGCTCAAACGGCTGGAAAGGTGGACCATTGCCAAGGAGAGCCGGCTGGCTCGGGGGCCACAGAACTGGAAAAAGGATGTGCTCAAAGCCGTCCTGCTGGGAATCGGAAAGACGTTTCAAAGCTGGGTATTCAGCGGAAACATCAGCTTGACGGGCCGGGGAAACAACGCAGATGCCCCGAAGGATGACGAACTCGGTGTCAGGTTCGTTCCCCAAAGCAGTACCGGTACGTCGGGCTCACAAGCGACTACGAGCGCAGGCAATGGAGGTTTGCCGACTCACGAAGAACTGGAGTCGATGGCAGAAAAGTCCATGGCTCAGTTCGACAAACTGATGGACTGGTTGGACAAGTCGGGCCTTGCCGATCTGGCGAAGACTGCTGCACCGATCATCGAGCTCGCATCCCTGGCAAACGACGTGAGAAAGCTTGCCAGCAAGAAGGGTTTTGCCAAGTTCGCGATCGAGCAGTTGACTCCGGAGCAGCGGGAACGGCTCGACGTGTTGATCATGTCGCGCGCTTTCGACTTGGCCATGAGCGCATCCGTGGAACCCGGCAAGGACGGCAAACCCGACGCCCGCAAGAGCTTCACCATGCTCGGCGGCGAAAGCGTGGCGGAGTACGGCGCACGGATCCTCAAGCTTGTCGGCGGCAAGCTGGGTGAGGCTGCCAAGGACGTGCTGCTCGACGAAGCCTCGTGGGACGACTTCTTGTTCGCTTCAACCTCTTCGAGCGGGTCGGGCAGCGGCAGCAGCGGCGGTGGCGGGCCGATCGCCGGGGGCGACCCCACCGCTGGCGGGAAGGCCGCTGCCATCGGGGCGGCCATAGGAGCAGGCTTGGGCCTGGGCGGACTGATCGCAGGGCTCGGCAAGGACGACGACAACAAGGACGACAAAGACGACAAGGACGTGGATAAACCGACCGCCCCGGGCGGTGCGGGCGGCAGCCGCAACGCCGCGCTCAAGGCCGTGCACGAGGCCGACGAGGAGCAGGGCGACAGGCTGCCGATCACGGTGGAAGGCGAGGCCTCCATCTACATCACGCCGAAGCTGGCCGCCGATCCCGTCTATATGGCCGCCTACGTGGCCCGCCTCGCGCACGACCAGGACGACATTGCTGCGGCCCGCAAGTACGCCGCCGCCATGTCCGACCTCGGCTATTCCAGGGACGCCGCGAGGGTGCTCGCACCCCTGCTGACCAATGCGGAGATCGCGGACCCGGCGTTCATGAAGATGCTGAGTGCTGCGCTGGCGGGGATCAAGCGGCAGCCTTCCGACATCGGCGGTGTGATTTACGAATCGCAGGTCAAGGCGGCCCTGGAAGCCTTGCGCGGCAAGCAGCCCGCCGACCCCTCCGCTGAACCGACCGACCCCTCCGTCGAGCCCACCGACAAAGACCCCGCTTCCAGCGAGTCTCCTCGCGAGCTCGCCGACCGCGTCATCCGCCTGGGCTCGGAGAACGGCGTCTGGGTCAACCGGAGCGAGCTCGAAAAGGGCCTCGAGGCGGCCGGCTTGGAAGTCCAGGCCTCCGACGAGGCATGGGAGCGCGTCATCTCCACCTACGGCGCAGCGGGCACCGGTGTGCTCACCGCCGCGGAACTGGCCGACGCCATAGAGGACGGCGTCGTCAGGATCACCCAGGACGGCGCCGTCACCGTCAATGCGCGGGCGCTGCAGGAGCAGCAACGTCCCAACTCGCAGAACGTCGCCTTGCGCGTGATCACCTCGCTCGACATCGATGCGCTCACCACCGTGGCCCAGCTCAGGGAAGGCTTTCGCAACGCCGGCTACGAGCTGACCGCCACGGACGCGCAACTCGAGGAGTTCCTGCGCCTGTACAACCACGGGCGGGGCATCGACCACAGCTCCCTGACCGGAGCTATAGCGGTGGCAGTGCTCAAGATCGTCGGCGCGGACGGCCGGGTCACCGTGGATCAGGCGGTGCTCGATCTCCTGAAACCGCCCCCCAGACTCCCCGGCGGCATCGAGGACCCGCTGGTCGGTCAGCCGGGTCCGGGTTCGATCGTCATCGACGGCGAGCCGGCGTAGCCGAGCTACCGCTCAAGCCACCGCGAAAGCGCGGCTTCAATGCAACCGCCGCCGGCATCGAATCGTGCCGGCGGCCTGCGCATGCAGCGTAGCGACGACGCTTTCGCCGCCTTTGTTCGGCCCCTGGTCCGTTCGGCTTCAACGAACGGCGACCCGCTCGGGCCGAGCAGTGCCGCGCGGAGCATTCCCCTGCGCCAGACGTCTGCGCGCAGACGGGCCTTGTCATCCGGTTTCGCCTCCGCGCAAAGCCGGCAGCCTTGATTCATGAAGCGTTCCGCGTATGTAGCCGGATCAGCCTCGCTCGCCGAAACGCGAGCGGACCCCCCACTTCTCGAACCGCCTGATCCGGCGAAATCCGCATGAGCTACGTCAACAAGCTGTACAGAACCTCGTCCGACCGTCGGCGAGTCGCCTCTGCAGAGCCGAACGGGCCCAAACAGGCGCTCGAGGCTCTGCAGGCGGCGCTGGGAGCGGATGGCGATCCGAAACCCAAGCTGCACAAGAAGACGGGCGCGTCCGGCGGTTCATCGTCGGGCGGCGCCGACACAAGCGGCTCGTCGCGCGGGGCCGAGGACGGCTCGGGCGCCGACAAGGCGAGGTCGGGCGCCGCCGGCAAGCCGGGTCTCTTCGACGAGCTCGGCCTGCCGGCCAAGCCCACGCAAGCACAGATCGACAAGCTCACGCGAGACATCCTCGAGGGCGTCGATCAAGACAGCGGCATGAGCGATGGCCCGTTGTCGCTGCTCGACCCGACGACCCTCACGCCGCTGCAGCGTGCGCTGTTCACGGCCCTCAACGGCATGTCGAAGGAGGAACTCGAGCGTCACCCGGAACTGCTGGCTGCGGTGCGCGCCGGCTTCGCGACCGAGGGCGGGCAGCAACTGGCGGTGATTCTCAATCTGCTCGATGCGGACATCGTCGGCGACCTCGGCCACCCATCGCGCCGTCGGCTCCTGGACGGCACCAGTCTGATCCATCCCGAAAGCCTGGCGCGCCTCGTCTTCAACATCCCGGCCGGCCTGCCGCCATCGGTGCTCACCGCGGCAACGGCCTGGATCGCGGCCGCGCAAGGCACTGCCGAAGGGCGCAGCCGGCTGCGTGATCTCGTTCGCGGCGGCCCGGTGAGCTTTCGTCTCGACGACGGCAGCACGCCGGGGCCGACTGCGCGCGACGGCGGGCGAACCGTCACGCTGAGCGCAAACCCGGGCGCGATCGATCAAGACGTGCAGCAAGGCCTGAACGCCATCGCCGAAGCTGCCGTGCACACGCGGGACCCGCAGGACTGGTCGATGGACCCCGTGCTGCTCGTGGAGGACGCGCTGATCTTCGACGACACCGTACCGCTCGAAACCCAGCGTTTGCTCAAGCAGATCGCGAAACACTCTCCGACCTTGAGGAATGTCCTCCTGCGCTCGGTCGCCTTGCACGGCAAGGTGCGGGTCAGCATCGACGACGGCATGAGCGGCGCAGCCTTGTTCTCCGGCGATGACAAGCAGATACGGCTCAGGCCCGGCTCGCCGGAAGAGCTTGCCTCGAACATCGTGTTCGAACTGGGAAACAGTGCGAACAACGGCTTGCTGAAGGCTGCGGCACGGCTTCCTCGCCCACCGGGCAACGATGACGTGCTCATGGACACGGCCGTGGATCTGCAGATCAAGCGCATGCAGAGATCGCCGCAAGCGCTGCAGACGTTCATGGACTGGATAGATTCCGACAGCCGGGACGAGATCGACGATCCGCAGCCCATTCGCCCGCGAGGGGCCAACGAAACGGAACTCGAATACAGGAACTACCTGTTGCGCAACCGCCCCGCCATCGAGGAGTTCCTGTCCGATTACTACGGCAGGAACGTCGTCTTCGATGCCGCGCATCACGCCATCGCCATAGAACTGCAGGAGAACAACACGTTGTTGTTGCACGTGCAGGTTTCTTCCGAAGTGAAGGAAAGCCTGGGGGTGAGCGACGAGGGAGTGGTTCCGAGAGGCCTGGACCTGAGCCCCGAAGCGATCGAGGCGCTGGAGAAGTTCGAAGCGCAGGTCGAGCAGGGAGTGGAAGGCGGGAACTTCCACGATGACATGCTGGCCGAGTCGATGAGAGACGGCCATACCTCGCGCTATTTCGAGTACGAGCTCGAACAGGCGGAAGGGCTGCCCTTCTTTCAGAGGGGATCGGCCCTTGCCGAAGCCGGCGCCGCTGCCGGCACGGCGGCCCACACCGACGTTCGCGCCGCCGCCGCCACGCACGGCCCGACCAACCGCGCAGCCATCGCCGAAGCCGCCGAGGCCACCCTGTGGCAGCGCTCGCAGGCCCTGGCCGCGCAGATGCTCGAGCACCCCGCCGTCAAGAACGTCCTGCGCGCGACCGGTCGGGGCCTGGAGGCCGCCGCCCTTGCTGTCATGGCCTATGACCTGGCCAAGGCCATCCACACCGACGTCAAGAACGGCGACCGCAGCGCCCCGGCCACCCGCAAGGCCTTGGCCGAGCTGCTCGGCGGCGTGAGCCTGGGCGTGGGCGTCGGCGCGGCCGGCGCGGCGACCGGCGCGGCGCTGGGCAGCCTCGCCGGCCCGATCGGCGCCGCCGTCGGTGGTTTCATCGGCGGGCTGTTCGGCGGCGCGCTCGGCTTTGCCGCCGGCACCCGGCTCGTCGATCGGGCCCTGGAGAACAACAAGAAGCCTTTGGACCACCTCATCGACAGCGTCCTCGACCAGCAGGGCGACATCGCCGCCGTCAATGCCGGAGCCATCGGCGCCCTGCAGACCCTCACCGGCAGCGGCGGCGGCCTTGGGACTGCTCCCGATCGCACGCCCGAGCCCAAGCCGCCGGCCGAACCCAGCCAGGACCAGCTCAACCTCGCCCAGCGCGTCGTGCAGGCCGGCTCCACCAATGACGACTACGCCAACCGCAAGGAGCTCATCGCCGGCTTCGAGGAAGCGCGCTATCAGCTCAAGGCCGGCCAGCCCGGCACCGACTTCAGCGACGCCTTCCCCGTCAACCGCCTCATCGCCACCTACGGCGCCAGCGGCAGCGGTGCGCTCACGGAGGACGAACTCGCCCAGGCCCTGGCCGACGGTGCACTCGTCCTCCACGACGACGGCACCGTCACCGTCGATACCGCCGTGCTGCACGCCCGCCAGCGCAGCCACGCCGGGCACATCGCCTCGCGCGTGGTCGATGCGGGGGCGAAGGCCGAGACCGCGGACGAAGGCGACCTCAGAGACGGCTTCGGCGAGGCCGGCTACAGCCTGAAGGCCAGCGGCAAAGACATCGACGCCCTTATGCGCGTGTTCGGCGACGCCAACGGGCGCATCGGCAAGAGCGCGCTGGCCGCGGCCATTCAGGTCGGTGCGGTGGTGATCGCGGCCGATGGGACGGTGAGGGTGGATCGGGCGGTGCTGGATCTGGCGGCATAGCCGAAGGCCACATGAGCTACGTCAACAAGATCTACCGCGCACCGCCGGCGCGCCAGCGAATCACCTCGGCGGACCCGGTCGTGCCCGGGCTGGCATTGAAGGCGCTGCAGGCGGCGCTGCGAGCAGATGGCGATTTGCAACCGAAGCTGCACAAGAACACGGGCTCGACCCGCGGCGCTTCGTCCAGCGATGTCAAGACGAGCGGCTCGTCCCGCGCCGACGGAGGCGGCGCGGGCACCGACACCGCGGGTGCGAGCGACGCGGGAGCCCGCAAAGGCGATGCCGACAAGTCGGGTCTCTTCGACGAGTTGGGCCTGCCGCCCGATCCCACGCCGGCGCAGATCGACAAGCTCACGAAAGACATCCTGGCCGCAACGAGGAACGGTGGCGACAAGAGCGACACCGACCTCTCGCTGCTGGATGCAGCCACGCTCACGCCGCTGCAGCGGCTGCTGATGAAAGCCGTCAACGGCATGCCGCGCGAGGAGTTGGAAAGCCACCCGGAATTGCTCGATGCCGTGCGCCGAGGCTTCGCCACCGAAGGCGGGCAGCAACTGGCCTGGCGCATCAACATGCTCGATGGCGGCATCGTCGGCAACCTCAGCGATCCATCGCTTGCGTCCCTGCTCGACTGGACCAGCGGCCTGCCGTCCGAAACCATCGTCGCGATCGGCTTCGACGTCGACCCCGCGGTGTCGTCCACGCTCACCCCGGCGCTCGTGAAGTGGGTCGAGGAGGCCCGAGACCGTTCGCGAATCGGTTCGCGAGCCGATCAACTGCCCGCCCTGTTCAAGGGCGCACCGATCCGCATCAAGGTCGATCCCGATCAGACCGAGCCGGTGAAGCTGGACGTGGCCACGCGCACGATCACCGTCAAGGGCGACCTGGCGCCCGACGAACTGGTCAGGCTGCGTTCGTTGCTCGGGGTGTTGGCCACATCTGCGTCAGGCCCTGCGGTTCCCGAAGGGCCGGCTGGCGGCGCGAGCCTGCTCGAACAAGCCCTGGAATTCGACGACTCCATTCCGCTCGAGACCCGGCAGATCCTGCTGGCCGCCGCGGAAAACTCGCCCACCTTTCGCAATGTGCTGCTGCGATCGGCGAAGCTCCTGGGCAAGATCACGGTCTCCATCGCGCCGGACCAGGCGGGCGCCGGTTACCTGACGTTCATGGGGAAAGCGCGAATTCTCCTGAAGTTCGCATCGCCCGAAGCCCTTGCCGCGACGACCATGTTCGAGTTGGGCAACGCGGCGCAACTCCCGTCGATCCTGGGTGCCGGGCGCTCGCCCCAGGACTCGTTCACACCGGCGGAGATCGACGACTACTCGGCGCGCATACACCGCGGCTACTTCAAGAAGCAGCCGGCCGAGCGCAGCCGGTTTCTGGAGTGGGCGCGTCAGCAGCACCCGGGCAAGCCCGACGCCGCGTTGACGGGCGACAACGACCTCATCGTTCGCTACTTGCATCTGCATCACGGTGGCGCCGACAGAGTGCGCGCCGCGACACGCACGGCCATCGCGATCGATGCGCAGGAAATGGACACCGTCTTGTTGCTGGAGCGAATGGGCGTCGAGCTCGAAGAACTGTCCGCGGACGGCGCGCTGTCGGGCGCGAACGCCCGGTTCATGACCGGCACGGCGATCAGCGCGATCCGGCAGTATCGATTCAAGGTGGATGAGTGGGCTGAAACCGGAAACTTCCGCAAGGCCGGTTTGACGGTGCAGATCAACAGCGGACATACCGGCTCCAACCTGCATCAGGAGCTCGGGAACAGCGCCGGATCGATCGCCGCGTCGGCGACCGACGCGATTGCCGATGCCGAAGCCGACGCCGCCCTCACCGAAGCCGGCACTGCTGCCGGCGCAGCGGCCCACACCGACGTTCGCGCCGCCGCCGCCACGCACGGCCCGACCAACCGCGCAGCCATCGCCGAAGCCGCCGAGGCCACCCTGTGGCAGCGCTCGCAGGCCCTGGCCGCGCAGATGCTCGAGCACCCCGCCGTCAAGAACGTCCTGCGCGCGACCGGTCGGGGCCTGGAGGCCGCCGCCCTTGCTGTCATGGCCTATGACCTGGCCAAGGCCATCCACACCGACGTCAAGAACGGCGACCGCAGCGCCCCGGCCACCCGCAAGGCCTTGGCCGAGCTGCTCGGCGGCGTGAGCCTGGGCGTGGGCGTCGGCGCGGCCGGCGCGGCGACCGGCGCGGCGCTGGGCAGCCTCGCCGGCCCGATCGGCGCCGCCGTCGGTGGTTTCATCGGCGGGCTGTTCGGCGGCGCGCTCGGCTTTGCCGCCGGCACCCGGCTCGTCGATCGGGCCCTGGAGAACAACAAGAAGCCTTTGGACCACCTCATCGACAGCGTCCTCGACCAGCAGGGCGACATCGCCGCCGTCAATGCCGGAGCCATCGGCGCCCTGCAGACCCTCACCGGCAGCGGCGGCGGCCTTGGGACTGCTCCCGATCGCACGCCCGAGCCCAAGCCGCCGGCCGAACCCAGCCAGGACCAGCTCAACCTCGCCCAGCGCGTCGTGCAGGCCGGCTCCACCAATGACGACTACGCCAACCGCAAGGAGCTCATCGCCGGCTTCGAGGAAGCGCGCTATCAGCTCAAGGCCGGCCAGCCCGGCACCGACTTCAGCGACGCCTTCCCCGTCAACCGCCTCATCGCCACCTACGGCGCCAGCGGCAGCGGTGCGCTCACGGAGGACGAACTCGCCCAGGCCCTGGCCGACGGTGCACTCGTCCTCCACGACGACGGCACCGTCACCGTCGATACCGCCGTGCTGCACGCCCGCCAGCGCAGCCACGCCGGGCACATCGCCTCGCGCGTGGTCGATGCGGGGGCGAAGGCCGAGACCGCGGACGAAGGCGACCTCAGAGACGGCTTCGGCGAGGCCGGCTACAGCCTGAAGGCCAGCGGCAAAGACATCGACGCCCTTATGCGCGTGTTCGGCGACGCCAACGGGCGCATCGGCAAGAGCGCGCTGGCCGCGGCCATTCAGGTCGGTGCGGTGGTGATCGCGGCCGATGGGACGGTGAGGGTGGATCGGGCGGTGCTGGCACTGGCGTAGCCCTGAACTCTTGCGTGTGACATGCGCCGCGTGTCACACCCCCACAACCTGCGCTCGGTAGAACCGTTGTTTCGCACTCGACGAAACAACGAATCGAACCGACATGAGCAGTCTCGCCACCGCAGATGCCCGCCGCCGTACCTTCGGCTACGACCCCGACGCCAAGGGCTCCAACGTCAAGACGCTGCCCAACGGCACGCGGCTGACCGTCCACTTTCTCAACGCCAGCATCAACGGCCTGGACGACGAGGCCGCGCGTCAGCGCCTGGGCCAACTGCAGCGTCAGGCGGTGGCGTCGGGTGGCGAGTACACGCAGATCGAGCGCGACATGATCCACCGCCTGATGCAGTCGGTGCGCAACGGCAAGAGCCTGGACCTGTCGCTGGCCGCCGAGATGATCACGCTGGTGAGCGATCTCGCCAGAAGCCAGCCCAAGGGCGAGCTCCACGAGAACCAGCGTGAGATCGCGTTCCTGATCCTTGATGCCATCGGCTCGGGGGACTTCGGCAACGCGGACCTGCAGCACGTGATCGACGTGTTCCGGCGGCTGTCCACCGATGCGGACGGCTTCACCGAAAAGGATGCGCAGACCATCCGCGACCTGCTGGCCGGGCTGCCGGTCAAGGCGCCTGCGTCCCCTGCATTCGTACCACCCCCCGAGGTGCCGGGCGGTTTCGAGGCGTGGAAGATTCCCCGCGCGCCGTCGCCTGAGAGGCACCCGTCTTCAAGACCGGGTGGCAGATCGGGAAGCAAGCCGACCGATCCGAAACTCGAGGATCCGCCCGCCGATCCGCCGGCCCAGGCGCCTGCTCACCCGCCTGCCGATCCGACGGTTCAGCCTCCGGCGGAGCCGCCGGCCCAGCCACCCGCCGCAGCGCCCACGCCACCGAGCGGGCCCGGCACCGGCACCGGCCTGGCGCTGCGCGCAGGCGTCACGGCGCGCTTCGCCCTGATCCGCAAGCCGGCGGAGAACGGCAAGCTCGCGGGCTTCAGCGCTCCCAATGTCATGAACGAGGCGACAGCGCGCGAGGTCGCAGGCACCGGGGCGGCAGACGCCAGGATCATGACCATCGGCCCCGACCTGGGCGACAAATCCCCGGCGCGGTTTCGTGTCGTGCGCGACGGCAAGACCTACACCCTGCAGCAAAGCAGCTTCGGCGGCGACTGGTTCGATGTCAAAAAGGGCATCGAAGGCAATGCCGCGGTGAAATGGGGCATCGGCTACGAGCTCGAAGCGGGCGTGGGCGGCAACGTCGCCGCGGTGTCGCAGGGCGGGCAGGGCGCGGGCACGGGCAGCGCCAGCGCTGGCGGCCAGGCCCGGCTCAAGCTGTTCGCCACGCTGCAGATCAATGAGAAAACGCCCGACGGGGTGTTCGGCGACCAGTTCCGGTTCCGCTATTACTTTCCCTCGCCCTCGGGGCAGGCCAACATCGCCACCGACGGGCAGACCAGCGGCCTCGCGGCGCCCTTGACCCTGGAGGCCGGGCGCATCGAATACCGCTGGGGCCAGGCCCGCAGCAAGCCCGACCCGAACAGCGATGCAGACCAGGTCCGCGTTCGCGAGGCCGGCTTCAGCCTGCTGGCCACCGCCGGCTTCGACCTCGCCGCCTGGACGGCCACCGGCGGCGACCCCGACAAGTTGAAGGCGCTGGCCGCCACCGTGCCGTCGGCCAGCCTCGTGTTGCAGGCCTGGGTCTCGGGCACCAACGAGCTCGGCGTGCATGCCAACCGCATACACCGCGAATGGACGACCGACGGCCCCGGCGGCGCCAAGCCCTCGCGCTTCAAGCAGTTGGCGGGCAAGCTGTACAAGACTTTGGCCAACCTGTTCCAGCAGTGGGAGCTGTCGGGGTCGCTGCCTGTTTCACTCATCGTGCCCAAGCCGGGAGCGGCAGGCGCTGGGGGCGCCACCGCTTCGGGAAATGCTTCCACCGGAGGATCGGGTGCAACGCATTCGGCCGCCACGGCCGGCAGCGCCGCCAGTGCGGGGAGCGGCGGCGGAGGCCTGCTGACGCAGGAGCAGATCGACAGCGGTTTCGCGGAGGTGACGAAGGACTTCGACGCCCTGATGGACTACCTGCAGGAGTCGGGCCTCGCGGCCATCGCGGCGAAGGCGGCGCCTTTCATCGAGGCGGCGTCCGTGCTGGCAGCAGTGAAGTCGCTGGCCAGCAAGAAGGGCCTTGCCAAGTTCGCCCTCGATCAGCTCAGCCCGGGCCAGCGCGAGCGGCTCGACGACCAGATTCTGGCGAAGGCATTCGAGCTGGCGCTGGCGGCCAGCGGGCCCGACAAGGACGGCCGCATCGATGCGAAGAAGGGCTTCACGAAGATGCCCGGCGAAACGACGGCCGACTACTGCAAGCGCGTCATCGGGCTCGTCACGAGCAAGCTGGGTCAGGCCGCCAAGGACGTGCTGCTCGACGAGGCTTCATGGGATGACTTTCTGATCGGCCCGTCCGTATCCGGCTCGGGATCGGGATCGGGTGCGGGCCCCGGTCCCGTTGCGGGGCCGGGTCCGGGTGCTGGCGCAGGCGCTGGTGCAGGCGCAGGCGCCGGTGCTGGAGCCGGCGCGGGAGCTGGTGCTGGAGCGGGCGCAGGCGCAGGCGCCGCAGCGGCCGGTGCTGGCGCCGGTGCCGCAGCCGCTGACGACGACAACGAAGACGAAGGCGCCCCGCCCGATGAAGCTGTCGGGACTGCCGCAGCCATCGGTCTGCTTCGAACCCTGCCGGGCGGCCCCTATCGGGCGCTCGCCGAACGCATCATCAAGCTCGGATCGACGAACGACGGCTGGGCCAACGGAGGCGAACTGCGCAAGGGCCTGGAGGCCGCCGGCTACAACACCGAGCACATGAGCGACGAGCAGCTCGACCTGCTCATCTCCGCCTACAACATCGACGGCAACGGCGCCATGTCGGCCGATCAGATCGTCAAGGCGATGAAGGACGGCGCGCTCGTCATCGATGGCACCGACGTGGGCATCAACCTGTACCCGGCGCTCAACAGCGTGGCCGACGTCGCGGCCTTTCCCCAGACCGGCAGCTTGCCCGGCCAGGGCAACGACGACGCGGCGATCAACGTCGCGCAGCGCGTTCTGCGCGGCGGCTCGAAGAACGACGCGTGGGCCAATCAGGGGGAACTGAGAGACGGCTTCGAGCGTGCCGGCTTCGACGTCGAGGCGGGCGACGAGGAGATGGACCGCGTGATCGCCACCTACGGCGTGTCCGGCAGCGGCGCACTCACCGCCCAGGAACTGGCCTCGGCCATCGAAGACGGCGTGATCGAGCTGAACGAAGATGGCAGCGTCACCGTCGACACCCTGGCGCTGCAGGCGGTGCAAGCCGAAGGCGCGGCCAACATCGCCTCTCGCGTGATCGATTCAGGCGCGCGCGCCGAGACCGCCGACGGCGGCGAAGTCAGGGAGGGCTTCGGCAAGGCCGGCTACGACGCGGGCAGCCTCGGAGACGACGACCTGGACTGGCTCATCGCCGCCTACGGCAATGCGCGCAGCGGGCGCATCGGCAAGGCCGAGCTGGCGCGCGCCATCGCGCAGGGCGCGGTGCTCATCGCCGCGGACGGCAGCCTCGCGGTCAACCGCAAGCCCACGCCTTTGCCGGGGAGCGGCGGCATCCGCGACCCGCTGGTGGGCGGCGGCGGCGGTCCCGGCGTGGTCATCGACGGCCAGCCGGACGAAACCGAAGACGAGTCCGAGGACGCGCCCGACCACGCGCTGGGCGGGTTTTCCTGACAGCACGAGCACCCGTTGCCTTTTGGTTCTGTCAGCGGCGGGCGCAGGCCTTGAACCCGCCGGCGATCTGCGTATGTAGGCGAGCGGCTTCGTCTTGTGAAAGACCGGCGCATCCCTCTACAGCAGCCGCTCGGTCGGCGAAACCCTGAATGACAAGCATCGACAAGGTCCACCGCGGAGCGGCGGTTGGCAGACGCGTCGTGGCCGGCGAGCCGGCCGCGCTGAAGGTGTCGCTCGAAGCGCTGCAGGCGGCTTTGCGCGGTGGCGGCGGCCAAGGCGGCGGGGCGCGCAAAGCGATCACCCGGTCGGCAAGCACCGGCGGAAGCGACGCCGCCGACGCCCCGGCGGCGAAGGCATCGTCGGCCGCCGCGACGGCAAGCACCGCAGCCAAAGCACCCGCCGGGCAGATCGATCTCTACGGCGACTTCGGCCTCCCGCCCAACCCCACGCCGGCACAGATCGCACGGCTCACCACCGGTATTCGCGCCGCAATCCAGGCGGACAGCGGCAAGAGCGACCGCGATCCGTCGCCGCACGACCCCGAGACCATGACGCCCTTGCAGCGCCTGCTGTTCACGGTCGTCAACGGCATGCCGCGCGAGCTGCTGGAGCAGCACCCCGAACTGCTGGCCGCCGTGCAGGACGGCTTCGCCACCGAAGGCGGACGGCAACTCGCGCTGACCGTCAACATGATGGACGGCGGACTCGCCGGCGACGGCTCCGATCCGCTCGGATCGCAGCCCGAATGGATCAGTCTGCTGCAGCCGCAGACCATCGCCCACCTGGCGTTCGATCTCGACCCGAAGCTGCCGGCGCCGGTGAAAGCGGCCGTGATGGAGTGGATCAGCCAGGCCCAGCAGAGCGAGGCGGGGCGCGCGCAACTGGCGGCCCTCATGCAAGGGAGCCGGACCCGGATCCGATTGGGCGGCACGCTGCCGGGCGCGCAAGTGACTCTCACCGCGGAAAGCCGCGCAATCACATTGAAGGCCGGTAGCTCGCCGCAGCAACTTCAGCAGGGCCTGGATGAGCTGGCGACCCGCCTGAGCGCCATGCCGAATGCGCCGACCAGTGTGTGGAAAAGGTATCGGGATGCCGTCAAACGCCTGGCCGGAACCGGGCAGTCGGGCGAGGCGCTGCTTTCTTATGCGCTCAGGTTCGATCGAAGTGTTCCCGAGGGGGTGCAAAGAATCATTCGCGCCGCGGCAGACAACTCGCCGACGCTGCGCAATGCCCTGGCGCGGTCCATTGCTCAGCACGGAACGATTACGGTGTCGGTGTCCGAAACCTCGTTCGGAGCGCAGATAAGCCTTGCCGGAGGCCGGGCCAAGATAACGGTTGCGTCGGCGTCCGAGGAGCTCATGGCGGAGAGCATAGTTTTCGAGCTTTGCAACGCGGCGCAGCTTTCCCTTTTGCGTGAAACCGGTCGGCCGTCGGAAAGCCCGTTCTCCCCATCGGAGTTGGATGCCTTGGCGGCGAAGATGTATCGCGGAGCCATGAAGGTATCCACGCTGGAGAAAGACAGATTCCTGAGCTGGGCGAGGAGCCAGCCGAAAGCGGACGAGTACAGAAAGCTCGGGCTCAAGTCGGCATCGGTCGATAGCTCCCTGATGGAAGACCTCGATCTGATCAAGATCTATCTGCACAGGAGTTTCACACCCCACTCCGTTCGTCAGGCGGCATTGAAGGCATTCAGGACGGAAAGCCAGGAAATGGATTCCGTTCTCCTGGTCGGTCAGATCGGGGCGGAGGTCGGCGAGGCGAAGAGCCGCGGGCCGGTGGGCCGTTCGGCTTCTGCGCTCACCTCGGAGGCGGTCAAGATTTTGCAGCGGTGGACTGCGAGCGTGCAGAGTTGGGCGAGCACCGGGAACGTGCGCGCTGCCGCCGTGAATGTTCAGATCGAGGCAGGGCATACCGGCGATCTGTTTCGCCGGTACCTTCATGGACGCCAGGGCACGTTCGCGAGACCCTCGGCGGACCCCGCGCTCGAAGAAGGCGCGCTTCCCGAAGGCGGCGCAACCCACCCCGCCGCCGACGCTGCCCTCACCGAAGCCGGAACCGCCGCCGGGGCCGCCGCCCACACCGACCTCCGCACGGCGGTGGATACGCACGGCCCTGCCAATCGCGCAGCCATTGCCGAAGCCGCCGAGGCCAGCCTGTGGAAGCGCTCGCAGGCCCTGGCCGCACAGATCCTCGATCACCCCGCCGTGAAGAGCGGCCTGCGTCTGACCGGCCGGGGCGTGAACGCGGCGGCTTACGGCCTCATGGTCTACGGCCTCGCCAAGGCGATCCACACCGACGTCAAGAACGGCGACCACAGCGCCCCGGCCACCCGCAAGGCGCTCTCGGAGCTGCTCGGCGGCCTGAGCCTCGGCGTGGGCGGCGCGGCCGTCGGCGCGCGCGTCGGCGCGGCCCTGGGCGCCTTGGTGGGACCCATCACCGCCGCGGTGGGCGGCTTCGTCGGCGGCCTGTTCGGCGGTGCGCTCGGCTTTGCCGCCGGCACCCGGCTCGTCGATCGGGCTTTGGAGAACAACAAGAAACCCCTGGACCACCTCATCGACAGCGTCCTCGACCAGCAGGGCGACATCGCCGCCGTCAATGCCGGGGCCATCGGCGCCCTGCAGACCCTCACCGGCAGCGGCGGCGGCGGCTGCGGCAGCGACGACCGGAGCCTGCCCGGCGGCGCACCCCAGGCCCAGCCCGAGGCCCCGGCCGAGCCCAGCCAGGACCAGCTCAACCTCGCCCAGCGCGTCGTGCAGGCCGGCTCCAGGAACGACCGCTACGCCAACCGCAAGGAGCTCATCGCCGGCTTCGAGGAAGCGCGCTACGACCTGAAGGCCGGCCAGCCCGGCACCGACTTCAGCGACGCCTTCGCCGTCAACCGCCTCATCGCCACCTATGGAGCGAGCGGCAGCGGCGCCCTCACCGAAGACGAACTCGCCCAGGCCATCGCCGACGGCGCGTTCGTCATCCACGACGACGGCACCGTCACCGTCGATACCGCCGTGCTGCACGCCCGCCAACGCAGCCACGCCGGCCACATCGCCTCGCGCGTGGTCGATGCCGGGGCCAAGGCCGAGACGGCCGATGAAGGCGACCTCAGGGACGGCTTCGGCGAGGCCGGCTACAGCCTGAAAGCCAGCGGCAAAGACATCGACGCCCTTATGCGCGTGTTCGGCGACGCCAACGGGCGCATCGGCAAGAGCGCGCTGGCCGCGGCCATCCAGGTCGGCGCGGTGGTGATCGCGGCCGATGGGACGGTGACGGTCGATAGGGCTGTGCTGGCGCTGGCGGCGTAGCCGAACGCGCATGGGCTACGGCAAAAGGATCGACCGCACCCTGCCGGCCCGCCGGCGAAAAGTCTCCGGGCCGGCGCCGACCTCGCCCTGGCGGGCGCGAGTGCCGCCTGCCGCCGATTTCTGCGACTTTGCCGTTGAAAGCCACCCGCCCGCCGCGTATGTAGCGCACAAACCCGCAGCCCGGAGGCCGGCAAAGGCCAGCCATCGAAACTTTCTGGAGATCTCATGACCACTGCCGTTCCCGACACCATCACTTCGGACGTCCTGCGTCGCTTCGAGGTGGCCCGCGATTCCGGAGACGACAACGCCAAGACCGTGCCGGCCGAGAAGCTCACCCTTGCTTACCTCAACGCGAGCATCGAAAGCATCCGTGATCCGGGCGTGCGCGATCAGCTCAAGGCGATCCAGTTCAACGCGATGGAATCCGACGGCGAGTTCACCGATCTCGAACGCCAGGTGATGAACTGGCTGATCGAGGAGGTGAAGGACGGCGGCAACCTCCAGATGCTGATGGCCGGAGAAGTGACCGACATCGTTGGCACCCGAATCGAGGAAACGCCCAACGACGAGCAGTACGAAGAGAGGCGGCAGACCGGCACCGTGCTGCTCGATGCCATCCACTCGGGCAAGCACGACCAGAAGGACCTCAAGCCGATCATCGAGGAGTTCCGCCGCCTCTCCACCGACGGCGATGGCTTCACCAGCGACGACGCTCGACTCATCAGGGACATGGTGACCAGCCTGGCCTAGTCGCCTCGGTCGCCTGCGGCCCGACGCAGCGCAGCGCTCGTCAAGGCGCGGTCCTTTGATGACCGCAATGCGGCAAGGGCAACGGAGATGTCGACTGCCGCCGAGAGCGGTGCCTCGGCCTCGGCAAACATCGAGGCCATCAGGCGACAGGCTCCGTTCATGTCCTCCGGCGTCGGCCTGCCGGCCGCCACCTCCGCCTTTACTTCACTGCGCCGGTCAACCGATGCCCTCGGCAGCAGGCACCGTCGCGGCCTCGAACGACGAAAGAACCGAGCGCCTGCGGTGGGGGCAGGAGCGCTGTGGCGGGTTGCTGTGTGGAGTGAAGTCAAGAGGAGGGCTGGGCGTGAGCCCAGCCCGGGGGACATGAACGCAACACAGCGACCCGGCGCAGCGCTCGCGCGCTGAGCTCGCACAGTCGGCATTCCGAACACGAACAGAAGCGGCGATGAACTCAGGGCAGCGACGTGAGCTTGAGCAGCGAGCCGTCGATGCTGTACCTCTCGTACAGCGCCATCACCTTGGGCACGTAGGCGCGCGTTTCCGCATAAGGCGGGATGCGCCGGCCGTACTTGATGACGGCGCCCTCGCCGGCGTTGTAGGCAGCCACGGCGAGTTCGGTGTCGCCCTTGAAGAGCTCCAGGAGATCCTTCAAGTAGCGCGCGCCCACGTCGATGTTGTTCACCGGATCGGCCAGCCCCTGGCGCACGCCGTAGCGCGCGCCGGTGGGCGGCATGATCTGCATGAGACCGATGGCGCCGACCGGCGATCTTGCCGCGGGATCGAAGTTGGATTCCGCATGCATCACCGCCAGCAGCAGGGCGTGCGGTACGCCATAGGCCCGTGAGGCCGCGGCCACCAGCTCTCGCACCGTGGGTGTGAGGAGCCTCGCGTAAGCGCCGGGCGATGTCGGCCGAGGCCGAAGCGCCGGCGCGGACAGCCGCTGGCGTGGCCGGGGCGGCGGGTCGCTCAGCGTGAGATAGAGCGCGCTGTCGGGGGCGCTCGGCTCGTGGGTGTACGACGGCAATCCGCCCGAGGTGGTGGACAGGAAGATGCGTTCACCGGCCCTGGCCGTCGCGGACGCGCCGGACAGCGCCATGCACAGGGCCGCAAGCAGTGCGGTAAAGCGCGAGCGCGGCGTACCCGGGTGAGGGCGGCACACGCGCAGGCTCATTGGTAGCCCAGCACCAAGCCCTGCAGCAGGCGCGCCCAACCTTCGAGCACGACGAACAGCAGCAACTTGAACGGCACGGAAATGATGGTGGGCGAGACCATCGACATGCCGAGTGCCAGCAGCACGTTCGCCACGATCAGGTCCACGATCAGGAACGCCAGAAACAGCATGAAGCCGATGCGAAAGGCCTCCGACAGCTCGCTCACCGTGAAGGCCGGCACCAACACCATCATGTCGTCCTCCTTGAGATTGCGTGCCGCTTCCTCGGGCCACAGCCGCTCGGCGGTACGCTGGAAGAACCGGCGGTCGCGGACCTCGGAATGCTTGAAGAGAAACGTGCGCAGCGGGGCGGACACCGCGTCGTAGGCACCGCCCAGGTCCTCGATCGTCTTGAAGGACGAAATGCCCAGGCCCGCCCTGCCGAGGTTGTCGCCCGAGGCGATGAACACGGGCGCCATGACGTACAGCGAGAGCACCAGCGCAATGCCGTTGAGCACCATGTTCGGCGGCACCTGCTGCAGGCCCAGGGCCTGGCGCAGGAGACCCAGCACGATGACGATCTTGGCGAAGCTCGTGACCATGAGCGCCACGAACGGCAACAGCGCCAGGGCGCCGAGCGCGATCAGGATCGGCAGGTACTCGGTCATGCTCGTGCCGGATCAGACGGAGCCGATGGACGCCGGGACCGACGGGCTGTCGACGGTGGCGGGGTCTTGCGGCGGCGTGCCGGCCGCGGTGCGGCGCTTGCCGCCGCTCGCTTCGGTCGAGGTCTGCAGCGCCGCGACGCGCACGCCCAGCCGCTCGCCGACGGCCACCAGCTGGCCGAGGCCCAGTTGCCGACCGCCGCACCACAGGACGACGCGGTTGCCCTCGATCGGCTGCGTCGTCTCGAAGACCTGCCCGACCGACAGCGAGCGCAGCGCAGACACCGGCAGCGAGAGGCGGCCGAGCTCGAGCTCGATGTCCACCATGATGGCGTCGACGTCGGGCGCGCCTTGCGTGGGCGACGGCCTTGCTTCGTCTTGGCCGCTCGTGCGGCTCGGGGTGTCGGAATCGTTCATGTCGCGTCTCCTCGGGTTCGGCCGACAGGCGTCGGCCAGGGTTGTCTGGGCCGTCGCGGCTTCCACGATTTCCACGCGGCGGCCCGACCTGAGGGCGCGCGTGCCGGGCAAGGGCTGGCCTTCGAGGAGCAGACGCACGGGCACGCTGTCGATCTGATCGGCCTGCGCATCCAGCAGCAGCACGTCGCCGGCCTCCATGTGGGCCAGTTCGTCGAGCGTCAGGCCGACCGGGTCGCATTGCAGCGCCACGGTCAGGGGTACGTCGTGCGTGGACGGCGAGTCGATCAGCGGCCTGGCGGCGATGGCCCGCGCCAGGTGGTGCCAGCCGAGCGGCTGCAGCGCACGCAGCAGGAGCGCCGTCCGCGCTGCGTGGGGGGCCGCGTTTGCGTCGCCGGTGCGAGTCAGGCTCATGCCGAGGGCCTCGTCGGGCGAGCGGGCCGGGACCGACCCTTGCAACGACAGCAGTTCGATGCTTGCGCCCAGTTGCCGCTCCACGGCCTGCCAGAGCGGCTGCAGCGCGTGCATCACCGCGGCGCAGCGCAGTGAATCGGGCACGCCGGGCGCCAGCGCCATGCCGGTATCGACCACGATCGACGGCTCGACGATCTGCAGTTCGAAATCGTGGCCGGCGCAGCGGACCCGCAGTTGCATGCCGGCTTGCGAGGCGAGGACTTCCTCGAAACGCACGGTGAAGCTGACCTCACCGGAGACGAGCGGCTCGAGCTGCCGGCCGTAGAAGAGCCGAAACGCCTGCGCGATCTCGGTGCTGACCGGAGCCAGGGCGGGGTGATCGCGCAGCGAGGTTTCGGGCGCGCACGTTCGGGGCTGCGTCATTGAAGATCCTCCGGGCCGATCAGAAAGACCATCGTGCGGGGGTTGCCGAACTGGCGCTGCTCGAGCGCTGCGTTCAGGGCGGGCAAGGCGTCGACGAGGACGCGATAGGCGTCCTCGGAGGCGGTGCGCATCGCGACCGAAAGTTCACCGCCCACGCAGGCAATGTCGGCTTCGGTCAGCGGCAGCACTTCGGGTCGCAGGCGCACCGTGAGGCGCCAGCGATCGCCGGGCAGGCGGCGACCGGCGCGCACGCCGCCGGCGATGTCCTCGAGCAGGGCGTCCAGCACCGCGCTCTGACCGCTGGCGTCCGGCAGGTCGTTGTCGAGCGACTGGCGAAACCAGTGCATGACGTTGGGCGGCATCGCGGGCTGCTGCAACGCGCCGCGGGCCGGTTGGCGCGGCGGCTGCTCGTCGCGGCCCTGCTCGCCGCCGCCGTCCTGCTCGCCGTGGCGGTTCTTCAAAGCGTCCTCGAAGCGCTGTGCGGCGGGTTGGCGTTCGCCGCTGTCGCTGGCGGCGACGAGCGCCCGCAGGCGGTCTCCATCGACGGGGTTCATGCTGCGTTCCTGTGGGCCGATCCGTGTTGCCAGCGCGCGGTGAAGTCGTCGTCCGCGTGCTGTTCGGCGCGTTGGGACTCGACGCGCATCGCGAGCCGGGTTTCCTGCCGGCAGGCCTGCTCGAGCTTGTGGCTGGTGCGCACTTTCAATGCATAGACGCGGCGCGCCTCGCGGGCGGCGTCGAGGGCGCTCTGCGTCTCGGCGGTCAGCGTTTGAAGCTCGAGCTCGGCGGTTTCGATCTGCCGCTCGAAAACGCCCACCTGTTCGAGCGCGGCCTGGGCCTGACCGGCACTCATCGCGCCGCCTTCGAGCACCCGGCCGAGCGAGCTTCTGGCCGAATGCTGCAGGCGTGCGATCCGCAGTGCCGTGTTCATCTGCGCCGCGAGTGCCAGCTCGTAGGCCTGGTTGTGCTCGTGATAGATGCGCAGCGCCCGGCGTTCGCGCGAGGCGTGAATGGGCAGCAACTCGTCGAGGACGGTGGGGCTCACGCGGCAAGCTCCATGAGCCGGCGCAGGCTGGCCGAGGCGCTTTGCGGATCTTCGGGTGCCTGGTTGAGAAAGGCCTGGATGTCCGGGAGCTTGGCGATGGCTTCGTCGGCGAGCGGGTCGCTGCCGGCGCGGTACTCGCCCACGCGGATCAGCAGCTCGATCTCGCGGTGGCGGGCGATGAGGCTGCGTATGCGGTGCGCCGCAGCCTGCTGCGCGTTCGATGCGACGGCCGGCATGAGCCGTGAGAGGCTGGTCAGCACGTCGATTGCCGGGTATTGCGGCGTCTGTGCGATGGCTCGCGAGAGGATGATGTGGCCGTCGAGGATGGAGCGCACTTCCTCGGCAATGGGGTCGGAATCGTCGTCGCCCTCCACGAGCACGGTGTAGAGCGCGGTGATGGAGCCGGTGGCGGCGTTGCCGGCGCGCTCGAGCAGGCGCGGCAGCACCGCGAACACCGAGGGCGGAAAGCCGCGACGGGTGGGCGGTTCGCCGCAAGCCAGGCCGATCTCGCGAAGCGCGCGCGCCAGGCGCGTGACCGAGTCCATGACCAGCAGCACGCGCTGCCCGCGGTCGCGGAAGCTTTCGGCGATGGTGGTGGCGACGAAGCCGGCCTTGGCCCGCTCGGCGGCCGGGCTGTCGGAGGTGGCCGCCACGACCACGGAACGCGCCATGCCGTCGGGGCCGAGCGTGTGCCGGACGAATTCGCCCACCTCGCGTCCGCGCTCTCCGACCAGGGCGACCACGCACACGTCCACATCGGCGGCGCGCACCAGCATGCCGGCCAGCGTGCTCTTGCCCACGCCCGCTGGTGCGAACACGCCGATGCGCTGGCCCTGGCCGAGGGTCATGAGTGCGTCGATGCTGCGCACGCCGGTCTCGAACGGCTGGCTCACGGGGGCACGCTCGAGGGCGGCTGGAGACGTTGCCTGCACGGGCCGCCAGGTCTTGGTGTCGAGCGCGCCCCGGCCGTCGATGGGCGCACCGAAACCGTCGAGCACCCGGCCGAGCAAGGCATCGCCCACCGGAACCCGATGGCCGTGGCGCAGCGGGATCACGCGCGCGCCGAGAGACAGGCCATCGAGCTCGCCATGCGGCATGAGCAGCGCGCATTCATCGGCAAGGCCGGTCACTTCGGCCATCTGAGCGCGACCGTCGGACAGCCGCAGCTCGCACAATTCGCCGATGCGCGCGTCGATGCCGGCCACGCGGATCAGCGTGCCGCGCGCCTCCGCCACGCGGCCGCACAGGGCGATGGGCGAGGCGGTGCCGAGTGCGCGGGCCATGGCGTCGCGCAGCCCGGCGCTCTCTTCGAGCCGTTGGTGCACGGAGGAGGATTGCGGCGCCCGTTGCGTGGCGTCGAGGTCGAGGTCGCTGTTCATGGCGCTCAGGCCGCAGCGGCGCGGCCGGGTTCGGCTGCCGGTTCGACGGGTGTGGCGACGGGCGAGGCGACCGCCTTTTCGAGCGCCGAGCGGATGGCCGAGAGCTGAACGCCAAGGCTGGCATCGGCGATGCCCGCATCGGTCTCGAAGATGCAGTCGTCTGTCTGCAAGGACGGATCGGCGATCACCGTGACCAGCCCCGCGCCGCTGTGCCGAGCGTCGAACTCGCCTAGCGTTTCGCGCGCGGCGTCGGCCTGCGAGGGATGCACCCGCAGGCGCGCCCAGCGGGCCTGCTTGAGCAGGCCGTCCACGGCCTGAAGCGCGGCCGCCATGAGCTGCCTGCGGTTGGCGTTTTTCAGCACGAGGGTCGCCGCGTCGACGACCAGATCGACCATGACGGGGGCGAGATCGCGCAGGGCGACCTGCCTGGCGGCTGCGGCGGCGGCCAGTCGGCCGGCCCATTGCGCTTCGGCTTGCGCCAGGCCTTGGCGACGGCCCCGCTGGCGGGCCTGCTCGTAGCCGTTGAGGGTCTGCTTGAGCATGAGCTGGTCGCGAGCGCGGGCGCGTTCCAGGATGTCGGCCGCCTGAGTCAGGGCTTCGGCGTCGGGCTTCTTCAGCAGCCGGCTCTTGCTGGCCACCGTGAGATCCGGCAGATCGATCAGAACAACCAGGTCCATGTGGGCGTCCAGCGAGGAAGAATGTCGTTGACGATGGCGTCGGTGCAGCGCTCGGAGCGCTGCCGTGGCAGGCAAGCCAGCGGCTGCAGCGACAGGACGCGCGGTGCGCAGAAGGCGGCGCGCAAGGCAGCCGGCCGCTGGGCGGTATCACGAACGTTGAGCAGGCGCAGAAGCTGGTGATAGCCGTCGCCTTCGAGTCGGTGCATGAGCGCCGCGCCATCGAAGGGATCCCACTGCAGCTGCAGCGGCACAGGCGCGTACTCGACCGTTTCCGCCACCGGCAACCACAGGGTGTCCAGCGCATCGCCGAGCGCAGCGCGCAGGCCGGCGAGCCTGGATTGCTGCACCACCTGGCGCAAGCTGTCGCGGTGCGCGGCGATGCCGGCGGTGAGTGCAAGTCGTTTGAGCGCCGGCCGGTCCATGAGGAAAAGCCGTGGGGCCCGATCATTGAGCCACCAGTCGAAGCTCGAGTGCAGGCCGTGCTCGCGCAAAAGGGCGAGCGACAACTGCCGCAGCACGGGCTCGCCCGCGCCCGTGGCCCAGTCGGGCAACCAGCTCGCGTCGGCATACGACGCCGGTTGGAGGTTGAAGCGCAGCAGCAGCTTCGCCCACGAAGCCTGGGCCTGCGTGGGCAGTGCCAGGGGCTTGGACAAGGATGCCGTTGCGCTCATCGCCGCTCGCTCGTGTTTGCTTTCGACCTTCGGCAGGCGCAGCAAGCGACTCAGCGAGAAGCGCCGTGCTCGGCCGTTGCGGTGACGTCTTCGGTCGCGGTGCTGCCGAAACGCTGGGGCACGGCGCCGAAGCTCGAGCGCGAGTCGAGAGGGGCGCTCACGGGCGGCGGGTCGAACCACTGGCTGCGGCGCAGATCGTCCCGGGTCGGGGCCGGGGCTCGCTGACGCGGCATGGCCGCCAGCGACGAAGTGCCGCCTTGCCGGGACGGCTTGCGCCACAGTCGCCAACCGAGCACGCCCCAGGTGACGGCCAGGCAGCAGGCCAGCAGCAGCGCGAGCGACGACACCACCGGATCGCCGGGAAGCAGACCGGCGGGCGCGGCCGGCATCGCCTGCACCGGCGCGCGCGAGGCGAAGAAGGTGAGCGAGACGTTGTCGACTTTCAGCCCTTCGATGCTGCGGGTGACCAGCGTCTTGATGGCGGGCGCCATCTGCTGCAGGTCGGCGTCGGAGAGGTGCTTGATGAACACGGCCGCCGAGGAGGGCTGCACCTTGTCGGACAGCGGATCGTTGACGGGGATGACCGGATGCACGCGCGCCGAGATGACGCCGTCGATCTGCGACAGCGTGTTGGACAGCTCCTGCGACACCGCGTAGATGTAGCGCATGCGCACTTCCGAGGGCGTGGAGACGAGCCCTTCTTTCTTGAACAGCTCGCCCATCGACACGAAGCGCTCGCGCGGCACGCCCTGGTTGCGGGTGACCTGCAAGGCGCGCTGGTGATCGTTTTCGTCCACCTCGACGCGCCAGAGGTCGTCGCCCACGGACGACTTGGTGGCGGTGATGCCCTCGCTGTAAAGGATGTTCAGGGCCGCGTTCGCATCGGCTTCATCGACCTTGCCGAACAACTCGGCCTTGCAGCCGGCCAGCAGACCCAGGCAGACGAGAAGAACCGCCCCGAGCCCACGGATGGACGAGGACCCGGGCGTTCGCGTTGCGGTCGGCGCCATGGCCTCAGCCCTGTTGCTGGAAAAGGGTGCTGACGCCTTGCTTGGCCGTGTTCACCGTTTCCATCATGATGACGGTGCGAACTATCTCGCCCTGTGCGTAGACGGCCTCGCGCGCGGCCACGCTGTACTCCGAACCCGGGCTTCCGGAAGGCAGGGGCGCTCTGGCGAGTTCCTCCCCTCGGCGCATCGCGGCTTTCGCGAAATCCATCTCCTCGAATTTCGACACGAAAGCGGATACGGGATTGCCGCCGGAGCTGCTAGACGCCGGCGGATCGACGTAGAAGTTCTCGCGCAGCGGCTCGGCCTGCAGCAGTTGGGCGAACTGCTGCCCGCGCGCCTGCTCGCGTTGCGTGGCAATCATGTCGCCTGCCGTTTGGGTGTCGAGCCCGGCCGTTGCGGCCGCCGTTGAGAGTTGCATGGAGCCTCCTCGAAAGTCGGGTTGTGGTCGCGGACTCACGCCCACAAGGCGTGGGCCGGAGCGGGGGACGCAGAGGAGGGGTCGTCCACCGCCGCCTTGCCGGAGTCGTTCGCGCGGCCCAGGATGGCGCAGGCCAGTCCGATCGCGTATTCGTCGCGCCCGTCGTCGATGACGGACTCGAGCATCTGTTGCCAGCCGCTGCGGCCTTCGATCTGGAGACAGACCGCGAGCACCGCCTTGGAGAGCTGACTGTCCGGAAACCGGGCAATGGTGGTTTCGAGGGCGCGGATGCCTTCATCCTTGCGCCCGGCGTAGAAATCGTTCATGGCCAGCACGGCGCTGGCATGCGGAAGATCGGGGCGCAGCTCTTGCAAGGTCTGCGCGATCTCGCTGGCACGGGCTACTTCGCCGATCTCGGTGCCGAGCAGCGCCACCTGCAGCAAGATGCGGTACGCCGCACCCGGAACGCTTGGGTCCGAAACATCGAAATCGTCGCGCATCACATGTCCCCTCTTTGTCGATCGCAGTGGGCGGAAGAACGAAGCGTCGCCAGGGCGTCGCCGCAGCGACGCTTCGTTGAATCCGGACCGATCAACGGCCGGAAACCTTGCCTGCCAACGCGATGGCGAGCTGATACCAGGCCATGATGGTGTTCAGGCGCAGGGCGTTCTGCAGAAGCTCTTTCTGCGAGTCGATGGCGTCGGCGCCATAGCTCAGGGCTTGGGACTTTGCTTGGTCCAGATTGGAAGGTGCTGCCATGTCGTTCTCCCGTGAAGTTGATGAAAGTCAAGTTCGCTGGGTTTTCGCGGCCCCGGCACTGACCAGGATTCGCTGTGCCACATCGAACGCCGAGTCCAACCTTCTCGACACGTCTTGCGCTGCCTTGCTCTTGCCGATGTCGCCGGAAGATGCCTGCGCTGCCTGTCTGGCCTGGGTAAGGCTTTCTTGCAGAGCATTGAGCACCTGACCGGTCTTGTCAGCGAGGAGATCCGCTGCGAGAGTCGTGACGTTCTGGTCAGCCTGTTTTGGCATGGGATACATATCGAATCTCCGTGTCAGTTCAAGGGGTAGGTGACGGATCTTTGGCCCACCGAGAACTCGATGGCATCCGAGCCGATGGCGGTCACTTCGGCGCCGTCGGGCAGCACGGCGCCGACGAAATAGCGGGCGTTGTTCTCGCCGGCGAAGCTGGGGTTCTCGCCCGGTGCGACGCTGACGATGCGCACCGGCAGCGTGTGCTGTTGCGGCGCGGTGTTGGGTACTTCGTAGAAGGCCACGCGATCGTCGATGCGCGCCACGCCCGCAAGGTCGGACGTGAGCAGCCGCAGGCGGTCGCGCACCGCCATGTCGTCCGATGTGCCCTGCACGCGCACGACGTCGGCGCCGCGGTACGCCACGCTCAGGGCCGGGTCGGCCAGGGCGTCGCGCACGCTGGCGGCGAGTTCGAGGCCCACGCGGACCTGGATGCTCACGTGCGCCATGTCGTTCTGGTCGAGCCAGCGCCGAAGCTGCGCCAGCGATCCGGCGTCGTTGACGTAGCCGGTGGCCACCAGCGGTGTTTCCTGGCTCGCCACGAGGTTCACGTCGGGCCATCCCTCCGCGGCCAGGTTGCGGTCGATGATGGACACGCTGGCCGATGCCGGGCGCACGAGTTGGACCACCACGGCCGTGCCGAGCAGGGCCGAGAGTGCCAGCAGCGCCGGCGCGAAGCCGCGTCGCAGCGAGCGGCGCAGCCGCCGGGGCGCCGACTCGGGCGGCAGGGTTTGCGTGAGGACCAGTTCGGCACTGCCGATGGCGTGTCGCCGGCGAATGAAGCGTCCATGCACGGCGCTCTCGCTGGCGGGCAGCGCCGGGCCGCCGTTCAAGGCGAAGACCGACCACACCCCGTCCACGCGCCGCAGTTCGGCGTGGTGCGGCAGCACGCCGGCGTCGCGCAGCACGATGTCGTTGTCCTCCGCGCTGCCCACGCGCGCCGTCTTGCGCAGGCGCAGCGCCGCGCCGCGATGAAGGCCGGCGCTGATGCCGACGGCGCAGGAACGCAGTTTGGGCAGCGCAGCTGCAGTGCCCAGTCTCGGTGACTGCAGCAGGCCGGAGAAGCGCTCCTGCGCGCGTTGCTGCGCGGCGGCAAGGCCGCCGAGGGTTTGCGTGTTCATAGAGCGGCCACCTTCGGGGTGAGAAGGAAGAAGCGCTCGACCCGGCTCTTGCGCTTCTCGGTGTACTTGAAGAGCCGGCCCACGCCGGGCAGTGCCGACAGGCCCGGCACGCCGGCTTCGTCGCTCGTGTCGCTTTCCTGCGAGTAGCCGGCGATGAGCAGCGCCTCGCCATCGCCGATCAGCGACTGCGTGGTGATGGCGCTGCGGCGCACGACCGGGATCTGATCGACCACCTGCCCGGTGAGCACGCCGTCCTCGATGCGGATGGCCATCTTGACCTTCTGCTGCTCGCCCTCGGTCACGATGAGCGGCGTGACGCGCAGCGAGGTGCCGACCGACACGTCGAACAGATCGACGTCGAGGTTGCCGGCCACGCGCACGAAGAAGGTGCTTATGTCCTCCATGACGGCCTCGACGTTGTCGAGCGTCATGATCTTCGGGCTGGCGAGCATGTTGGCGCGGCCTTCCTCGGCCAGTGCGTTGACGCGGGCGATGAGAAAGCGGCCCGCGTCGCCGAGCACGGTGGTCAGCACCACGCTGGGCGAGGGCGACAGCGCCTGCGCGCCGTTGGGGCCGATCTGAGGTGCGCCGTCAGCCAGGGCCGTGCCCCAGCTCAGCGTGGGGAGGTTGCCGCGCCCGACCTGCAGATCGACGCGGCCGGTGCGCAGGCGCCAATCGAAGCCGAGCGACTCCAGCGCATCGGAGTTGACTTCGATGATGCGAACCTCGATCTCGACCAGACCGGGTTTCACGTCGAGTGCCTGCACCGCGGTCTCGTGCGCCTTCATGCGCTCGGGGGCGTCGCGCACGATGACGGCGTTCATGCGGCCGTCGGCCGTGAACTGTGGCAGGCCGCCGCCGCTGGGTGAGAACGAGGCGGTGGCCGCCGCGGGCGCGGCCGTCGGCGCGTCGAACACCGAAGAGCGGCCCCGGCCCAGCGAACCGGGAGTCGGTCCGCCGAGACCCAGACCGTAGAGGGCTTCGAGCGGAGAGGAGCGTCCCAGCGAGGTCGGCGATACCGAAGGCCGGACCGGGGCGGCGCCATAGACCTGCGCCAGCACGGAGGCAACGCCCGGGATGACCTGATCGCGCCCACCCTGGGTGTAGGTGAGGTCGCCGGCCCACGCGTAGCGCAGGGGGAACACGCGCACCACGGCGTTCGTGGCGTCGACGTTGTCGTTGCGATCGATCGAGCGCGCCGTCTGCACCACCAGATCGACGTAACGGCTGGGCCCCGAGACGAGCGCGGTGCTTTGCCGGTTGTCGTAGACGATGGGGAAGCGGCGGTCGGGGATGTCGAGCCTCTCCAGGGTCTCGCGCAGCCGCCCGACATTGGCGTTCTCCAGGCGAACGAGTTCGCTGCGCACCTCGCTGGCCGGGCTGACGTAGAGCACGTTGCCTTCGGCGTACCAGACGAAGCCGAAGGACGCCGCCATCAGATCCATGAGCGTGGCGGGCAGGAGATTGAACTTGCCGTTGACGGTGCCCTGGACTTCCTTGGAGACCACCACCATCAAGCCCTGGCTGGCACCGAACTCGCGGAGGAACTCCTCGAGCTTCTTGCCCTTGGCCGTGTAGGGGAACGTCTCGTTCTTCCACCGTACTTCGCCGGCGAGCGCGGTGGTTGCACACGCGGTCATGAGAAGGGCCGCAGTGATGCGCAGGACGAAACGGTGGGGTTGCATGGGGCGAAGCTCCTACAGGATGGGGGCGGGCGCATGGAACCCGCCGGAGCGCATCATTTCGTCGGCGAAATTGAGGATGCTCACGCCGACCCAGCGTGCGGTGAGCGCCAGGACGATGCAAGCGGCGATGAGCTTGAAGACCTGCGACGCCGTCTGGTCCTGCAGTTGCGTGGTGGCCTGCACGACGGCCACGAACAGACCGACCGCGGCAGCGGCCGCCACGGTCGGCAGCGACACCCACAGCGCGAGCAGCAAGCCGCGGTTCGTGAACTCGAGCAGGTTGGCGGTGTCCATGCTTTATTCCGAGACAGCACGCAGCGGCTTGGTCTGCGGCAGACCGATGCGGGCGATCGGCTGGATCTGCAGATCGGAGGGCAGTTCGGGGTAGGACAGCACGTGCAGTTGCGGCCAGCGCTGCGAGAGCAGCCGGCGCATGAAGCGGCGCGTCTCCAGCGTGACGAGCAGCACGGCCGGGCGCTCCGCCGGCACGCTCGACATGGCGGACTGCGTCGATGCGTACAGACCTTCCAGCGCATCGGGCGGCATGGCGACGTAGGAGCCGTTGGGGCCTGGCTGAACCGCGCCGCGAACCTGCGCCTCGGCGCTTGCCTCGAGGGTGATGACCTGGAGACGGCGGTCTGCGTCGGTCAGGCGGTGGCAGATGAAGCGGCCGAGGTCGATGCGGACGTACTCGCACAACATGGCGGTGTCCTTCTCGCGACTCGACCAGGTGAGCAGGCTTTCGTAGATCTCGCGCAGGTAGCGCAGCGACACGCCTTCGAGAGCGAGCCTGCGCAGCACGTCGGCCACGCGTTGCATGGGCATCGTGCGCAGGACCTCCTCGGCAAGATCGGGCAGCTGGGCTTGCACGCGCTTGAGCAGGCCGTTGATCTCCTGCGTGCCGACGAAGGCGTCGGGCCGCAGTCTCACGGTGCGCGCGGCCTGGCGAGCGAGTTCGGTTTCTGGGTCGGTGGAGGCGCCGGCGCCGAAGGCGGCCGAAAGGCTGCCCTGGTGCGCTGGAATCTCCTGGACGTCCAGCGCGTAGGCATCGTCCGGCAGGTCGGCATCGAAGCGGACCTGCAGTTCGGGAAAGGGCAGGCCGAGATCGTGATGCAACTGCTGCTTCTCCCGCTCCAGCGCCTCTTGCAGCGCAGCGGGCGACAGCCGGTCGCGCAGGTTGCTGGCCACGCGCAGCAGCAGCGGAACGACGATGGCGGGTTCGTCGGCGGGCAGCACGTTCTCGAGATCGACCGCGCCCTCGCGTCCCGTGACCCGCCGCCCCGCGCTGTCGAAGCTCGGCAGCACCCGCTTGTGGCGCAGGGCTCGCAAGCCCAGCACGCCGGCCGCGACGCCCAGCAGCACGAAAGGAAGCTTCGGGAAGCCCGGCACCAGCAGGAAGCCGAACAAGATGCCGCTGGAGGCGATCAGCGCCATCGGCTGGTCGAGGACCTGGGCGCCGATCTGCGAGGCGAGGTTGCGCTGCTTGCCTTCCTGGCCGGCCACGCGCGTGATGAGGATGCCCGCGGCCACGCAGGACAGCAGCGAAGGAATCTGCGACACCATGCCGTCGCCGACGCTCAGCAGCGTGTAGCGCGCGACGGCCTCGGCGATGGGCAGATCCAGCACCGCTGCGCCGATGGAGATGCCGGCCACGATGTTGACGATGGCGATGATGATGGCGGCGATGGCGTCGCCCTTGACGAACTTCATCGCGCCGTCCATGGAGCCGTGCATCTGCGAGGCCTGCTCGAGCAGCGCGCGTTGGCGGCGAGCCTCCTGCTTGTCGATGAAGCCGCCGCGCAGATCCGCCTCGATGCTCATCTGCTTGCCGGGCAGGGCATCCAGCGTGAAACGCGCCCCGACTTCGGCGACCCGTTCGGCGCCCTTGGAGATGACGATGAACTGGACGATGGCGATGATCGCGAACACCACCAGGCCGACCACCACCTGCCCGCCCATCACGAGGCGGCCGAAGGTCTCGATGATCTGGCCGGCGTGGGCATGCAGCAGGATCTGCTTGGTCGAGGCGATGTTGAGGGACAGGCGCAGCACCGTGGTCAGCACGATGAGCGAGGGGAAGGTCGACATGCCCAGCGCCTCGGGGATGTAGATGGCGAGCATGAGCAGCAGGACGCTGAGCGCGATGTTGAACGCGATCAGCATGTCGAGCACCGCAGGAGGCACCGGCAGGATCATCAGTGCGACGACCGCCGTGATCATCACGGCCATCAGCACGTGGCTGTGTTTTGCGACCGACTGCAGGACGCGCGCCCACAACGGGGAGAGGGCCGGACCGGACTGCGCTGTTGTCGTCGGATCGATCACGGGACGGCTCTCTTTCGATTGAAAGGGTCGGCTAGTGCCGCTGGCGAATGCCCCGGGCCTCTCGCTGCGGGCACTCAGCCGTGAGACATCGCACGACGACCTCCCGCCAGGCTGGAAAGCAGCGAGTTGCAGAGGAAAAGCATTCGGGGAACGACGTACATTGCGGGCCTTTGAAGAAGTGTAGAAACGGGATGCGTCGATCCGGATCAACCTGAACAAGTCTTCAGGAAAACTTCATCCCCGATCGAGCGCGGTCACAAAGGCACAGGAGTACTGCCGCGTGGGAATCCAGGTTCTGCTGGTGGAGGATGACGAAACGATCAGCACCTGCGTTCACCGCGCGTTGGAGTCGGCGTGCTACGACGTGAGTCACGCGCGCACGGGAGAAGAGGCCTTCTTCATGGCGACGTCCCAGCACTTCGACATGCTGATCCTCGATCTGGGTCTGCCCGGTCGCGACGGCCTGCAAGTGCTCGAGGCGCTGCGCAAGCGTGAAAGGGAGCTGCCCGTGCTGATCCTGTCCGCGCGCAGTGAAGTGGAAGACCGCGTGGCCGGCCTTCAGGCGGGCGCCGACGACTACCTGACCAAACCCTTTTCCATGGTCGAGCTCGAAGCCCGCTTGCAGGCCCTGCTGCGCCGCGGGCGCTCCGAGGTGGTGCTGCGCCTGGCGGTGCACGACCTGTCGATGGACATCGCGCAGCGCCAGGTCACGCGCGCGCTCAAGCCGGTGGAGCTGACGACGCTCGAGTTCGATCTGCTCGAGCTGCTCATGCGCCGCGCGCACGGCGTGGTGTCGCGCGACACGCTGGCCCGTGAAGTGTGGAAGGAGGTCAAGCGCGCCACGCCGATGGACAACGTGATCGACGTGCACATCGGCCGCTTGCGCCGCAAGATCGATCTGCCGGACATGCGCCCGCTGATCCATACGGTGCGCGGCGTCGGCTTTCTCCTTTCGGAGAAGCCGCCGCGATGACTTCGCCGCGCTTCAACGTGCTGCGGTTTCGGCTGGCCATCTGGTGCATCGCGGCGAGCTGTCTGCTGTTGTTCGCCCAACTGGCGTTGATGCTGATCCTGACCAGTGCACGCGCGTGGCCCATGTCCGAGCCGCTCGAGGCGATGTGGGGCCCTTTGCTGTGGAGCGCGGGCGTGAGTCTGCCGATCCTGTCGATCGGTGCCGTCGCGCTCGGCGTGTTCGTCTCGGGCCTGGCCGTCGGGCCGGTGACGGAGGTGATCCACCGCCTGCGGACGGTGCGCTCCGGCGCGCCGGCGGCGAGGCTGTCGATCACCGGCATGACGCAGGAGCTCGCGCGACTGTCCGAGGCGGTCAACGATCTGCTTGCCGACGCGCAACGGTCGCAGATGAAGCAGGCCCGGTTCGCCACCGAGGCCGCTCACGAGTTGCGCACGCCGCTGACCGCTCAGCACGTCGTGGGTGAACTCGCGCTGAGGGGCAGCCCGTCGCCGGAGATGCTGCGCGAAGCCGTGTCGAGCATGCTCGAGCAAAGCGAGCACATGCAGAACCTGGTCGACAGCCTGCTGCTCGTCGCCCGCGCGGAGGGCGGCATGCTGGGCAAGCCCACGACCACCATCGACGCGTCCGAGCTTGCCGAGGCGGCCGTGCGCAGCATGCAGCCGCTGGCCGAACAGAAGAACCAGTCGCTCTCGGTCCAGGCCCAGGACAGCCGGCTCGTCGTGGCGGAGGCGGCGCTGCTGCGGCAAGCCGTGCTCAACCTCGTTCACAACGCGCTCGTGCACACGCCGCGGGACACGCGCATCGACGTGGGCGTGCGCGCCAACGCCGAGGGCGAGGTGGTGATCTCGGTGACCGACGACGGGCCGGGCTTCGCGGCCTACGAGCCGGGCCAGGTCGTGCGCCGGTACTCGAGGCGCGAGGAGGACCGCAGCGCACGCGCAGGGCTCGGGCTCGGGATGACCATCGCCCAGTCGCTCGTCCATGCGCAGGGGGGCAAGATGGTGGTCGACAGCCGTCCGGGTTTCGGCACCGCCATCCGTCTGCACTTCGCCGCATCGAGCAGTCCGTTGTCGCACCCGCCGGCCGTGCGTTTCGGCCGTCGCCGCAGCGACCACGCAGGCCCGGAGGCTCTTGCGCAAACGAGAGCGAGCGCCGTGCTCAAGGCGAGGTTCGAAGGCAACCGACGCGCCGGTTGACAGACTCGCACGCACGAAACGGGTGCACGGGTCATCGATCCGCCGAAAGTCGCAACCCTTCCCGGCGCTGGCGCAATCGCTCGCTTGCCCGGGGCAGGGCGCTGCCGCTTCAGCCCTAGAATCGCCCCCACCCAAAATTCACGCGGAGCCCGCTGCCTACCGGTGGCGGGCTTTTTGCTACCGGCTGCCACCGCAGTCCGCCGTGCCAACCGAGGAGACCTTCCTTCATGGAAACATTCATCCAGCAGATCATCAACGGCCTGGTGCTGGGCAGCATGTATGCGCTCGTGGCGCTGGGCTACACGATGGTCTACGGCATCATCAATCTCATCAACTTCGCGCACGGCGAGGTGCTGATGGTGGGGGCCCTGACGAGCTGGACTGTCGTGACAGTGCTGGCCGGCGTGGGGATGCCGGGGTGGCTTCTGTTGCTGGTGTCGCTGATCGCCGCGATCGTGGTGTGCACGTTGCTCAACTTCACGATCGAGAAGGTTGCCTACCGGCCGCTGCGCAACGCGCCACGTCTGGCTCCCCTCATCACGGCGATGGGCATGAGCCTGCTGCTGCAGACGCTGGCCATGATCATCTGGAAGCCGAACTACAAGCCCTTTCCGATCCTGCTGCCGAGCGAGCCGTTCGACGTGTTCGGCGCGGTGATCAACACCACGCAGATCCTGATCCTCCTGCTCACGGCGGTCACGCTGGCGGGCTTGATGTTCCTCGTCAACAAGACCAAGCTCGGCCGCGCGATGCGCGCCACCGCCGAGAACCCGCGGGTCGCCGGCCTGATGGGCGTGAGGCCCGACACGGTCATTTCCGCGACCTTCATCATCGGCGCAGCGCTCGCCGCGCTGGCCGGCGTGATGTACGCCGCCAACTACGGCTCCGTGCAGCACACGATGGGTTTCATGCCGGGTCTCAAGGCCTTCACCGCCGCGGTGTTCGGCGGCATCGGCAACCTGCCGGGCGCCATGCTCGGCGGCGTGCTGCTCGGGCTGATCGAATCCATCGGCGCGGGCTACATCGGCCAGCTCACCGGCGGCGTGCTCGGCAGCCACTATCAGGACATCTTCGCCTTCATCGTGTTGATCCTCGTGCTCACCCTGCGGCCGCAGGGCCTGCTCGGCGAGCGCGTGGCCGACCGTGCTTGAGGGGGCGCCATGAACAAGAAGCTGGTCGGATTCCTCATCGCCGCCGTGCTCCTGCTGGCGGCGCCCCTGGTCGCGCAGCAGTTCGGCAACGCCTGGGTGCGCATCATCGACATCTCGCTGCTGTACGTGCTGCTGGCCCTGGGCCTGAACATCGTGGTCGGCTACGCGGGTCTGCTGGACCTGGGCTTCATCGCCTTCTATGCCATCGGCGCCTATTTGTTCGGGCTGCTCGCGAGCCCGCATCTGTGGGAGAACTTCGCCGTCATCAAGGCCATGTTCCCGGACGGTCTGCACACGCCGCTGTTCGTCGTCATGCCGCTGGCGGTGCTCGTCGCCGGCTTTTTCGGTGTGCTGCTGGGCGCACCCACCCTGCGCCTGCGGGGCGACTACCTGGCGATCGTCACGCTGGGATTCGGCGAGATCATCCGCGTCTTCCTGAACAACCTTGACGCGCCGGTCAACGTCACCAACGGACCGAAGGGCATCTCGCAGATCGAGCCGGTTCGCTTCCTCGGCCTGGACCTGGGCAAGTCGCTGGACCTGGGCTTCGTCACCCTGCCCAGCGTGACGCTCTACTACTACTTCTTCCTGGGGCTGGTCGTGCTCAGCGTGGTGATCTGCTATCGGCTCGAGCGCTCGCGCATCGGCCGCGCCTGGATGGCCATCCGCGAGGACGAAGTGGCCGCCAAGGCGATGGGCATCAACACCCGCAACATGAAGCTGCTCGCTTTCGGCATGGGCGCGACCTTCGGCGGCGTGGCGGGCAGCATGTTCGCCTCCTTCCAGAGCTTCATCTCGCCGGAGTCGTTCTCGCTGCACGAATCGATCATGGTGGTGGCGATGGTCGTGCTCGGCGGCATCGGCCACATTCCCGGCGTCATTCTCGGTGCGCTGCTGCTCGCCTCGCTGCCCGAGGTGCTGCGCTACGTGGCCGGCCCTCTGCAGGAAATGACCGGCGGGCGACTCGACGCGGCCATCCTGCGCCAGCTCCTGATCGCACTCGCCATGATCTCGATCATGCTGCTGCGCCCGCGCGGCCTGTGGCCGGCGCCCGAGCATGGCAAGTCCGCGCCCACCCCGATACCCACACCGCCGCCGCCCGAAGGCGGTCCGGCCAAGGGGCCCGACACCCGCGACCGGCGCGCCGAGCCCCGCGTCGGCGAAGTCCGGAGGAAGACGCCGTGAGCGCGCCGGAGATCATTCTCGAGGTCACCAACGTTTCCAAGCGCTTCGGCGGCCTGCAGGCGCTCAGCGACGTCGGCATCCGCATCGAGCGCGGCCAGGTCTACGGCCTGATCGGCCCCAACGGTGCCGGCAAGACGACCTTCTTCAACGTGCTGACGGGGCTGTACACGCCGGACTCGGGCAGCTTCGCTCTCGCAGGCAAGCCCTACAAGCCCTCGGCGGTGCACGAAGTCGCGAAGGCGGGCATTGCGCGCACGTTCCAGAACATCCGGCTGTTCGCCGACATGACGGCGCTGGAGAACGTGATGGTCGGCCGCCACATCCGCACGCGCTCGGGGCTCGTCGGGGCGGTGTTCCGCACGCCGGGCTTCAAGCACGAGGAGGCAGACATCTCGAAGCGCTCACGCGAACTGCTCGATTACGTGGGCATCGGCCGCTACGCCGACTACAAGGCGCGCACGCTGAGCTACGGCGACCAGCGGCGCCTGGAGATCGCCCGCGCGCTGGCCACCGAACCCAAGCTCATCGCGCTCGACGAGCCGGCCGCCGGCATGAACGCCACCGAGAAGGTGGTGCTGCGCGAACTGATCGACCGCATCCGCAACGACGGCCGCACCATCCTGCTGATCGAGCACGACGTGAAGCTGGTGATGGGGCTGTGCGACCGCGTCACCGTGCTCGACTACGGCAAGCAGATCGCCGAGGGCAACCCGTACGACGTGCAGCGCGACGAGAAGGTGATCGAGGCCTATCTCGGCGCCGGCCACAAGGCGCACTGAGCAGGAACGCAGATGGCAGACATCATGCTCAAGATCACCGACCTGAAGGTCGCATACGGCGGCATCCAGGCCGTCAAGGGGATTTCGCTGGAAGTCCGGCAAGGAGAACTGGTCAGCCTGATCGGCGCCAACGGCGCAGGCAAGACCACCACGCTGAAAGCCGTCACGGGCCTGCAGGCGCCCGGCGCCGGGCAGATCGAGTTCCTCGGGCGCAGCATCAAGGGCCAGGGTCCCTGGGACCTCGTGCGGCAAGGCCTCGTGATGGTGCCCGAAGGCCGCGGCACGTTCACGCGCATGAGCATCACCGAGAACCTGATGATGGGCGCCTTCTCGCGCAACGACAAGGAGATCGATGCCGATCTCGAGAAGGTCTTCGGCATCTTCCCGCGCCTGAAGGAGCGTCGCCGGCAGCTCGCCGGCACGATGAGCGGCGGCGAGCAGCAGATGCTGGCCATGGGCCGCGGCCTCATGGCCCGGCCGAAGGTGCTGCTGCTCGACGAGCCGTCGATGGGCCTGTCGCCGATCATGGTCGACAAGATCTTCGAAGTGGTCGACACCATCCACCGGCAGGGCACGACGGTGCTGCTGGTCGAGCAGAACGCCAGCCGCGCGCTCCAGCTCGCCACCCGCGGCTATGTCATGGACTCGGGTGAAGTCACCATGAGCGGCGACGCCAAGGCATTGCTCGACGATCCCAAGGTGAGGGCGGCCTACCTCGGCGAGTAAGAGGCCGATGCACGGAACATTTCACGTTGCTTTGTCACTCGTAACCGGCCGCAAGGGGTAGTTCCTCTTTCTTCCGGTGGAGCGGCAAACCTATGCTGCGGCCACTCTAAGGTGCGGGGGAGTGACATGGGGGCATGCAAGCGTTGGGCGGCCGGCGTCGTTCTGGCCATGGCGATGGCCGGGCTTCATGCCCAGGGGCCGGTCCCAGCCGTCAAGCCCGTGCGGGTCGGCATCATCGCGCCGCTGACCGGCGGCTCCGCGGACTTCGGCAACAGCGTGCGTCTCGGCGCCGAGCTGGCCGCCAAGGAGATCAACGAGGCCGGCGGCTATCTGGGCCGGCCCTTCGAGCTGGTCATCCGCGACGACAAGGCCGTGCCCGACGAGGGCCGCAAGGCCGCCGAGAACCTGGTGCTTGAGGAGAAGGTGGACTTCACGCTGGGCTACTGCAACACCGGCGTGGCGATGAAATCCATCGACGTGTTCCAGACGAACAGGCACTTGCTGATGGTGCCGTGCTCGCAGGGCACGGCCGTCACGGCCAAGTACCCGGCCGCCCAGAGCTACATCTTCCGCCTGGCGCCCAAGGATCTGATCAATGCGCAGTTCCTGGTGCGCGAGATCGTCGATCGCCGCAAGCACAGCCGGGTCGCGATCTTCGCCGACACGACGGGCTACGGCGAAGGCGGCGTGGTGGACATCACCAACGAGCTCGCCAAGCGCGGACTTCAGCCCTTGTCGGTGACGCGCTTTCCGCTCGGAGTGACTTCGCTGGTCGAAGAGATGCGAGTGGCGCGTGACGCAGGCGCCGACGCGCTGGTGGTCTACACGGTCGGGCCCGAGGAAGCGGCCGCTGCCAAGAGCCGCCACGAGCTCGGCTGGAAGGTGCCGTTCTTCGCGCCGTGGCCGCTGTCGTTTCGCAGCGTGCTCGAGCAGGCCGGCGCCGAGGCGCTGGAGGGCACGATGATGGCGCAGACCATCATCCAGGACACGGCCAACGAGCGCCGCGCGTCTTTCCTGGCGCGCTACTTCCGGCACTCGAACGAAAAGCGCATCGGCTCCCTGATGGCCGCGGCGCAGACCTACGACGCCATGCACCTCATGCTGTTCGCGATGTTCCAGGCGCAGGCCAAGGGCGCCGTCAACGGCGACTCGTTGAAGGAGGCGCTCGAGAACAAGGAGCGCACCTATCGCGGCGTGGTCACGACCTACGAGGCGCCGTTCAGCAAGGACGACCACGACGCGTTTTCGGTCAACATGATCTGGCTCGGCGCCTGGAAGCGCGGCGAGGTGCAGTTCCACTACGCCGAGGACGCCAAGCGCTCGTCGTTCATCCGGCGCAAGGAGTGAGTGCGCGGCGGCCCGCGCTGCGGGCCGCTTTCACCGCCGGCGCACTTTCTCAGTGCTTGTCGGCTTCCGAGGTGAACGAGTCGGCGTGGAAGTCGTCCGGCGGCAGGCCGCAGCGCGCCACCAGATCCCGCTGCGCCGCGTCGACCATCGCCGGATTGCCGCAGGCATAGACCTGGTGGCCCGACAGGTCGGCAAGGTCTTTCATCACCGCCTCGTGCACGAAGCCCGTCCGGCCGGTCCATGCGTCCTGCGGCTGCGGATCGGACAGCACCGGCACGTAGCGCAGCCGCGGCATCTGAGCCGCGGCCCGCTCGGCCCACTCGTGCAGGTACAGGTCGCCGCGGCTGCGGCAGCCCCAGTACAGCACCGCTTCGCGCGTGCTGCCCTTGAACTGCAGGTGCTCGATGATGGCCTTGATGGGCGCGAAGCCGGTGCCCGAGGCCAGCAGCACGATCGGCCGTTCGCTGTCCTCGCGCAGGTAGAAGCCGCCATACGGGCCCTCCAGGCGCAGGATGTCCTTCTCCTTCATCGCCGAAAAGACGTGATCGGTGAACAGGCCGCCGGGCATGTGGCGCAGATGCAGCTCGAGGCCGCCCGCCGCCAGGTGCGGCGCGTTCGCCATCGAATAGCTGCGCCGCGCGCCGTCCTTGAGGATGAACTCGATGTACTGGCCGGCGTGGTACTGCAGCACCACGTTGGCGGGTAGTTGCAGCTTGACGAGGGCGACGTCGCTCGCCGGACGCTCGATCGAACTCACACGGCACGGCATCTTCTGCACCGCGAATTCGCCGGCCGCGGCGACGTTGCGCGCCTCGATGACCAGATCGGTCTGCGGCGCCGCGCAGCAGGTGAGGATCAGTCCGGCTTCCTCCTCGGCCACGCTCAGCGCCTTGTTCTGGTGTGCGCCGTGGATCACGCGCCCTTCGAGCAGGCGGCTCTTGCAGGAGCCGCAGGCGCCGTCGCGGCAGCCGTAGGGCAGCCCCACGCCGGCGCGGATGGCCGCAGCGAGCACAGGCTCGTCGCGAGCGACGTCGAAGCCGCGGCCGCTCGGGCGCAGCAGGACCTTGAAACTCATTCGGTATCCTCGGCGAACAATGCAAACAACAGCGGAGATTGTGCCCGGCGCCCCCTTCGCGCCGGGCTCGCGCACCCCATGCCCACACCCGTTCCCGGTCGCCCCGCGGCCTTTCGCAAGCCGCGCCTGCTGATCGTCGGCTGCGGGGACATCGGCGAGCGCATATTGCGGCAGCTCGCCGGCCGCTACCGCGTGTTCGCATTGACTTCGCAGCCGGCACGGCGCGCGGCTTTGCGCCGCCTCGGGGCGACGCCGCTGATCGGCAACCTCGACGTGCCCGCCGCGCTGGGTCGCCTCGCCGCTTTGGCGCCGCGCGTGCTGCATCTCGCGCCGCCTCCCGGCCAGGGCCGCGACGATCCGCGAACCACCGCTTTGCTGCACGCGCTGGCGCGCGGCGGCGTGACGCAGCGCATCGTCTACGGCAGCACCAGTGGCGTGTACGGCGACGCGGGGGGCGCGCGATTCGACGAGACGCGCGCCGTTGCGCCGGCCACCGAACGCGCGTGGCGCCGCGTGCAGGCCGAGCAGCGGCTGCGCTGGTTCGGGCGAGCCTTCGGGGCGACCGTCACGCTGCTGCGGATTCCCGGCATCTATGCCGCCGACCGCCCCGGCGGTGCGCCGCGCGATCGCGTTGCCCGCGGCACGCCGCTGCTGCGCGCCGAGGACGACGTCTGCACCAACCACATCCACGCGGACGATCTGGCGCGCGCCTGCATCGCCGCCCTGCACCGCGGGCGCGCGCAACGGGCGGTGCACGTGAACGACGACACCGAACTGAAGATGGGCGACTATTTCGACCTCGTGGCCGATCTCGCCGGCCTGCCGCGCGCTCCGCGCCTGCCGGCCCATGAAGTGCGTGCACGGGCAACGCCCATGGGGTGGAGCTTCATGAGCGAGTCGCGCCGGCTCGTCAACGAGCGGCTCAAGCGGGAACTGCGCGTGGTGCTGCGCTATCCGACCGTGCGTGAAGGCCTGGTCAACGGGCCAGCCGCCGGCGAGGCCCTGGCCGAACCCTCCCGTCGCGTTAACAGGCCCTAGCTCAGATCGTGCGCGCCTGACGCAGCGTGCGCATGCGATCGACGCTGCGCACCCCCACCGTGCGGTGCTCACCATTGCGCCGAACGTCGAGCATGACGCTGCGCTCGGGCCCGCCGCCGTTCCAAAGCCGCTTGTAGAAGCCTTCCAGATCGTCGACCGCCGCACCGTCAATGCCGGTGATGAGGTCGCCGGGTTCGAGTCCCGCCGCCTCGGCCGGGCTGTCGGGGTTGACCTTCACGATCCGCACGCCGTCGGGGTGCTCGTCGCAGTTGAGGCCCAGCCAGGCGCGGTGGCTGGCGCTCGAGCTGCCGCGCTCGCGGAGCTCGCCGATGATGGGCGCGAGGAGGTCGATCGGCACGAACATGTTGCCCGGCCCGGCCTCGTGCTCTCCTGGCGTGTCCATCACCAGAAGCGAGCCGATGCCCAGCAACTCGCCGCGCGCATTGAACAGGCCGGCGCCGCTGTGGTCGGTGCGCGGCGGCCGCGTGAACAGGGCATTGTCGATGTGGTACTCCCAATAGCCGGAGTACGCACGCCGCGCCGACAACCTGGCAACGCTCACCGCGCCCTCGTTGCCGCCACTCACGAGCAGCAGCGACTCCTCGCTGCTCACACCAGTGTCTTTCGCCATCGGTGCAGCGGAAACGCCGATCGGCACCAAGGCCTGCACCAGGCCGAAGCCCGAGGCGAGGTCCATGCCGAGCACGCGCGCCGGCAGGCGCCGGCCGTTGTCGAGCAGCAGGCTGACCTCGTCGGCCTCGAGCAGCAGGTAGCCGATGGTGAGCACCACGCCGTCGTCGCCGATGACCACGCCCGAGCCGCTGCGCCGGCGCCCCAGTGTCTCGTTGGATGGTGCTTGTTCCACGCCTTGAACCTCGACGCCCACGACCGCGTCGCTGGCGCGCTGCAGCGCGAGCGCCTGCTCGGACGAAGCGGCGGATTTCGGCTCGGCGGCGGCGCTGCCCGGTTCGGCGGCGGCGGTGCCGCCGCTCGCACCGAGCGCTGCGCCGAGCAGCATCGCCGCCAGCGCCATGACCGGGCGATGGCGGCTGAAGCGCAGCCGCCGCAGGTCGTCTCGCGATTGCTGCGTGGACGCGTTGGTCGAGGCTAGGGGAGCGTCCATGACAAGGCCTTTCACGCAGCACCGGCGCGTGAGTCGCAGCATGAACCGTCATGTCTGCCCGAGCAGGCGTCGGGGACTTTGCGGTGCGTGAAACGCGCCGGGTGAGTCTCAGCGACTCGGCAACTCAGCGCCGCCGCCGGCCGAACGGCGGCTGACCGCGCCAGTAGCGGATCATGAACCAGCCGCCGACCATGCCGCCGAGGTGCGCGAAGTGCGCCACGCCGCCCGCCGGGCTGTACACCCCCAGCGCCAGCTCGATGGCGCCGAAGAGGATCACGAAAGTGCGCGCCTTCATGGGAATGGGCGGGAACAGCGGCATGATGATGCGGTTGGGAAACAGCATGCCGAAGGCCAGCAGCAGGCCGAACAGCCCGCCCGAAGCGCCCACCGTGGGATAGGGCGAGGCGAGCAGCGCGGCGACGAGCAGCTGCGCCACGGCGGCGGCCAGCACGCTGGCGCCGTAGAACTGCAGGTAGCGGCGCGTGCCCCACAGCCGCTCGAGTTCCGCGCCGAACATCCACAGACCCAGCATGTTGAAGAACAGGTGCCCGATCGAGCCGTGCAGGAAGCTGTAGGTGCCCACCTGCCACGGCAGGAAATTGCCGCCCAGCGGCCACAGCGCGAACAACTGCAGGAACCAGGGACCGACGAACTGGTCGAGGCAGAAGACCGCCACGTTGATCAGAAGCAGAGCCTGGGTGATCGGGGGCAGCGGCGGCATGGGAGGGATGGGGAGGCGTGGGGCGCGCTCGTGTTCGGCCCCGCGTGAGCGAGAGCGGTGTGGTGTGGGGTGGTGCCTCGGGTCGGACTCGAACCGACACTCATTGCTGAACGGGATTTTGAGTCCCGCGCGTCTACCGATTTCGCCACCGAGGCCGGTGTGCAGGGTCGCCCGGATTCTGCCATGGGGTCTCGGGGCTCCTGCCACAATTGCCCCTCGAAAGGCCCGTCCATGCCCCGCTATCTCACCCTCGAAGACACCATCGGCGCGACCCCGCTGGTGCGCCTGACGCGACTGCCCGGGCTCGCCAACGAACAGCGCGGCAACGTCATCCTCGGCAAGCTCGAAGGCAACAATCCCGCCGGCTCGGTGAAGGATCGCGCGGCCATCAGCATGATCCGTCGTGCCGAAGAACGCGCAGACATCCGGCCCGGCGACACGCTCATCGAGGCCACCTCCGGCAACACCGGCATCGCGCTGGCCATGGCGGCGGCGATCCGCGGCTACCGCATGCTGCTGGTCATGCCCGAGGACCTGAGCGTCGAGCGCGCGCAGTCGATGAAGGCCTTCGGCGCGCAGTTGATCCTCACGCCCAAGGCGGGCGGCATGGAGTACGCCCGCGATCTGGCCGAGAAGCTCCAGAGCGAAGGCAAGGGCCGCGTGCTCGACCAGTTCGCCAACGCCGACAACCCGCGCATCCACTACGAGACCACCGGCCCGGAGATCTGGCGCGACACTGACGGCGCCATCACCCACTTCGTCAGCGCGATGGGCACCACCGGCACGATCACCGGAGTGTCGAAGTACCTCAAGGAGCGCAATCCGGCCGTGCGCATCGTCGGGGCGCAACCGAGCGAGGGCTCGCGCATTCCGGGCATCCGCAAATGGCCCGAGGCCTATCTGCCCAAGATCTACGAGCCGAGCCGGGTCGACGAAACCATCAACGTCAGCCAGTCCGATGCCGAAGAGATGGCGCGCCGCCTCGCGCGCGAAGAGGGGCTGTTCGCGGGCATCTCGGCAGCCGGGGCCTGCTGGGCCGCCTTGCAGGTGGCGCAAACCGTCGAGAACGCGACCCTCGTGTTCGTCGTCTGCGACCGCGGCGACCGCTATCTCTCGACCGGCGTGTTCCCGGCCTGAACCTGTCGTCGAAGCGGCCGAAGATGTCCGCGTACGAGGTGCGCTACTGCGCCAATTGCGCCACCGCCCTGCAGGCGCTCGAAGCCCTCGAGGACAGCGGCCCCAAGACCCGCCTTCGCTGTCCGGCCTGCAGCTGGACGCACTGGAACAACCCCACACCGGTGCTGGCTGCCGTGCTGGAGTGCGAGGACCGCGAGGGCCGGCTGCTGCTCGCGCGCAATGCGGCCTGGCCGGCCGGCATGTTGGGTCTGGTCACCGGTTTCATGGAAGCCGGCGAAACGCCGCAGCAAGGCATCGCGCGCGAGGTGCTGGAGGAAACGGCGCTGGTGGCGAGCAGCGTATCGCTCATCGGGGTGTACGACTTCCAGCGCATGAACCAGCTCATCGTCGCGTACCACGTGCGAGCCAGCGGAGTCATCGCGCTGTCGCCCGAGTTGGCCGAGTACCGCCTTTTCGAGCCGCAGAAGGTGAAGTGCTGGCCTGCCGGCACCGGCCAGGCGCTGGCCGACTGGCTTCGGGCGCGCGGCCTAGAACCTCAGTGGCTGGGCGGCGTCGCGCCCACACGGGCCTAGAATCTTTCGGTCGCGGACCGCTCGGTGCCGCACAGCAGGAAGGCCACGCGAATGGAAGCGAACAAGGAACTCGACACGCGCGGGCTCAATTGCCCTCTGCCGATCCTCAAGGCGAAGAAGGCGCTGGCCGACATGGCGAGCGGCCAGACGCTGAAGATCGTCGCCACCGATCCCGGCTCGGTGCGCGACTTCCAGGCTTTCGCCCGGCAGACCGGCAACGAACTGGTCGAACAGCAGACCGCCGGCGACGAGTTCATCCACTGGCTGCGCCGGCGCTGAACGCCGACGCAGCCTACGACATCGTCGCCGCGCGCGCGACGAAGCCGCGTGACAAGGGGCTGCGTGGTCTCACTGCCGCGCGCTCGGCGGCCAGCGCCGCGGCGAGCGCCTTGTCGCCGCCGCGCAGGGCTGCCTCGATCAGCATCAGATCCAGCACGTCACGCTGCGCATGGCTGCCGCCGAAGCGGTGCGCGCGGCTGCGGATGGGGCGCAGCAGCCGCACCGCCTGCGCGTAATCGCCTTCGCCGAATGCGAGCACGGCCTGCGTGGCGGGGTGTGCCACCTCGCGCGTGAAGCCGGCGTTGTCGTCGCCGCGCTGCATCGCCTCGTGCTGCGCGGCGAGTACCTGCTGCTGCTCGCCGCGCCGACCGGCGCCCACGAAGGCCATCATCGCGTGGAAGCCGTTGAAGCCGTAGTTGCCGGCCGCCGCATGCGGCGTCCAGCGCTCGGCCAGCGCCGCCCAGCGATCACCCGCATCGACGCCGCGCAGCTGCAGCCGCCACAACATTGCGCTCTGATCGATCATGTCGAGCACCACGCCGGAGCCCAGGCCGCCGATGGCCGTGTCGTACAGCCGCAGGACCTCGTCGATGTCGTCGAGCTCGAGGTGGAACAGCGCCAGGTGCCACCAGTTGTGCCCGGCGAAGAAGCTGTCCTTCGACCAGATCGCGGCGTTAGGCTGCAGCCACTCGATGCCTTCGCGGGGCCGCTGCTGCATCTCCATCGCGTGCGTCACGGCGTGCCAGGCCCAGCCGTCGCGGGGTTCGTACTCGACCGCCAATCGCCCCTGCCGCTCGGCCTGCTCGTAGTCGCCGGTCTCCTCGAGCCCGAAAGCATGCATGGCGAGCACCGCGTGGTGGCCGGGCATGCCGCGCTGCCATGCCGGCAGGGCGCGGGCGATGCGGTCGCGCAGCATGCGTGAATCGCCGGTGAAGAAGTCGATCTGGTGCCCGACCTGCAGCGCCAGTACGTCGCGCGGATGGCGCACCGCAAGGTCTTCGAGCGCGCGGCCGGCGTCGTGCCAGCGGCCGGCGGCGAGCAGACCGGCGGCCTCGACATGGCCGCGTTCGCGTTCGTCGGCCGCCAGCTCCGCGGCGGCGGCGCAGCAGTCCTGCGCCACCGCGATGCCGGCCGGCTCGGTTCCGAGCAGATGCAGGTAGGCCTTGAGCACGTGCGCCATCGTCATCTCCGGCGCGGCGGCCAGTGCGCGATCGACGCTCGCTACCGGATCGGCGATCAGGCAGTGGGTCTCGTGGCACGCCTGCTCGAATGCCTCCAGCGCATCGGTGCTTGCGCCGGACAGCGCATGGCCGGCCCTGTCGAACATCGTCATGGTCGTCTTCCTCCGACTGGAAAACGCTCAGTCTGCGCCGCCGATGTAATCGGCCGGCGACCGGGCGCGGCACCTTTGTATCGCGCTTGTTTCGGGCACAAAAAAGCCACCGCGCGGGTGGCTTGGTGGGGCTGGTGCGGGTTGCTTACACAGACAGGCTTTTCAGGTAGGCGCGGAAGCTCTCGCCGACCTCGGCGTGCGCCAATGCCAGTTCCACGTTGGCCTGGAGGAAGCCCTCCTTGCTGCCGCAGTCGTAGCGCTTGCCCTCGTAGCGGTAGGCGAAGACCTTCTGGCGACGCAGCAGCCCGCCGATGCCGTCGGTGAGCTGGATCTCGCCGCCCACGCCGCGCGGCTGGGCGCGGATCTCGGTGAACACGTCGGGCATGAGGATGTAGCGGCCGGCCACGCCGAGAAGCGAGGGCGCGTCCTCGGGCGCGGGCTTCTCGACGATGGCGGTGACGTCCATCATGCGGTCGTTGACCGGCGTTCCGTCGACGATGCCGTAGCGCCGCGTCTGATCGGCCGGCACTTCCTGCACGGCGATGATCGAGGCGCGCCACTCCTCGAACTGCTGGACCATCTGCGCGAGGACGGGCGTGTCGCCGACCATCAGGTCATCGGCCAGCAGCACCGCGAAGGGCTCGTTGCGCACCAGCTTCTCGGCGCAGAGCACCGCATGGCCCAAGCCCATCATCTTGGCCTGGCGCACGTAGACGCACTCCATGTCTTCGGGCTTGACCCGATGCACCAGGTCCAGCAGCTCGGCCTTCCCGGCGGCCTCGAGTTCCATCTCGAGCTCGTAGGCCATGTCGAAGTGGTCCTCGATCGGGCGCTTGCTGCGCCCCGTGACGAAAATCATCTCGCGGATGCCCGCCGCATATGCCTCCTCGACTGCGTACTGGATCAGCGGCTTGTCCACCACGGGCAGCATTTCCTTGGGCTGTGCCTTGGTGGCAGGAAGGAAGCGGGTGCCGAGTCCGGCCACGGGGAAGATCGCTTTGTTGATCAGCATTTACTTACAATCGTTCGGGTGGACAAGAACCGCATCGATTCTGTCACGCCCGTCTCGTTGCCAGACCCCCCGATGCCCCCTAGCGTAAGCCAGCGCACATGCGCGGCTCTCCCCCTTGGAGCCCGATGGATCTCTTGATTGCCGAGCCGATGGAAGTCGAGGTGCTGCAGTGGCTGCAGGCCCGGCACCGGATCCGCTATGCGCCCGAACTCGCACGGGATCCGCGCACTTTCAGGCAAACGCTGTTCAACGTTCGAGCGGCCATGCTGCCGCCGTCGCTGCGCGTGGATGCCGAGACCTTGTCCTTTGCGCCGATGCTGCGTGCGGTCGGGCGCATCGGCTCCGGACTCGAAAACATCGACGTCGATGCCTGCGCCATCGCGGGCGTCGAGCTGGTCCGCGGCAACGCCTCGACCGCGCCGGCCGAGGCCGAGTTCCTGATCGGCGCGCTGATCGCGTTGCTGCGCCCCGGCATGGTCGCCGGGCGCGAAGGCGGCGGACGCGAACTGGCCAGCGCGACCGTCGGCCTGATCGGCCTGGCACCTGCCGCACGCTCGATCGCCGCCTTGCTGAGCGGCTTCGGTTCGCGCTTGATCGGCTACGAGCCGACCCTGCACGCCACCGATGCCCTGTGGGGGCGCTGGCGCATCGAGCCGATCGGACTGCGCGAGTTGCTCGAGACCGCCGACGCCGTGTGCGTCCAGTTGCCCTACTACAGCCGCTATCAGGGACTGCTCGGCGAGCGCTATCTGCCACACGGCAAGCCCGGGCAGGTGCTGGTGAGCACCTCGCACTGCGCCTTGTTCGACGAGATGGCGCTGGCCAAGGCGCTGCGCAGCGGCCGCCTGGCCAGCGCCTGGCTCGACGGCGTTTCGCCGGGACTGCTCGACGAAGGCCGGCCGCTGCACGGCCTCGTCAACCTGCACACCAGCTCGCGGCTGGCCGGCTACACCCAGGAGTCGCGCACGCGCAGCGTGTGGGCGGTGGCGCAGCGCCTGGACGAAGTGCTGAGCCAGACGCCGCCGGTGGCGCGCGAGGCGCGCGGGCCGGGCGTCTCGCTCAATGGGCCGGTGTCGGTCCCCGGTCCGCTGGGCAGCGCGAACGACGAGCTCGAGCCGACGGCAGCCAACGACGACCACGGCGAAGGCGGCGGCGTGGTGATCGACACGCCCGAGGTGCGCGAACTGCGCGACGCCGAGCTCAGCCCAGACGAGCGCGCTGCTCGCGCAGACGCTGCAGCGTTGCGCTGAAGTCGCTCATGCGGGCGCGCTCCTGCGCCACCACGACCTGCGGTGCGCGTGCGACGAAGCTTTCGTTGCCGAGTTTGGCGAGTGCCTTGACGATCTCGCCCTCCAGCCGAAGCATCTCCTTGTCGAGCCGCATGCGCTCCGCCGCGAGATCGACCTCCACATGCAGTGCCAGGCGCAAGTCGCCGAGCACGACCACCGCCGCGGCCGCGCTGGCCTGCGCGAAATCCGACTCGCCTTCGAGCACGCGCACTTCGGAGAGCTTGGCCAGTGCCTTGATCAGCGGCGCGGCCTCGGCGACGAAGCCTGCGTCGCCCGCAGTCAGCAGCGGCACGCGCTCGGCCGGCGAGAGGTTCATCTCGCTGCGCAATGCGCGGCACGCGCCCACCACCTGCTTGAGCCGCGCAACCCACGCATCGGCCGCCGGATCCACGCGCTGCAGTTCGGCCCTGGGATAGGCTGCGGTGGCGATCGAGGTCTCGCTGCCTGGCGCCTTGCGCTGAGCCACGGGGGCCACGACCTGCCACAGCTCTTCGGTGATGAAAGGCGTGATCGGGTGCAGCAGCCGCAACACCGTTTCCAGCACGCGGATCAGGGTGCGGCGCGTGGCGCGCTGGCTCGATCCATCGCCCTGGGCGATCTGCACCTTGGCGACCTCGAGGTACCAGTCGCAGTACTCTTCCCACACGAACTGGTAGATCGCGCCGGCCACGTTGTCGAGCCGGAACTCGGCAAAGCCTTTCTCCACGGCCGCCTCCACGCGCTGCAGCTCGCCGGTGATCCAGCGGTCGGCAGGGGAGAAGTGCAGGTAGCCGCCCGGCACGCACTCTTCGGCGCCGTGCGGCTTGAAGCCGCAGTCCTGCCCTTCGCAGTTCATCAGCACGAAACGCGTCGCGTTCCAGAGCTTGTTGCAGAAGTTGCGATAGCCCTCGCAGCGCTTGGTGTCGAAGTTGATGTTGCGACCCAGGCTCGCGTAGCTGGCCATGGTGAAGCGCAAGGCATCCGCGCCATAGGCCGGCATGCCGGCCGGAAATTCCTTTCTCACGCGCGCGGCGACCTTGGGTGCCGTCTCGGGCTTGCGCAGGCCGGTGGTCGACTTCTTCACCAGCGTGTCGATGTCGACGCCCTGGATCAGGTCGACCGGATCGAGCACGTTGCCCTCCGACTTGCTCATCTTCTTGCCTTCGGCATCGCGCACCATGCCGTGGATGTAGACCGTGCGAAACGGCACCTTCCCGGTGAAATGCGCAGTCATCATGATCATGCGCGCGACCCAGAAGAAAATGATCTCGTAGCCGGTGACCAGCACGCTGGACGGCAGGAACAGATCGAGTTCCCTGGTCTGCTTCGGCCAGCCGAGCGAGGAGAAGGGCACCAGCGCCGACGAGTACCAGGTGTCGAGCACGTCCGGGTCGCGCGTCAGTGCGCCGGTGTAGCCCGCCGCCGCGGCTTTCGCACGGGCTTCGTCGTCGTTGCGGGCCACGAACAGTTCCCCGTTTTCGCCGTACCACGCGGGAATCCGATGGCCCCACCATAGCTGGCGGGAGATGCACCAGTCCTGGATGTTCTTCATCCACTGGTCGAAGGTGCTGACCCAGTTCTCGGGCACGAACCGAACGTCGCCCGAGGACACGGCGTCGATCGCCTTCTGTGCGATCGACTTGCCGTCCGGCCCGGCCTTGCCGACGGCCACGAACCATTGATCGGTGAGCATCGGCTCGATGACCTGACCAGTGCGCGCGCAGCGCGGCACCATCAGCTTGTGCTTCTTCACTTCCACGAGAAAGCCCTGAGCCTCTAGGTCGGCGGCGACCGCTTTGCGCGCGTCAAAGCGGTCGAGACCGTGGTAGCGCTTCGGAATGAGCTCTGCGACCGCGTCTCCTTCAAGAGGCCGCATCGAGAGGGGCTTCATCCCGAACTCATCACGAGCAATGTGTTCGTTCGAACCCACGAGATCGTCTAGCACTTTCGACTTGATGTGTGCGTCGAGAGTGAATATCGAAAGCACGGGCAGGCCATGGCGCTGCCCGACCGCGTAGTCGTTGACGTCGTGCGCCGGCGTCACCTTGACGACGCCTGTACCAAAGGCGCGATCGACGTAGGCGTCGGCGATAACTGGGATTTCGCGGTCGGCGAGCGGCAGCCTCACCGTCTTGCCGACCAGCGCCGCGTAGCGCTCGTCCTCGGGATGCACCATCACCGCCACGTCGCCGAGCATCGTCTCGGGCCGCGTGGTCGCCACCACCAGATCGCCTGAACCATCGCTCAGCGGATAACGGATGTGCCACAGGAAGCCGTCCTCTTCCTCGCTCTCCACCTCGAGGTCCGACACGGCGGACTTGAGCACCGGATCCCAGCTCACCATGCGCTTGCCGCGGTAGATCAGTCCCTGCTCGTAGAGCTGCACGAAGGTATCGGTCACCACGGGCGAGAGCTTCTCGTCCATGGTGAAGTACTCGTGCCGCCAGTCCACGCTGGCGCCGACCCGGCGCATCTGCTCGGTGATCGTCGAGCCCGAGTGCTCCTTCCACTCCCACACCTTGGCGACGAAGTTCTCGCGGCCGAGGTCGTGGCGGCTGACGCCCTGCTGCTGCAACTGCCGCTCGACGACGATCTGCGTGGCGATGCCCGCATGGTCGGTACCCGGCACCCACAGCGTGTTGTGGCCCAGCATGCGGTGCCAGCGCGTCAGCGCATCCATGATCGTCTGGTTGAACGCGTGGCCCATGTGCAGCACGCCCGTCACGTTGGGCGGCGGCAGCTGGATGCTGAACGAAGGCCTGGCGGCATCGAGCGTCGGCTCGAACAGACCCCGCTGCTCCCACAGCGGCGCCCACTTGGCCTCGATCGGGCCGGGTTCGAAGGACTTGGCAAGTTCGGTCATGGCGGGCTTTGCAAAAACGAAACGGCGCCCAGGGGGCGCCGTTTCCGCAGGGTCGAGGCCCGCATTCTACGGGCCGGCTCGCCCAGCGAAAGGGATGTCGTCCGTCGTCATTTCTCGCGCGGACAGCCCTCGGCCGTGATGCCGAGCAAACGCTCGTCTCGATCGACCCACCACGCCATGCCGAGCAGCCGTTCCGGCTTGGCGCCCTCGGGAATGCGCAGCGCGCGCAGTTCGCTCGCCGGTGCGTCTCCCAGCGCGATGGGGCCGGCCACGGCGCGCACGAGACGGCGGGCGCTGGCATTGCCTTCGGCATCTGCCGGCACATCCTCGACCAGCGCCAGGTAGGCGCGCGCCCCGGCCGGCGCGCTGCCGCGAACCTGCAATTGCAAGCCCAGATAGCCGTTCCAGGCGGGCCCACCGGCGACGGCGAGGCGCAGGGGCGGGCGGGCGGGCAGGCGCCAGTCGGCCTCGCCGGAGGCCGGCAGCGGCTTCAACGCCTGGACCGCGTCGCGCCGTGCCCGCGCCTCGTCGAGTGCGGCCAGGGCCAGCGGCGCTTCGCTGCCGCTCGCGCCCGGAACGATCCAGTCCATGACCCACGCGCCGTTCGGTGCCGGGGCCTGCGCGGGGGACGACCAGCAGGCCTCGCAATCGGCGTCGATGAAGCGTTCCATGACCTGCTGCGGCCTTGTGCAGGTGGACGCCGCAGCCGTCTGCGCCATGACCGCTTGCACGGCGAGCAAGGCGCCGGCTCCTAGAATCCATCGATGCATGCAGAGCATTCTGACGACCTTCTTCCCCCCGTGCCTGCGCCCGTTTCCTCGCGCCTGCTCGAGCACCTGAATCCCGAGCAACTGGCGGCAGTGACCCTGCCGAAAGGCCATGCGCTCATCCTGGCCGGCGCCGGCTCCGGCAAGACGCGCGTGCTCACCACGCGCATCGCCTGGCTCATCCACACCGGGCAGGCGTCGCCCGCCGGCGTGATGGCGGTGACCTTCACCAACAAGGCCGCCAAGGAGATGCTCACGCGACTGGCCACGCTGCTGCCGGTCAACCCGCGCGGCATGTGGATCGGCACCTTTCACGGCCTGTGCAACCGTTTCCTTCGCGCGCACTGGAAGCTGGCCGCGCTGCCGCAGGGCTTTCAGATCCTCGACACGCAGGATCAACTCTCCGCCGTCAAGCGCGTCATCAAGGGCATGAAGCTCGACGAAGAGCGCTATGTGCCCAAGCAGTGCACCTGGTTCATCGCCGGCGCCAAGGAGGAGGGCCTGCGGCCGAAGGACGTGCCGGTGCGCGACGAGCTCACCCGCGTGCAGCAGCAGATCTACCAGGCCTACGAAGACCAGTGCCAGCGCGAAGGCGTGGTCGATTTCGGCGAGCTCATGTTGCGTACCTACGAGCTCTTGCGCGACCACACCGATCTGCGCGAGCACTACCGCAGGCGTTTTCGCCACATCCTGGTCGACGAGTTCCAGGACACCAACCGCCTGCAGTACGCCTGGCTCAAGATGTTCGCCGGGCCGGAGAGCAACGTGCTCGCCGTCGGCGACGACGACCAGAGCATCTATGCCTTTCGCGGCGCGCTGGTCGGCAACATGGCCGATTTCGAGCGCGAGTTCAAGGTGCAACGGGTCATCAAGCTCGAGCGCAACTACCGCTCCTTCGGCAACATCCTCGACAGCGCCAACGCGCTCATCGCCCACAACGCCCGTCGCCTGGGCAAGAACCTGCGCACGGACGCCGGCCCGGGCGAGCTGGTGCGGGTGTTCGAGGGCAGCAGCGATTTCGCCGAAGCGCAATGGCTGCTCGACGAAGCGCGACAGCTGTTGCGCGAAGGTTCGCCGCGCAGCGAGATCGCGGTGCTCTACCGCAGCAACGCGCAGTCGCGCGTGATCGAGAGCGCCCTGTTCAACGCCGGGCTGCCTTACCGGGTTTACGGCGGCCTGCGCTTCTTCGAGCGTGCCGAGATCAAGCATGCGCTGGCCTACCTGCGCCTGCTCGAGAACGCCAACGACGACACCAGCTTCCTGCGCGTGGTGAACTTTCCCACCCGCGGCATCGGCGCACGCACCATCGAACAGTTGCAGGACGTCGCACGCGCCAGCGGGCGCAGCCTGTACCAGAGCGTGGGCGCGGTGACCGGCAAGGGCGGTGGCAATCTCGGTGCCTTCGCCGCGCTGATCGATGCCATGCGCGAGGCCACGCGCGGGCTCACCTTGCGCGAGATCATCGAGCACATGGTCGAGGCCAGCGGTCTGGCCGACTTCTACCGCGCCGAGCGCGAAGGCGCCGAGCGGCTGGAGAACCTCGGCGAACTGGTCAACGCGGCCGAGGCTTTCGTCACCCAGGAGGGCTTCGGCAAGGATGCCGTGGCCCTGCCGGTGGACGAGCAGGGCGCCTTGGCCGCGGGCAGCGACCTGGGGTTGCGGCCCGGCCGGATCGCCCCGGGTCTGCCGGCCGCCGTGGCGCTGGCCGAGGCCTTGGCGCCCGATGCGGAAACGGGCGAGATCGTCTCCCCGTTGGCCGCCTTCTTGACCCACGCCGCGCTCGAAGCCGGCGACAACCAGGCGCAGGCCGGACAGGACGCGATCCAGCTCATGACCGTGCATGCCGCCAAGGGCCTGGAGTTCGACCACGTCTTCATCACCGGCCTGGAAGAAGGCCTGTTCCCGCACGAGAACTCGGCGAGCGAGGCAGACGGTCTGGAGGAAGAACGCCGCCTCATGTACGTGGCCATCACGCGGGCCCGCAAGCGCCTGTACCTGAGCTTCAGCCAGACGCGCATGCTGCACGGGCAGACCCGCTATCACATCAAGAGCCGTTTTCTCGACGAGCTTCCCGAGGGCGCGCTCAAGTGGCTGAGCCCCAAGCTCGCCGGTTTCGGCTCTGGCTATGCGCGCGAGTACCAGCAGGCCTGGCAGCGCGGCTCGGGCCTGGGCTCCATGGTCGGCGCCGGGCGCGTGGCGCCGCGCGAAGCGCCGGCGGCCTTCGAGGCCGCGGCGCGCGCCACGCCGCAGGGCCTGCGCTCGGGCCAGAGCGTGTTCCACACCAAGTTCGGCGAGGGCGTGATCGTCACGCTCGAAGGCGCGGGCGGCGAGGCGCGCGCGCAGGTCAACTTCGGCCGCCACGGGATGAAGTGGCTGGCGCTGTCGGTGGCCAAGCTCACGCCGATCGAGTAGGGCGTTTTCGCTGGCGGCTGCGTCAGCGGACCGGCACGGGCCGCCGGCCGTTGCGGGGTGCGCGATGGCGATGGCGGAGTCGTCCGCTGCGCCGTGAGCGGACATCGCATCGATGCCCGCGCCAACCGCTTGCCCGTCGGGTCGGTCGACACCGGTGCAGACAGTGCGCACTTCGGCACAGGAGCCCTGTCACCGCTTCGTCACGCTTCATTCATGAGGCCTTCATGCCGCCTGCCTACCGTCGCGGTGCTTTCGGTGGTCCGAACCCGGATCACCACCCACCGCAAGGACTGCAAACTCATGAACAAGCCTGTCGATTTCCCGGTCGGTCATCTCCTCGATCCCGATGACGAAGTCACCAACGAAACACGCAACGCCAGCTTCATGGACGTTCTCGATGCCCGCCTCAGCCGCCGCTCCATGCTGCGCGGCGGCGTCGGCGGTGCCGCCACCGCGGTGCTGGGCGGCGTCGGGGCGAGCGCCTTCGCTCGCGGTCGTGGCCACGACAAGGACGACGAAGAGCGCGGCGAGCGGCACGGCAAGGGCAAGGGCCGCAAGGACGACGGCGCAATCGACAAGCTCGGCTTCAGCCCGGTGAACAAGAGCATCGCCGACGCCGTCAGCGTGCCGGCCGGCTACACCGCCAGCGTGCTGATCGCCCTCGGCGATCCGCTCGACAACGCCACGCCCGAGTACCGCAACGACGGCACCGACGAGAACTTCGACCGCCGCTCCGGCGACCACCACGACGGCATGGAGTACTTCGGCCTGAGCAAGGATGGCCGCCGCCCCGACGAGAACGGCTCCGAGCGCGGCCTGATCGCGATCAACCACGAGGCGACCAGCCATCCGCGCAACTGGCGCCCCTCGATATTCATCCACCGCGACGGTGGCGACAACGGTGCCGTGCGTCCTGCGGCCGAGGTCGACAAGGAAATCGACATCCACGGCGTGGCCGTCATGGAGGTGCGAAAGCATGGCGGCGCGTTCTCCTATGTGCGCCAGTCGCCGTACAACCGCCGGATCACGCCGCTCACGCCGGTCGAGCTGTCCGGCCCGCTGCGCGGCCATCCGCTGATGGTGACCAAATACGACCCGCAGGGAATCCGTACGCGCGGCACCATCAACAATTGCGGTACCGGCATCACGCCCTGGGGCACCTACCTGACCGGCGAAGAGAACTGGGGCGGCTACTTCACGCGCGGCGCAGACGACGACGCGGCGCGCAACGACAAGAGCGTGACCTCGCTGAACCGCTACGGCCGCAGGGCCGGTGCCGCCAGCCGCCACGGCTGGGAAACGGCAGTGAGCGCCGATGCGGCCACGCAGGACGGCTACGACCGCTGGAACATCGGCAAGACCGGCACGTCGGAAGACGGCCGCGACGACTACCGCAACGAGCTCAACGGCATGGGCTACGTCGTGGAGATCGATCCCTACGACCCCGGGGCGGTCATCAAGAAGCGCACCGGTCTGGGCCGCTTCGCGCACGAGAGCGCCGTGTTCGGCCTGCGCAAGCCCGGCCGCCCGCTGGCCGTGTACATGGGTGACGATTCGCAGAACGAGTACATGTACAAGTGGGTGTCCGAGGCTCGCTGGACACCCGCCGACGCCACGCCGCGCAAGCGCATGGCCGCTGGCGACAAGTTCCTCGACAAGGGTCGGCTCTACGTTGCGAAGTACGACGTCGACGGCACGGGCCGCTGGATCGAGCTGTCGATCGACAACCCGCTGATCGCTGGCTATGCGCTCTACGCGTTCGCCGACCAGACCGATGTGGTGGTCAACGCCCGCCTCGCCGCCGATGCCGTGGGCGCGACCAAGATGGATCGCCCCGAGTGGTGTGCGGTGAATCCGGCCAACGGCGAGATCTACGTCACGATGACCAACAACAGCAACCGCAAGATCGAGCCGGCCAACGCGGCGCAGTCGCGCGTGGACAGTGCCAACCCGCGCAGCTACAGCGACTCCTTCGGCGGTGCGCCGGCCGGCTCGCCCGGCAACATCAACGGCCACATCATCCGCATGGCCGAGCGGCGCGGCGAGGCCGACGCCACTTCGTTCACCTGGGATGTGTATCTGTTCGGCGCCGAGGCGGGTGCCGAACCGGGCAGGATCAACCTGTCTTCGCTGACCGATTCGCAGGACTTCTCCAGCCCCGATGGCCTGTGGTTCAGCCCGGCCACCGGCATCTGCTGGATCCAGACCGACGACGGTGCCTACACCGATGTGACGAACTGCATGATGCTCGCGGGCATTCCCGGGCGGGTGGGCGACGGGGTCAAGAAGACGCTGAGCTACACCCTGGCCGACGGCAGCGCGCTCAACGTCGATACCTATGTGGGCAAGAAACCCGAGCCGCAGACCCTGGCGCGCTTTCTGGTGGGCCCGGTCGATTGCGAGATCACCGGTTGCACGGAAACGCCCGACGGCAAGGCGCTGTTCGTCAACATCCAGCATCCCGGCGAAGGCACTCCGGTGGATACCATCGGCAATCCCGACGGCTATGTCAGCCAATGGCCCAGCAACGCCGGCTACGGCGCCGGCCGGCGGCCGCGCTCGGCCACCATCGTGATCACCAAGAACGACGGCGGGCGCATCGGCAGTTGAGATTCACAACGAAAGCCCGCTGCGGCGGGGTGTTCCTTCGAGCCGGCGCATGCGCCGGCTTTTTTCATGTGCCCTCGAGCGCTGCCGATTCCGGTGGATCGGCTTCGAACGAATCAGCGTAGGTGAAGTACAGCGAGGCGTAGAAGACGGTCGAGAACAGCATCATGGCGGGAAACGCCGCATGCGCGGTGGCCTGTGCCATGCCGAGCAGCGCGAGCAGCGTCTGTGCCACCAGCATGAAACTCAGCAGCAGGAAGAACCAGGCCACGCCGTAGAGCGCGAATGCGCCCACGCTGCGAAGGCAGGCCAGCATGCTGGCGAAAAGCGCCTTGCCGACCGGCATGTCGTCCCAGAAGACCAGCGCCGGCGCGTGCCAGAAAACGAGCGAAAGCAGGGTCATCAACACCAGGCGCAGCAGCACGCCGAACTCGAGCAGCGGGTCGGAGAGCAGTTCGGGCGTCGCCTCGTTCTCCGCGACCGCCTGCATGGCGGCGGCGAAACGGCCGCCATCGAGCAGGTGCGCGAGCAGCACGACGGCGAGCGCCGCCGCAGCGTATACCGCGCCGAGCTGCAGGAGCGCGCGACGCCGTTGCGGCCGGCGCAGCGGATGCAGGAGCAGGCCGGGATGGGCGTTGCGACCCGCCAGCACCTCGCGCGTGGCGATCATGAAAGCGATGCTGCCCAGCGGCATCAGGCCGAGCGCCAGCACCGGGCCGATCAGCGGCATCTGCAGCAACACCAGCGCGCCGAACGCGACCGCCGCAAACATCGCGCTCAGGCCGAGCGGCTGGCGGAAGAAAACGCCGAAGCCGCTGCGCACCCACTGCAGGCCCTGGCGGGCGCGAACCGTCTTGAGTTTCATCGCGGCAAGCTCAGGCGCTGCGCTGCGGGTGCCATGGCAAGGCACTTCGCGCGCGCAGCACGCGCTCGAAATGCGCGGGATCGTGCGGCACCAGCATGCTGGCCTCGCGCGGCAGGTGAACGTCCCACAGGCGCGAGATCCAGAAGCGCAGCGCCGCCGCGCGGAGCAAGGCGGGCATGAGGCGCACTTCGTCGCCGGTGAGCGGGCGCGCCGTCTCGTAGGCGGACACGAAGGTCGCGGCGCGCTCCTCGTCGAGCCGTCCGGAGTCCTGATCGATGCACCAGTCGTTCAGGCACACGGCGATGTCGAAGGCCAGGACATCGACGCCGGCGAAATAGAAGTCGAAGAAGCCGGCCAGGCGCGGTTGGCCGTCGGCGCCCTCCTCGAACATCACGTTGTCGCGGAACAAGTCGGCGTGGATCGGTCCGCTGGGCAGCGCGGCAAAGGAGGCCGAGGCCGCCACGCTGTGCTGAAAGTCCAGCTCGGCGTCGATCAGCGCGCGTTGCGGCTCGGCGAGAAAGGGGCGCACCTGCGGCACGGTCTCGTCCCACCAGGCGCGGCCGCGCAGATTGGGCTGGTGGCGCGGGTAGTCGGCGGCGGCGAGGTGCATGCGCGCCAGCGCGGCGCCGACCTGCTCGCAGTGCTGCGCGCTCGGCGCCAGGGCATGGCCGCCCCGCAAGCGATCGACCAGCGCCGCCGGCTTGCCGTGCAGCGTGTGCAGGATGCCGCCACGCGCATCGCCCTGCGGCTCGGGCACGAGGATGCCGCGCTGCGCCAGATGCTTCATCAGGTGCAGGTAGAAGGGCAGTTGTTCGAAGCCGAGCCGCTCGAACACGGTGAGCACGTACTCGCCGCAATCGGCGCTCGCGAAGTAGTTGGTGTTCTCGATGCCCGCGGCGATCGGCTCGAGCGTTTTCAGCCTGCCCAGGCCGAGTTGCGCGACGAGCGCGGCGGCTTCGTCGAAGCCGACTTCGGTGAAGACCGCCATCGCGGCGGCCTAGAAGGAAAGCACGCGCCAGACGCTTTGTCCGGCGGATCCCTTGGAGGAGTTGGGGCCCGAGCTGGTGTCGCGACCGGCGTCCGGCGCCAGCACCTCGTACTGCGCCGACACCGCCCCCTTGGGCCGCACGGTGATGCTGCGCACCGCGCCGCGTACGCGAAGCTCCTCGATGCGTGCGCCGTCGTCCTCGACGACGGTGCGGCTCACGGCCGGCTCGGGGGTTTCCTTCGAAGCCGCCGCCGCAGGCGCGGTCTGGGCCGCCACGCTCATCGGCAGGAGACACAAGGCAGCAAGAGTCAGGCGGCGCTTCGACATGCGCACGATTGTAGGCGGGCCTCCCGGCCCGGGCGGGCGGCCGGCTGCAGCCACAATGCCTTCATGAGTTCACCTCGCGACGACATCCTGCTGCTGGTGGACGGCTCCAGCTACCTCTATCGCGCCTACCACGCGCTGCCCGATCTGCGCGGCCCGCAAGGCGAGCCGACCGGCGCATTGCACGGCATGGTGGCGATGCTGACCAAGCTGCGCGAGCAGTACCCCTCGGCCCATGCGGCCTGCGTGTTCGACGCCAAGGGCCCCACCTTTCGCGACGAGTGGTACCCCGAGTACAAGGCCACCCGCAAGGCGATGCCGGAGGATCTGGCAAGGCAGATCGCCCCGATCCACGAGGTGGTGCGGCTGCTCGGCTGGCCGGTGATCGAGGTGCCCGGCATCGAGGCAGACGACGTGATCGGCACGCTGGCCTGCGCCGCGTCCCGGCGCGGGCAGTGCGTGGTCGTCTCCACCGGCGACAAGGACCTCGCGCAACTGGTGGACGAACGCGTGAGCCTGGTCAACACCATGAGCAACGAGCGGCTCGACGTCGACGGCGTGCTGCGCAAGTTCGGTGTGGCCCCCGGCGCGATCGTCGATTACCTGACCCTGGTGGGCGATGCGGTGGACAACGTGCCGGGCGTCGAGAAGGTCGGCCCGAAGACTGCGGCGAAATGGATCGCGGAGCACGGCTCGCTGGACGGCGTGATCGCGGCGGCCGGCAACATCAAGGGCGTGGCCGGCGAGAACCTGCGCAAGGCGCTCGACTGGCTGCCGGTCGGGCGAAGGCTCGTCACGGTGAAGACCGATTGCGACCTGGCGCTGCCGCTGCCCGGCTGGCCCGACGAAGCCGCCTGGCAGGCGCTCACCTGGCGCGAGATCGACCGTGCGGCGCTGCTCGACTTCTACACGCGCAACGGCTTTCGCACGTTCAAGAAGGCGCTGGAGGAGTCGTCCGACCCTTCGGGTCCCGCTGCGGCTTCGGCACCGGGCACCGCGGCGCCCGCTGCGGTGCCGCAGGACGGCGAGGCGCTGCCCGCGCCGCTGACCCATACCCACTACGACACCGTGCTCGGTCGCGAGCTGTTCGACGAATGGCTCGCCCGCATCCGCGCGGCCGATCTGGTGGCGCTGGACACCGAGACCGATGCGCTGGATCCGATGCGCGCGCGCATCGTCGGCCTGAGCTTTTCCGTGCAGCCGGGCGAGGCCTGCTACATCCCGCTGACGCACAGCTATCCCGGCGCACCCGACCAGTTGCCGCTGCGCGAGGTGCTGGATGCGCTTCGTCCCTGGCTCGAGGACCCGGCGCGGGCCAAGCTCGGCCAGAACGTCAAGTACGACTCGCACGTCTTCGCCAACCACGGCCTCACGGTGCGCGGCTACGTGCACGACACCCTGCTGCAAAGCTACGTGCTCGAGGCGCACAAGCCGCACGGCCTGCAAAGCCTGGCCCAGCGGCACCTCGGCCGCGAAGGGCTCGCCTACGAGGACCTGTGCGGCAAGGGCGCGCAGCAGATTCCCTTCGAGCAGGTGGAGGTGACGCGCGCGGCGCAGTACTCGGGCGAGGACAGCGACATGACCTTGCACGTTCATCAGACCCTGTGGCCGCGGCTGCAGGCCGAGCCGAAGCTGCGCGAGATCTACGAGCGCATCGAGATGCCTGCCTCGGGAACGCTGCTGCGCATGGAGCGCACGGGCGTGCTGATCGATTCCGCGCTGCTCGCGCGCCAGAGCCAGGCACTGAGCGTGCGCATGGCCGCGCTCGAGCAGGAGGCGCACGCCCTCGCCGGCCAGCCCTTCAACCTGGGCAGCCCCAAGCAGATCGGCGAGATCCTGTTCGGCAAGCTCGGCTTGCCGGTGCGCCGCAAGACCGCCAGCGGCGCGCCGAGCACCGACGAGGAAGTGCTCGCCGAGCTGGCCGCCGACTACCCGCTGCCGGCGCGCCTGCTGGAGCACCGCAGCCTTGCCAAGCTCAAGGGCACCTACACCGACAAGCTGCCGCTGATGGTCAACCCCTCGACGGGCCGGCTGCACACCAACTACGCGCAGGCGGTGGCGGTGACGGGGCGGCTGGCCAGCAACGAGCCGAACCTGCAGAACATTCCCATCCGCACGGCGGAGGGACGGCGGGTGCGCGAGGCCTTCATCGCGCCGCCCGGACACCTCATCCTCTCGGCCGACTACTCGCAGATCGAGCTGCGCATCATGGCCCACATCTCCGGCGATCCGGGCCTGCTCCACGCCTTCTCCGAAGGGCTCGATGTGCACCGAACGACCGCCAGCGAGGTGTTCGCGGTGCCGATGAGCGAGGTGAGCAGCGAACAGCGGCGCTACGCCAAGGTCATCAACTTCGGGCTCATCTACGGCATGGGCGCCTTCGGGCTGGCCAGCAACCTCGGCATCGAGCAGAAGGCCGCGCGCGACTACATCGACCGCTACTTCGCACGCTTCGCCGGCGTCAAGCGCTACATGGACGAGACCCGGGCACGCGCCGCCGAACAGGGCTATGTCGAAACGCTGTTCGGCCGTCGCATCTACCTGCCCGAGATTCGCGGCGGCAACGGTCCTCGCCGCACCGCCGCCGAGCGCCAGGCGATCAATGCGCCGATGCAGGGAACGGCGGCCGATCTCATCAAGCTGGCGATGATCGCCGTGGAAGCCGCGCTCGACGTGCCCGGCCGCGGCACGAAGATGGTCATGCAGGTCCACGACGAGCTGGTGTTCGAGGTGCCCGAGGCCGAACTGGACTGGGCGCGCACCGAAGTGCCGCGGCTCATGGCCGGCGTGGCCGAACTGAAGGTGCCGCTGCTGGCGGAAGTGGGCGTGGGCCCGAACTGGGACCAGGCGCACTGACCGTGGCGCCGGAAGCGCGTCCTGAACGAACCGTCGGCGTCCAGGCGGCGCGCCGGCGAGCAGCCCACGACCCGGCCGGACGAACCGAAGCTTTCGCCTTGCCACACAAGAGACCGCTGCACTGGGGCGCCTGGCTGATCGCCTTCGGCGTCTCGTTTCTCTTTCTCAACACGCTGCTGACCTTCGAGAACCGCTGGCCCGGCGCCGGCGTGCGCTTTGCACCCCGCCTGTCCTTCGAGCTGTGCATGGGTGCCCTGTTCCTTATGGGATGGATGGCACTCGGCCGGCGCCTGGGGGAGGGGGCGCGCTCCGTGCTCGCGGCCACCTTCGTGGTGCTCGTGCTGGCCCGCTATGCCGATGTCACGGTGCCCGCGCTGTTCGGGCGTCCGGTCAACCTGTACTGGGACGGCCCGCACTTCTCGGAGGCGCTCAGGCTGGCCGCTTCGGCGCTGCCGCGATGGCAAGTCGGCGCCTGCGTGCTGGGTGGCACCTGCGTTCTGGCGGCGCTGTACGTCGGCGTGCGCTGGGCCATCGGCTTGCTCGCGAGCAGCCTGGCCTGGCATCCGCCGCGCCGATGGCTGCTGGCGGCTGCAAGCGGCCTGGCGATCAGCTTCGCGGTGCATCCGGTCGCGTCGCGCGACACGCGCTGGTTCTTCTCGCTGCCCGTGAGCCCCGCCCTGGCCAGACAGGCGGCGCTCCTGCCCGTCGCGCTGTCCGACCGTGCCATCGGGGCACGGCTTTCGGACAGCCCGCAGTTCGACCGCAACCTGGACAGCCTGCATGGTGCCGATGTGCTGCTCGTTTTCGCCGAGTCCTACGGCATGACGGCATTCGACGACCCCGCGCAGTCCGAGGCGCTGGCGCCGGGTCGCGAACGGCTGCTGCAGTCGGTGCTCGCAAGCGGCCGGCAGGCGGTCTCGGCGCGGGTCGGCTCGCCGACCTTCGGCGGCTCCTCTTGGCTGGCACATTCTTCATTGCTCTCCGGCGTGGACACACGGCGTCCGCAAGACCACGATCTGCTCCTCGCCAGCCAGCGGCCCACGCTGGTGCAGCATTTCGCCCGCCACGGCTATCGCACGGTGGCATGGATGCCGGGGCTGCAGCGGCCCTGGCCCGAAGGCGCTTTCTACGGCTTCGACCGCTATGCACAAGCCGATTCGATCGGCTACGCCGGACCGGCCGTGGGCTACTGGCGCATTCCCGATCAGGCTTCCATGGCGCTGTTGCACGAGCAGGAGTTGACCGGCACGCAGCGGGCCCCGCGCTTCGTCGTGTTTCCGACCGTCAGCAGTCACGCGCCGTTCCGACCGGTGCCCGCGTACCTCAGCGACTGGCAGCGGTTGCTCCAGCCCGACGCTTATACGGACGCGGAGGTCCAGAGGGCCTTGTCCGAGCCGGTGTCCTGGCTCGAACCACGGCCCGCTTACCTGCAGGCGCTGAACTACCAGCAGGACTGGTTGAGCGGATACCTGAGAGAGCGTGCGCCACGCCGGCTGCTCCTCATCGTGATCGGTGATCACCAGCCATTGGCGACGGTCAGCGGTCGCGGCGCTTCGTGGGACGTGCCGGTGCATGTCATCACCGACGACGCGAGCTTGCTTCGCCGCTTCGAAGCGGCGGGCTTCGAGCGAGGCCTGCATCCCGGCGCCGCGTATCTCGGTGGCATGCATCGCCTGACCGCGTTGCTGCTCGAAGTGTTCAGTGGCGCACACCCGCCGTCGCAGGCTGCCGCAAACGACGACCCGGTTCGCTGAAAAGCGCAGCCAGACAAGCCGGCGAAACCGGGCGTCCCGCTGTGTACGGTACAGCGCAAGCGAGCGCAAACATGCGCCGCAGGCTTCAGCGCGATTGAACTGTTACCGATGCTTGCGGGCGCCTGTCACCTCCTCACGAGAATGCAGCCTCTCTAGACGCGGGGCTCCTTGTCACGCGCGCGCAGCGCGACGGGTCCCGGCCAACTTTCAGGGGAAAGCATTGGAAGACGACACGATCATCCGTGTTCCGTTCGAGGCGGAATACATCACCCGCCCCGCGCTTCTGGACTCGCTCGACAGCGGCGCGCGGTGCGAAGACGAGACGGGCCGTCAGTTCACGATCCGTGCCGCCGACACCGATGGCCAGCGAAGCTCGGCCAGCATCCTGATCAACAAGATGTACGCCACGCGCGGCTACCGCAGTTCCTTCCTGCCGGCGGAGAGAACCCCCGAGCGGATCACGCTGGTCGCCACGGACGACGACGTGACGATCGGCACCTTGACCATCGGCTTCGATTCGCCGAACGGCCTGCTGGCCGATCAGTTGTTTTCGGATGAAACCGATGGGCTGCGCCATCGCGACCGCAGCGTGTGCGAATTCATCAAGCTGGCCATCGACAGTTCGGTTCGTTCGCGCAAGGTGCTGGCCTCTCTTTTCCACGTCGCCTTCATCTGCTCGCATCGGCTCAAGGGGACCGACAACGTGGTGATCGAGGTCAACCCGCGCCATGTGCGGTACTACGAGCGCATGCTCGGCTTCAAGGTCGCCGGTCCGCAGCGGCTCAACCCTCGCGTCGACGCGCCTGCCGTGCTGCTCGATCTGGATCTTGCCCATGCCAACCGGCAGATCGAGCGATTCGGCGGTCAACCCCAGTACGCGCTGGTGGAACGCTCGCTTTATCCCTATTTCTTCTCGATGCACGAACAGACGGGTATCGTCCGCCGCCTGCAGCGAACGCAGCCGGCGGGAATGTCGATGTCGCGCCCGCAGGTTTCGCAGCAGCGCCAGTACGCCTGTGCCTGATCTGCCTTCCTCGTGCCTGCCGACTTCCCTGACTCCGCCCACCGTTTTTCCTACGACGAGGCTTTTTCGCGCAATCTGGGTTGGGTTACCCAGGAGGAGCAACTGCGCCTGAAGGGCGCCCGGGTCTGCATCGCGGGCCTGGGAGGGGTCGGCGGCATCTACCTGCTGACGCTTGCCCGGTTGGGTATCGGTGCGTTCACCGTCGCCGATTTCGACCATTTCGCGCTCGCCAACTTCAATCGTCAGGCCGGCGCGACGATGTCCGCCCTGGAGAAGCCGAAAACCGAGGTGATGCTCGCCATGGCGCGCGACATCAACCCCGAACTCGATATCCGCGTTTTCGAGCAGGGGTTGAATGCCGGCAATCTTGCGAGCTTCGTCGAGGGTGCCGATGTGTATCTCGACGGGCTCGATTTCTTCGCGCTTGCGATTCGCCAGGAGTTGTTCGCCTTGTGTCATCGCGAAGGAATCCCCGCCACGACCGTGGCTCCGCTCGGCATGGGCGCGGCGCTGCTGAATTTCGTTCCGGGGGGCATGTCGTTCGAAGAGTATTTCAGGCTGGAAGGGCAGAGCGAGAACGAACAGGCCTTGCGCTTTCTGGTCGGTCTGTCTCCCGCGATGCAGCAAATGACGTACCTGGTGGATCCCTCGCGGGTCGATCTGCGGCAAGGGCGCGGGCCCTCCACAGTGATTGCGGTGCAGCTGTGCAGCGCCATCGCCGCGGCGCAGGCGCTCAAGCTCGTGCTCGGACGCGGCGATGTCGTGACGGCACCCCGCGGGCTGCACTTCGACGCCTATCGCAACCGGCTGCGCAACACCTGGAGACCGGGCGGCAACCGCAATCCGCTGCAGCGCCTTTTGCTCTCGGTGGCCCGGCGCAGGCTGCGCGCAGCGTGATGGCGGCGCTCGAGTTCCCGGTGAACCCGACCGCGCTGCCGCCCGAGCGGCTGCGGCAAATCCTGGCTGCGGGCATACGGGCACCTTCGGCCGAGAATCTGCACTTCCTGCGTTTCGAGCCCGGCGCGGGCACGCTCACGCTGGTGGCTACCGACGCAGCCTCGTGGACGAGCTTGCCGCATCGCAAGTGGCTGGCGCTGATGTCGTACGGAGCCGTCGTGGAGAACATGGCCCTGCGCGCCGGCACCTTCGGCTATGCGCAGGATGTTCGCTGGCAGCCCGATCCAGAGCGGCCCGAGCGCATCGCGGAGCTCTGCTGGGTGACGACCAGCGCGCCGGCGGATCCGCTTGCCCAGGTCATCGACGCGCGTCACACGAACCGACGCTTCTATCGGCGCGCGCGGCTCGAGCCGGCCGTGCTGCAGGCGCTCGGTGCGGCCACCCAATCCGTGGCGCAAACGCGCCTCGTGTGGTGCGATTCGCCCGAGCTGCGCTCCATCGCGTTGCGCGTTCTTCGCCTCGCAGAAACCGAACGCTTCCGCCGCCGCGAACTGCATGCCGAGCTTTTCTCCGCCGTGCGGTTCGACAAGGGCTGGCGGGCCACGGCGCAGGAGGGCTTGCCGCCCGGGGCCTTGCAGGTTGAAGCGCCCATGCGTCCGCCCTTCGCGGCCCTGCGGCACTGGCCGGTGATGCGCGCCGCCACCTGGGCCGGCATGCATCTCTCGCTCGGCCTGCGTGCGGCTTACCTGCCGTGCGCTCTGGCACCCCACATCGGCGTGGTGCTTGCCGAAGGCGACACCGCGGACGCGCGAGACCTGCGCGCCGGACGGGCTTTCCAGCGGGTCTGGCTGGCCGCCACGGCGGCAGGCCTCGCGTTGCAGCCCTTCGCCGCGCCGATCGCCCTCAGCCGGCAAAAGCCGGGGTTCGGTTGGGTCGATGCAGGACTGCAGGAGCGGCTGCAATCGCTGCTGGGCGTCCTGGTCGGCGCCAGCGGCGGGCACCCGAGCATGTTCTTCCGCCTGGGCCGCGCCCAGGCGCCGCAAACGGTGACCGACCGCCTTCCCGTCGAGCACTACCTCGCTTGATGCAGGTTACGGTTGGTCACGGGCCTGCTTCGCACTGCCCGCGCAATCTGTGCGGTTTCGTACCGTTCGAGCGCCCCTTGATCCTAGGGAGCAGCGTGGTGGACCCCCTCATGTGCGGGGCATCGGATCATGGTTATGTGATGGAACGAACGGTACCTTGCCATAGCGAACTGGAGACTCGCTTCACCAGCCGGCGATGTCATTCGAGTCGATGGCTGTCGGCGGCCTCGTGCGATTTGATCTGTCCTTCGTGCGTAAGCGCCTTGTGTGTTGTGTAACAAGCCTTTCCCAAGACGAACCGACTCGACTTCACTACCTCACCCACGGAGAGCGACACCATGAAATCAATTTCCCCTCCCTTCAAGGCTGGTGTACAGCGAACGCTGGCAGCACTGACCTTGACCACCGCCTGCTCGGCGACATGGGCCTTGCCCGTGTTCACGCTCGACCCGAGCGCGGCCGGCCTGAATGGTGATGCCGTCACGGCGGACAACATCATCATTTCCGATTACTCGACGGTGTTCCTCGACCAAGCCACGGGCAGCTTCACTGACCAAGGCTTCCTGGCGATCTCCAACTTTCAGCTCGCCAACACGAACATCCAGGCGGGTGGGCTGAACACCGACTACGGGCTGTACATCCAGTTCAGCGGCACGGGCACGCAAACGCCCGGGGACCCGACCGCCGTGCCGACCTTCGGCACCTTCGACACGCTCGAGTACACGCTGTTCGGCTACAACGGCAGCGCGGCCACTTTCGGCTTCGATGGCGCGAACATCCCCACGACGAGCGCAGCGGGTGCGATCGCACTGGCCACCGGCAGCCTGATCGAAGGCTCCGTCAGCACCGTTCCCCAGTTCGGCTCCTTCGTGCCGAGCGCGACGACGGTGCTGACCTTCGAGGTGGCAGCCGGTGCGGAAGGCTTCTTCGCCGATCCGAACCCGTTCTACAACCTGGCCTTCGCCGCGTTCACGAACACCGTGTCGCAGGTCGAGCCGTTCGAAGGTGGCTTCCGCATCCGTCAGGGTGGCGGCGCCATCAACTTCGACAACGCCACGGCACCCATCCCCGAGCCCGGCACGTACGCGCTGATGCTCGCCGGTCTGGCGGCGGTCGGCATGGTGGTGCGTCGTCGCCGCAAGGTCTGAACGTGCTTCATTTCGTTTGAGTGGGCGGCCTCGGAGCGATCCGAGGCCGTTTTTGTTTGTGCGCCGCTCATGCTCACCCGCGGGCGGATCGGGAGTGTGCGAACACCGGAGTGCCTGCTTCATGGAACGGTCACCGCTCGGACGCGCGCCCGTCGTGCGGAGCAGGCAGCATGAACGTCCATGCAATGGACGGCGGTTTCCCTTCGAGCCAGGCCCGGGCCGATCCCGGTCGCTCCCTGCACTTTGCCTGCACCGGACGTCGCGAGCCCACCGCCGCTCGAGCAGGGCTCGCGCGGCGAGGACAAGCTGCGTGTGCGCAGTGCCTGGATCTCCGACGTGCACCTCGGCACCCCCGGCTGTCAGGCGGCTGCGCTGCTCGATTTTTTGCGTACCGTGGACAGCGAGAACCTCTATCTGGTCGGCGACATCATCGATGGCTGGCAGCTCCGGCGTTCCTGGTACTGGCCGCAGTCGCACAACGACGTGGTGCAGAAACTGCTGCGCAAGGCCCGCAAGGGCACGCGCGTGGTTTTCGTGCCGGGCAACCACGACGAGTTCGCCCGCAAGTACCTCGGCCACAACTTCGGCGGGATCGAGGTGGTGGAGGACTGCATACACACGACGGCCGACGGCCGGCGACTGTGGATCACCCACGGCGACGCATTCGATGGCGTGATTCAGTGCGCCCGCTGGCTCGCTCATCTGGGCGACTCGGCGTACGAATTCACCCTGCGGATGAACCGCCACGTCAACGCGTTCAGGGCGCGCCTGGGTCTGCCGTACTGGAGCGTTTCCAAATATTTGAAGCTCAAGGTCAAGCGTGCCGTGAGCTTCATCGGCGATTTCGAGCAGGCCGTGGTGCGTGAAGCGAAGAGGCGTGGCGTGCAGGGCGTCGTGTGCGGACACATCCACCATGCCGAACTCCGCGAGGTGGACGGCATCCTGTACGCCAACGACGGCGACTGGGTGGAGAGCCTCACGGCGCTGGTCGAGCATGCCGACGGCCGCCTCGAGATCCTGGACTGGAGCACCCGCGTGCGGGTGGAGCGCCGACCGGCGTCGGCGCCTCACGGGCCGGCAGGAAAGGGTTCGCCCCAGGCGACTGCCGCGGCCGCCGACCTGGACGAGCTGACGGCCTGAAGGCGGGACCGGCCGGGGGGTCATGCCCGGACACCTCCGCTCCGAGCGGCGTGGCCTGCGCATCGCACCGACCACCGATGCCCGACCGTTGCGGGACATGAAGCAAGCCGGCTGACGCTGCCGGTGCAAAAGCCGTATTGCCCCCTATTGCGCCAAAGTGGAACGTGGGTTTACCGCAACGGCAGCGTTTATCTGGTGTGACAGTTCGCCGACTCCTTGCAATAGCATGATTTCCGCTTCGGAGGTGTTGTCATCCGAAAGCGCTGGACATCACACATGCAACGAGGAGACTCCATGAAGAAAACGACTACCTTCGCTCAGCGATCACTGATCGCAAGCGCGGTGCTGGCCACGACGGCCGGCATGGCGAACGCGCAAACGGTCACGCTTTACGGTCGGGTGGATGCCGGCATCCAGTACACCAGCAAGGCCACGGCTTCCGTCAGCGGCGACGACGGGCTGTGGCAGCTGCAAAACGGCGGCATCCTCCCCAGCATCTGGGGCATGCGCGGCAGCGAGGATCTCGGCGGTGGTCTGAAGGCGGTGTTCAACCTCGAAAGCGACTTCGATTCGAGCACGGGCGGCAGCCGCGGCCTGGGCAGCATCAGCACGCTCTTCGGGCGTCAGGCGAACGTGGGCCTGTCGGGCGACTGGGGCACCGTGCTGCTCGGTCGTCAGTACAGCCCGGCGCTGCTGGCCGAACTCGGCACCGAACCGCGCGGCTACAAGGAGTCGCTCTCCGGCCTGTTGAGCTTCGCTGGCAACCAGTTGCCGGCCGGCAATGACCTGGGGCCGAACAACGGGGCTGGCATCTTCACCAGCAACCTGATCTCGTACAGCGGCACCTTCGGGCCGGTGGGCGTCGGCCTTGGCTACGGCTTGGGCGAAGGCAACGCTGGGCAGGGCGACGGCCGCACGGCCTCGATCGGCCTTTCCTACAAGGGTCCGGTGGTCGTGTCCCTGTCGTATCAGCAGATCGAGGGTGCGCCCGATGCGGAAAGCAAGCGCGTCGGCCTGGGCGTGGCCGTGCCGTTCGGTGCCCTGACGTTCAAGGCCCTGTACGCCAAGGCCACCCAGGACGACCTGAGCGGCGACGAGGTCGGCGACACCGACAACCTCGGGGTGGGCCTCGACTTCGCATGGAGCCCGCAAAGCACCGCCACGGTCGCCTTCTACTACGGCAAGGACGACGTGATCGACGACAACAAGACCAAGACGCTGGTCATCAGCAACGACTACGCCTTGTCGAAGCGGACCACGCTCTACGCACAGCTCGCCTACGTGGACGCCGACGACGATTCGGCCATCAACACGCAGATCACGCTGGGTGCGACGCCGTCCGGCGAAAAGTCGACGATCGTCGGCTTCGGCATCATGCACAACTTCTGATCGCGCGGCGCGGCTCCGCAAGGGGCCGCGCGTGTGAACAGGCAAGGGGCTGCGCGAGCAGCCCTTTTTACTTGGCCGGCGAAGCGACCGCGGGCACGTGGCCGCTGTCATGAAGTGGCAATGCGCCTTTCATAAACTGGAGCGATGTCCGCCCAGCCCAAGCCCGTCACCGCGACGCTGCTCCTGCTCAACCGCGAGCAGGCCATCCTCGAGTTCAACCGCCGCGTGCTTGCCCAGGCCTTGCGCGAGGACGTGCCGCTGCTCGAGCGGCTGCGCTACATCTGCATCGTCTCGTCCAACATGGACGAGTTCTTCGAGGTGCGCTTCGCCGACTACCTGGAAGCCTCCCGCCTGCCGGACTCCGGCATCACCCTGCGCGAGATGGCCGAGGTCGCCGCCGCCGCCCACGAGCTGATCGACGCGCAGTACGCCGCCTTCAACGAAGTGGTGATGCCAGCGCTCGGCCGCGAAGGCATCGTCGTGCTCAACCATGCCGAGCGCGATGCCGGGCAGCGCGAGTGGGTCGACAACTTCTTCCAGAAGCAGGTCCGGCCGCTGCTCGTGCCGGTGGGACTCGATCCGGCGCATCCGTTTCCGCAGGTGGCGAACAAGTCGCTCAACTTCATCGTCAAGCTCGGCGGGCGCGACGCCTTCGGGCGCGACAACTCCATCGCCATCGTGAAGGTGCCGCGCGTGCTGCCGCGCGTCATCCGCCTGCCGGCCGAGATCGCGCCCGATCGGCAGGCCTTCGTGCTGTTGTCGAGCTTGATCCGCGCGCACCTGGCGGAGTTGTTTCCGGGGCGCACCGTCGAAGCGTTCTCGCAGTTCCGGGTCACGCGCGACTCCGACCTCGACGTGGACGATGACGTGACCAACCTGCGCCAGGCGCTGCGCTCGTCGCTGAGCACGCGCCACTTCGGGCAGGCGATCCGGCTCGAGGTGGTCAACACCTGCCCGGAGGAGCTGAGCGAGTTCCTGCTGCAGCAGTTCGGCCTGCCCGACGCGGCCCTGTACCGGGTCAACGGTCCGGTGAACCTGGTGCGTCTGAACCAGCTCATCGACCAGGCCGACGCCGATGCGCTGCGCTTCGCGGCCTACGAACCGGCCTGGCCCAGGTCGCTGCGCCCCGCCAATGCGGCCGGCTCGATGTTCGAGCGGCTCAAGAGCGGCGACGTGCTGCTTCACCATCCTTTCGAAAGTTTCGAGCCTGTCGTGCAGATGCTGCGCGAGGCCGTGGCCGACCCGGACGTGCTGGCCATCAAGCAGACCATCTATCGCACGGGCAGCGAGAGTCCGCTGATGGACCTGCTGATCGAGGCGGCCCGCCGCGGCAAGGAAGTGACGGCGGTGGTCGAGCTGAAGGCGCGCTTCGACGAGGAAGCCAACATCAACTGGGCCGAGCGGCTGGAGGCGGTGGGCGCGCAGGTGGTGTACGGGATCGTCGGCCTGAAGACGCACGCCAAGCTGCTGCTGATCACGCGACGCGAAGCCACCGCGCGCGGCAGCCGGCTGATCCGCTACGCGCATCTGTCCACCGGCAACTACAACCCGAAGACGGCGCGCCTGTACACCGACATCGGCTGCATGACGGCCGACCCGGTGCTCACGGCCGATGCCGACCTCGTCTTCCACCAGCTCGCCAGCCTGACGAGGGGCAAGGCGCCGCGTCAGTTGCTGCTCGCGCCGAGCAGCCTGCACCGGCAGATGCTGCGCCTGATCGAGCGCTGCGCCCAGGCGGCGCGCGAAGGCAGCCGGGCACGCATCGTGGTCAAGCTCAACGCGCTCACCGACGAAGCGCTCATCGCCGCCCTGGTCGCCGCCTCGCAGGCCGGCGTGGAGATCGATCTGGTGATCCGGGGCGCCTGCATGCTGCCGCCCGGACTGGCGGGTTTCACCGAGCGCATCCGCGTGCGCTCGGTCGTGGGTCGTTTCCTGGAGCACACGCGCATCCTGTACTTCCGCTTCGGGACGGGAGAGGACGACGAACAGCTCTACCTCTCCAGCGCGGACTGGATGACGCGCAACATGCAGCGTCGCATCGAGATCGCCTGGCCGGTCCGCGAGCCCGCCTTGCGCCAGCGGGTGATCGACGAATGCCTGGTGCCTTATCTGCGCGACGCTCAGGACGCGTGGCTGCAGCGCAGCGACGGCTGTTACGAGCGCATCGCCCGGGAGGGTCCCAGCGCACAGCAGGCGCTGATGCACCGCTACAAGGCTTGAACGGACCGCATCCTTCGGCATCGCGTATGGACCTCATCCTGTGGCGGCACGCCGAAGCACACCCGGCCCGGGAAGGCCAGGACGATGCCGAGCGCGCGCTCACGCCCAAGGGCGAACGTCAGGCCCAGCGAATGGCCGAGTGGCTCAACCAGCGGATGGCAGCATCCACCCGCGTGCTGGTCAGCCCGGCGGTGCGTACGCAGCAGACGGCCAAGACGCTCAAGCGCAGCTTCAAGACCGTTGCAGCGCTCGCCCACGATGCAAGCGTCGACCAACTGCTGGAGGCCGCGCGCTGGCCAGAGTCCGGCGAGCCGGTGCTGATCGTGGGTCACCAGCCCACGCTCGGCTTCACGGCTGCGCGGCTGGTCGCCGGGATCGACACGTACTGGGCGATGAAGAAGGGGGCCGTCTGGTGGCTGCGCCACCGCGACCGCGACGGCGGCGAGCAGGTCGTCGTGCAGGCGGTGCAAGGGCCCGATCTTCTCTAGGGCCTGTTAACGCTACGGAAGGACTCGCGCCGGTGTCCCAAGGGCCGCAGGGGTAGGCGCATGCGAGGCCGTGTGCCCGTGGCACACAACGAGCGTGCAACGACGCCCTGCGGCCCTTGGGACACCGGCCCGAAGGGTGATCCCGGCAAACGGGCGCGCGCCGCGTTGCAAATGCTCGCCGTAGCCGTGCTACGGCTGCGCTTTGCGCCTTGCGGGCGCCCGTTTGCCGGGTCACGCGAGTCCTCCCGTAGCGTTAACAGGCCCTAGGACGTGCAGCCGGCGGACAGCGCGACCGCCCGCCGGTTCAGGCTTGCGAAGCCACCTCCAGCCGCAGCGGCCCGGCGCGCTCCCAGGCCCGCGCTTCCTCGCTCAGCAGGAACATCGTTCGCGGATGGCCGCCGGCCCAAGCGGCTTGCAGCTGGAGCTCGGCGCCGCCTGGCGTGCGCATGAGGCTGGCCACCTTCTCGGGCAGATCGTTGCGGGCGTGGCAGAGCACGACCGCCAGCCGCAGGCAGAGCACCGGCCACAGGCTGGCTTCGTCTTCCAGCGTGTTGCCCAGCTTGCGCAGGCTGCCGCGGTGGCCGAGCACCAGTTCGGCGACGCGGCGCTGCTGGCTCTGCGAGAAGCCGGGCGCATCCACGTGGGCCAGCAGGTAGGCGCTGTGGCGGTGGTGGTCATGGTGCGAGACCGACATGCCGATCTCGTGCAGCAGCGCGGCCCAGCCGAGTTCGCGCGCGGTTTCGCCCGGCATGGCGCTGCCGTTGACGACGGCGCGCGGAACGACCCTGCGGTAGAGAGCCAGGGCGAGCCGCCGCACGCGCGCAGCCTGCTGCAGGTCGCTGTCGAAGCGGCGCTGAAGCTCCTGCACCGAGTCGTCGCGCAGGTCGCGCACGGCGTCGGCCGCGGCGCCTCGCCGCAGCGCCGGGTGCGTGGCCGCCTCGCGCCGCTCGGCCAGGTCGAAGATCACACCCTGACGCAAGGCCCCGCGGGCGGGCTGCAGGGCGTCGATCCCGAAATGCATGGCCAGCGTGTACAGGATCGACAGGCCGCCCCCCAGGACCGCGCGGCGGTCGGGCTTCAGGCCGGGCAGTTCGAGCGCGTCCTGGTGGCCGGCCCCCAGGCAGGCTTCGATGCACCAGCGCAGGCCGGCGGGCGTGATCGCGCCGTCGGTGATGCCGCTCGCAAGAAGCATCTGCGACACCGCCCCCACGGTGCCCGAGGCGCCCAGCGCTTCGACCCACCGGCCGGGTGCGAAGGGCTGCAGCGCTTCTTCCAGCTCGGCGCCGGCAGCGATCTGCGCCGCCCGAAAGCCCGCCTCGGTGTAGCGGCCGTCGCCGAAGTAGCGCATGGACAGGCTCACGCTGCCGACCTGAAAGCTCTCGGCATGGCGCGGCGTGCGGCCCTGGCCGACGATCATTTCTGTGGAGCGTCCGCCGATGTCGATGACCAGGCGCGTGCGCTCGCTCGGCTGCAGGCGCGCCACGCCGGCGAAGATCAGGCGCGCTTCCTCGCGGCCCGAGATCACCTCGATCGGCTGGCCCAGCACCGTACGGGCGCGTGCGAGGAAGGCGTCGCGGTTGCGCGCCTCGCGCAGCGTCTGCGTGGCCACCGCGCGCACCTGCGAGGGCGCGAAGCCCTCGAGCCGCGCGGCGAAGCGCGCCAGGCAGTCGAGTCCGCGCCGTTGCGCTTCTTCGCCCAGGCGGCCCTCGGCGTCGAGCCCGCCGCCCAGGCGCACGGTTTCCTTGAGGTAATCGACGCGCTTGTAGCGGCCGCGCGAAAGCTGTCCGATCTCGAGCCGAAAGCTGTTGGAGCCGAGATCGATGGCCGCCAGCGCAGTCGGCTCGGCGGCTTCCTTGAGGAGGGCGGCGGGCGCTGGCATGGCGGGCATTGTGTGCGCATTCACGGGCTCGATCGCCCGCGCACGGCCCGGCCTGCGCCTTTCTAGAATCGCCGTTCCTCGCCACCCGGAGAACCCCATGCTGAAGCAGGAATTCGACAGCCTCCACCCGACGCGCGATCTGAGCCGGCGCGACTTCGTCGCCACCGCCGTGGGCTCCGGTTTCGCGGCCGCGGTGCTGCCGGTGAGCGCCCAGACGATCCGTACCGACACCGCCGGCCTCATCGCGGGGCCGGTCAGCATCCCGGTGGGCAACGACCGCATGCCGGCCTACCGCGCTGCGCCCGAGGCGGCCGTCGCCGGAGCGAAGGCGCCGGTGGTCCTGGTGGTGAGCGAGATCTTCGGCGTGCACGAACACATTGCCGACGTGGCCCGGCGCCTCGCGAAGCGGGGTTACCTGGCGATCGCGCCGGAGCTGTTCGCGCGGCAGGGCGACGCGCAGGCCTACACCGACATCCCCAAGCTCGTCCAGGAGGTCGTCAGCAAGAAGCCCGACTCCGAAACCATGCAGGACCTCGACGCCACGGTCGCCTGGGCGGGCGTCAACGGCGGCAACCTCGACCGGCTCGGCATCACCGGCTTTTGCTGGGGCGGGCGCATCACCTGGCTGTATGCCGCGCGCAATCCGCGGCTGAAAGCCGGCGTGGCCTGGTACGGCCGGCTCGTCGGCGAGGCGCGGGCCCTGACGCCCATGCACCCGATCGACGTGCCCGGTGCGCTGAAAGCGCCGGTGCTCGGCCTGTACGGCGGGCAGGACAACGGCATCCCGCTTGACACGGTTGATAAGATGAAATCGGCCCTGGCGGGGGGCAGCCCCGCGGCGCGCAAATCGGAGTTCGTGATCTATCCCGATGCGCCGCATGCCTTTCACGCCGACTACCGTCCGAGCTACCGCAAGGAAGCGGCCGACGACGGCTGGAAGCGCTGCCTGGGCTGGCTCGAGACGCACGGCGTGTAGCGATCCGGTTCGCAGGGGCGGCCCGAAGCAGGCCCCGCAAGCCGCGGCGCCGCAGGTGGGGGCGGATTCGGTCAGGCCGGGCGCCGAGGCGCTCCCCAGCAACCGCGCCCTTGTCGGGGGCGCGGTTTCTTTTTTGAGTTCGCGCAGCGCGTCGGTCGAGCGCGCGGACGGTTTGCGATGCGAGGCGCTGCGAAAGAAAAATGTCGAACACGCTGTTGTGGATCGTCCTGGCCACGCTGGCCGGCGGCGTGCTGTCGGTCGCGATCGCCGCGGGTCTGACCTTGTCGGTGCTCAAGCTGATCGTGCGCCACCTGGTGAGCCTTTCGGCCGGCGTGCTGCTCGGCACCGCGCTGCTCAAGCTGCTGCCCGAAGCCTTCGAGACGACCGGCGGCTCGCCGCAGGCCTTGTTCGCCACCTTGCTCGGCGGGCTGCTGTTCTTCTTCCTGCTGGAGAAGGTCGAGCTTTACCGCCACAGTCACCACCACGAGGGCGACGGGCACCACCACCACCATGCTTTCGATGCCGAGCAGGCCGGGCGCGGCGGCTGGAGCGTGCTGCTCGGCGACAGCATCCACAACTTCTGCGACGGGGTGCTGATCGCCACGGCCTTCCTGGTCGACGCCCGGTTGGGCGTGGCCACCGCCGCGGCGGTGATCGCGCACGAAATACCGCAGGAGGTGGGCGACTACATCGTGCTGCTCAACGCGGGCTTCTCGCGCGCCCGCGCGCTGGCCTACAACGCCTTGTCCGGGCTCGCCGCCGTCGTGGGCGGGGTGCTGGGCTACTTCGTGATCCAGCCCTTCCAGGAGTGGTTGCCCTACCTGCTGGTCGTGGCGTCGAGCAGCTTCATCTACGTGGCCGTGGCCGACCTCATCCCGCAGTTGCAGCGCCGCCTGGCGTGGCGCGACACGGCGGCACAGCTTGCCTGGCTGGCCGCCGGCCTCGGCCTGATCGCGCTGCTGTCGGGGCTCGCGCACGATCACGGCGGGGGCGGCCACGATCACGAGCACGGCGAGCATGAGCACGGCGCCGATCACGAGCATGCCGACGAACCGCCGCCGATGACCAAGCGGCTTTACTGAAGCGCGCGGGAGCTCACCCGGAGTTGCGCAAACCCGCCGCCACGCCGTTGATCGACATGTGGATGCCGCGCTGCACGCGCTCGTGCGGCTCGCCTTCGGCCTGTTGCGCACGGTAACGGCGCATCAGCTCGACCTGCAGGTGGTTGAGCGGGTCGAGGTAGGGGAAGCGGTATTCGATCGAACGCGCGAGTGCCGGATTGCCCGCCAGGCGCCGCGTTTCGCCGGTGATGTGCGAGAGCGCCGCCTGCGTGCGGTGCCACTCGGCCTGGATCTGCGCGAAGATCTTCTTCGCCGCGCGCTTGTCGGGCACCAGTTCCACATAGCGCAGCGCCACCGCCAGATCGCTCTTGGCCAGCACCATGTCCATGTTGGACAGCAGCGTGCCGAAGAACGGCCACTGCGCGTGCATGCGCTGCAGCAAAGCCAGCCGTTCCTTGCGTGCGCCCTTGCCCGCCCCTGGCGCCGTGCCCTCGAGAAAGCGCTCCACCGCCGAGCCGAAGCCGTACCAGCCGGGCAGTGCGATGCGGCACTGCCCCCACGAGAAGCCCCAGGGGATCGCGCGCAGGTCCTCGATCGCAGGTTTGGCGCGTCCGTCCTTGGGCCGCGCTGCGGGGCGCGAGCCGATGTTGAGTTCGGCGATCTCGCGGATCGGGGTGGCGGCGAAGAAGTACTCGGCGAAGCCCGGCGTCTCGTAGACCAGTCCGCGGTAGGCCGCCATGCCGAGGCTCGAGAGCTCGGCCGCGGTGTCGAGAAAGAGTTGCGGCGCCTTGCGCCGCGGCGGCAGCAGCGTGGCCTCGAGCGTGGCGGCCACCAGCGTTTCCAGGTTGCGCAAGCCGATCTTCGGGTTGGCGTACTTAGAGGCGATCACTTCGCCCTGCTCGGTGAGCCGGATCTGCCCGTTCACCGTGCCCGGTGGCTGCGCGAGGATCGCTTCGTAGCTCGGTCCGCCGCCGCGGCCCACCGTGCCGCCGCGGCCATGGAAGAGGCGCAGCCGCAGGCCGTGCTCGCGGCGCAGCGGCTCGAACAGCTCGACGAGCGCGGTCTCGGCGCGGTAGAGCTCCCAGTTGCTGGTGAAGAAGCCGCCGTCCTTGTTGCTGTCGGAGTAGCCGAGCATCACGTCCTGCTCGCCGTACTGGTCGGCCCGTGCGCGCAGGATCATCGGCAGCACGCCGGGCAGCGCGTAGAACTCGCGCATGATCGGCGCGGCGCGGCGAAGATCGGCGATGGTCTCGAACAAGGGCACGACGATCAGGTCGGCACGGGCCGCCTGCGCGCTTTCGCCCGGCGCGTCGAGCGAGCCGTGCAGCAGGCCGCATTCCTTTTGCAGCAGCAGCACCTCGAGCAGGTCGCTCACCGTCTCGGTGTGGGAGATGATGCAGTGGCGGATCGCGGCGCTGCCGAAGCGCCGGCGCAGCTCGCGCGCCGCCTCGAAGATCGCCAGCTCCCCCCGCGTGCGCTCGCTGTAGGCGGCCTCGCGCACCTGCAGGCCGCGCGCATCCGACAGCAGCCGCAGCAGCAGGGCGATGCGGTCTTGCTCCGGCAGCACGGCGTAGTCGGCTTCGATGCGCGCGGTGGCCAGCAGTTCGGCGATCACGGCCTCGTGCTGGTCGGAGCTCTGCCGCAGATCGATGGTGGCCAGGTGCAGGCCGAACACCTGCACGGCGCGGATCAGCGGACGCAGGCGTCCTGCGGCCAGCGCCGAACCGAAGTGCGAAGCGAGCGAGGCCTCGACCGTGCGCAGATCGTCCAGCAGCTCCGACGCCGCGCCGTAGGGCATGGAAGGCGCAACGGCATGGCGCAGCGCCTCGGTGCCGGTCAGCGCGTGAAGGGTGCCGGCCAGGCGCGCATACACGCCGATCAGCGCGCGGCGGTAGGGCTCGTCGATCCGGTGCTCGCTGGCATCTCCCGAGCGCTCGGCCAGCGCACGCAAGGCCGGCGTCACCTCGACCAGCAGCGCCGACATCGACAGTTCCGCGCCGAGTTCATGCACCTCGGTCAGGTAAAAGCGCAGCACCGTCTCGCTGTGGCGCGCCAGCGCGAAGCGCAGCGTCTCGGCGCTGACGTTCGGGTTGCCGTCGCGATCGCCGCCGATCCAGTTGCCCATGCGAAAGAAGGGCGCGACCTCGAAGCCGGGCAGCATCTGTTCGATCTCGGCATAGAGCTGCGGTATCTGGCGCAGGAAGGTGCTCTGGTAGTAGCTCAGCGCGTTGTCGATCTCGTTGGCCACGCTGAGCTTGGAAGTGCGAAGCAGGCGCGTCTGCCAGAGCTGCGTGACGCGCGCGCGCAGCTGCTGCTCGTTGGCGGCGCGCTCGCGCTCGCCCGGCAGCGCGTCGCGCACGCCGATGAGTTCGGCCACGGCGCGCTCGGCGTCGAGCACGCTCTTTCTCTGGACCTCGGTGGGGTGCGCCGTGAGCACCGGCGACAGGTAGGCGTGCGCAAGCGTCTCGGCGATGTCGGCGGCACGAACGCCGCGCCGCGCAAGCCGCTCGAAGCTCATGGCCAGTGAACCTTCCGTGACGGTGCCGCGGCGCTCGTCGCGGTCGCGCTGGCGCACGTTGTGCCGGTCTTCGGCCAGATTGGCCAGGTGCGAGAAGTAGCTGAAGGCGCGCACCACCGAAACCGCCTGATCCACCGACAGGTTCTTGAGCAGCCGGTCGAGCGCGCGTCCGGCCTTGGCGTCGCGCTTGAGCCGGTAGGCCACGGCAAGCTGGCGGATGCGCTCGATCAGCTCGAAGGCCGCGACGCCTTCCTGCTCGCGGATCACGTCGCCGAGGATGCGCCCGAGCAGGCGGATGTCCTCGATGAGCGGGCGGTTCTCGTCGTCGGCGGTGGCGGTCGAGCGGCGGGCGGGAGAAGGCATGAGGTCGGTTCGGGGCGAGACGAAACAAGAGGCTGCGGCAAAGCCGAGGGATGCTAGCAGCGGCCGTGCCGGCGAAACCCGCCCGCCCCGAGGCCGCTGCTAGCATCGAGCGATGAACCTGCAAGCGAACTCCTGGATCATCGCGACCCGCGAAAGCCGGCTCGCGCTGTGGCAGGCCGAGCACGTGCGCGGTCTGCTCGCGGCTCGCCTGCAAGAGCCGGTGGAACTGCTCGGCATGACCACGCGCGGCGACCAGATCCTCGACCGCACGCTGAGCAAGGTCGGCGGCAAGGGCCTGTTCGTCAAGGAGCTCGAGACCGCGATCGAAAGCGGGGCGGCGCACCTTGCGGTGCATTCGCTCAAGGACGTGCCGATGGACCTGCCCGAGGGCTTCGAGCTGGCGGCCGTGCTCGAGCGCGAGGACCCGCGCGATGCCTGGGTTTCTCCACGGCACGAGAACCTGGCGGCGCTGCCGGCCGGCGCGGTGGTGGGCACATCGAGCCTGCGCCGCCTGAGCCAGTTGCGGGCGATGCGGCCCGACCTGCGCATCGAGCCGCTGCGCGGCAACCTGGACACGCGGCTGCGCAAGCTCGACGAGGGGCACTTCGATGCCATCGTGCTGGCCGCGGCCGGCCTCAAGCGGCTGGGCCTCGCCGAGCGCATCCGCAGCGTCTTCGAGGCCGGGGCGATGATTCCCGCCGCGGGGCAGGGCGCCCTGGGCATCGAGGTGCATGCCGATTGCGCCGGGCGGCATCCGGCGCTGTGGGCCGCCTTGCGCTCGCTCACCGACGGGGCGGCGTGGCTGGCGGTGCACGCCGAGCGCGCGGTCTCGCGCCAGCTCGGCGGCAGTTGCAGCATGCCGCTGGCTGCGCACGCGCAGTGGCAGGGCGCCGGTCGGCTGATGCTGCGCGCGGCGCTCGGCAGCGCCGAAGGGCAGGCGCCGGTGCTGTTGCGGGTGGAGCTCGATGCGGCGGTGACCGACGTGGCCTCGGCCGAAGCACTCGGCCGCGAGGCGGCGCAGCGCTTGCGCGATCAGGGCGGCGCCGAGCTGCTGGCGCCGCTGTTGGCGGCGCAGACGCCCGCCCCGTCGGGGGCATGAGCTTGCCCTGCGAGCGCACGGAAAGCGCGCCTCCCGGCGGACGCGTGAGTTCCGCATGAGCAAGGCCTCTCGCCTGCGCGTGCTCGTGACCCGCCCCAGGGCGCAGGCGCGCGAATGGGTCGAAGACCTGGCGGCCGAGGGCATCGAGGCCGCGGCCTTGCCGCTGATCGGCATCGAGCCGCCGGCCGACGTGCCGGCCGTTCATGCGGCATGGCGCTCGCTTTCGTCTCGCACATTGTTGATCTTCGTGAGCCCGAATGCGGCCGCGCAGTTCTTCGCACAGCGCCCGGCAGGCTGTGAATGGCCTGCCGGTCTGCGCGCCGCCGCGCCCGGCCCGGGCAGCAGCGCCGCGCTGCGCGAGGCCGGCGTGCCGGCATCGGCGATCGTCGAGCCCGATGCGTGCGGCGAGCGCTTCGATTCCGAGGCGCTGTGGGCCGAGCTGGCGACAAGCGGGACGTGGCAGGGCGCTTCGGCACTGATCGTGCGCGGCGGCGTCGACGGCGATCCTCGGGGCAGTGGCCGCGACTGGTTGGCACGAACCTTGAGCGAGGCCGGCGCAACGGTGGAGTTCCTGGCCGCCTACCGCCGCACCGCGCCGCAGCTCAACGCCGACGAGCAAGCCGTGTGGGCGCGGGCCTTGGCGGCACCGGCCGAGCACCTGTGGCTGTTCAGCAGCTCGGAGGCCATCGATCACCTCGAGCGCCTGGCGCCCGGGCCTGCTCTCTCGTCCCGGCCGTGGGCCACGGCACAGGTGCTCGCCACCCATCCGCGCATCGCCGAGCGTGCGCGCGCTGCGGGTTTCGCCCGTGTGGTGCAGGCACCGCCCACGCGGGCGGCCATCGTGGCGGCCATCCGGGCTGCGCAAGAGCGGCCGATAGAATCCGACGCACCGTGAGCGACCCCCGACTGCCTCTCGAGGCGACGCCCGCGTCGCCTTCGCCCGAACCTCCTCCTGCTTCAGCAGCGCCGGCCGCGCGCGCAGAGTCGAGCGCTGCGCGCGGGTCGCGTCCTTCGAGACGCTGGACGGTCGTCGGCTGGCTCGTGCTCGGTCTGCTCGCGCTGGCTGCCGCGGCGCTCGCCTGGCGCACGCAGGAGCGCGTGCAGACGCTCGAACAGGAACTGGTGCGTCGCCAGGCCGCCAGTTCGGAGCAGGCCACCGAGGCCCATCTCATCGCCAAGCAGTCACGAGAAGGTGCGCTCGAAGCCGCCGCCAAAGTGGCACTGCTCGAAGCGCGCGTGGCCGAGTCGGCGATCCAGCGCAGCCAGCTCGAAGGGTTGATCCAGTCGCTGGCGCGTTCGCGCGAGGACAGCATCGTGACCGACGTGGAAAGCAGCGTGCGCGCAGCCGTGCAGCGCGCCGCCATCAGCGGCAGTGCCGAGCCGCTGGTCGCCGCCTTGACGGCGGCCGACGAGCGCCTGGCGCGCACCGAGCAGCCGCGCTTCGAGAACCTCCGCCGGGCCATCGCGCGCGACATCGACCGCATCCGCTCCGTGGCTGTGGCCGACATCGCGTCGCTGGCCATCAAGCTCGACGAGGCGGTGCGTCTGGTGGACGACGCGCCGCTGCGGGTGATCGATGCACCGGCAACGGCCGCCACGCGGGCGGCACTGCTGGCCGACGGCGCACTGGTCGAACCCGCAGCGTCGGCACCCGTGATGGCTGCGGCCTCCGAGCCGGCGACTGCCGGCGCCTCCGGCCCGGCCACCGAATCGATTGCGGCACCCGTGCCGGCTCCCGAGCCTGCCGCGCCAGAGCCTGCCCCTTCGGCGGCGCCGACGACGTCCCCGTCATCGGGGCTTTGGAACTGGTTGCCCGAAAGCAGCGGCGACTGGTGGCGCAGCGTGTGGCAGGAGGCACGCGGACTGCTGCGCGTGACCCGCATCGACCGGCCCGAAGCCATGCTGCTCGCGCCCGAGCAGAGTTTCTTCCTGCGCGAGAACCTCAAGCTCAGGCTGCTGAATGCGCGCCTGGCGCTGCAAAGCCGCCAGTTCGACACCGCGCGGGCCGACCTGCAGACCGCCGCTGCCGCGATCGAGCGCTATTTCGACGGCGACGCGCGCAAGACGGTGATCCTCGCCGAGCTGCTGCGCAGCGTGGCCGAGCAGGTCGGCCAGTCCGGCCTGCCCCGGCCGGACGACACGCTGACCGCGCTCGATGCCGCGGCGCAGGGGCGGTGACGCTGTCGGCGCGCCGCCGGAAAGGGCCGCAGCCATGCGCGGCGTGATCTGGCTGTTGCTGCTTTTCATCGTGGCGGTCGTGGCTGCCACGCTGCTGGGCCGCAACGACAACCTGGTGACGCTCTACTGGGCGCCCTGGCGCGTCGATCTGTCGTTCAACCTCTTCATGGTGGCGCTGATCGCCTTTTGCCTGGTGTTCATGACGCTGGTGCGCACGATCACGGCGCTGGTGGGCCTGCCGCGGCGCGCGCGAGCCTGGCGGGTGCAGCGGCGCGACCGCGTGGCGCAGGCGGCCTTGCGCGAAGCCTTGTCGCAGTATTTCGGTGGCCGCTACAGCCGGTCGCACAAGGCCGCGCAGCGCGCGGTGACCATCCAGACCGACACGCCCGAGCTGGAAAAGGACAACGAGTTCGCCGTGCTCGGCCACCTGCTTGCCGCGGGCAGCCTGCACCGTCTGCAGGACCGCACGCGGCGCGACGAGGAACTCGAGCGCGCCTTCGAACTCACCCGCGGCAGCGCCGCCGCGCGCACGGCGGAGGAAGGCGCGCGACTGCTGGCCGCCGAGTGGGCGCTCGACGACCGCGACGCGCGCCGCACGCTCGATCTTCTGGCCGGCCTGCCGCCCGGCGTGGCGCGCCGCACCCAGGCGCTGCGCCTGAAACTGCAGGCTGCCCGCCTGGCCGAGGAGCCGATGGAAGCCCTGCGCACGGCGCGCCTGCTCGCCAAGCACCAGGGCTTCTCGCCGGTCGCGGCGCAGGGGCTCATCCGCTCGCTGGCCATCGAGATGCTGGGCACCGCACGCGATGCCGGTCAGCTCGAGCGCGCCTGGCGCGAGCTCGACGCGAGCGACCGCCGCGACGTGCATGTCGCCGCCTACGCCGCGAGGCAGTTGGCCCGTTGCGGCGGGGCGCAGGAGGAAGCGCGCTCGTGGCTGCGCCCGTTCTGGGAGCGCATCACGCTGCTCGAGCGCGACGAGCGCGACACGCTCGCGTTGGCGCTGGCCGACACGGTCGAAGGCATCGGCCCCGAATGGCTGCCGCGCCTGGACGCCGCGCTGCAGGCCTGCCCGGGCGAGCCTGCGCTGGTCTATGCGATGGGCCGCGCCTTGCTGGCCCGCCAGATCTGGGGCAAGGCCCGCCAGATGCTCGAGGAAGCAGGCGGTCACGCGGAGCTGCCGGCCGCGGCACGGCGCGAGGCCTGGCTGCGGCTGGCGGAGCTGGCCGAGCACGATGGCGACGCCGAACGCGCGGCGATGTGCTTCCGCAGCGCCGCGTCGGTCGCCTGAGCGATCTCGATCGAACGAGCGCGACCGAAGGAGCATTCGACCCGCCCGATCCGACGGTTCGGCGCTGCTATACTGCTCGGCTCGATGCGGCTGTAGCTCAGTTGGATAGAGTACTTGGCTACGAACCAAGGGGTCGTGGGTTCGAATCCTGCCAGCCGCACCAGAAAATCTAGATGAATCAACGGCTTAGGGGCTTTGCCTCTAAGCCGTTTTTCATTGTTGAAGGGACTCTGAAGGGACTTGACACTCTCGCGCCTGTTTCGACTCAAGTGCCAACTTTGAAAGTGTCCGTAGCGAGAGGTTCTTGAGGCCGCGGTCGTCTTTGATGAGCTCGAGCGCCGAGCGGAGTTCGCGAACCATCGCTTCCGAGTAGTGAGTCGTGATGCTTCCCTTGCTGTGCCAAAGGACCTCGGCCCTCGTCTCCTCGGGTACACCGGCCTCCCGAAGACGCCCCCCGACCGTGTGCCGGAGGTCATGAACGTGCAAGTCACCGAGAGCGGCCCTTCGTCTCGCCGACTGCCACGCCGTGTTGTTCATCGTGCACACCGGCTCGTAGGGCATCAGCGGAGGTGCATCGAGATTCTTCGTCCGCTCCCGGCGGTACACGAAGACGTACTCGGGATGCTGTCCCCGGACCGACTCGATGACGTCTTGTGCAACCGAGTTGCAGACGACGTACCGTACCTGCTTCCGTCCTTTGACGTGTCTCTTCGGAACCTCGAACACTGAGAAGCTGTCGCCATCGAGCACCATCGGAATCTCCCAAGCCCATTGGAGGTTGACGACGACGTCGTCGCGCACGCCTGTGTTGAGCGTGAACAAGGCCATGCGAGCTAAATGAGCGGGTAGTTCCTTGAGCAACCGGCGCTGCTCCGCCCATGTGATGGAGCTTGCCTCACGTTGGTGGCCGTGGAGGTCGAGCATGGAGAGCAGCGGAGGGTTCAGTAAGAGCGGTACCAGGAGCCCGCCACCGGCGTCCACTCGCCACTTGCGAGCGGCGACGTTTAGGATGTGCCGCACCACCCCAAGACTCAGGTTGATGGTCTTATGCGCCCGACCTTCCCTCAGGCGCCGGTCAATGAAGGGCCTCAATGTGCCATCGTGAACCTGGTCGAGCGGGAGGTCGCCAATGGCGTCAACCACCGGCGCGAGCAAATAGTTCTCGGTCACGAGCGAGACTTTGCCTCGTCGCTCCTCCTGTTGAAGATAGCGGGTCGCCGCCTCCGCAAACGTCATTGAACGCTTGGACGCGGGGCCGTGCGCCTCAATCGCGGCGCACCGGGCTAGCAGCCATGATTCTGCTTCCTGATACGTGTCGAAACGGCCCTGAAGGCGCTCACCCCTGAAGACCTTGTCGATTCGCCAGCGCTCGGCGTCTTGATTGATACCGCTTTGTCGCGCCATGGTGCTCCTTGAAAGGGAATAAGCCCGGAGGGCGATGTGGCACCGCCTGCAGGACCGTTGGATATGGTCGGATGGGGGTGGCCGGTGGGCGGCTTGTGCTGATGCCCCGGCAGATTCACGGGATGCGCCTCGCCCATGAGCCGGTCGAACAACTCGTCGAGTTCACGCCTGTCGTAGACGAGGCTGGTGCCAAGCTTGAGGGCTCTCAGTTGCGGCTTGAGCGCCTCGAAAGTCCGCCGTTTAAGTCCGAGGTACTGGCACGCCTGCTCTTGGTTCAAGCCGCGCGGCAATACGCTGTTGATGTCTTCCCTGGTGCCCATTTCCAGCTGACCCTTGTCATTTCGTCCATTGCGAGCCCAGTGAGGTCAAGGTCCAACAGCCGGACCTATCCCAATCACAGGAATTTCAAAGGACTGGCAAGGCCAGCGTTGGCCCGACCAATGGGTCGGGCCAACTCAAATACAGGCTGCTTAGCAACCTGGGAGATAGTCTCCTGAAAATAAAAGGTACAGCACCAGATGCAGCTTGCGGTCGACCATCATGTATGTGTCTGAGACCGCGAAATCTGTTCCCCTAGGATATCGAGCAGGTACGAAGTTTTCAAGGCAACCAAGAAACCGTCAAGTTAAGAGGTACAGTTGCCCCATGAGTCGTCACAGCATCGAATTTATTGAGCTGTCACATTTGGTGCCGCACCTAGTGGATTGCATCGAAGGCAAAGGGCGAGCGAAGCTAGCTCAACAACCTCCAATGTCTTACGCTCACGAGCATCGAGCGCTTCAGGGCGGGGCTACTGTCTATTCGATGCTGGCGCTGGAACTCGACCAGTCTGCCGAAGCTGTTCGTCAGGAAATGCACAAGTACCGGACAGCGGCTCGTCTGCCCAGCGCATCGAAGCTTGTTCGACTGGTCGATGCCGCCGCGCGGCTCGGCTGGATTAGCAGGCAGGGACTCGAAGAGCGAGTCAGACCACTGGTGCGGTGGTGCTACGCCGAAGATGAGCGGCTCCAGACGGTGAAGCGCAAGCGTTCGCTCAAGGCAGAGTTGAGGACGAGCGGAAAGCTCCTCGACGGTGTCAGGCTCGTTGTCGAAGAGTCGTTTCGTCGAGCGGGCCCGGAATCCATGGATGACACTGCTCGAGAATTGCTGACATCGATGGCTGTTCTAGTCGGGCGCCGAATGGCCGAGGCCGAGGTGAACACGACGCCGCAGTCCGCCGCTGTACTGCTTAAAGTGGCTTCAGAAGTTGGCGCTTTGTTGAATGCAGCTTCACTTGCGATTGAGAAGGCTCGCGATGCGCTGCCCCAGGAGCGCAGGAGAGAGCTCGACGCGATGTTTGTCGGCTACGACGCCGAGCGAGTACTGACTTTGACGAGCACGGAGGATGGGATGCTCACGCTCCAGCAGCGAGCTCACGAGCTCTTTATAGGCGATGGTCAGCTGAGTCGCATTCTTCGTCACCTGAGTACAGGAAAGACCTTGGGCGATGACGACCTCAAGCGGCGCGACGAACTCCTCGCCTCATGCGCGAAGCTGCGCAAACCTCTTAAGTTCAAGCTGGATAGTTCGGCGAAAGTGTCGTCCAAAAGCTCAACGCGGACTTGGGCGGTGGCCAAGAGCAAGCCTGGAAAACGCAGTCAGAAGCCGGCTACGTAGGGGCCATCCGCGCCTTCTCGTTAGGAAGTGGTCGAACTCTTTTTGAAGATGGCGCAAGAGTCGTCACGCCTGTCGAATATGCGTCTGCAATGTGACCGCTATGGCGCCTCGGCCTGCCACGGGCGGCGACTCTGGGGACGCTGGTGCGGGTGGGGCTCGACGACGCGCGCGCGTACAGGCAGATATGAAGAAGCTCGCCGACTCACTGGAAGGCCTGACGCCAAGGACCTCTCGGCACCTTAACTTTCAGAACCCACGGTGCACGCGTTCAAGGCTCTGAGCGTAGACCAACCAGCGGCCTAATCGGACTTCCGCATGGCCTGCCGGAACTGTCTAACCACCTGCTGCATTTCGCGCTTGGACGGAGCCAAACGCTTGAGGGCTGCTCTGCGTTTCGCCAGGCCGGCTATCACCCGCTTCGCCCGCTCGCTCCGTGCGAGGTCTCCCGCCGCGGTGTCGACATCGCCTTCGCTATCAGCGTGAAGTTCATCGACGTACTCAGTAACGGCACGAGCCATCCACTTTTGCAGGAACGCCTCCAGCTTGTCATCGAGCGGTAGCGGTGTCGGTATGTTGTCAGCCCCCGGTGTGGCGGCGCACGCTCGATTGAACGCGGCCAACACTTGGCGCTCGTGTGCGTCAAGAACGGGCCGGTCAGCCAGCTCGGTGATGGTCGGCACCAGCCAGTGCATCAGCACCATGACATCGGACTTTTCCTCGTTCTCCTGTATCTCCTGCAGCCGGGCGAACATGAGGTCGTCGCGTTCGTCAGGGGTGGCCCGCAGGACATGGCACACCTCCGGCACCCGACGCAGCGGGATGCGCCACTCCGGGTGCCCAGCTTGGTGGGCCGCGTCGTTCGTCCACCTGGCCAGGGCATGGGTGTCGGCCGTCAGCCAATCCGCCACCGTGCGCTTGCTAAGGGTTTTCGTCCCGGGGAAGTCCGCGGCGTAGCTCGCCGCGAAGCGCGACCAGAGCCGCTCCAGCAGCTGGCCGCTGCGCGGCGCCTTAGACGGCACCGCGAGGCTCTTTCAGCGCCAGGGCAGTGCAACGCAGCATCCACTCGAACGTTGCGACGTCCAGCTGGACGGTTTTCCTGGCACATGCGGCCACCAGGCGCTTTGCCAGGCGCAGGGACTCGGTGGCGGTCAGCCCGCACAGGGCGCACATCGCCGGCAGCCGCGTCATGGGTAGCTGGGCCTCCGGGTATCGGTCGCTCAGCACCATGCTGATGTAGTTGGGCGACTCAATGCCGAGCTTCTCGGCCACCTCTCGTTGGGTCAAGCCCGCTTCGATGAGCGGTTGCAGGTGGCTGCGAACAAGTTCCTTGTAGGTCGTCATGTCTGGGTTTCTCCTTGCCCAGGGCCATCCCAAGCATGCCCTCATTGTAGTAAGCGACATGCGGGGAAAGTACCGTGTTAATGGCATTGATGGTAGTTAAAGAACTACCAAACTAAAAACAAAGACATAGTACCGGTCCTTTCGGACCGAGGCTTTAGACGCAGGCCCTTCCGGTTCGCAGTGACAGCCTTGGCATACACCGCTAAAGTGCCCTGGAAGTCAGCAGAGCCGGGGAGGCACTGCACCGCACACAGCCGGACCGCAGCGCACATGCTCAAGCCACTTCGCTTTGAAGACCTCGCCGAACGCCACGACATCGACCCGCACCAGTTGCAGGGTTACGCCAACGCGGCCAAGGTGCGCTTGGAAGCGCATCACGCCACGCCAGTGACCTTCGAGGTGACGTCGAAAGGGGAAACAGTCGTCTACCAGGTGAAGTGGACTCCGGTCGACGACAAGCTCCGGCGGTCCTACAACAACGCCGACGACGCCAAGCGCGATGGCGCGTACGTCATGGCCTTTGCCGCGGTTGAAGACATCGAGGGCATGGTCAGCATCGCCCGCGCCGAGACGAAGACTGGTGCCGACTACTACGTGGCGCCGGCGGGGACGAGCCCCGCCGACCTGGAGAGCGCGTTTCGGCTGGAGGTCTCGGGCACCGATGGAACGCCGGCGGAAGTGCGCCAGCGACTGAAAGAGAAGCAGGAGCAGACGCGCAAGGGTACTGGCGCCGAACCTGCCATCGCCGCGGTCGTTGGGTTCAAGACCAAGCTCATCCTGGTGGAGCGCGCTTAGCGATGGACTGGCTCGCGCTTCACAAGACCAGCGAGGCCCTGGCCGCGAAGGCGCATGCCGCCTTGCGCGAGGGCAGCGGTGAGGAGGCAGAGGACCTGTTCCGTAAGGCCGCTGCTGCCGAGGAGGATGCACTGGCCCAGCTCGACACATCGAAGCCGCGTACGTTCGGCATAGCCGCAGTCAGCGCGGTCTCGCTTTGGTACAAGGGCAAGGACGTTCAGCGTGCCTCGATGCTGGCTTACCGGTGCCTGGCCAACCCTGACTTGGCTTCGCCGGCTCGGGAACAACTCGACGACCTCGTCCAGACCCTTTACACAGAGCGGGACCGGGCACGCCTGACCGGCGAGTTCTTGCCGGGCTCCGTCACCGTAGCTGTAAAGGGGGGCAATGTTCTTCGGGGTGCAGCGCCCCTGGACCTCATCGTGGACAAGGTGAAGACGCTCCAGTCCATCTTCTTCCGTGTGGTCGAGTGGAGCAACGGCAAGCCGCTGCGCCGACATGGGCCGCCGACCAAGGACATCACCAGTTCGTTCGAGCCTTGGTTGGTGCAAGAGGCACCGGGGAGCTTCCAGTTCTCGGTGGCTGTGAAGGTCAACGGCCAGTTCGACATGTTCGACGCGGAGAAGCTAGAGGCCGCGGACATCGCCAGGAAGTTTTTGGACGTGGTCACGACGATGGCCGCGGACGCAACTGGCGAGGCCAGCAAGGCGCTTGTCTCCGACGACGGCTACCGTGGAACCTTCCGCAAGCTCATCCGCAATCTCACGCCGCCGGCGAACAGCACGGAGTCAGTGGCCATCTCGTCCAAGGAGCGTGGGGACGTTGCCGTCGTCCTTGACGAGTCCACGCGTCCCAAGCTGGACCTTGCCATCAAGGCAGAGTCTCCGAAGGCCGATGAGGCCGCGGGCGAGCAGATGCAAGAGTTCACCGGGGTGCTGCGTGCGCTCGACTTGGACAGCGACTGGTTGAAGGTCGACGTAGACAGCGGCCAGGTCACGGTTAAGGGCCTGTCTCAAGCCGTCGATGACGTCATTGGCCCGATGGTCAACAAGTCTGTTCTGGTCAAGGCAGTGAAGACGAATCGCGGCGAGCTGAAGTTCGTCGACATCAGCTTGTCGGCCTAGCTCTCGGGCGACTCCGGGAAAGCCATCCAATATGGCACCCGAAGCTCTCTGTACCCAAGCTCCTCGCTAAGCTCGACTTCGCGGAAGTGCTTGAAGTAGGTCGCTCCGTCGGAGCCACCTGGCTGGAAGCCTGAGGTCGCCAACCAGTGGCTGGTGCGCCCAATCGCGGTGATGAATGCCGGCATCACATCCACGTAAACCTGCTTTGTCGGGTAACGCTCTGCGACTCCCTTGGCGCGGATGTCCTCGTACTTCAGCTCTGCGTCCCACATGGCGCGGAGTCTTGCGGGGTTCTTGACGTTCGGACTGCCCAAACGGTCATAGAAGTCCTGCAAGCGAAGGTAGAAGCGCGAGGTCAGCCCATCGGACTCCGGCGTGGTGCTGGCCAGCAAGAACGCTGCACCCGCAAGTCTGGCCAGCCCGCCGTTTAGGCCAATCAGCGAATTCCAACTGACGAACAATTCGTGGTCACGGTGGTGGATTGCGTTACGAATAACGATGATGAGTGACGTGTCTCCGTGGCCGAAGTAGTCGAACCCAGGCAGGTCCTTCGTCACGTCGTACAGCGCGTGGAATTTCTCAAGCTTTGCTTCGAAAGCGCGGTCGACGTTGTTGATGCCCTCCTCTTGGTCAATGCGACGCAACTGCTCAAAGTTTAGGCGCGCCTCGACGTACACGCGCATCGTGTTGGAGAGGCCTTCCCAAGCATGTTGGACAGGTGTCATTGACGAGAGGACGCCGGTACATCGACAAACTCGAACAGCTCACCGACTGGCACTCCCAGATACCGACAAAGCTTGTCGATAGCCTCCAACTCGACTCGAACCGCCGTCTCCTTGTAGAGCAAGGTCAGCATGTTCCGATGCAGCCCCGTTGCCTCGGCCAACTGCGAAATCTTCAGCTTTCGCTCGCCCATCAAGCGCGAAAGATGGCAGCGAATCATCGCGCCTCCCAGAAATGTTGTTCAGGATGCCAAAAAGCATTGACAGACGACATGCTGCTACCTAGAATGTCATTTAGAACGACAAAAAGCTTCAAAGGAAGGCATTCTGCCATCTGGGCTGTAGTCGTGGAAGGACTCTTGCAGCCATGAACGTTGTCCAACTCCCCCCAGCGACTCTCAAAGTCGCCACAAACGCCTATAGCGGCTCGCTCTGGCCGAACGCATCGCCGTCAGTCGAGTGGGCTGCCGGTTTCCTTGATGGAGAAGGGTGCATCCACATCGCAAAGCAGACCTTTCCGGCTGCATCACGCCGTAAGCCAATCTACAGACTGCGCGTCTGCGTCACCCAAAACAACAGGGAAGTCCTCGAGCACTTCCGTGAGACCTTGGGCGTCCACGGCAACCTTTACCGCGTGGCGCGCACCGCTGGACAGAACCGCCAGAACTACGTCCTTATTTATGACGGCCGCTTTGCTTTGGCATTGATTTCGAGCGTCGGTCCGCACCTTGTTCGCAAGCGGCCAGAGGCAGATGTCGCGATGCTTTATTGGTTCAGCGGCGCTGGTGGTGTGCGATTCGGTAGCAAGGGCGTACCCCCAGACGTCCTTGCCATACGCGAACGCTGTTACCGCAAGCTGCAGCGCCTCAAGTGAGCCAGGCCATAACGGTGCTCTGCACTGTGATGCGAGTAGAGCCTACGGCGTTAGGCCACTTGACTTGCAAGCTGGAAGACGACATTGGCTCCTGCTACGTCGTCCTGGCCGACCCTCATCACTTGTTGACGCTTGGTCTTCGCATTCGAGCAGTGCTCACGCCGCTTCCTGGCCTGGATATCGACACATCGGTTCGATGGCACCTCTTGTGGTGCCGTGCGGAACGGCGAGCCCTGTGACATGCAAATCGCAAAGAGCAACCTCTAAGGACGGACACATGCAAATCACTGCCATCGATATCGCAAGCCTGCACCCTTCACAGGACCCGTTCATGCTCCTTGGGCGCATCGAGCATTGCAAGCTCCAGTGGGGCGGGCAGTTCAAGTGTGTCGTTCAAACCTCTGTTGGTAGCCTGCAGGCGCTGGGCAACCGCGACGTACTGCTGGGCGTGGAGGAGGGAAGTTGGCTCGCACTGCGCCTGCAGCGCGACGCGCAAGACGTACGCATGGTGAGCTGCGAGCCAGGGTCCCCGCTCGTTCATGCTGCTTGGCTCCCGGTTGTTCCTTGCCCCCAGCCGCAGGTATTGCGGCGTCTGCGATTGTTGCTTGGCCGGCTCTCAGCTGCGTCGCAAGCGCTCTTCATGAAGGCCATGCCCGGTGCAGCTACGCAGAGAAACTTCTTCAAACGGCCGGCCGCCAGCGACCACCACAACTTTCCAGGTGGGCTGTTTGCACAGAGCGTCCATGCCGCTGAACTTGCTTACGAGACTTGCTACGACTCCGAGACCGAACGCGAAGCTGCCACTTTGGTCGCGCTGCTATTTGACCTCGGCAAAGTCGTCGACCCCGCGGTCGACAGAGACTTTCCCCGGGCGGCCGCCGAACTCGAACCTCACTCGATGACACGCGTGCCTGTCCTGCCCGCATGCGACCTCTTGGAGCGCTACGACCCGGACTTGGCGCGAAGAGTTCGTGGGCTGCTGATACGCGGCTCGAACGAAACGGACGACTTGCTGTACCAGCGCGTCCGCCATGCAGTCGAGCGCTCGTGGACGGCTACGTCGTTCATCAGAAAGCAAGGAACACAATGACAAGCAAGCAACCCTACGGTCTGCCGGCTCTGCCTCCTGGCTACGAGCGTTGGGTCGTCGGAAACGGCTACTGGCTCGCGCTCCCGCGAAATGCCATCGACGAAATCCTCTTAGAACGACAGGCCCAGGACGATGCCCTAAGCCAGGACGACACCGAACTGGAGGAGGAAGTGGCATCGGCGACGACTTCTCTCGAACCGGTGGCCCCGGCCTGGCTCTCGGCCTTGAGCGCTTGCCCCTCCTTGGACTACCACCGCGTGCTGCTTCAGTTCGACGCGCTCAAGAGCGGCGGATTTGTCAAGGACCGCCAGCACCGCAGCGCGGACAGCGACGTTGGAAAACGTCTCAAATCCCTGGTCGAGCGTCTGGTCCACTCCGGGCCCAACCGCCGCTATGCGCGAAGCACTGACTCCTGCGCCAATCTTGAAGCGCTCGAGCAGGAGATGCCGCACTTCCGCGGGCCGCTGCGGCTCCTCAAGCAGTCGCTCGCCCTGGCCGAGGCAGCACCACGCCCAGTTCGCATTCCGCCCATGCTGCTGCTGGGCCCGCCGGGGGTGGGCAAGACGCACTTCAGTCAACAAGTGGCCGAGCTGCTGGGCGTGCCGCATGCGGTCATCAGTTACGACCAACCAAGCGCCGGCAATGCTCTCGCTGGCACCGACTCCCACTGGGGCAACTCTTCCACCGGCTTGTTGTTCGAGCTGCTGTGCCAGGGCGAATACGCTAACCCCGTCATCCTTCTCGATGAATTGGACAAAGCGTCGGTCGACTCCAGTTCGAACGGCAGCAAGCCGCTGACCGAGCTTCATGGAGTGCTCGAGCCCGTCACAGCGCGCCGCATGACCGACCAGTCGGTCGGCATCCAGTTCGACGCCAGCTTGGTGACCTACATCGCAACGGCCAACGGAGTCCGGGGCATGGAGCCCTCCATCCTGAGCCGATTCGAAGTTTTCCTCATCGAGCCGCCGGAGCCGAGGGAGGCGGTCGAGACAGCGCGGCGAGTGGCTTCCGCGGCCCTAAAGCGAATCGGTCTGGAGGAGCGAGTGCGCCTGGACCCGAAGTGCCATTACGTGCTTGCTCATCTAAGCCCGCGTCAGATGCTGCGAACGGTGGAGAAAGCGGTGGCGGCCGCAGTGAGCGAGAAGCGCGATGTCATCGAGGAGGCCGACCTGTGGCCCGAGCTCGGTTTGCCGAGCGACGCGCATACGCACTGAGCTCTCCTGCCCACGCAATGTTGTGGTCTTCGCAACACCAACGTGCGCATCGAATATCGCTTGCACCATCGATGCGGCTGCGGCCTTGAAAACTGCTCGCGCGGCGAGGCGAACCAAACAAGAATCGCGACATGCTTGTCTTTCTCGACACCGAATTCACGGACCTGCTGGACCCTCAGTTGCTGTCTCTCGGCATGGTCACTTCTGATGGTCGAGAACACTACGTCGAGCTCGACTTAAAGAGCGAAGTCGGCCAGGCGCGCGTCAATGCGTCGAGCGACTTTGTACGATACGGCGGCCTGTTGGACATGTGGGGCAAAGTCCCGGGAGCCGCGGGCACTGAATGGGAGCTTGGCCGGAGCGCCGGCGAGTGGTTGCGTCGCCTCGCCGCGGAGTCCAACGAGATGGTCGAGGTGGCTTTCGACTATGTGGTGGACTACGAGCTGCTCGAGTACCTCATCCGCGACGCCGGCGTGTGGGACCAAGTGCGCGAGCGCATCTCGCCTTTGAACATTGACCTGCTGACGGGCACCATCGACGGTCAACTGGCGGCAGAGCACGCCTACAGGATGCTCTCGAAGCGAGGAATAGGCCGGCACCACGCGCTGGCCGATGCGTTGGCCTTGCGAGCCGGCTATATGTCCGTCAAGGACGTCGCCCTCCGACTCTCGCGGTTGACCCACGACGGCAAGCTCACCCAACTGCTGGCCGGCACCCCGCTCACCGAGTCCTGGCTGCGTGGCTGGCTCCTGCAAGCAGTGCCAGCACTCGGTGGCCGGCGACCGCTCGATCTACTGGATGAGCCAGGGGGCTTTGACCGGGTGGCTCACACCATCCAGTGCATCTATCACTCGGTGTACCTCTGAGTTGCCGTCGTGAAGACCCCCCTTGCCCTCAAGCACGCGATGTCGTGCCTGCCAGATGTCGAACTCCAGGTCGACATCGACCCGGAGCGCCTCGAGGCCACGCTCACGTGCGAGCACTTCGACAGCAGCTTGGTCGCCTACTGCGTGACGCAGGTAATGCCGGAAAAGCTTGGCGTGCGTGCCTTTCGGGATGATGCAGCAGCACGGGGCGAGATGGGGCTGACCCCCGCCAGCAGCTACCGATTGTTCGTGGTCTTCGGCGGCCGCCGACACTTTGCCCAAGTCGTGCGCCTGACCACTGGTGGAGTCGCGGTTTGGCTTCAGGCACCTGTGACCCAGGCAGCACTCGCTCCAGCTCGCTGAGTTCTGTCGGGGTCCGCCCTATGGCCGTCGCAGAGGCACGAACGTCAGGAGCGAAGTAGGCTTGCAGTTGCTCGAGGCCGTGCGACAGGCGCTAGCTGGACGAGACCACGACGTCCACGTCGGGCGACTGCGCAGCCAGGCCTCGAGCAGCGGCAGCTTGGACAGCAGGGCACCGTCCGGCGCCGTGACCGGGTTGAGCACGCCGTCGATGTCGAGGAACAGCAGGTACATCCAAACCAGTGTGCCGTACACGAGGCTTGAGAGCAGAAGACATGAGCGACGCCGCCGACCTCACGAAGCCGTACCCGAACCTGTTTGCGGGCGACGTGGACTGGACTTGCGGAGCCGGCTGGTATCCGCTGCTGAGGCGCCTCTTCGACCAACTGGAGCCGATGGCAGCTGAGGCGCGCGTCTCGTTTCCCGACCGCCCACTGCATGTGGTTCAGGTCAAGCAGAAGCTCGGCGGCCTTCGCGTGTACGTGCTGGGCGGGGCAGCTGAGCCGGTGCGCGAGAAGCTGCTTGCACTCATTCGAGAGGCCGAAGAGGAGGCCGAGCGCACGTGCGAGCTCTGCGGGCAGCCCGGCAGCATGCGTGAACTCCGGGGCTACTACACGCCTCGCTGTGACGCGCATGCCTGGCGCGGCGCCCAGGCCAAGACCAGCAAGCGGCATCTCCGCTCGATTGACGCAGGTGCCGGATGACCGGCCCGGTCCTCTACTGTGGCGACACGCATGGGCAGTTCCGCCACGTCATCAAAGCGGCGCGCGAACTCAGTGCGAGCGCGGTCGTGCTGCTCGGCGACTTGGAGCCAAGGCGTCCCTTGCACGAGGAGCTGGCTCCTATCTTGGACAAGGTCTGGCTCATTCATGGAAACCACGACACGGACAGCTCGGCGAACTGGAGCAATGTCTGGGAGAGCAAGCTGGCCGACCGCAACGTCGACGGCCGGGTCGTGACGCTGCCCAATGGCACTCGCCTGGCCGGCCTGGGTGGCATCTTCCGGGGCACTGTCTGGTACCCGACCCCCACCGGCGACCGAGGCGGTGCACCGGCATTCCGCAGTCGAGACGAACATGCTTCGCAGCAGGACCCGCGGCATCACTGGCAGGGCAGCGTTAACCGGACGCACTGGTCCAGCATCTACCCCGACGACTTCGACCGGCTCGCAGATCTGCAGGCCGACGTGCTCATCACCCACGAGGCGCCGGGCTACCACCAGCGCGGCTTCGACCTGCTCGACACGCTGGCACAGGCCATGGGCGTCAAGGTGACGGTCCACGGACACCACCACGACCGGCTCGACAGCAGCGACCGCTGGGCAAAGCAGGGCTTCAAGAGCTACGGGGTAGGGCTGCGCGGCATCACCGCTATCGACGTCGATGGCAGCGCAGAAGTCATCGTCCCCGGAGAGCTCGACGAGGCGCGGAACTTCAGGCAACACTACCTCGATGTCTTCAAACACATCATGGACGAAAGCTCCCAAGACGGCTCCGAGCCGCCCAAACCTTCAGGCGTAGAACCTTGATGCCAAACAGAGAGCGTGAGGACGGCGTCATCGAGCGCGAAGTGCGCGTGGTCCTGGCCCGCGTAGACGGCCTTGTGCCGGAGTTCAACATGGTCGACCTGCTGGACGAAGCAGACCGCTCATACGCCGTGACGGCTCGCACCCCCGGCGTCGACTGGCGAGCGCTACAGGTTGGCCAAGTCCTTCGGTGCAAGGTACAGGGCTGGCACGCTCCGAAGGTCCTCAGCGCCGAAGTCGTCGACCCCTCCTGTGATGACGCCGACCCGTCGCACTCGTAGCCTGCACCGTGTTGATTCTCGGACTCGACTTCGATGGCGTCCTTCACCCGGTGAACTCGCTCACCGAGCCCAAGTTCTGCCGCATGGAGCTGCTGGAGACCTGGTTGCGGGCGCACCCATGGGTCGATGTCGTCATCACTTCGAGCTGGCGCTCGTTCCATCCGCTGGACGAGATGCAGTCGTACTTCGCCGAGGACCTGAAGTGCCGCGTGCTCGGATGCACACCACACGCGCACGAGCTCTTCGGGCAAGCCTGGTCGCGCAGCCCCGACGAGGCGGCTGCGGCGCGCTATGAGCGCCAGGCCGAGCTCGAGGCGTGGATGAGGTCAGCGAACCGTGAGTTGGACCCGTGGATAGCGGTCGACGACGACCCGTCGCTCTTCGCGCCTGGGCATTCGCGTCTGGTGGTGTGCGACTCCAGGACCGGCCTGACCGCCGGGCGTCTCGAGGAGCTGCACACCCTGGCGGAGCAGCATCAGGACGGCCGCTGAGGTTTCGTCCGCAGCGCGGTCAGCAGCTGCGGCAGGTGCTCCGGCAACAGGCCCACTCTTTCCTTGCACAAGACGATGCGGTCCCGGAAGGGACCGCGGGGTGCATCGCGCGCTGGAACAAGCGACTGACCGCTGTAGTCGTCATCGATGACCACGTAGGGCTCCCCGCTCCAGTTCCGTTCTAGCCACTCGGCAATCTCGCTCAGCCGGGTCCTGTGCGGCCAGTCCACGGTCGACCACTTCCCCTTGCGCTCGATGCGCTCGGCCACGAAGGGCAGCCCGGAGCGAGCGAGGACTTCCACCATCTGGCTGCGATTGAGGTACTTGCGCCAGGTCGAGGTGATGACGTAGCGCAGCTGGCCGCCCATGGCTTCGTGCAAGTCCTGCAGAACCTGCAGGGCAGGAAGGTGGAACAGGGTGGCGTACACCCGGTGCGCATGGGTGTGCCGCCCCGTCACCGCGTCCACGGCGTCATAACCGCCGTGGAACTCACTGAGGCACACCACGTCGTCCAGGTCCAGGAAGACCAGCGGCGCGTCGTCGGCGACCGGCAGGGTGTCGTCGAGCCCGTTCGCTGCCAGAAGGTTGAGCCGGTCGCAGATGCCCTCGAGCTGCTCGATGCTGTGCGTATCGAGCTCGAAGACCGCGTCGTCCAGTGCATCGACATCGACGCCGTTGCAGCCGAGCAGGCCTTGCGCATCGAAGCTGACCGGCGCATCGTGCACCGCCCTGAAAGCCGCCCGAAGTGCCCGGGCGTCGGCCAGGGCGTGGTGGCGGCGGAGTCCGTCCGCCGATTCCGAAACGCTCCAACTGGCCTCCTGAGCTGCGAGTGCATCGGCTTGGTCGAGCTGGTATCCGACATGCGTCGGCACCAGCTTCGGCACCTTGTGCGCAGCAGCGGCGGACTGAAGCCACCGCTCGAGGAGTTCGTAATCCGCCGAGTAGTCATAGACAACCTCGAGCTCCGCAACCTTGAGCTTGATGAGCCAGTCCGCCAGGCGGGCGCCGATGGCCGTCGGCTCCGCGATGGATTGCGGCCGTTGGCCGAACTGCGAGACGACCTCATCGACAACGAATGAGCCACAGCGCTTGAGCAGCTTGCCGCCGAGACGCGTGCGCAAATCGACTTCGCAGTAAAACTCGCGGCCGTCGTCGGCGACGATGCCTATCGAAAGTCCCTCCGGGTGCTCCAGAGACGTGAACTCGGTGTCGATGTAGAGGCGCAAACTTGAGGACATCACTTTCTATATACCGCTGCCGGCGCGAGTTCAATAGACGCTTCGTTCTTCGCATAGCTGTGACGTTCGGCCGGAGACGCCTCAGCTGCTCTCCGTAGCAGTTGCTGGCTCGCGCTCTGCCTGCGCGAGGAGCTCTTTTCAACGGCTCCGGAAGCGCCAGCACTATACGAACGTCGACAATTTGTCGGGTTTGCAGGACCGCCAATCGTCGAACTTGTCAAATGTGAATCTTCCTGATGCACCACGCGGAACCCGGAATTCCGGGTTTTCGTGGGGGGGGGGCGGGGGCGCCCGCCCCCAAAAAGGGAAAAA